>JABAHP010003853.1_pt2 | contig 18294 bp, 7 predicted proteins | sample 7062081 | NCBI WGS metagenome assembly JABAHP01 (sample SAMN14534357, study PRJNA622989) | marine sediment metagenome | biome: marine biome [ENVO:00000428]; feature: marine pelagic biome [ENVO:01000023]; material: deep marine sediment [ENVO:00002113] | place: India: Gulf of Kutch | collected...
ATTCACTGTGGAGACCTGTTGATTGTCGACCGCAGCCTTGAACCGAGAGATAAGAGCGTGGTGATAGCGGTCGTAAACGGAGAACTGACCGTCAAGAGAATCAGAATCGGGAAAAAGAAAATCACTTTAGTGCCTGAAAACGAAAACTACCATGCCCGGGAAATCGACGAAAATATGGAATTTGAGGTATGGGGTGTAGTGACCAGCGTTATACACGAGCTATGAAAGAGATATTTGCACTTGTTGATTGTAATAATTTTTATGCCTCCTGTGAGCGTGCGTTTAATCCGAAGTTGGAAGGCAGGCCGGTAGTTGTGCTCTCCAACAATGACGGCTGTGTCGTGGCCCGCTCCAACGAGGCCAAGGCGCTGGGTATAGGCATGGGGGTCCCGGCTTTCGAGGTCGAAGAGATTTTAGAGGAAAATAACGTGGAGGTCTTTTCGTCCAACTATGCCCTTTACGCCGACATGTCCGGCCGGGTCATGAAAGCTCTGTCGGCTTTTACCCCTGATATAGAGATCTACTCGATTGATGAAGCCTTCTTAAACCTTGCCGGCTTTACCGGCTCTTTGACAGATTACGGCGGAAAGATTTGTCACACCGTAAAAAAGTGGACGGCCATCCCGGTTACGGTTGGTATAGGGCCAACAAAAACGCTGGCAAAAATAGCCAACCGAATTGCCAAGCACTCGGACAGGGCAAATGGAGTGAAGGATTTGACCGACATTGCTTCCTTGGACCAGATACTTGCTAAAATACCGGTGGAAAAAATCTGGACGGTGGGAATCAAAACCGCCATAAAGCTCAAAAGGGCGGGCATTGAAACTGCACTTCAACTAAAAAGAGCGGACATAAACTGGATTAGGCAGAAATTTGGCGTTGTGGGGGTAAGAACAGTTTATGAGTTGAGGGGGATGAGCTGTTATCCGTTGGAGCAGAATCCGCCTGTAAAAAAATCGATTGCCGTATCGCGGTCTTTTGGCAGGCCCGTCGAATCCGTTGACGAGCTGAAGCAGGCGGTTGCCGGCTATTGTTCGAGGGGCGGCGAAAAACTAAGGCAGCACCGCCTGGCCGCAGGCTTAATGACGGTCTACGTCACGACCAGCCGGTTTATAAAGAACAGGTACTTCAATTCCCACACGATACGGTTTCCCGTCGCCACCAGTGACACGAAAGAACTTATCGGGGGGGCTCTTTTGTGCATAGACAGATTATATCGCGGCGGCTGTTTATTTAAGAAGGCCGGAATTGTATTGAGCGGCCTTGTCTCCGAAAATCGGATTCAGCAAAATTTATTTGATAGTGTTGACAGGGAAAAATCACGCCGGCTGATGCAGGTGATAGATGCCGTCAATACCAGGCTAAACTGCCCGCTCCGATGGATGGCCGAAGGATTGGATCGGCCCTGGAAGGTAAAGTTCAACAGGCGCTCTTATCGATATACAACCAGATGGGACGAGCTGCCCCCGGTTGCGTAGAAAATCTCTATAGCCGGACAAAATGTAAGCCGCGCGGAAGAAGTTGTGATTTTCTTTAACGCTGGTCTTAATGAAGACTCGCTTGTAATCCTGTTATCTAAGGCGGATTATTTTATCCAGTTTTCTGCAAATTTGGCAAAGTCCGTAAAATTGACAATCCCGTCACTGTTAAGGTCCTCAGAAATCCTCCCGGCCGGTTTAATCCAAAGCCACTTGGTGGCAATTCCCGCCAACACCTTAAAATCGTGTGGAATACTGACGGTTGCGCTGCGAACGGTGGTATTTCCGCTGTCATCGACCGCCTGATAGGTGATCGTGTAAACGCGGTCGCTGCTTGTACCGCTTCGTTCGGACCTTAGATAAATTGAGCCGTCTTCGCCTATTTGAATATCATCGCTGGTGTGTCCAACACCGATGGTGTTATCGCCTTCGTTGGCGACGATGCCGACTAAAGAGACATCCGGCGATATATCACATTCATCACCCACAGTCCAAGAGGGTGTAATCTCGTACATCTTGTGGTCAGGCGGCCACAGCATCGTTGGGCTGACCGATAACTCGAAATTTGGCGGCGTAATATCGACAACGGTAATCTTGATCTCGTCGGGCTCGGAGTCTTCTGTCCCATCGTTGACAACCAGCGTAATTATATAATCATCCGGGCAGCCGGTTTCAAGGGTGACGGTCGGCGAAGTTCCTTGTACCGGACTCTCCACAAAAGGTCCCATCCATGTATATGTTAGCGAATCACCATCCTCATCGTGAGAACCGCTGCCGTCCAGTGTAACCTTTGTCCCCCCCTCAGTATTACACGCGCACTCAACAATCCGGTCAGGCCCGGCATCTGCAACAGGTGGCGTATTGAAATATTCATATGCTCCCATATCGATTCGGTCTCCGATTATGCGGGGATTGCCGTCCAAATCTGTTTCGTTAGGCCCGGCTATGTATTCAGGGTCACCGGTATCAATACACGGCGAATCTGCGAGGAGATGGTGGTCACCATCAATCCAGTAATCATCATTTGCATCTTCCGGCGTGCTGTTTGCATCCCAATACCCAAGTTGAACAAAGCATGGGTCGACATCGATGTTTCCTTGGCCGGGCCAGCCGCCCTGGATATCGGAGTAGGTTACTATGGCACTGCCACTTATTTCGCCAGAGGTATCGCCCCAGAGGATACAGTTGGTTAAAGTTAAGCTGCTGTAGTAGTTAGCCATCCCACCTCCCCGCCATGCCCAATTTCCGGCAAAAGTACAGTTCCAGGCTGAAAGCACGCTTTTGTTGACATAAATTCCACCGCCTCTTACACTGGTTGTGGGTTCTACAAACTGCAAATCTGTATTGAAGGAATCACTAATGGCATTGTATATACTGGTAGTTTGGTTCTCCAACGTTATTGTGTTGAAGGTGGAGTCAGTCAACATAGCGCTACTCTCGTAATCACTTATCCCACCACAGCGGCCGACCGCATTGCCGATGAACGAGCAGTTAAGCAATGTAAGGTTGCAGGAAATATTATTAATACCACCGCCATTTGCAGTCAAGTCCCCTCCAGCCTTGTAGTAGACGCACACCCAGTTTTGCTCAAAGGCACAGTTAATAAGGATTAGATCGCTGTCTCTGTTGTTCATTCCGCCGCCCGCACCATAATACAAATTTTTAGCTGAATTTTTAAAGAATAAGCAGTCCGTAAGTACTACGTTACTGTTATCGTTGAACATACCACCTCCATTGGTAGAACGGTTCCCCAAGAATGAGCAGCCCGTAAGCGTCACATTGCTATTCTCGTTGAACATACCACCTCTGTTGCTTATAAACTCACAATTAATCAAATCTAAATTACAAGTTAAGTTATACATAGCATATGAGTTGTCTTCAAAGATACAGTTTTTATACTTTGGGCTGCCAAAGATGTTGTACGTCGTGCAGCCTCCAAAGATACTGTTTCCGCTGAATTTGCAGCAGCTTATTGTAAGATTTCCACTATCATTAAACAAAGCCCCACCCTTGCTGTTTGGTCCTTGATAATCGCCGTTTGCGTTCCCTGCAATGACAGTAAAACCTTCTAATAAAGAGGTTGTATCGGTTCGGCTGGCATTAATAACATGGTAACTGTTTTCATCTTTGCTCGACGGTTCCGGTCCATCATTTCCTACCAGGTCTCCGCTGAGGACAGTCTCATAAGCATCGATGTCCCGTTCATTCGGGTCCGGTTCGCCAAAGCCAGCGTAGCCGCCTTCAACAACGACACCGCGTCTGAGTTGGAATGTAGCTTGGCGGTCACCTAGCGTGATGCCGTCTCCCTGGTCGGGCTTATAAATGCCCTGAGCGACGCGGATTTCATCGCCCCAGCCGGCTATAGAGAGCGCATCCTGAAGGTAATTAAATGCATCTTCCCAGGATGAGCCCTTATTAGCCCCGATGACATCATCATCGACATAGAGCAGTTGTGTCTGTCGCGGCCCGGCATGTTCATACGCGCCCATATCGATTCGACCATTGACTATGCGCGGCTCACCATCCAGATCCGTTTCATTAGGTTCAGCCATGTAATCCGGGTCGCCGGCATCGATGCAGACTGAAACGGGTGACAGGCGATAATTACCAGCATTAACATCCACAAAGAACGGATCAGCATTGATATTTCCAAGGCCGTTCCAGGCGCCCCGGACGTCGCTGTAAGTTATAGTTATTATCGAGTTGTCGATATTCATTATTTCGTTGTCGCCATCCCAGAGTATACAATTAGTGACAAAAACGCTGCTCGGTCCACCGAAAGGGGAATAACAACAAGCGAGTGCTTTTCCATCGGGAGCCAAGTTTCCACTGAATGTGCAATTAGTTAGTGTCACTTTGCTTTCAGACAATCGCATGCCGCCGCCCAGATATTGTGCTGAGTTATTGCTGAAAACACATGCAGTCAGCGATATGCTTTCGGCTGAGTTGGATATACCTCCGCCTTCGTCTGCCGTATTACCGCTGAATACGCACTTTGTCAGGGATGTGTAACTTCCTGAGTTGGAGATTCCCCCGCCATTATATTGTGCCGAATTATTGATGAAGACGCATTTTGAAAGCAGTGTGTTGTAATCCCAGTTACACATGCCGCCGCCCCAGCCAGCAGAATTATCGCTGAAGACACAGTTCAAAACGATTGAGTTGGGCTCATCTATGACCAAACCGCCGCCACCCCGGGCTGAATTGCCTGTAAAGGTGCAGTTGAAAATCACAGAGCCGGGAAAGTTAAAGTCAGAAAGCATTTCCATATATGATTGTTCACCACCTGCTCCCGGCGGATGCGGTGGATTAAAGGAGGAACGATAAAGGTAGATTCCGCCTCCTTCTGATGAGGGCGCAGAATTTTCGATGAAGGTGCAATTCGTTATTATCGACCTGCCTCCGCTGTAGATTCCCCCGCCGTCTTCATGGTCTGACGAGTTATTTCTGAAGCTACAGTTAGCCAGTGTCAGGAAGCTCTCTTTGTTATATATCCCTCCTGCATGATATGATGAGTTCTCTCTGAAGATACAGTTTGTAAATGTCGCACTACTGTTTTCGACACTGCATATCCCGCCGCCAAAACCGGCAGAATTTCCATTGAATATGCAATCGGTCACTGTCAGGCTGCTTTGTTTGTTATAAATCCCGCCGCCCCCGAAGAACTCGAAGGAGAAAACGACAACATTGTCGCTGAAAATACAGTTTATGAGCGTTGTGTTACTGTCATTGCCGTTGTATATTCCTCCGCCATTATATCCTGACCGGTTCCGGCTAATGTTGCAGTTAATAAGCGTTGTATTGCTGCGAGAGATGAATAAACCGCCACCTTTGTTATCTATGAAGATGCAGTTGACCAGCTTTGAATTGCTGTCGCTAATACTCATTCCCCGGCCCGAGTTCCCGCTAAAGATGCTGTCTATGACGTTCGCGCCGCAATCCCCGATGCTAATTCCGCCATAAGAGTTATCGCTGAAAATACAGTTCTTAATCGTAGGGCTGGGCATGTTAGAATCTGCTGGTGTTTCAGCAGATGATTGTTCACTATACTCACCGGCCAGAAAATGAGGTAACGGCGGCCCGCAGTACATTGCATAACCGTAGTTCCCACTAAAGATACAATTAGTAATCGTGGGCCCGGGCAAGTTGAAATCCAAAGGTGTTTCAGCACAAGATTGTTCGCCATCTGCTCCCGGCGGAGGAGGTGGAGGAGGTGGTGGCGGTGGAGGTGGAAGCGGTGGCGGCTCCAAGGAACTATCTGAACCGCAGTAGATTACGCCGCTACGGAAACTACTATTGCCGGTGATGACACAATTAGTAATGGTCGGCCTGCTGATTCCACAGCAGATACCTCCACCAGTGTATGCGTAGCCGTTTGTTATAGTAAGGCCGGCGACGATGGAATTTGTGCCTTCGTCATTATGAAAATAGAAAGCCCGGTGAGGTTCTTCTGACGTACCATTGCAGTTAATAATCGTGGCAGCTACAACATTTGGGTCGTTCGGATCAATGCTGCGGACTGTGATTGCTTTGCCGATGAAATCTATGTCGCGGTTGCCGGGGCCTGTATATGTGCCGGGATTGACGATGACGGTATCACCATCGTTTGAATCGTCTATTGCGGCCTGAATGTTATCGAAATCCGCCGGCCCGTCATCATCTACGTAGACAATTTTCGCATGGGCTGTAGTGGAAAAAAGCAGGAGTAAACAAAGCAGGAAAACTGCCATTTTTGCAATAAGATATGTTTTCTCAGTCATACCTCCCTCACTTCCGGCCTTTTGGCCATAAGGAGTAATCGCTTTCTATAGGGCAAACGCGGGAAAAATCTCTACGCCGAACCGCAATCTGCTTTTAATTAACAGATTGAAGTATAATTGATTGAGACAGCCTCTGTCAAGAAAAATCCCCCCACCTTCTTTCTCTCTTATACTTTCTCAATCCATTTTTGTAAATTTCTGGTTTGACAAATCCCCGAAGTTATGGTAGTGTAGTTTTTGCCTCTCTGGGAGATTTTTTCTGCCGTCTTATGCGATTAAGAACTGCGTTTTTAGCAAATATCGGCATTAAATGAGATTTGGGGGGCTGGAGGATAGAAAAATGAGTGGCAAGAGGTTTTCATGTCAGTGGGGATGGATTATTTTTGTAGTTATTGTAGTTCTGATAGGCTCAGTTACTGCTTCGGGAAAAGTCATATATGTGGATGCTGATGCAACAGGTACGGATGATGGCTCATCCTGGGCCAATGCCTATAACAACCTGACGGTTGCCTTGGGTGCTGCCCAATCCGGCGATGAAATTCGGGTCGCCCAGGGTGTATACAAACCCACTGAATACGTCCCGCCTCCGCCTCCACCACCGCCACCTCCACCTCCCCCACCTTTGGAAAATAGCAAAGAGCTGCAGACCACGGAAGAGGCTGAAGACCGAACGCTCACCTTCCAGCTCGTCAATGGCGCCGCTATGAGAGGTGGCTTCGCTGGCTTCGGCGAACCGGACCCAAATGCACGAGATATCGAGGTCTACGAGACCATCCTAAGCGGCGACATAGGTATTGCAGGCTATTACTGGGATAACTGTTATCATGTTATCTTAAGCGGTTGGGCCGGTCCCACAACCCTCCTCGATGGCTTCACTATCACGGCTGGTTACGCGGATGATTATTATTCCTCTACAAACTCTTGTGGAGGTGGAATGCATAACAATACCGGTAGTCCGACACTAATCAATTGCACGTTCATTGGAAATTCCGCAGTCAGAGATGGTGGCGGAATGTTCAACAATTCCGAGAGCACCCCTATGCTGACCAACTGCATCTTCACGGGAAATTCCGCAGCCAGAGACGGTGGAGGGATCTTCAACACCGAGCACAGCAATCCAATCCTGACCGGCTGCACGTTTATGGGAAACTCAGCAATATACGACGGCGGGGCGATCTGCAACAGGACGGCTAATCCAACCGTAAGCAATTGCAAATTCACAGACAACTCAGCCAACCATGGTGGTGGGATATCCAACTGGCCTGGCGATCCCGCTGTATTCAACTGCACATTCACCGGCAACTCGGCCGAACTCGGCGGTGCTGTTTTCAACGCCGAAAGTAGTCCCGAACTGACCAACTGCTTATTCACCGGCAATTCAGCAAGAGAGTGGGGCGGAGCGGTCGGAAATTATAGCGGCAGCAGTCCCGTGCTCACAGACTGCATCCTTTGGAACAATACGCCTGAACAAATATACTTGGGTCCCGATGACAACGCCCGGATAACTTATTGTGATGTTCAGGGCGGATGGCCCGGCCCCGGCAACATTGATGCTGACCCGTGCTTTGTTGAGATGGGAAATTTGGACCTGTTGGCTTACTTCAAGTTTGATGAAGCCGATGGCACAACTGCATACGATTCCATCGGTATCAATCATGGTATTGTTCATGGAGCACATTGGACCAGCGGTAAAATTAATGGCGCTTTGAACTTTGATGGCTATAGTGACTACGTTGAGGTCCCGGGAATAACAAATCCGATAGACATGACTTATATGTTATGGATCAGGGCTCATAGCCATAACGGTATGTGGAATACACTCATTGAATTTGCAAACGATGCCCCCTGGTTTGGAATACTAAGTACAGGACACGTCGAGTTGTACTCCTTTGTAACAAGTGCTATGACGATTTCAATCGGCCAATGGTATCATCTCGCCGTTACAAGCGACGGCCACGCGAGCATTATCTATATTAACGGAAATCAGGCATCCAATGCCGAGCTGCCAAATACCCGTACTGGAGCAGGATTGGGCATTGGCTATCATTCCGGAGATACTCCTTTTGATGGGCTCATCGACGATGTAATGATCTTCAAAAAGGCTTTAACTGCTGCCGAAATTAAGCAGCATTATCAAAACGGCATGAGCGGCCACGATTATCCCGATGTCAACAGGCCCGACTATCATCTGCTCCCCGATTCGCCATGCGTAAACACAGGCGACCCGAATTACATCGCCGGACCTAACGAAACAGACCTTGAAGGAAAGCCCCGCGTAATCGGCCCCCGAATAGACATGGGCCCTTACGAGTTCAATCACATACCCGTCGCCGACGCCGGCCGGGATAGAACTGTCGAGGCACAGGCCCCTTGGGGAGCAACCGTCACCCTCGATGGCTCCGCCTCAAGTGACGCCGATTCCACGCCGGGTACGACTGACGATATAAAAGAGTTTAACTGGTTCGAAATCGACCCCTGTGATCCGAACGCCGATGTCTTCCTTGGAACCGGCAGGATTATAGACTGCAACCTCACATTCGGTACCCATATTATTGTCCTCGACGTAATCGATAGGGCGGGTGCATTTGATTCCAACGAGGTAAAAATCATTGTTCAGGATACGACTCCGCCCGAATTCACCAACATCCCGCAGGATTTAGCAGTCGCCTGTGATGGCGGCTATAACCTGGAACAGCTCAATGCCTGGCTGGCTTGTGCAACTGCCGTCGATAAGTGTTCAGATGTGACGATTACTAACGACTTTATGGGAATCGTCAATAGCTGCGGTGCAACCGGTTCGACAACAGTGACCTGGACGGCTGAGGATCAATACGGCAACAAAGCCACCACATCCCCGGCCGCGTTCACCATCGTTGACATCATCCCGCCGTTAATTGTCTGTCCTGAGGATGTAACGCTCGAATACCCCGCTGACACGACACCGGGTGCAACCGGTAAAGCAACTGCCTCTGATATTTGTGGAGATGTAACCATCAGGTTCGAAGACACAATTATCCCCGGTTGTGGTTATACCAAAACCATTGAACGTACATGGATGGCCACAGACGATTGTAATAACATTTTGAGCTGTGTGCAGGTGATAAAGGTCGTGGATACGACTCCGCCCCGGTTTGAGTTTTCCGTAAGCCCAACGACACTGTGGCCCCCGAGCCATAAGATGGTCGAGATTACACCTGATTGGAAGGTCAGTGACGAATGTGACCCCCAGCCGCAGGTTTCTCTGGTCAAAATAGTAATGAGTGAGGATGACAACGCCGTCGGCGACGGCCACACTACCGGTGATATCGAGGTAGACGAGGACGGCCGAATCTATGTAAGGTCCGAGCGAAGCGGGGCCAATAGCGGCAGGATTTACACAATCACATATCAGGCGGTCGATGATTGTGATAACGTAACAGTCAGAAGCGCAACCGTCAGCATACCCCACGACTTTAAGGTGTTCACCAGAATTGCTCATAGATGGCTTTTGTCCGGCCGTGAAGGCTCGATTCACGTCGACTTTAACAGTGACGGAATTGTCAACCTTGCCGACTTCGCCGGATTTGCACAAAACTGGATAAAATAATCAGGAATAGGTTTATTGACTGATTCCCTACAATACCATCACGAGCGCAGGTAACCTTTAGCCCTGCACTCAATGTAGTGCGGGGGAAGAATCTCCAAAAATTAATCAACTATCATTTCTTCCGCGTGGCAGCCTCGAACTTTGTTTGGGGATGGTTAATACCGCATTTCTACCTGCGGTTCGCACTATCTTTATTCACTCAGGCCCTAACGGGCCTACGTGACACTTTACGATGCGAATCGCGGCCTGCCCCTACCCTCCTTTTTGGGGGGGGCTCCGGTAGGAATTCTACGCTTTTTCACTTTTCCCTTTTCCTTCTCTCTTTCTCTGTTATTCTCTCACCATAAAAGCTTGAATGATAACAGGGATTTTCTCATAAACAACGCCGTTTAAATCTGTCAAATAAAATCTGTCGACCGGTAACTTTTTTTATTTTTTTCCATCAACATTAACACCCTTTACTACGGCTATATTATAGATGTGGCTTTGATTGGAATACGCTGAGGAATTTGTTAGGCGGTCTGACCTGAAGTTAGACGCAGCTTTTGAAGGGAGTACAAAAAATGGTAAAAGTTGAAGATATAAAGACCGTAATACACGATATCAAATTCAAACATGTCTGGAAATTAGTCATAGCATTACCGTTGTTGGTAGGTATATGCGGTTGTCAACCCAGTTGGGTCAACAAACTTGGCGACGAATTGGATCAAATGGCCAAAGGACGTGAAAAGTTTGGCACCATTTCGCTCTCCGAGCCGATTCTGGTCGAATCTAAAAAAGACCAGCCGGGCCCGTTCGATTTTACATTAAAAACCGGCCCAGATGACTACTACAACGATGCACGAAATATTGTACAGGGAAAAATGGCCAGTTCATCTCAGTTCATAAAAGATACCGGCGTTGATTTAACGATGCAGGCAGATATTTCAGCTTTGGCTGCTTATAACGCCATACTCAAACAATATGAACAGGAAGTTGCCGCCCTCGATGCCCGGAATAAACTTCTTAGCGAAGCTCGTGACCTTGAGGCCCAAAAAGTAATCGCTGCACTGCCTGATGATGCCACCGAAGAGCAAATTCTGGAAGCTAGAGCCAAAGCCGCCAAAATTCGAGCAGGTGAGGATTCTATAGCCTTCTCGGAATTTCCCACTTCCACTCCATCTCAAACATCCCATGACACTACTCCGCCCGGTGGGGAAGGTAGAAAAAACATGACGGGATTTCTCGCCCTTCTGGAAGGAACACCTGATTTGAAGATTTCGAATCGTTCGGCCATTAACACTGCGGCAGGTGATACGGTTACCGAAGCTATTTTTACGCTTCTGGGAAATCCGGCCAGGACTGCCCGATTCAAAGACAAGCTTATGCTCTTCGGAGTCTCTATGGTTTCGATTACTCCCGGCTATGTAACCAGGGAGGGGTACACCGGGGAATTGTCTGTGGCCTGCTGCTACAATTATGACATCGCGCGAAGAAATTTGCTGGAAAAAATCGAGAAAGTTGAAGAAAGCAAGGGTGATAAGGGTGATACAGAACTACTCAAACTGATTAAGAAGGTAATTAACAAGAAGAGGATAAAGTGGGATAAATGTAATCTATCTGAAAAACAATACATTGATAAACATATTTTACAAAGGTATCAAAAAGTATTCAGAGAAGAGTTCACACCACTTGCAGCAGCGGTATCGCCTATGACCGATGTCGATGCGCTGGATCTATCTTCCAGCATTCGAAATCAAACCTTTTCTGCTATGAAAATATCCGCAGCTTTATCTTATGCAGGATTTAAAGGACAAGCTGAGGTTTTTGATAATTGGGCAAGGAAACTTGAGCAGGACACCCAGACACGCACCTCCTATGCAGCGATAACATCGTTCAGCAGTGGTCGACACTTTGGTTTTCGTATAAGGCCAAGACTAAAAGCCATCAGGGATGACGCCGCATTGGATAAAACACCTGGGTATGTGCTTGAAAATCAGACTTTTCCAGTGGCTGTTATTGTTGGTTTTGATACCGATGATTTGAAATTAGCTTTTGATTTCGAGAGAAAAGGAAATGGAAGAATCAAATGGGATCCTAACGGTATGGCCCGGATTATTGCGTACGAGCCCACGATTGAATTTCACCAAACTACAAATTGGCTACCGAATAAGGAAGTATCTCTTTGGGACAAGCTATGGGGAAATGAACTGACTGAAACCAGGCGTCTGGAGTGGTTGGACAGTTATATTAAAGAAACAGAAAAAATTATACCTGTGAAAAAAACAAATATTGATGATATAAATTATTGTATAAAGTATGTAGATAATCGCGTCGAACTATTGAGCGATCAGATATTAGGTACTTACTCCGCTCAATATCTTCCCATGGAATTTCTGGTTGGAAAACCTGTTAAGAGGGTACCGAAAGTTAATGAACCGAATCACGTTTTTATACGCTGGTTTGATGCGCCGAGCACTTATGTAATTAAAGGGAAGAATTTTGAGGGGCAGGTTGTAGGAGCGAATATAGAAGGCCAACCTTGTGAAATTAAAGTTGTGGCAGATACAATATCAATTATCACTTCCTCCGGCTGGACACCAAGGCCGGATGCAGCTGCCGCCTTGGCAGAAAAACAAATTGCCGAAGATGAGTTGGATATTGCTAAAGCAAATAAGAAAATTAATGATGCTCAGAAAAAGATCTATGATGCTAACGAGATTTTACAAAAGGATCCTTCAGACCAAGCCGCAATAAAGATAAAGAAACAGGCAGAGGATGATTTAACCTCTGCTAAGACTGATTTGGCAATTGCTAAAGCTAACAAAGGGGTTGCTGAAGCAGCCAAAAGATCAGCCATGGTTAAAACACGGATGTCCAAAGAACTTCAAATTGATTTGATTACAACAAAGGGCAGCATTAAAGCCGGTTTTGTACGGTTCACGCACCAGACTATCCCTGCTAAAACAAAGACGTTATCAAGTGGTAAGTCCAAAACGGATACTACAATAACGATTACTCGAAACGCGGCAAATAAGATTCTCACTATTTCGGCCAGGGGAGATTCAAAAGAAATCGACAAGTTAATAGATATTGTGAAGGAAGGGGAAAAGGCCGGTGCTAACGTAAACCTGAAATTAAATGCCTCGGGGCAAATGGACGTTAAGGCGGATACCAATAATAAATAATATTTGATTGTTATAACAGGCGTATTTTACCAAGCTTGTGGACTTATGTTGTAGTTGATTTATCATTTTAAGGATTATCGTTGGTTTATTGTAAGGCAAACAAGGATTGCAAACTAATTATTTTATTGAGAAGAAAGAGAGGTGAATTATGCCGGGTAAAAACGATGGTGAGAATCGAATTGGGGGTCAATCGGGTCGAGCGGCGAGGTCAAGAGGTGGTGGTTTCGGTAGATCGGGCGGTGTTCGCTTCGGACGGCAACATGTGTTTTCTGACAGGCAGCACAGGGGGATGGGTTGGTTGCGGGATGTGCCGGATTTTCGCGACACAACTCTTTCCTGTCTCTGTCCCAAGATTCGACGTGAGTCTGGTGATTCTCAAGATCTGTACTCCCGAGCCACTACTCCGATTACAAAGGTAATAAAGTCGAAAAGTAAACTAAAGAAGAGCGTGGACAACCGTAGTTTCTGCTCCCCCGTTGAAGACCAGGAAGATTTGGGATCGTGCACTGCCAATGCTGCGGCCGGGATGGTCGAGTACATGGAGCGGCGTGCAACGGGGCAGCATATCGATGCATCCCGCCTGTTCTTGTATAAGGTGACCCGAAATCTTCTTGGATGGGAAGGGGATACTGGTGCGTTCCTGCGAACGACGATGCAGGCGCTGGTTTTGTTCGGAATGCCCCCAGAGGAATGGTGGCCCTATGATATTGAAACTTTTGATGATCAGCCCGATGCGTTTCTGTACGCATACGCTTCTAACTACAAGGCTATACAATATCTTCGACTGGACCCGCCGGGGACACCTACTAAAAACGTTCTTCTTGCGATTAAAGCTGCTATCAGTAAGGGCTACGCCATCATGTTTGGGTTTTCGACATACTCATCATTTGGATGGGATGCCAACATACCGTATCCATCACCAACCGACACGCTTGATGGTGGGCACGCCGTGCTGGCTGTAGGTTACAAGGACAACCACAAGTTTGATGATGACAGAACCGGTGCACTGCTGATTCGAAACTCGTGGGGTAGAGATTGGGGCGAAGAGGGTTACGGGTGGCTGCCTTACGATTATATTTTAAACGGGCTTGCCACAGACTTTTGGACCTGCTTCAAACTGGATTGGATTAACTCAAAAAAGTTTGAGTAGATATGGAATCGATAAGATAAGTGTGCAATCAGGAGTACTGATTCACGAGCGCGTTTACCGAAAATCTTTTAGTTACGTCGTTGCCTAACAGTAAGACATGGGTATTAAGAAAAGAATTCGCTTATGTTGTAGGTGAAGAAGGAAAATGCGAATTAATCACTGTTCCTGCGGCGGTGCGGTCAAATATTTTTTACATTTTTTTGTTTACTTATGCTTGGAAATCGGTTAATATACATGTATGTTTGCCGGAAGACAAACGTAAACCGCCGGTAGGCGCCGGATTTGGCGGAGAACCGCACGTCGTATGCTGTTGAGCAGCAAGGACTTTTGGCCAACAGGCCCAGCTAATTTTATTCTTTTATAAATGGTACTAAGTATATGTTCAATAAAAATTTACCAATAACCAGTTATCAATCATGAGCGTCGAGAATCCAACTTTAGCTCACTTTAGACACTTTAACTCACTCTTGACTAACGAGATAGGAAGTACGAAACATTACGTACGAAAAAATAACAAAAATATGCAAAACGAACCCAATTTCAGAAAAGTCGAGTCGAACGTATACTCTTTTATTACAATGAATTACGATCAATTGGACACTTGGTCAATTAGGAAAAACGACTATACGAACCCAATTCAAACCCAATTTATCTGTCGTAGCCTCTGGCGAAGCAGGAACAAACCCAATTTCACAACAATTTGGGGCGAAATAAAGATTACTAAGGTTCGGGTACCAAAAGAAACCATGGTGAACACATTCTGATATTATGTTGTCGACGTTAGATTAGAAAGTTATGATCCTGGTTCACAGGCTTCCAACCGGGGCCTTTGGGGCCTGCGGCCACGGGGTTTTTCCGGGAGCCCATTTCTTCGGCTGATTGGCGCGGACCCTGTCCACAGCGTTTTTCAACCACTTCGGTGGATTCTTGTTTTCTTCGATTCCATAGACATATGGCAGCGTAGGCTCCATAAGCAGCGGCTTTTCTCCAAGCGGGGGACGCTGGGCATCGACTTCAAGAAGACGGGCGCGAAGACGTTTCACGATGTCGGGATGCTGGGCGGCTATATCCGTGGTTTCGTAAGGATCTTTCCTGATGTTATAGAGGAGTTTTCCCATGAGTTTATAGTCGCCCTTGCGGATGGTAGGGATTCGGACGCTGCCACTGACCTCAAAGACGATTTCATCGCGTGGACTGGGCTCGCCGCCAAAGAGCATTCCGGTCATATCGAGGCCGTCGACAGGGAGTTTTTGCTTGTGTCGCCCCCCAGCTACGGAAATAAAAGTTGTGAAGAAATCGGCAATGAACATCATCCCATCGTTGACAGTGCCGGGCTTAGTGTGCTTAGGCCAGCGAATAATGCAGGGCACGCGCACTCCACCTTCGAACGTGGTGTTCTTTGTGCCGCGATAAGGCTTGTTCATCTCCTCGGTGAGACCGCCGTTGTCGTTGGTGAAAACAAGCAATGTGTTTTCGGCAAAGCCGTTTTTTTCCAGTGCAGTGACAATGCGCCCGAGTGCATCATCGAAACACTTCAGTGCGGCTTGGCGAGCTGTGTATTTGTCTGTGTAACGCGGAACCCGAACGATAGGCCCGTGGACGGCATTGAACGGGATATAGAGGAAAAACGGTTTATTCTTACTCTGTTTGGCGATCACACGCTCGGTCTCCGAGGCGATAAGGTCGGTGGTATAGCCTTCCTCCCGGATTGGCTGTTCATTGCGGTGCCAGTCGTACACGGCAAAACGCGCCGGTGCGTTGTGCGGAATCATCTTATCATAGTAGTCGATGCCCCAGGCGTAGTGGCCGTATTGGTGCATAAAGCCCTGCTGCATCGGCAGGTGTTCCTTCAGCCATTCGCCCGCATGCCATTTTCCGATGATTGCAGTGAAATAGCCTGCTTCCTTGAGGGCTTCAGCTATGGTCCGTTCGTTGGTGTCGAGAGCGTGGATCCGGCGAGTGGGGACGCCTTCATTGTTGTGGGCAAGGGTCAGGCCGAGCTTTTCGAGATAGCTGGGTTTGCCGAAATCTTCGCTGCGCCAGTCCATCCAGTTGCGAAAGGCATAGCGACCGGTCAAAAAGGCGCCGCGTGTCGGCGCGCAGACGGAGTGCGTGTAAAACTGGGAGAGCCTGAGGCCATCAGATGCAAGCTTATCGATATTGGGGGTGAATTCGGGATTGCCGCCATTGAAGCCGGGTTCAGCCCAGCCCATGTCGTCGCTGAGAATGAAAACGATGTTGGGTCTCGAACCGGCGAGTTTTCTGCTCTTTGTTGCATTGTCTTTTACTGAACAGCCGGCAAATAATGCCGTCGCTGCAGCAGCTGTGGTTTTCAAGAACTGTCTTCTGTTCATTTTACCTTCCCGTTAAAAAGTATAAGTTCGGAAGCCTCCTGGCACTATCGCAGGAGCGATTGTTGAATTAGTTTTTATTGTATCATGCAATACTCCATAATGGCAAGGCAACTTGAGGCTGGGATTTGGGATTCGTAGGTACAGAAAGGGGGAGTCAATGAGTTTAGGGTGGGAGTGAAATTGGGTTTGTTCCTTCTTCGCCAGAGGCTACGACAAGATAAATTGGGTTTGAATTGGGTTTGAATTGGGTTCGTATTGGGTTTGTATTGGCTTTGTATTGGGTTTGTATTGGGTTTGAATTGGGTTTGTTTTTTATTTCATAGTTCATGGTTCGTCGTTCGTAGTTCTTTGTTATAAAATAACTTACATTCATTTGACTCTTTGGAAAATTGGCTTTGTTTGTTAAAAAAGGGTTGATTTGTAGTGCGCTCTCTACAAGTGTAGAGAACAGAAGACAGAAAACAGATGACAGACGGCAGAGGGCAGATGACAGAACAATCCACAGACTCAATACCCAAGATGCAAGGGGCGAAGAGAAATCTAAGTTTAAAGTGGAAAATGCAAAACCAAGGCTCAAAATGTAAAGCGATTTTCTTTTCATTTGACAACTTTGGTTTGGATCCAAGACTATTTACAAACCACATATTTATGCTTGTAAGTGGTTAAACGGTATTTTAGATTCCGCATCCAATTTTCGCAAGAGTTGCAGTCTTTGAAACTCGTTTATCGTCTTGTATAGGCTGTGCTCAATTCGACGTTCGTACATCAGGAGTCGGTCGAGAACCCTTGAATTTGAGAAATCCTTAATAGCCAAATGACCAAGAGGCAGATTAGCAGCCGGTTTGGATGGAGCGGCGTTCGGCTGGCCGGGGATTTTTGAAAAGAGGGATTTTGTTAGTTTTGACAAAGGGCTGTTAGTATTACCTGAGTTCATAGCATCCATTGTCTGTGCCTGTATTCGGCCAGCTCTTTTTAGCCGCCACCAAAGAACTACGATACGGTCAGCCAACATGGATTCCATTGGGCTTTCGGGGGCCAGATCAGTTAGTATCCCTTTGCAAAAGATGTCGAAATCTGCCTGTTTTTCAGTGTTTATGACGTTTTGACGGGCCAAAAGGCCGTGTTTTACGGCATTCTGTGAGACGATTGCCCTGCCTTTTTGGGTTCTTGGGCCGGTTGATTTTTGTGCGTTACGGCGATTGGCTTTTATTTGAGCTTCTGTAGACATTGCGATATCCCCTTTCTAAGTTATTGTTGATACATGAGTTATCCGGCTTAGTGAAATCCGAATATCGAATTTCAAGAAACTAAATGTTCTCAACCGGATGCCTTACGGCACAAACCAAACGTATATGATTTTTGGCCGGTTTTTCGACCGGAGGGCGAAAAAACAAGTCCCTCTATAAATGCACGAATTTGCGTATTTGATACAAAAAACCGGCCGTTTTCTCGCCGTATGATTTTCGTAAGTTGTTTATAGAAGGTGAGTAAAAATTTTTTTATTTTTTTTGATTTTGGTCTTCAGGTATGTGCGCTTTTGATTGAAATTTCGCGAAATTTTTACCTATTTTAACGCGTTTCTCGATGCTGGATTCTTGATAATAGATACTCGATGCTGGTTACTCGATACTATATAAATGAGCGAAAACGGTGTTATTGATACAAGAAAAGTAACAAAATGAACAAAAAGTGATCAAAAAATGGGCAAAATGGCGCAAATTCGTCGTGCTTATTGAGTATTGCGAATAGCGTGGGAGGGAAACGTAGCATTTCTACCGTAGGCCATATAAATTATTATT
>JABAHP010015264.1_pt2 | contig 18280 bp, 16 predicted proteins | sample 7062081 | NCBI WGS metagenome assembly JABAHP01 (sample SAMN14534357, study PRJNA622989) | marine sediment metagenome | biome: marine biome [ENVO:00000428]; feature: marine pelagic biome [ENVO:01000023]; material: deep marine sediment [ENVO:00002113] | place: India: Gulf of Kutch | collected...
GCTCTTCAATTCATAATGGGAATCGGTTTCCTGTCAAACTATCTCGGAGGTAGAAAAGCACAAGTCGGCTATGAGTTCTATACTCGTGAGCACCTATACTTTGCAATTGTTGTGTTTCTCAGCATTATCCCAATGTTGTTGTTTCTGGATAGAGCACATGTCTTCCTGATAGTAGCCGACATGGGAGGAATCTACATCGTTGGAATATACATGCTGATTACTGCTGAACGTCTTCTTCTGGAGAGCAAAGGACAGGGATAGACGTGAGTATGGATGGGGACCTCCTATCTGCATTGGTAGGACTCATGGCAGAAGACCGTGAGACAATGGTTCCCACCCGACTCTCTATTCTGGTTTACCTCTATTTCACACAACATGCAACATTTCCTGTCCTTCAGAAGAAACTTGGACTTACTTCGGGAAATCTGTCAAGCCATCTCAGGAAACTCGAGGAATTGGGATTCGTTCGAATCTCGAAACGATTTGTCGATTTAAAGCCTACAACCTTTGCTGTTCTCACGAAGGAAGGAGCTGAACGAGTAAGAACCCAGATGGTTCGGATGCGTGAGTTGGTAGCGATGGTTGTGGATAAAGAACCTAAATCAAAGGAGTAGTTTCTGTAACTTCAGTAGGTCCGGCACCTCACCTTTTGTCTTGAGTTTTCCAGCAGAATATGCAGCCATGGGACTTTCTGTTTTCTCAATAATTGAGAAGAACACTGGGGAGTCCATCGTTACTTGAAGCTCTGCGTCCACTTCGCCCTCTGCAACCTCAAGGAGTTCTGCATCTCCAATCTTCATGAACATCTTGGCATCAAGGTCAGGGAAGATGAACTGGAGCGTCTTGTTGTATTCCTTGAACCGGCGTTGAATCTTCGGATCGTCAAATCGCTCTCCAAGAGTCTGTAGCATCGCTAGTATCTTATCTTTGGACATGTAGACACCAAGCCAACAGGACACATAACCTGAGTTATATCTTTCCCAAATCGGATTAGAAAAAGAGGGAAGGGGGTTGCTCCCCCTTCTTTTACAAGGAAACTACAATCCTAGTCCCTTCTGAACACCTTTGCCGTAGTCAGAATCAGCTTTGTGGAAGTGCTCTAGCATTCTTCTCTGGATATTCTCAGGGACATTCTTCAGAGTTCCAACAATGTTCTCGATGAGTCTTGCCTGTTCATCTTTAGACATCAGTCTGAAGAGTTCACCAGGTTGAACGAAGTCATCATCAACTCGTGGTTGATTGTATCGGTCTGCATCACCGGATATCTTCAATGGAGGTTCTCGATAGGCTGGATTTTCTGCAGGTCCTCCAAAGCTGTTAGGTTCATAGTTTACAGCAGCACCAGCATTCCCATCAAATCTCATGAAGCCATCACGTTGGTAGTTATGAGCAGGTGCGCTGCGAGGTTTGTTCACTGGTAGAAGCTGATAGTTGACCCCAAGCCTATATCGATGAGCGTCAGCATATGCAAAGATCCTAGCTTGAAGCATCTTGTCTGGGGAGAATGATATTCCTGGGACAACATTTGATGGTGCAAAGGCAGATTGCTCCACATCAGCGAAGTAGTTGTCAGGATTACGATTCAGTTCAAGCACACCCACATCAATAAGTGGATAGTCCGCATGGGGCCAAACTTTGGTCAGATCGAAGGGATTCCAACGGTAAGTTTCAGCCTCTTCTTCTGGCATTATCTGAACCTTGAAGTCCCACTTTGGAAAATCACTGCGCTCGATTCTTTCGAATAGATCACGTGTTGCCCAGTCTGGGTCTTCAGCAGTCAATCGCGTTGCTTCTTCGACACTGAAATTTTCAATCCCTTGCTGTGTCTTGAAATGGAACTTCACCCAGAATCGTTCATCTTTGGAATTGATGAAGCTGTAAGTGTGACTTCCGTATCCGTTAACATGTGCGTATCCCTTTGGAGTCCCTCTATCAGAGAATAGGATAGTGATCTGATGAAGTGCCTCAGGGCAGAGTGACCAGAAGTCCCACCACATTGTTTCATTCCTAAGATTTGTCTGAGGTTCTCGCTTCTGAGTATGAATGAAATCACTGAACTTCAGTGGATCTCGCACGAAGAACACTGGAGTGTTATTTCCAGTCATATCCCAGTTTCCTTCTTCGGTATAGAACTTGATTGCAAACCCTCGGACATCACGTACAGTGTCTGCAGACCCTCGTTCACCTGCAACTGTTGAGAAACGGAGGAAGACATCAGTCTTCTTTCCGATTTTGGAGAATAGTTTTGCCTTGGTATATTTCGTGATGTCATGAGTCACGGTGAAGGTCCCGTATGCTCCTGCTCCCTTTGCGTGGACAACACGCTCAGGAATACGTTCTCGATGGAAGTGAGCCAACTTCTCAAAAAGATGGAAATCTTGGACCAATACCGGACCACGTGGGCCAGCTGTGATTGAGTTCTGGTTATCTGCGACAGGAATTCCTGAAGCAGTGGTGAGTGTTTCGTTCTTTCCTTTCTTCTTAGAATCTGTCATGTTCCTGTTACCTCATTCACATTAGGTCTAATTTGTAATGAGAACAATTTACTAACCAGTATGATTTAAGTATTACCTCGTACAGGAAGGAATTAAAGGTTCACAGATTTCGACCTGAAACCTAACTCCTGAGACGGATAACACAATGAACAAAGAACAACTCATCTCTATGTTACGCAAAAATGGCCATAAGGTGACACCTCAACGTTTGGCTATATGCGAGGAGGTTCTATCGAGTCAAGAGCATCCTACTGCTGAGATGATATTCAACTCGGTTTCTAAGGAACATCCTGGACTTAGCATGACAACAGTCTATCATACCTTGGATATGCTCAAGAAGCTAGAGTTTATTCAAGAGATAAGATTCGATAGCAGGTCCTCGAGATTTGATCCGAACACCTCCGTTCATGTCAACATCATATGTCAAAAATGCGGCAAGATATCGGATTACCAATCTGATGAAATACAAAGCCAATGGAATCGTATTGTTTCAGAGATCAAAGTAAGATCAGTCGGACAGCGACTAGATGCCTATGTGATATGTGAAGAATGTGAGAAATAGTATTCAACCGTTCGATTTATCAACCATATGCCACGACATGCAGCATTGATTCTAAAGAGAGGATGTCCTTGAGTGAGACCAATGAAAGTACAAGAAACGAGCAAAATAAGGAAACTAATGGAAAGATAAAGTCAGCATACTATGTATGGGCTGGTGGTCTCGTCTTCACTGTAGTTTTTACCTACATAATCTGGGCGATTGGTCCGCTTCTTGATCCTGTATTAGCTACCCTACTTCCAGATCAAGGTGCAGCTTGGTATTTTTGGAAACTGCCAGCACGTGATTTCATGACAATGTTCATTGTGTGGGGATTCTATCTTGCTCATCAGTTCTCACTTTGGGGGGTCATATTCTGGGCACAGAAGAATCTGACTCAACTTCGTGCAAATCCAACATCAGGTCTTACGAAGTATAATTGGGCAGCCATCGTAATCAACTTAGTATTCATTCTTTTACATCTTGTCCAGACCCATATCTGGTTTGATGGACTTGCACAGGATGTACCAATCTGGACTAGCCAAGGTTCGGTCATTGTGATGCTGGTCATCATTCTGATTATTGAGAATCCAAGACGTGGGTTCTTCCTTGGTAAGAAGATGGGAAAACCAATGACTGCTCGCGTTTCAGGTTTCTTCAGAAGAAATCATCCATACATAATTGCTTGGGCTATCGTTTACACTTTCTGGTTCCACCCTATGGCCTATGATCCTCAGCTGATTAGTGGGTTCTTCTACATGTTTCTACTCTTCACACAGATATCTCTAGCATATACGGTTGTACATTTCAATAAGGGATGGATTGTCCTGCTGGAGAGCTTTGTTGGTATTCACGCATTCATCGTTGCTACAACTACAGCATCTCAGGCTGCAACTGCAATCTGGGTAATGTTTTCAACTGGGTTTGCGTTCATGTTCGCATTCACCTACATCTTCATCTTTGATGTGCGGAGAGAGGTGAAATGGGGCGTCATTCTGGCATATCTTGCAGCCCTTGTTTGGATTTACCTACTTCCAGTTGAGTTTGGAGGATATACTGAAAGAGATATCTCTAGACTGTTAATGCTTGAACCGTTGTGGATTCCAATCATACTCTACTTGGCTGCTATCGTCTTCTCAGCGATTATCTTTGTTTATCTTAGACTGAGAAAATCTGCAACAGTACAGTGAGAAGGCGGGGGAGGAATCCAATCCCCCCTTCATCTTTCTTTTCGAATTTCCCTACGAAAGCTAATCTGTTAGAACACGTGTTCTAAATATCTTGTTAACGGTGTGAAGGCCCTGACAGAAAGATTATATCGCCCGCCACTCTGGAGCTTCTGTAACTACGGCACCTTGGAGAATGTCCCCATGGTCAGCGAGTCAGCCAAGAAACCAGAACAGAAGACCAAGCCAACAGATGTCCTTGTTATAGGAGGAGGCATGGCAGGTATCAATGCAGCTCTAGGATTGGCAGATGGTGGTCACCGTGCACACATGATAGAGAAGTCTGTGAATATTGGTGGCAACTACGTAGCAATCTACAAGATATTTCCAGCATTGGAATGCTCAGCTTGTGTCATGACCCCACTCACCTCGTTTGTTGGAAAGCATCCTAACATCAAGATTCATCCTCTTTCGACAGTCGAGAAGGTGACTGGAAAAGAAGGCAACTTCACAGTGACAATTAGACAGAAGGCTCGATATGTAAACGCAGACACCTGTACAGGTTGTCAACTATGTATTCGATCGTGTCCTGTCGAGGTGCCAAACGAGTATGATCATGGTCTCTCACTAAGAAAAGCCATCTACATGAACTTCCCCCAACAGATACCACTCATTGCTACCATTGACCGTGAGTCATGTATAGGATGCGGAACATGTGCCTCAATCTGTCCAAATGACTGTATAATCTATGATGATGAAGACAAAGTGTATGACCTCAATGTTGGTTCGATAATTGTTGCCACTGGATTTGAGGAGTACAAGCCTCTAGATTATAGCGAGTATGGATATGGCGTATTTCCCAATGTTGTGACAACATTAGAGTATGATAGGCAAACTCACCCAACGGGTCCAACGGACTCCCACATGGTACGCCCATCTGATGGAAAGGAACCTGAGAGGATACTATTTGTGAACTGTGTTGGTAGTAGGGACGTTAGAGAGAACATCAGTGGATATAGTGAACACTGTAACAGGGTTTGTTGTTCGTTTGGAATTAAATTGGCTCAAGTCACAAGGATGCACTATCCAGAGGACCACTGTGAAATTATCTATACCTATATGGATATGAGAACAGCAGGAAAAGCTCTGGAGGAGTTCCTTTGGGACTCACAGAAGAATCAAGGCATCAATTTCATACGAGGGCGGATTTCTGAGATTCAAGAAGACCCAGATACTCATGACTTGTTCGTGAAAATGGAGGATACCGATTCTGGAGAGATCATTGAGCTTGACAAGATTTCAATGGTGGTTCTGAACTCAAGCTTCAGACCCAGTCAAGGATCTGAAGAACTGGCTAAGGTTCTCAAAATTGATCTTGACGAAGCTGGTTGGTTCAAAGAGAAGCATCCGAATGTTGCAGCACTTGAAACAGATCGACCAGGTATTTTCATCGCAGGATGTGCGCATGGTCCAAAGGATGGTACAGACTCTGTGAATGAGGGGAAAGGGGCCGCCATGGTTGCACACTCAATCTTACCTATCCCAACTCCGGAGGTTCCTCCTGAGATTCCTCCTGCAGAAATCACTGAAGAACCAAGGGTTGGTGTCTTCATTTGTCACTGTGGTGGAATCATAGGGAACGAGATAGACTCACCAGGTCTAGCTGAATGGGCAAAAGACCTCCCACATGTGGCATATAGCACAGATTACATCTTCATGTGTAGTGATCCAGGTCAGGAACTGGTAACTCAGGCAATCAAGGAGCACAAACTGAACAGAGTCGTGGTCGGATCATGTTCACCCTTGCAGCACGAACAGACATTCAGAAGTGCCCTGGAAGCAGCGGGACTCTCAGGATATTATCTAGTTGGACCTGTAGGTCTCAGAGAGCACCTGGCATTAGTACACCATAATGATTCACGAGAAATGCGTCAGGAAAAGGCACAGGATATGATTCGTAGTGGTGTTGCGAAAGCAATCAATAATGAGATAGTGCCATTGAAGAAGGTCGAAGTCACGCCTGTATCCATGGTGGTTGGTGGGGGCGTGTCTGGAATGACAGCAGCTCTTGACATTGCCAGAAAGGGGTTTGATGTGATTTTAATCGAGAAGCAAGACCGTCTTGGTGGCAGACTGAATGAGCTTTATCGTCTATTCCCAGCAATGGATTCAGCTCAGGACATTGTAGAAGATCTAAAAGCCAAAGTCGAGAAGGACAAGCGAATACAGGTATTTTTCAACTCGAAAGTTGTAGAACGTGATGGTTCTTATGGTAACTATGACATCACTGTTGAGAATCTTGAAACAGGGGAGCGAGTTGTACATCGTATAGGATCCATGGTTGTTGCTGTGGGCACAGATGTCTATGAACCGAAGAAGGGAGAATATGGATGGGAAGAAGTACCCGGTGTGATTTCAACACTTGAGCTTGAGAGAAGACTAAGAAATGGAGAGATGAAGAAAGCTCCAAAGAATCCGGTCTTCATTCATTGCGTTGGGTCAAGACAAAACCCTGGAGAAGGTAACAGGTACTGTTCCAGGGTTTGTTGTTCTGCTGTGATCACCATGCAACACGAACTCAAGGAACTATTCCCAGACATCAAGATATTTTCAGCATACAAGGAACACATTCGCCCATTTGCGACAGGCATGGAAGAGTTGTGGCGAGAGAATAGACAGAAAGGTGTTTCATATCTCCGGTGGGATCGTGAGAAACCNNGTTGAGAAGGATCCTAAGGGTGATGGAGCAATTGTTACGATTTATGACACGCTCTCCCAAGAAACCTTCAAAATCAAGTCAGACCTTGTAGTTTTGGCACTTGGACTTGAAGCCCCACATGATGTAGATGAGTTTGTCAAAGCAATGGGAATCAACCGTGGTCAGGATGGGTTCCTATTAGAAATGCACATGAAGTTCCGACCTGTTGAAACTACAGTTCCGGGTGTGTTTCTTGGTGTGACCTACGCGAAAAATGTCAGCGACTCAATAAATCAGGCTCGGGGAGCAGCAGCTGAAGCAAGCATCCCACTGAATCTGGGAACAGTTGAGATTGAGCTCTTGACTGCAGATGTTGACCAAGATTTGTGTGTAGGATGCGACCTATGTCACTACTCTGAGATATGTCCATATGATGCTGTGTCAATGATTGCGGTTGAACCAGGTGTTAAGAAGAGCGTCACTGACGAGATGCGCTGTGAAGGGTGTGGTGCTTGTTGTGCCATCTGTCCCACTGGAGCACGAGATCTCCGTTGGTGGCGAGAGAAGAGCTTCCTCGAGCAGACCGAAGAAATGTTGAGGGAGTGAGACCGTGGTCTCATTGGATGGTCTGTTGGCTGGCTGGATAGTCCTCAATGAACTACTCGGAGTTCTCAAAGAGAAAGATGTCTTCATTCCTGATCTGACTTATGCTGACCTCAGGAATGCAAAGATGAGTTTGGAGTATCTCCGTTCCTTTGAGAGTGAGGTACGATCTGGAGAACAGTGCGAAGCTGATGACCAGCTCCGGTTGGAGATGGAGCACACAATGCAGCGACTTCGAGACACTCTCATGGTCTGGCTAGAGGAGAAAGAGGGTGCAGAGTACAGAAACGCTTGGGAAGCCCGTTTCTCTTCAGCTATCAAAGAAGAGGGCGAGGGATTGCAGTCGGAACCACAGGTACACATCTCAGACATACCTAGAGAGAGGGACGTCGGATTCTTCCGAATAAAACTACCTGAAGATATCCCAGTGGAGGTAATCTCTGAGATTGCTGAGGACTGTATGGTGAATATTTCGCTGGATGGCGAACGACATCTACAGGTAAGCGGTAAGAAAGAATGCGTCAGAGATGCCATGAAGAGACTTGGACAGCTCTTCTACGGTGACAACAAGATGGCGTAATGCTGTCAGAGACCCAGAATGTCGTTGATTGGGTCTAGAGAAACTCTGTTTAGTTCAAATCCTAGTGGTTCGGGGTCGATACCCATCGCAATACCTAACACCTGAGTGACAAACAAAGCAGGAAGCTCTAGTGAGTTCCCCTCTTCATCCTTGAGGCCTAGCTGCTGGATATCGAACTGTGTGTGACATGCTGGGCAGTTTGTCACAACGCAGTTTGCACCTGCACCATTCGCTGAAACCATCTTCTCCTGCAAAATATCAGTTGCTACATCCTCGCTCGATATGAGTAGGGGTGAGCCACAACATCGAAGTTTCATGTCCCAGTGAACACTCTTTGCCCCAGTCAGCTCAAGCAACTCATCGACCTTTCCAGGCAGTTCAGGATCATCAAAACCTGCAACACTGGAGGGACGAATGAGGTGACACCCAGGATGGAATGCAATCTTCAGTCCATCTAGACGCTTGACTATCTTCTTCCCAATCTCCTCCTTCATGTCATAGAGGACTTCAACAAAGTGACGAATCTTGACCTTTCCTGTATATTCGAGACCTAGTGGTTTCAGAGCAGCGTTGACCTTCTTTCTGTAGGACTTGTCATCATGAAGCACATGATCGGTGTCTTTCAGAGAACCAAAACAACCGTTACAGGGAGTGACAATGTCATGTCCTCTCTGCTCAGCAAGAGCAATATTGCGACCCGACATTGAGAGCCAGCTATTCTCGTCAATTGACTTGAGAACAACAGTCCCACAACATGAGGCTCCATCAAAGTCCATTAGCTTGATGCCTAGCTCCTTTGCCACTGCACGCATGGAAGATTCATAATTGTTGAACCTGCTTGGAATTGCACATCCGAGGAAGACTTCGTAACTCTGAGTCATCTTACTCGTCCTCCCCCAATTTCATAAGTTTCATTTTATTCAGGACCTTCTTCGTGTCCGCGACATTCAATTCTGGAACCGGATCAAGTTCGAGATCGTCACGCTCCCAATCTGTAGGCTCATAGAGTCGACCTGTATCATATAGTGACTGTCGAGCACCAAGATAGCCTGCGGGAGTGATTCCCTTCTTGAAGGCCATATTCTTCAGACCAAACAGGATGTCTGTGATGTCGATTCCCTGTGGACAACGTTCCTGACATGTATAGCAGGTAGTGCAAAGCCATACCATGTCAGTTTCAAGAACTTCTTTCAGACCAAAGAGAAGCATTCGCATTACTTCGTGGACTTGGATGTTCACCTTATCAGAAACTGGACACCCAGCACTACATTTGGCACATTGGAAACAGGTTGTGAGGTCTTGTCCTCCAATTAGTTTGGAAACCTCGTTTGTGAACTCGGCATCCAGTGCTTTGAACTTCTTTCCATCAAATGACTTGAACTGTCCCCAAGACTCTGTCACTCTTATCGCCTCCTTGGCCTCAACGGACTTGGTCCAAGTTTATCAGCTTGGTCTGCAAACTTCTTCACAGTTTCTGCCCAAATCGACCCTTCACTTGCACTAATGTGTGTGAACTGAAGTCGCTCAGTTTCAAGTCCAGCCTTCTCGATGATCTTCTTTGCTATGGCAAATCTACGTTCAAATGAAATATTGCCGTCTACATAGTGACAATCACCAATGTGACAACCAGATATCCAGACCATATCCGCACCAAGTCTGAAGGCCTCCAGGATGTGTTGCACACTCACTCTGCCAGTACACATGACTCGGATGTCTCTAACATTCGATGGCTGTTGGAAACGGGACACACCAGCACTGTCTGCGCCTGCATATGAACACCAGTTACAGAGGATTGTAAGAATCCTCGAGTCATTCGCGGGCATGTCCTCAAGCGCAGTACGAATCTGAGTGATTATCTGATCGTCTGTGAAATGCTTCATAGTGATGGCACCAGCAGGACAACCAGCTCCACACTTACCGCAACCCTGACAAAGAACTGGGTTTGTCACTGCGTAGTCGTGGCTCCCATCTCCGGGAACAACCTCGATGGCATTATAGGCACAGTTAATCTCGCAAGTCCCGCAACCTACACAGATCTCCGGGTCCACAACGGACACAATGGCCTCAGCCTTTCGTATCCCCCTGATAAGAGGGATGAGTGCTCTAGAGGCGGCGGCTTGACCTTCATTGATAGATTCACCAATACTCTTAGGAGCAGTGGCTGTACCTGCTACGTAAACACCATCTGTCTGAAAGTCCACGGGTCTCAGTTTAGGATGAGCCTCCATGAAGAAACCGGAGAGGTTCAGTGGGACCTTGAACAGTTCTGAAACCTCTTTGTTGGGTCTGGGAACCATCGCGGTGGCAAGCACAGCATGGTCCACATCAATGGTCAACTCTGCTCCTAGGACTTGGTCGGTGACTGTGATACTTAGAGTCTTGTCCTTGCCCTTCTTGACCTGTGGTGGTGAGTCACCATCGAATCTGACAAAGACGACCCCCTTCTTACGGGCTTCTCGGTATTTGTCCTCAGCCTCATAAAAAACTCGAAGATCACGGTAGAAGTGGAACACTCGCGAGTTTGGATACTTCTCAAGCAACTCAAGAGTGTGCTCGATAGCTACCATACAGCAGATGCCAGAGCACCATGTCCGGGAGCCTTCCAAAGTTGCATCCTCACGAGAACCTGCACAGTGAATGACTGCAAAGGACTCTCCATCCAATATGCCTTCGCCATTGGCAACTCTGTGGTTGAACTCCACCTCTGTCATGACTTCAGGGAGTTTGTTCAGACCATAGAGACCCTTCTCTTCAAGGGCGACCGCTCCAGTGGCAACTATAACAATACCAACTGTCAGGGTTTCCTTCTTCTTCCCAGTTTTGATGACGACCTCAAACTCACCTATCGAGCCTTTTGCATCAACGACCTCAGAGTTCAACATGAGCTTGACATTCTCTCTCCCAGTGATTCTGCTCTCATAGTCAGCCACAATATCTGATGCTGGTCTATGGTCAAAATTGACTGTGGTAAGTTCATTGAGAAAACCACCCACCCTGTCTTGCTTCTCCACAAGATAGACGTTGAAGCCCTTTTGAGCAATCACCTCAGCTGCAGCCATTCCTGCGACTCCAGCGCCAATGACTAGAACAGAGGGTTCTATCTGGGTCACTGCTTCTTCCTGCGCTTCTAGTAGTTTTGCTCTAGCGACGGACATGCGTACTAGGTCCATGGCTTTTGATGTTGCTTCATCCTTGTCGGCTTGGTGAACCCAAGAACAGTGCTCTCGAATGTTGGCAAGCTCAAACAGATACTTGTTGAGTCCCGCCTCTTCGATTGTCGCCCTGAATAGCGGTTCATGAGTTCTGGGAGTACAGGAAGCCACTACTAATCGGTTGAGCTTATGTTCCTTGATAGCATCCTTGATGACAACCTGCGCATCTGATGAACATGAATAGAGAAGGTTCTCTGAATAGACAACATTGGGAAGTTCACTGGAATAGCGAGTGACCTCTGCTACATCAACAGTTCCAGCTATATTGATTCCACAAGAACAAATGATTACCCCAATACGAGGTTCTGCAGCGATAAGCTCTAGGTCTTCTTCCGTGAGAGCCTCTGTTTCTTCGCCTTGTGGGATACTGATGTCTAATGCAGCAAGTGCTGCAGCTGCACTGCCCTGAGCCACAGAATCAGGAATGTCTTTGGGCATATGGACCGCCCCACACATGTGAATTCCAGGCACGCTTGTTGCCGAGATCATCAATGACTTCATGTCTGGAAGGACAAACCCAGACTCGTCTGTTTTAATGCCTAGCAGCTCGAACACCTTTGTGTCCGATGAAGGAACCATTGCAGGACAGAGTACTACCAAATCATACTTGTCAACGAGCACACTATGCCCCTTTGCATCACTGTGACGAACTATGAGGTCCTTAGTACCGTATTCCTCTTGAATTTCACTTGGTATTCCCTTCACATAGTGAATGTCGTACTCGGTTTCGCCCCTGACAAGGAACTCCTCAAACCCCTTACCAAATGCACGCATGTCATTGTAGAGGATGTCAATGTGAACCTCGGGAGTATGTTCCTTAGTTATGATGGCCTCCTTTGTTGCGTAGGTGCAGCATATCTTCGAACAGTATGAGCAGTGGTTGACATCTCTTGAACCAACACATTGTATGAAGGCTATCCGGTGAGGCTCACGGCCGTCCGAGGGGCGCATGACCACACCTCCAGTGGGGCCGCTAGCGGACACCATGCGTTCATACTCAAGTGCGCTGACTACATTGGGGAAACGACCGTAGCCATACTCTGGAACAGTTGCAGGATCAAGAAGCTCATAGCCAGTTGCCACGATGATTGCTCCAGCGTTGATCACCATTGTTTCATCGGCAATTTCAAATTCGATTGCTTCGGCCTTGCAAGTCTTTGCACAGACCATGCACTCAATGCAGTTCTCAATGTCAATGGTAGCGATGTTTGGAACAGCCTGTGGAAACGGAATATAGGCAGCCTTTCGCATCTTGAGGCCTAAATCATACTCATTAGGCACCTCTATGGGGCAGACTCTCTGACAGTCACCGCAACCTGTACATTTCTCAGCATCCACACGGCGGGTACGCTTCAGTATTTTTACTGTGAAATCGCCCTGCTTCCCAGTGACTTCTGTCACTTCCGAATAGGCCAGTATCTCGATGTTTGGATGACGTGAGCAATCGACCATCCATGGTCCTTGGATGCACATGCTACAGTCTAGTGTGGGAAATGTCTTGTCCAGTTGAGACATGTGACCTCCAATAGAGGGTAGCTTCTCAACAAGGAACACCTTGACTCCCATCTCAGCGAGATCAAGTGCGGCACGCATTCCTGAGATTCCAGCTCCGATTATGACGACCGGTTTCGATATGGGCTCAGCCATTATTCCGTCACTCCGAAGAGATATCGCGTCGATGCAAGAACGCCCGATAAAATGTTTCCCATCGGACACTAGAAAGTACATGAATCGTCACGTGAAATGATTGGCGCCAAACCTTGTGAGTTAACAATTTCTAATCCGTGAACTTAATATTACATAGATAACGTCCCACAATTATGAAGGCGACTAGGCTCTATACTCGAGCTTATCTCACACGAATTAAGTATCGGGGGGAGACTAATCGCGTTGATGACCTTAGTAAGATTGAGATTGTTGATTTTTCTCGACCTCCAAAGATTCATTCAAGCTAATTTTGTAGGCAGGTTCTATGCAGGTCAACAAGTATATCGAATTGTTCTGAAGTGTCTTAAAGCGTTAATTATCAAAAGAAGCGTTATGAGCTCTTCTTTGAACATGGGTTGAGTAGGTTACTCAATGGTCATTAAATATTGAAGAGTGGAGCAATGATTCGGTGAATTATTAATTGAAAAAGAAAGCTCTGTTTGGGAAAGCTCTGCTTTTTGCAATGCTTTTCTTACTCGTTTCATCGGTCACATCAGTGAATGCATTCAGGTTGGCCGGTGATGATAGCACGCCCACAGAAACGGAAACTGAGCCTACTCACGATGAAGATGATGACTCCCATGAACCAGATGAGAGGCGAGATGATGATGGAACAGCATGGATAGAAACCGACATCATAACTGTGATGTTGAATCCAGAACTCCCATCCTATCAATACTGGTATACACCTGATGAGAATGGTAGTCTTGCGAGGTTCATGATCAACTTCATGATGATTGTCGAGTTTGAAGACAGCAATGGAGATAATGTCTATCAGCCCGACGAAACATTGAATTTTGCCCCCCTTGACGCGTTTGAGTGGATCCTGAAGACGGGAGCCATTGAGAAAGATGGTGTGAATAAAGAGGTCTATGTTTCATATACGAAGGGGGGCCTCAATGACGACTGGGAAGATGATTGGTTTGAGGATTGGATGCCTGGTTGGGAAGAAGAGGAGGAGGAAGATCCAACACATCTTCTTTCTTCTGAGGAACATGAGAACCACACATTTGCACATTTCTCAGATTTGACCCTACAATTCTATGGACATATCTACAGAGACAACCACACTGGCAAAGTCATAGATGATGAAGGAGTCAAGGCGGAGTACACAGTCGATGGTGGTGTGGAACTCAAAGTAGACATTGAGATTGGCAACTTTCCATTCACATCTGACACATCCAGTGTTGCAATCTTGAACTATCTTAGTGAAGATGTTGCCTCAAATGATGACGTGAATCACTACTTCACACTTCATGAAGAATCAGGAGATGATGATCATGAGTCTGAAGCAGAAATGGAGGATCTTGGGGAAGAGTTTGAAGATATTCTCGACGAAGATGTCCAGGAGATATCCTTTGTTGAGGATTCAACTTACGAAACTCAAGGGTTCTACCGTTGGGTCGACAAGGCGGTTGTGAAACACCTGAATGGTTCAAAGGAAGCTGTGGATGTTCATGCATCTTACTGGACCGATGGGGAAGGTCTACTCTTGTTCTTGGCTTATCCGAACTTCAATGGAGGGTCTATAATTCATGATCCTTCACTGCGCCTAATTGAGAGTTCGTCACTTTATACTCCACCAACGCCACTAAACATTCCAGTCATGACAGTTGCAATTGGGTCCTCGGTTGTTATTCTTGCAGCTGGTGGACTGATGTTAAAGCGCCGCCCATGAAATAGGAGGGAGAGTTCTCCCTCCACCATTTTTCATAACCAAGAACCGAAGTATTCATAGAGATATCAAACATCTTGGAAATGGTTTCAATGGTTGAAAGGAAGCACGCTTTCATTGTATTTGGATTCATAATTGCTACATTACTTTCAGGCGGAATCATACAAGTCAGTGGTCAGGCTGGTTCTCAAGACTTGGTCATGTCAAATATGACAGTTATAGCAATAATGGGCACTGAATGTACAACATCATTACTAATTGATTCAGAAGTTACTAATGTAGGATCAACAACACTCGATTACTTTGATTTGAGACTAGACATAAGGCGACTCAATGTGACTAGTACCAGTATTAATGGAACAGCCGCCCAAACTGTAATCATTCCAGAAAGCAACTACAATCTTGTCCGAATTACATCTTCTGAACCTATAACTGCGGGTTCAACAATCACACTACATCTCAACATATCGACAGATTGTCTTCAAGAACGAATAGGCCTCAATGACGATGGCACTATGTATGTCAATCATCTGATATACTACATCAGACCTCTTTACCAGATACAGAACTTGACGTTTACAGCTGTTCTTCCAACTCACGCGATCCTTCAATCTGATGCATCCGCTCCGTTGTATCCTAATCCAACAATGAACTACACGGATGGACTTCGACCTATCTATGTTTGGTATCGAGACTTGATGCTCCCAGGTAATGAGGTTGTATATATTGTCAAATACCAGCTTCCAGCTGTGATTGTAGAACCTCAACAATCACCACTTATCGCAGGGATTCTTGCAGTAGTATTCATCACCATTGGAGCTGTTTCAGCAATCTTTGTCGAAAGAATTCCGTTACTCCTGAAAAGATTTCGAACACGGAAAGTCATCACACCAGTCAGACTTTCAAAACAAGAAGAACAGGTTCTCAACTTCCTTGCCAAGAAAGGGGGATCAAGTCCACAGAGAGAAATCTATGAAGAATTGGATATGTCACAATCACTTGCTAGTACAATTCTGACCTCACTTGAGGAACGGAAACTGATTCGACGATTTAGAGAGGGTAGAGAGAACATAGTGCACCTCATGGAAGATAGTGATGTGCATTCTACACCCTAGCTTTAATACCCAACCGCTCCCAGTTAGGTTGATTCTTCCGTTGCATGTACTGTAGGTGAGTAGTCAGACCAAACTCCTCTGGTTCGTGACCAAATGCCAGTGCGAGTAGCTCAACGACATGTAGAACATCGAAGTGATATTCTGCATCGAAGTATTTCTGAATCTCAACCTGACCCATGTCAAGCTGGAGCTCACAGAATGGACAAGGAGTGACGACGATATCTGCCCCGCCTGCCTCCAAGAGGCTATCAAATTTCTGTTTTGTAAATTCCAGTGCAATCTTCACATCTGCGGTTCTTACAGCACCTCCAGCACCGCAACAAATCAGTTCATCCTTATAGGGAACGTACTCAGCTCCAGAGGTTTCACNNTGGCATCCTGGATGAAGGGCCATACGAACACCCTTGAATGGGCGAGTCACACGCTTTCGAATTTTGTCGAGACCTACTTGAGAATAGAGTGCATCAACATAATGCCAGACCTCTATTGTTCCCTTAAACTCACGGTCAATCTCTGCCAAATTCTCATTCACTGCATCCCTAAGCTCATCGTCGTGCTTCAGTTCATGATTCGCGTCCCAAAGACTAGCAAAGCAGCCATTGCATCCGGTTGTGATGGGATAGCCACCCGCCTCAGCGATTGTCAGGTTGCGAGCAGCTATGGTTGCCCAAGTTACACGGTCAAATGAACCGAAAACACCAGGTGCAGGGCAACAGGTTGCCCCCTCCATGTCAAGAAGACCAACACCAAGATCTTTGAAGATGAGTTTCACGGCTGACTCAACACTTGGATATCTGTGGGGAATTATGCAACCGAGAAAGTGATAGAATGAATGTTTTGCCATGATTATTCCTCCTTCTTCTCTTCCTTCTCTTCAACTAGCTTGTCGAAACCAGTCTTCTTTGCAATCTTTCTGATTTCTTCAATTGCTTCTGGAAATCTGCTAGCATTTGGAGGGACTCTTTCAATACCCACCTTCTCTCGAAGGTTCTCCCAAGATTCCTTGTCTAGAGGTACAGCATGGCCAGCCTCGAGAACCTTCAGTGCTGTCTTCTGATGAGGCGCAAGCATGTATCCCTCAGCAACTGCAACATTTCTGATGGCTTTGATAACATCTGTTGGCATCACATCTTGGGGGCATCTATCTGTACAGGTATAGCAAGTAGTACAGTACCAAAGCTCAGGGGCCGAGATACATTGTTCTTTGAGACCGAGGAGGGCTTTTCTGATTATTCCACGGACAAGATAGTTGGTTCGAGCTCCAGCAGGACAACTCCCACTACATGTGCCACATTGGTAGCAGTTCTGAATATTGGGACCACCCGTCTTCTTAATCATCTGAACGAACGAATCGTCCGGAGTATCAATGACGATTGCAGGTTTTTCCTCGGTACTAGTCAAGATTAACACACCGACTGCGCCGTGGCTTTGAATTTCAACCTTAAATCCGTGTTGTTCAGGTCGTTAAGTTCAAACCATCTAATGTCATGAGTATTGATGATGATATGTCCAAATCATGAAACTGAGGAGAGAATTATCTCTCGATCTATTGGTGTCTGTTCAGGATGTATAAGAGATGGTCTGCAATCAATAGCGCGACAGACACATGAAACAATTCGAAAGCGTGACCGACTAATACCCTCTGTTCCGACCCATGGTTCTATAACCTGCGGAGATTGTGGGAACCACTGTAGACTAAATGAGGGGGATATCGGATTCTGCAACACCAGGATTGTCAAAGATGGACAGGTAGTAGATAGGTATCCTAACCAAGCAGTCGTTTCTTGGTACTTTGACCCACTTCCAACTAATTGTGTGGCTGATTGGGTCTGTCCGGTAACTTCAGAACGAGAATTGGGATTTGGTCACAAGCGATTGAAGAATCTGGCAGTCTTCTATGGATCATGCAACTCAGATTGCTTGTTCTGTCAGAATACAAGCTATCGAGTAATGATGGCAAAGGGACAACCATTGATGACTTCTCAAGAACTGGTAAATGCAGCAGATGAGTATACAGCATGTGTGTGCTACTTTGGTGGAGATCCAGCATGTAATCCTGCACACTCCCTAGAAACTTCCAGACTACTAAATGAAGAGAAGCTCGTGAGAGTTTGCTATGAAACTAATGGAAACATCTCAAAGAAATGGTTAGATAGTATAGCGAGTATTGTTGCTGACACTGGTGGGACATTCAAGTTTGACATCAAGGCTGTGTCACCCGAGCTTTATCGCACCCTGACCGGAGTTTCAAACTCGGTCATGTTACGGAACTTCAAAGAACTCTCAGCTATGAAGAGAGAACGTGAGGGTGAGTTTCTAGTTGCTAGTGTCCTTCTTGTACCAGGATATGTAGACATTCCAGAGGTAAAGAGAATCTGTAGTTTCATATCAGAGAACGGCTCAACGATACCAACCGCTCTTCTTGGGTTCTCTCCACATCACGCAATGAGTGATCTCCCACGGACTAGTCGTGCTCATGCTCAAGCTGCAT
>JABAHP010012996.1_pt2 | contig 18245 bp, 17 predicted proteins | sample 7062081 | NCBI WGS metagenome assembly JABAHP01 (sample SAMN14534357, study PRJNA622989) | marine sediment metagenome | biome: marine biome [ENVO:00000428]; feature: marine pelagic biome [ENVO:01000023]; material: deep marine sediment [ENVO:00002113] | place: India: Gulf of Kutch | collected...
GGCCGGGCAGGACGTACTGGGCTATCATTCGTACTGGGTCGACGCGGGCATCGGCAGGAGTGAGCAGGGATATTACGATGCCGCATATGTGTATAACCGCTGGTATCCGGTCTTTTGGCTTTCGGCCTACTCACGCCCCATCGTGTTCACGGAATACGGCCCGGACGACGAGGACGTATGGCAGCGGTGGTCCGGGGCAACAGCGGCGCTTTCGTTCCCGTATCAAAGGCTTGAGACCTGGGCCATCCTCCATCTGGGCTACCACCTCAGGAAGGACCGCCATCTCGACGGCGAGGAGGACCTTCTGTTCACGGGGCGAAAGGACAGCAGCTTTGCCGCGCTTGAGTTCACCAACGCGCTTCGATACCCATTCTCCATAAGCCGGGAGGAAGGACGCACGCTCATGCTCGAATACCGCGACTTCAACCGGGACCGCAACTCGGACTATCAGGCCAGCGAATACTGGCTCACCTACGACGAATACATCGGGCTTCCGGGCCACCACGTACTGTACTATCAAATAAAGGGCGCGGCATACGAAGGCGAGGACATCTATGCCCCCGTGTTCCTCTTTGGCGGAAATCCCGGCGTGAGCTATGACTTTCCGGTAAGGGGCTATCCATCGGGATACCGCACCGGCAAATATGCGGCCACCGCAACACTTGAGCACCGCTTCCCGGTATGGTATCCGCTGAAGGGCCCGAACACCAAGCCCCTGTTCTTCGACCGCATGCATGTGGCAGGTTTCGTGGACGCGGGCGTGACCTGGAACGAAAAGGACAAGGTCACCCACAAGGACGTGGACGTGGGCGTCGGCACCGAGCTTCGGATGGACGTGGTAATGGGCTACAAGTTCAAAGTTACCCCGGCGCTGGGCGTGGCATTCGGGCTGGACGAGGGAGGCGTAAGCCAGATCTACTTCACGGTGTACGCGCCGTTCTAAAAAGAGCCTTCGTTATCAGTCCCTCAGGAACTCATCCACAGGTATCTCTGCCATGGGGGAATCATGCTTTTGGGGGTCTCCCAGGGTATATTCCTTGAGTGTCGAATATTCATAAGGGTCTTCCCCTATTTTCTTATAACGGTCATACGCCAGTGTTGATGCTACAGCGTTATGCGAGAGGAACCGTTCACACTTCGTACTGTAGTCAGTACCCGCAGCATACTGGAACTTGTAGTCCCCGCGTGGGATATTGTCCATATGCACCGTCAATCCCTCACGAATGAAGAAGGACAAAACGGTCCGGCCTTTCCGGTCCCTGAGCTTTACGATGGCATCGCTTCCCAGGGTGTTCCTTACCAGAAGGGAATGATTGCCCCTGTATCGCTGCAGGAACACCTCGGCGTTGGCTGGTCTTGCCACCTCCGAGCCGCAGTATGAGACCTCCTGCCGTGAGCCCACCGGTATCCGTGAAGTGGCGACGTACCCGACATCCTCGTTATACATCTTTTTCTCCGGGGGCTGTCCGGTTCCTTCACTGCCCGACTCCACCGTCTCGAACTCCTGAGGCGGTCCGGCTGGTGTATCTTCGTCGCCTTCGTTCAGAACGATCATTTCACCCGGGTCCAGGGAAAGAGTTTCTTCCCCGCTCACCAGCGATTTCATCATCTCCTGAAAAGTACCTCGAAGCAGGCCGTCCCAGTCGTAACGGTACAGACCGATACCGGCAATGGTGGTCAGAAGTATCAGCGCGGCCATCGAGGCAAAGAAGAACTTCATGCAGAGCCCCGCCCTGCGCGGCCCCCGTTCGGCGGCAGACTGGGCCCATACCGTGAAATCAAAGCATCTGGACTGCTTCCAGAACGCACCCTCGTTCAGACCGAGCCGTCCCCGCAGCACTCCGATAATCCTCAGCGTCTCATGAGTACGGTCGTAAACCACTTTCCGTGCGGGATTAAGAAGGACCTCCCGGACGTCCTCCCGTTCATCGCCGGTGAGGGCGGGGCTGGCCTCGACCATGTCGCGTATGCGTTGCTCGTTCGCCACGCTCTTTTCGATCCCGAGCCGCCGGTACAGGTCTTTCATTTCAGCAGCACCTCATAGGCCTCGTTGATCCGGTACATCACCGCATTGGCCGCTTTCACGGAGTCCGGCCCCAGGTCGGCAAACAGGTCGGGATGATGTATGGAGACCAGCCTGCGGTAGGCCTCGCGTATCTCGCTCCGCGTGGCCCCGGACCCCACTCCAAGCACACTGCGCGCCGCTTCCGGGGTCATGGAACCGGGAGAGACCATCGCATTCTGTCCCCCCGCCCCGGTACCAGCCTCCCTGTGCTGCCACCAGACCGAACTGCCCGGGTTGCCCGGGTCGGAAGGCAATGACCCCGCAGCCTTTTCGTACAGGGGCTCGAAATCACCGGGGAAGATGTCCAGAAGGTCAGCAAGAAACCACAATATATGCTGGCCGGAAGGCGTCGGTTCCTGATAGGCGGTGGAGACGGAGATAATGATGTGCATAAGATGACGTTTTCCTTCCGGACTCAACGCACCCCGGAGAAACTCACATGCGCTGAAGAGGGACTCCACAGGGCTTTGCTGCAGATATTTAATCAGAACCCGTATCTCCCGCCTGGAGGTTTTCCGGTTGAACACTTTTTCCATAAGTCCGAAATGGGTATCGGAAATACTACCCTGAGCGGAAGCCAACCAGAGCAGGATAAGCTTCAGGCAGAACCCTACAGGGTCAGAGGACTTTCTTATCTGTCTGGAAAACATTCATTCCTCTCCCGCATCAATATGTTTGTAAAAATGTTACAGAACATCAACCATTATCAGTATACCCCATCAAGCCACGGAGTTTTAACCTCCTGAGCGCTGTCTGACATAGGCCTGTTTGTTTTCTCTTTATATTTTCACTCAGTATATGCTCTGAGCATCTATCATCTTGTAATGTATCTCACTGAAAACTGGCATCCTTCTTGATACATACATAAGTGCGAATTGCCTTGGCAAAACAGAGAGAGTTATAATAGATAAATATCACATGGCACTATAGGAATAATTTATGAGTTTTTTCAAAGAGTTTTGACCATTATGATACAGAAGAACCCTCACAGCAGAACAAATAAGGATGTGCGCTTTTTCACCCTTTTTTGCGTAATTTGCCTCATCATGACCATTTTGTCGGCATGTGCCTCCGCGCCGCCCGAAATAGTGCCCCTTGATGTCGACATGATATTGCCTCCTGTCGGCTCATCTGCCCTCCCTCCTGACGAGGTTGACAGAATACTGGCAGAGATACAGAAACGTAATGATACGGTCGAGGACAAGCCCGACTGGATAAAGCGTGCTTATTCCGGACTGATGTTAAGAAAACTCACCAATGTTTCCCGGGAAGAATATAAAAAATATGAGGAATATCTCGATAACGGATCCGCATACGTCATAGTGCATCCGGGCTTTTTCTCCTTCTTCCATTTTCCCAGGAAGCTCAAGGACAATACCGGCGAATTCATCTCGAAATACAATGTCGTGGAACTGCTTCTGAACAAAAAGCCGATGGACCCCGAATTCGCACTTCTTCAGGCACAGGAGCGCAGGATGCGGGACTTCATCGAGTTCAAGTCTACCCAGAAAAAGCTCCTCATTCTGGTGGTCCCGACCCAGTACTGGAAATATTCCGGATATACCTACAAAAACGGACGGGATGAATACATGCGGTATCTCAACGAGGTAACCAACCTCTCGGAGTCGGTCCTTTTCGTGGAAAGCCGTTCTCCCAACCGTGGCTATCTCACCGAGGATGACGCACTCACCCTCATGGAATTCCTGGGCACCATCGATACCCAGAGCATCTACATCGGTGGAGCCTATGTCGGACGTTGTTTGGAGGACTTCTACCTGCTGCTGACCGAAGAGTTCGGCACCGACGGCATATTCATTGTGCCCGAGCTTGCCGACATCAGCCCCAGAGAGCTTAACTCCGACATGGCACGCGCCATCCTCCGTCCCGACGGACTCATCGACCGTAATGTGGTCACCCAGTTCATGAAGAATGACGCATACCGTGTGCTCGAAGTAAAGCCCGACATCATAAACCTTCCCTGATACGGTTTTCTGAAATTTTCAGCCATTTATGACACGCGAAACGCTGTGTTATAATGCATTGCAATGAAAAAAATACTCATGGCAGGCAACTATGCAATCGCCGAAGCGGCCATCCAGGCCGGTTGCCGTTTCTATGCCGGCTATCCCATCACACCGCAGAACGAGATACCCGAGTATATGTCCGGGCGTATGCCTGAAGTGGACGGTGTCTTTATACAGGCCGAAAGCGAACTGGCCGCTGCCAACATGGTCTATGGTGCCTCGGCAGCGGGAATGCGCGCCATGACCAGTTCCTCAAGCCCTGGCATAAGCCTCAAACAGGAGGCCATATCGTTCCTGGCCGGAGCCCAGCTGCCTTCGGTCATCGTCAACATGCAGCGAGGCGGCCCGGGGCTTGGCAACATATCGGCAAGCCAGGCCGACTATTTTCAGGCCACAAAGGGAGGCGGGCATGGCGATTATCACATGCTGGTCTACGCCCCTTCAAGCGTACAGGAGGCCTGGGACCTCACCATGCTGTCCTTCGACAAGGCCGACCAGTACCGCACTCCGGTCATGATATTAGGAGACGGGGTCATCGGTCAGATGATGGAACCCCTGGAGAAGACGCAGTACAAACCGCTTCCGGACCTTCCGCCCAAGGACTGGGCGCTCACCGGAGCCAAGGGGCGCAAACCCAACGTGGTCAAGTCCCTCTGTATGGGCGAGGGAGAGCTGGAGCGCCTGAACCAGACCCTCCAGGAAAAATATGCAAAGATACGCCAGGATGAGGTCCGGTGGGAATCCATTGACACCGAGGACGCCGAACTGGTGGTGGTCGCCTTCGGGATCGCGGCAAGGCTTGCCCTCTCGGCACAGAAACAACTGAGAAAAGAAGGAAAGAAGGTCGGACTTCTGCGGCCCATCACCCTGTACCCCTTCCCCTACGATGCCCTCAATGAACTTGCAGGCGGAAACAGAAAGTTCTTCTGCGTGGAACTGAACGCCGGACAGATGGTCGAGGACGTCCGGCTCGCCGTCTGCGGCAAATCCGAGGTTCTCTTCTACGGTCGCCCCGGAGGGGCCATTGTCACTCCCGAAGAGGTCTACGAGCAGCTCAAAACAGCGCTGTAAAAAGCCCCACCCCTATTGACTCACCTTAGCAATAGTCATACACTACGGTTACCGTATCATTCGGTTTGATCTTCTGGAAAAGGACGGCGAAATGGGTAAGACAAGTGATATCAGGGTCATGGATGTACCGTCCATTACTGTACTGGGGATACGCAAACGGGGCCATTACCGCGAGATACAGTCACTGCTGAGGCAGGTTTTCGACCATGCCCTTGAGACAGGGATAATACTCAGCGGCCCACCGCTATATATCTCTCACGAAAAGACCCAGGAGGAATCGCGCAAGGCAGACCGTGAGGGCACGGCTGACCTGGAGGTGGCCATCCCAATATCCCATCCAGTCGAAAGCACCGGTGATTTCAGATATTATCAGATACCCGGAGGAACCATGGCCATGGTGGCCCATCAGGGGCCTCACCGGGAGTGCGGAGTGGCGTTCGAGAAGCTTCATGAGTGGATACAGGCCAACGGCAAGACTGTAACAGGCCCGATGAGAGAGGTCTATGTGAACGACCCCGCCGAGGTCAGAACAGAGGAACTGATAACCGAGATATACGCGCCGATAGGGCAAAAAAACTCCTGATATCAAGGCCGGGCGCATATAATTATATACGCCCGGCCTCAGTTCATNNGTGCTGTATTAAAAGAAAGGCCGGGCGCATAATTATACACGCCCGGCCTCAGTTCATCATCCTTTACTGTTCAAACAGCTCGTCGTCCCCGTTCCTCCCGGGTTTCAGTGCATCAAGTGCGTACCAGTCGACGTTACGGGTCATGTACATGGCAACGGCCACCACCAGGAACAGCCCCACGCTCCCGAACAGAAGGGCGAAGTCCTGAAGCTGAAGCACCACATACATATATCCGTACAGCAGGCCCATCACCGCGGCCATCAGACCTCCAAGACGTGCGCTTCTGAGAATGCTGGCGGTATAGCCGCTGATGACCCCCACAAGGGACACGCTGGCGATAATATAGGCCAGTATGAATCCGATATGCTCAGAGAGGGAAAGCAGCAGGGTATAGAATACCACCAGGGCCACTCCGACCAGCAGATACTGTACCGGATGAATTCTCAGCCCCTTGAGCACCTCTATAAGGAAGAACGTGAGGAACGCAAGACCGATAAAGAGCAGGGAGTACTTCGCGGTCCGCATGCTTTTCTGGTATCCGTCGGCGGGAAACAGCAGTTCCACCCCGAAAGCGGACGAGGCATAGTCCTTCTTCCCGTCCTTCCAGTGCTGGGGATAGGCACGGTTGAGGTACTGCACCTTCCAGAAGGCGGTAAAGCCATCATCGGTTATATCACGCTGTTTGGGAAGAAACTCCCCGGTAAAGCTTGGCGAGCCCCAGCTTGAGTCCATATTCACGGAAGTCTCGCGGCCCAGAGGAACGAACATCATCTTCTCGCTCCCGTTGAGGTCCATGACCATCGAGAACCCGTGCTTTCCGGCACTGGCCTTCAGGGGTGGATGAATACTTATCCCCCGACCGATAAGCCCGTCATTGTCCATCCCCGGCTCAACGGGGAGGGGGTCACCGTCCCAGAGGAACTCGACTGTGTCCTGCACACCGCGAAGGTCCGATATGCCGACCGAGAGCGTTATCCTGTCCCAGTAGATCCTGTTTGTGCGAATTCCGTATTCTTCAAGCGCCTTCAGGTCGAAATTCCCTGAAAGTTTCATGGCTGAACGGTACAGGACCACCTCATAAATGCCCCGGTAGCGGACCTCGGGCTTCACCGTACTGCTGATGTCCAGGCTGTCCGGCAGAAAATAGGCAAAGTGCGTCGTGCGATAGGTCTGACCGTCCTTGTCCTTGTTCACCTTGTAGTACGGCACGGTCAGTATCGGCCCGGCTATGGTCTGAGCGTTGCCCCATTTGGAGCTGACCTCTTCTATGGCCGACTGACGCCTCCACTCGCGTTCCCTGATAAGCGACTTCACCATTGCGGCCGGGACCAGAAGTATCATGACGAGCAATACGATAACCGTTACCTTTACCCCCACCGAACTGCGCATACGTTCCATAATCGACATCTCCATGTCCTCCTCTCCTGATTCGGCCCTGTGACTGCGGGCCTGTTGGTATCAGATTACCCGCTGGAGGTGAACACAGTTTGAAACGAACGTGAAAATACCATGAAAAAAGTGTGAAATGATAAAAACCGGAATTACGCAGTGCTTACGCGGTGCTCTGTGGGCAGGATAAGTACCGCCTCCACACCCCCATCGGGTGAGTTGGAAATTTTCGAGCTGCCCCCATGAAGTTCAGCGACCTCACGCACAAGGGCCAGCCCCAGTCCCGAGCTTTTACGGCCAGTATCCGGGCGCCGGAGTGAATAAAACCTCTCATGCACACGCTCAAGGGCATAGTCGGGAACCCCGGGGCCATGATCGCGCACCGAAAAAGAGACCTTCCCGTCTCCGGATGCTCCGGATGCTTCCACGCTCAGTTCAAGCTCCTGACCCTTCGGAGAAAATTCTACCGCATTCATCAGAAGGTTCGCCACGGCGTGACGGACCAGAAAACGGTCGCCCTGAAACAGCGAGGAATCCTTTTTGTTCATCTNNTTTTGCTCTCAAGTGACGCCAGCAGCAGTAGTTTTTCCACAACGGCCTGAACCCGCTCGGCCTCGTTCTCAATGTTCGTCAGGAACTTCTCCCGCTGTTCCGCGGTCATGTCCTCCTTTAACAGTTCAACCGCTCCGCGTATGGCGGCAAGGGGGCTTTTGACCTCATGCGTAAGGGTCTGGACATAGTGCTCGACATACTGCTTGCCCTCAAGGGCGTCACGCATCTCTTCAAAGGCATTGCCCAGTTCCCCTATCTCCCCGCTGCCGAGCCGGGGAAGCGACACCCGCCTGCCGTCACGTACCGCGCGCGCGTATACGGTCAGCTTCTTCACCGGCCTCGTTATCATGCCCGAAAGGACAAGGCTGGCGAGCAGCACCGCGATACCCACCACAACCGCCCCCCACTGTATCGTCCGTTTCGTTTTCATAACGAACAGGTTTCCCGTGCGGGTGGGCTTGCCCACGGTAAGCACGCCAGCGATCTCTCCGTCCATGATTATGGGAGCGGCAATATACATGACATTCGTCGTGGGATCATCCGGGTCGTCCTGGGACGTGCGCGCCCCGTATTCACCCCTGAGCGTAAGGATCACATCGCGCCACAGGGAGAAGTCCTCCCCCACCATGCTGCGGTCAGAGGAATGAAAGAGCACCGTACCCTCGGCATCGGTAACATAGACACGGTAATCCACATCGCGCTTCAGGTGTCCGAATATCTCAGCGGTAAACCGCTGGTCATAGACATCACTGAACGCACCCTCAAGAACCGAGACGTCGATGTTCCCGTTCTGTGAGCTTGCGGCCACCATCGAGGCAAGGATACGGGCAGAGTCAACCAGGGGTTCCTCGGTTGCCTTCCGGTACTCCGGCTTGAGGTCGTCGCCAATCCACGACACCAGCAGATACAGTCCTACCGCAAAGACCAGGAGATTGGAGAGAAAAATACGGAGCAGTAACTTCATTCGGATTCCCTGAGGGAATAGCCCACTCCCCGATGGGTAATGATAGGGTCGTCATCCGGACTGATGTCCCTGAGCTTCTTGCGTATCGATTTGATATGGGCATCCACGGTACGGTCCATGCTCATCCCGGGCTCGTCCCACGCACTGTCCATGAGTTCATCCCTGGTAAAGACACGCCCGGGACGCCGGGCAAGGGTCCTGAGCACACGGTACTCATACCGGGAAAGCTCAAGGGGCTTTCCGTTATACGTAATGATGCGGCGGTCTTCATCAATGGAGAACTGCCCGGACGAACTCTCATCGGGTTCTTCCGGCTCCCCGCCGCCGGGACGTGCCCGCCTCAGGACTACCCGGATACGAGTGGTAAGTTCGCGGGGACTGAATGGTTTTGCCATGTAATCGTCCGCGCCCAGCTCAAGGCCCACGATACGGTCCACTTCCTCGGAACGCGCGGTAAGCACGATCACCGGCACATCAGATACCTTCCGAATGTCCTTGAGCAGGTCAAAGCCGTTTACGTCGGGCAGGCCGAGATCCAGAATAACGAAATCAACGGCACCGCCGTTCAGCGTATCAAGGGCCTCCCGGCCGGTCCCGACGGCGACCGGGTCGAACCCGTCCGTGGAAAGGGCATACACAATGTTGTCTACGATCGAGGGCTCATCCTCGATCACCAGAACCCGCTGTTTCATGCAAACAAGCTTATCATATCGACCGGATCATTGGGAACGGTTGCAGTCCAATGTCAGGGTGACGCGTCCGCTCCCTCCTCTCCAAGCAACCGGTCGTAAGCCGCGAACGGAATGTCCACATTGAAATAGAGTTCCCGCTCTTCCCCGGTCTCGCTGTCGACCACTTCCAGGCGATCGTAGATATGCCCCCCGCTCTCAAGCACCGACTGTTTCTGCATGGTCAGGCCGAGAAGCTCCATAAGGATATATTCCTCACGTACGTTTATCACCACGAACGCGGTCTCCGGGCTCTGGCCGTCCCCGGACTGAAGGATGGAGCGAATCAAACCGCTGAGGACAAACTCATGAAACCGTTCCATTTCTTGCTCGCCCTGTTCCTTGAATGAGACCATACTGACATAATGGGCATCGAAATCCACATAATTACTCGAAAGAACATCACCCGCGTGCTGCAGCGCAGTCTTATACTTTCCTTTCTGGAAAGCATCCATCATCTGTTCCCTTTTCTCATTGTAAGGAACGGGAACGAAGAACGGTGTCTTCGTGTAGAGGATGCGGAACTCCTGGAAGTCCACGGTGTCGTCGGAGTGCTTTACCCGCTCAAGAAGTGCCTCATACTTCTGCTGCTCGGGGCTTGACGCGGCAGGCTCCTCCATGGCGGCAGCCGGTGTTTGACTCTGTTCGGCCTCATCCTTTTTTACGGCCTCAGCCGCGCACCCGGCCAGAATGAATGTCGTAAGAGAGAAGATGAGGAATAATTTTTTTATTAGCATGATATCCTCCGGGGAAGTGGTTCTGTTATGAGAACAAGCTTACCACATCTCCCGGAGGTTTCCGGAAAATTTTTGATGCCGGACGTGAGGGAAAGCCTAAGACACCACCCGCTCCAGCACCCGGTCAATCCTTGCTTTGGTAAGATGCATGTCGTAGAGCGCCCCGTAATACTGGTTGCGCGCCCTGGACAGGAACGTCCGCGCGTCCAGCAGTTCGGTGGTCGTGGCAAGGTTCTGCTTGAAACTTCCCTCGGTCACCCGGTAGTTTTCCTCCGCCTGCGCCACGGCAGCTGAGGCAACATTCAACTGTTCACTGGCAACCCTGAAGTCCTCCAGTGCCTCACGAAGCTGGAACTCCAGTTCACGGCGGGTCTCGGTCGTCCGGGCCTCCGCAGCACGCAGCAGTGAATGAGCGCTGGCTGCCTCGTAGCGGGTCCTGAACCCGCTGAAAAGGTTCCACTTGGCCATGACCATGGTGCGGGTATCATCGTCGTAGGAAAACTCCCGCCCACTGCTGGGTGACGCATCATCGCCGTACTGATTGTACTGGAATACGAGGTCAACGCGTGGAAGGTATCCTCCGCGCACGGCCCCCATCCGATATCGGGCGGCTTCGGCCTCGGCTTCAAGGTACTTCAGTTCGCTCCGCTGGCTGAACATCTCATCGCGCAGGGCCTCGAACTCAAGCTCGGGCGGCCCCGGGGGAGTGCTCAGGTCTTCGAGTTCCTCCTCATCGGGCAGCGGGGTACCCATCACACGGGCAAGCCTGCTTCGGGCCACACGCAGTGCCCCCTCCGACCGGGCCAGTTCCTGGCGGGCCGAGGCAAGTTCCACCTCGACCTGAAGGAAGTCCCGCTTGGACCTCAGACCGGCCTCATAGAACTTGCGTGAATCGCCTGCCTGGCGCTCAAGAAGCTCAACTCCTTCCCTGGCCGTCTCCAGCGCATGACGGGCCCTGAGGACGGTGATGTAGGCGCTTTTCGCCGACAGCACGGTATCGGCCCTGACCGAGCGGCTCTGGTAACCCGCAGACTTGGCCTGCGCGGAACTCGCCTGAAGGTTCCTGGTATCGGAGAAACCGTTAAAAACGTTATATGCAGCCTCGATCGTAAAGATGGAAGCCTCGGCGGTGCCGATGACCGGCTCCTCGCTGCTTTTGGTATAGGAATACTGCAGATCGAGAGAAGGGTAGAACGGCGAACGGGCAACTCCCTCCTGCTCCCGTGCCGATTGCTCAAGATGGCGCTGGCTCTCGAGAGCGGCGTTGTTCTCGCTGGCCCGCTCAACGGCCTCATCCATGGTCAACGCAAAAGCGCTCCCGCTCCAAACTATAACCAACAGCAAAACTGCGATGAACCTGAACCGCTTCATTAATCGTCCTCCTCGTTCCGCGAACCCGGCTTCTCCATCTTAATGGCGAACATCAGCAGGGACGGGATAATGAACACCGTAAAGATTGTCGAGACCGCGATACCACCAATGATAACACTTCCCAGCCCGCTGTAAAGCTCCGAACCGGCGCCGGGGAAGACCACCAGCGGCAGCATGCCGAATATACTGGTGGAAGCGCTCATATATATGGGGCGGACCCTCGTACGGACGGACTCGAGCACCGCCTCCCGGTGCTCCATTCCCCCACGCACGTTATTCAGCGACTGGTGAACAATAAGAATGGCGTTGTTGACCACGATGCCGATGAGAATCACAAAACCCAGCATGGTGAGGATGTCCATCGATTGTACTGGCTTACCCGCAAGGAACTGGAACAGGTTCAGCACCCGCAGGCCCAGCACGCCCCCGGCACCCGCCAGAGGTACGGTGAACATGATGATGAGCGGATAGAGGAAGTTGCCGAACAGCGCCGCCATCAAAAGATATGCGATAAGCGCCGCCAGAACGAAATTCCACTTAAGCGCTCCCCACGTCTGTACCAGCTTCTCAGCAGCGCCGCTCATGCGGACCGTCATCCCTTCGAGCATGTCCTGCTCACGCATGGGGGTGACCACATCATTTTCGATGGTCTCCATCATCTGCTGAAGCGGAACCCCCTCCGGCGGGGCGACCTGGAGCGTAATAGTCCTGTTGCGCTCCAGGTGGCGTATCTGGGTGATCCCGAAATCGCGTTCGAGCGATGCAAGGCTCGATACGGGAACGACATTGCCCCGTGGATTGACCACTGGGGCATGATACAGCTCTTCGGGTGTCTGTATATCCTCCTGAGCCCCTTTAAGTATAAGGTCTATCTTCTTTTTTCCCTCTTCCTTGAAATCGCCGATGTCACGGCCGTCCATCATAACGTCCAGGGCGATTCCCAGATCCCTGGCGCTGAGACCGTTGGCTTTCAACCTCTCACGGTCGGGAACGATATTCACTTCCGGGTACTGCAGCTCTATCGATGGAATGGGCCGCGGAGGTTTCCCGTTTATTTCCGTGAGCTTCCCGAACATCATCCCGGCAGCACCGACGATCTGGTTGATATCCGCTCCGCTGATATCAACGTCAACATTGTTCGAGCCGCCGATGCGGGTCTGGAAAATACCCACCTGCTGGCTTACGCCTATCATGCCCGGTATGGTAAAGACCGTTCGCTGAAACAGCGGTATCAGTTCCCGCGCCCGGTCCCACTCATCGCTCATGGCACCGGAGATCATGAACGTGGGAGTCCCGACAAAGAACATGTTCCTGATCGAGGGAATCCCCCCTGTCTCCTGTCCCATATGCGGGGCGGCCGCATCGAAAAGCGTATCCCCGATATCGGCTATCTCCCCGGTGGAAAGCCCTGGAGGCGGGATCAGAATGGTGAGGATGAAGTTCCGGTTGCCCTGGGGAAGATACTCCTTCTGTGGAAGAGCAAAGGAAAATATCAGAACAGCGGCCATGGTAAGAATGCCAATGGTGGCCAGGCGGGTGGCCCAGTTATGTATGACCGCGCCCACGATCCTGACGAAGAACCCCTGAAGGACTCCGCCGATGCCGCCGAGCTTCCGTGCGGCACCGGGCATTTTCTTTCCCGACCCCCTCAGAAGCTTCCGCGCGAACATGGGAATTACGGATATGGAAACAATAAGGCTCAGCGAGACCGCCGACACAACAGCGATGGCGATGTCACGGAACAGCTGGCCCGCCTCCTCCTCGATGAAGACGACCGGGAGGAAGACCGCGATGGTCGTAAGCGTGGAGGCAAGCACCGCGCCCCATACTTCCTGTGTACCGTCGTAGGCCGCCCTGAACGGGCTCTTGTTCAGTTCCTTTCGGTGCCGGTCGATGTTCTCGATGACCACAATGGCGTTGTCCACGAGCATACCAACGGCAAAGGCGATGCCGGCCATGCTCACGACATTCAGGTTGCGGCCCATGAGCCACATGAACACGAACGTCCCGATAATACTGATGGGAATCCCCATGCCGACCACCAGGGTGGAACGCACGCTCCTGAGGAAGACCAGCAGCACAACGACAGCAAGAAGGCCACCGACCAATATGTTCTGTTTAATAAGGTCGATGGCGCTGTTGATATAGAAACGCTGATCGTACACCCATTCGAGGTGGATGTTCTGTTCCTTGAGCTTGTTCTCGTTGAGCCACTTGTAGACCTCCTCCACCCGGTTCGTCAGGTCAAGGATGTTCGTACCCGGCTCCGGTTTGATACCGATGGCGATGGCCGGACTCTGGTTATGGATGACCGTAGCTCGTTTCTTTTCATATCCGAACATTATGGTAGCGACATCAGAGACGCGGACGCGCTGTTGTCCGGTTGAACGAATGACCACGTTCTCAATCTCTTCGGGGGTATTGAACTCACCCGTGGTGCGTATGCGGTAATTTCTCCTTCCCAGGTCAAGGTCGCCGGAGGAGACGTCCACATTCTCCGCCCCAAGCACACCCACCAGTTCACCAACGGTTATTTGATAGGCGGCAAGCTTTACGGGATCGACAATGATATGCATCTCCTTGGCGCGTCCGGCGCCGATGAAGAGATCGGCAACGCCCTCAACGCGTTCCAGATACTGGCGGACCTCGTCCTCGAAGAACGTCTTGTATGTATCAATATGGTTGGGGTTGTCAGGCTCGGTCTTCAGCGTCATCCAGATAACAGGAGACGTTGCGGCGCCCGTGGCGCTTATGACCGGCTTGTCTGCATTGTCGGGATAGCCCCGCACCTCGTTCACCTTGTTCGAGACCCTCAGCAACGCGTCGTCCAGGTTCGTGCCGAGCCGGAAGGTAAGCGTGATCTCGGACCTGCCGTCACGGGAATTGCTCTCCAGTTCCTTCAGGCCGGGGATGCCTTTAAGCGTCTCCTCCTGCCGCTCGGTAATTTCGCGTTCCATCTCGTAGGGGGTGGCGCCGCGCCACGTGGTCGTAACGGTGATGACCGGCTCGACCACGGTCGGGCTGAGCTGATACGGCATCCTGTCCAGACCGATGAAGCCGAATATCAGCACGAAGATGATGCCGACGATAATAGTAACAGGCTTTGTTATGGCAAACCGTACTATGTCCATTTATCTGTTCTCCGCTCCCCTGGGGTCAGGGCCGCTCGGTGCGGCGGCACCGGGTGCTTCTCCGGGATTCCTGACCATCACGGGCTTGTCCCCCTGATACAGGCGTTCGTTCCCTTTGACCACGACCATCATGCCGTCCTTCAGGCCCGGCCCCTGCACAGAGGCGCGCATACCGTCATAGCCGGTCACTTCCACGGGGATCATTTTTGCCATTCCTTCAACCACAATATAGATGACCTGCATACCGGCGAAGTTCACTACGGCATCACGGTTTATGAGCAGTCCCTTTCTGCTTTGCCCGGTGGGAAGTATGGCACGGACCTCCATGCCTTCAAGTAGCCCGGCCTTGTTGTCGAGACGTATCTTGACCGTGAACGTCCTGGTAGCCACGTCCCCCTTGGGCACCATGCTTATGATCTCTCCCTTTAATGCTTTCCCACCACTATGCAGGTCAACTGGGCGGCCCTTTTTCAGAAATCCCAGTATACGCTCCGGAACATCAACCACGGCATCAACCTTTGAATCGTCGGCCATCACGGCCACAACCCCGCCCGGCGGCACCCACTCGCCCGTTTCTACGGAGCGGGAAAGCACGACCCCGGAATACGGAGCGCGGATGACCTTCTTGCGGAGCTGGAGTTTCAGGCGCTCAAGCTCGGCATTCACGGAATCAGCGTTGCTCTTGAGCGTTTTTACCTTGTAGGCGTAATCGTCATACATGGCTTCCGCTATCGAACCGTCCCGGTACAGGGGCTCGATGCGCTCCAGGTCCTTCTTTGCCTTTTCAAGCTGTTCCTGAAGCTGCTGGTACGAGGCCTCGGTGGACTCAATATTCTTCGAAAGAAGGTCGCTGCTCAAAATGACAAGCCGCTGTCCCTTTTTCATCCTGTCGCCCTCGCGATAGAGCACCCGTTCCACCTTGCCGTCGACCTCCGAGGCCACCTCGGAGCTGCGTATGAAGAAGATGGTTCCCACAAACTCGGACATGGGCTCAGCCGTTCCGGCCTCCAGGGTTCCGGTTACCACCACGGACGGCGGCGGCCCCTTGGGTTTCTGGCCCTCCTTTGCGCCCTCTGCCTTCTTGCCCTCCTGGGCAAAAACCGCGGCGGACATTATCAACAAAAGTACAGCGACCAACAATATGAGAAAACGTTTCATCGTGCCTCCTTGGCGTACCAACCAATACCCCTAAGGGAAAACTCGGTAATGTGTGTGACTATATCCTCAATGAACTCCTTGCTGTAGCCCCGTCCGGTCAGGCGTTTGATAAAGTCCTTGGCCCTTACAAAATGAAAGACCTGCCCTGCGATGCTTGCCATACAGAGAGAAGCTTTTTCCGGGGTTATTCCGGGCACCGCCTTCAGAACGGCCGTCTTTATGACCTTATGCACGGGGGCCACCGCCTCCTTGTACAGTACATCTACAGCAATGCTGTTCTCGGACATCTCGTTCGAAAGCAGTTCCAGCATGCGTGTACCTTCCTTGTCCGAAAGCATGCATCCTATGAACGAAACCACATAATAGCGTATGATCTCCTGCAAATCAATCGTGTCATGTTCCTCTACCATGGCGGTCAATTCCCTGACCTTTTCGGCGGTTGACTCGGACAGGATCTTGCGCAGAAACTCCCGATAGAGGTTGGGTTTGCCGCCAAAATGGTAATTCACCGCCGCAACGTTCGTCCCCGCAGCCTCGGTAATATCCCGCACACTTACGTGGTCGTATCCCCTCTCCAGGAACAGGGCTCCGGCCGCCTCAAGCAGTTTGTCCTGAGTGCTCAGGGCTTCTTTTTCGTTTTCAACCGTCATTTAAATCAAAGTTTAAAACATTGTTTGAATTATGTCAAGTCACACGATCTTCCTTGCAAAATAATCCTGGAACCGTTATAATTCGATATATGTCGAACAATCGAACATTAGATACCGACCGCATGGCTGCCATGTTCAAGGCGCTTTCGAATCCTCACCGGCTAGAAATTTTCGTAAAGCTCGCCTCCGCCGGAGGCGACACGGCCTGTTGCACGGTGAAGGGAGAGAAGCTCGAACTCATCAACGGCCCCTGCGCATGCGTGGGGGACCTGGGCAAGGGCCTGGGGCTTGCACCCTCAACGGTCTCGCACCATATAAAGGAACTCCGGCTTGCCGGACTCATCACCCTGGAGCGGCAGGGACAGAACATCTTCTGCCATGTCGAGCCGGAGACGCTCAGAGAGCTTTCCGAGTTCTTTACTTTTAAATAAAGGAGTATTCATGACACAGTCACCCCTGTCGCTGAAATTCATCGAACCCACACCGCCACTTCCCGGGCCCATAGATGAGCCATGGATAACCGGGACCGTCAAGACCTCTGCCTATGATGTCCCGGTCGCTGCTACGGAACTGAACTTCGCCGACAGCCTGGGTACGTGGAAGGCCCGGTGGGGGATCAACCGGATGAGATACACCGTGGAGCCCAGACTGTATGCGGTGGGAAATCCGAACGCGGACTCCCCGGTATTCGCCTCGGCAAACTACAAGCTCAGCTTCGATGCGCTTCGCTCGAAACTTGGGGAAATGGACGCGTGGATACTGGTCATGGACACCAAAGGCATCAACGTCTGGTGCGCGGCGGGCAAGGGCACCTTCGGAACGAACGAAATGCTCCAGCGCATAAAGGCTGCACGACTCGACCAGATAGTCACGCATCGGCGTATCATCGTCCCGCAGCTTGGGGCCCCCGGCATAAGCGCCCACGAGGTCAGAAAGCAAAGCGGTTTCCGGGTGGTCTACGGACCGGTGCGGGCCTCGGACATAAAAGCGTTCATGGAGACCGGAATGAAGGCCACCCCGGAGATGCGCAGGGTGCGCTTTCCGCTTCGGGACCGGGTGGTGCTCATCCCCCTGGAGATGATACCCGGCCTGAAATATACACTCCCGACCGCCCTTGCGTTTTTCATACTTTCAGGTTTTTACGGACCGGGCATATTCTCCGTCTCATCCATGCTCTCTCTGGGAGGCGTGAGTGTCCTGCTTTTATTGCTGGGATTTTTCGGAGGCACGGCGCTCAGTCCCGCCCTGCTCCCCTGGATTCCCGGCAGGTCATTCGCCTTCAAGGGATTCACTGTAGGCGCGGGGCTGTTCATGCTGGCGTTCCTTATGAGCCTCATGAAAACCCCTTGGCAACTCGGTGCCTGGGCGTTTATGATCCCCACGGTATCCAGCTTCTTTGCCATGAACTTCACGGGCTCGTCCACCTACACCTCGCTCTCGGGCGTCATGCGCGAGATGCGCATCGCAGTGCCCGCACAGATCGCGGCAGCAGTGGTGGGCATCGGCCTGTGGATAACCGGGCTGGTGGTATAATAATTACAGGAATCAAGGAGGCATCATGAGCACTGAGTTTAAATATCTCGAAGACGTGGTCACCCTGGAGCTGGACCAGGAAAAATGCACCGGCTGCCGGATGTGCACCGCCGTCTGTCCCCACGAGGTCTTCCGGGTCGACAACGGACAGGCTTCATTTCGTGACCGCGACGCCTGCATGGAATGCGGCGCGTGCATGCAGAACTGTCCGGCGAACGCCATCTATGTGAAGGCCGGCGT
>JABAHP010002043.1_pt1 | contig 18155 bp, 14 predicted proteins | sample 7062081 | NCBI WGS metagenome assembly JABAHP01 (sample SAMN14534357, study PRJNA622989) | marine sediment metagenome | biome: marine biome [ENVO:00000428]; feature: marine pelagic biome [ENVO:01000023]; material: deep marine sediment [ENVO:00002113] | place: India: Gulf of Kutch | collected...
CTCGATATTTGTTCCTGGCACATAAGTTCCATTATCATCTGACATTGGAACCTCATCTAATTTGTAATAAGCTCCAATTATACCGGATGGCTCTAAAGGATTTGACCAAGATATATTATAACTATTCGTGTTTGACCATGAAGTCGGAATCGCCACTAAATTACCTGGGTTTCCAGGAGCAATTATGTCAATTCGAACTATTGCATCAGTATATCCTATTGAATTTAAGGAATCATTTACGTAGAATCTAATTGTAACTGTTCCATTAATTAAATTATCCCATAAGTCTTGATCAAATGTATCGCTTACATCTTCATCTAAAAGTCCACTCAATTCTATAGGTGTAGATTGTTCTCCTGTTTCTAAAAATTTATACCAAGTATAATTACCTGGCCCTCCAGTTAAATTTATAGAATAGCTTGGTGCGATTTTTCCATATAGAGAAAAATTAGTTGGAAAATATACAGAGATATTTGGAGGGGTTGAAATTTTAGGATATATTATATTATAAAATTCTTCGTTTTGATTATCCCTAGGATTAATATGTATTGAATCTAAGGATAAAAAACTTAATATTGTCAAGCAAAATATTAGTCCAAATAAGATTGCTAATTTCTGTTTTCTTTTTAATCTAGATCGTAAAAATCTTTCGTATTTCATCATAATTATTGAGGATTACACTAAATCATCAATATATTTTCTTCGCTTGGGAATATAAACAATGTTTGATTATCTCAAACAATTTATATATTTTATCTTACCAAGTTTTTCCTACGAAAAAAAGGATATTAAAATTTTATTAGTTTGGGGGGTTTTAGAGAAATTTCTATAAAATTAGGAATGTTTCATTTACCAAAAATGTAAACTAAAATGTTTGTTTGTTTTTTACTTTTTTATTAAAACAATTTAAAAAACAAAGTTTCCATCTTCCATTATTATTTTACTTGAGTCATCTTTATAGGTAATTCTTATTGTGGGATTATAGAATAGGAAATCTCTATGGGTTTCTGATGTGTTTTGTCCTCCTTGCATATCGGTATTATTCCCAAATGCAATATGGGCGGTTTTAAGTGCTTTTTCATCCTCAAGTAAAATTCCATTTAATTTAGCACCGGGATTTAATCCTATCCCTAATTCTCCAATGATACTCGCTTCTTCATCTACACTAATTAATTCTTTAACTCTTTTAACTAATTTTTTATCTTTACTTTTAAGATTTATAATTTTACCATCGTTTACAGTTATTCGCAAGGGTTTCTTTACTTTCCCAATGTCCCCAATCGAACCATCACAAACAATAATTCCATTACCTTGAGTTTCAATAGGGCCACACCATATTTCACCACATGGAAGATTAGCCAAATAAGGTTCCCTTGTAATTCGAACATCAGTTGAAAACCCTCTATCTTCAATCTCCAATAGAATATCTGTTCCACTTAGAGATGAAACATGTGCTGTTTTAGCATTTTCTAATATTTCAGCTAATTTATAAGCGGTTTTTGCCATAGCTCCATAATCAATATTCATAGGTCCTTTAGTCATCATTGCTTCATTAATACCTGGCGCATGTCCTAATCGAATTGATTTCGTTGCAAGAATTTTTTTAATCCATTTAAGTCGAAATGGAGTTTCATCTCCGAATCCTTCAAATGCATTAATTACGATTGTTATTTCTTTTGCTAATTCATTCATTTCATCAGGTATTTTTGTTAGTGGACGTTCTTTTTCAGGTAGAGAATATAGATGCGCTTTACAACCGTAATCAATAGCGGCTCTGTAAAAAGATTCTCCAACTATATTAGTGATTTCATCCGTTATAACTAATACAGCATCATCTTTGGTTAAATTCATTACAAATATCATTGCTTTTTGAGCTGAATTTATCATTTTTTGCATGTTATTCATCTTTTAATCTCCCACTTTCATAATAATAATTATTAAATTAGTTTTCCTTTACAATTGTGCCTCCCGCTCTAGCTTTAGCTCTATCTTTAAATGCAGCTTGGAAGCCTGGATTATAATTCATATATTTTGGAATGGGGTATCTCAAACCTGCTTTATGTGTAGTCTCTAATCCTTCCACAATATTATCTAATTTTTCTTTAGGAATTGAAAACATCACTTCTGAATCGTCAGCTCCTCCCCAAACTCTATCACCATTTCCAGGAATTACTAACTGAGGCTCTTTAGTCTTAAGAGGTTTGATTACTCCCTCATGGCAAGTACCTCCTCTCCCCGCTGATGTGAAACTCAAAACACCACCCTTAATATAGAGATAAGATTGAATTAGCCTCATAGCTTGTGCAGGATTACAATAAATTTGAACAACATCTGGCTCTATTTTAGTTCTAGTTAGTGGTGAAAGAGCCACACCTAAAAATTCTTCTTCTAAGAGATAAATATTTTCTTGCCATTTCTTTGCGGTTTCGAAATCTTTTGCATAAAGACCAATACTGAACTGATTTGCAAAATTAGCTGCCTCTTCTGTCATAGTATCCCAACCATAAATAAATCTCGCCAATTTGCATATACAGTCTTCTTCCGTTATGTACATAGTCCACCCATAGCTACGAACCATTTTAAATGCTTGGCATAAGAAAATTTGAGTGTCTAAATCAGCTTTTGGCTTTTTATAGTTAGGAGGAATATCTGATTCGTGTTTTATGAATTTAATAGCAATCGGAAATGTTAGTGGTCTTAATAATTCTTCAATTTTTTTACCATAATCTTGGTAAATTTTAAATTTATCCATCATTCTCCTAATTTCCTAATGTTATTAGATAAATATTTAATTCAATAATATTGGAATAATGATAAATTTTTCTAATTAAAATTTGAATTGAAACTAAAAGGTTTTTTATATCTTAATCTTAAATTAAATTGTTATGGAACAATTCAATAAAGAAAAAATTTCAGCTGAAGAAGTTGCGATTGCAGATAATAATGCCCAATGGTTAGGTATTCCTTTAATTCACTTAATGGAATGTGCGGGATATTCTATTGCTGATGAAATTATTCATAAATACAAAATTGATGATAAATCAACTGTCGTTATTTTTTGTGGTACTGGTAATAATGGTGGAGATGGTTTTGTAGTGGCCAGGCATTTATCTGCTTTTAAGATTAAATCATTGGTAATTCTTGTTGGTAGTCATGAAAAAATAAGAACTCAAGCTTCAAAATTCAATTGGAATTTAATAAGAAATCATATAAATTATCTAGTTAAATCAATAATCGTCCGTGATTCTACTGAAATTGAGAAAATCCCGTTTCTTAACAAAAATCAGAAACAAATTGGACTAATTATTGATGGATTGTTAGGTACAGGTATAGCTGGAAATATAAGAGAACCAATCTCGACTGCTATAGACGTAATAAATAAATTAAGAGAAGAGGAGAAAATTGAAGTTATATCAATAGATTTACCTTCAGGTATGAATCCAAATTCTGGAGAGGTTCTTCATAAAGCGGTAAAAGCCGACTTGGTTATAGCCCTTCATCGAATTAAAAAAGGATTAGATATTAAAAGTGACTATATAAAAGAGATTGTGGTGAGATCAATTGGAATTCCTCATGAAGCAAGTTTCTTTATAGGAAAAGGTGATCTAATACCTACACTCAAAATAAGGAAAGTTGATAATCATAAAGGACAATTCGGCCGAATTCTTGTTATTGGTGGATCTAAAAATTATTCTGGAGCTCCTGCATATTCTTCTCTAACAGGTATCAATTTCGGTATTGATTTAGTTATAACATACGTTCCAGAAGTAATTGGAGATGTATTAAGAAATTATTCCCCAAATATGATTGTAAGGACAAGTCCTGGGAATTGGTTAAATATGGATTCATTTAATGAGATATCAGAATTAATCAAATGGTCAAATGCAATTGTTATAGGTCCAGGGCTAGGACAACAAAAAGAAACAGAGGAACTGTTAATAAAGCTTTTAGAAAAAATGAACTCCGAAGGAAAAAATTATATACTTGATGCTGATGCTTTGAAATTAGTGAAAGGAAATCTTGATTTACTCAAAGGCAAGAATGTGATTTTAACTCCTCATGAAGGGGAATTGAAAATTATAACGGGTATTGAATTGCCATCATACGACAAAATTGAAGAAAGAAGCAATCAGATATTAAAAATTGCACAAGATCTTGATGTAACATTCCTTATTAAAGGTGTATATGATTATATAAGCGATGGGAAGAATTTAAAAATCAATCGTACAGGTTGTCCAGAGATGTCTATAGGAGGAACGGGTGATGTACTAGCGGGACTTTGCGCTTGTTTTCTAGCGACGGAAAATAAGATTTTCGACTCAGCATGTTCAGCAGCATTTCTTAACGGTATAATAGGAGAATATTGTAAGCTTAATATAGGAGCTCGTTTTACAGCATTAGATATGACTAAAAATATTAATAAAGCTTTGCGAAATATTAATGATATTTAACATTTATCAAATCGATATATGTCTATTAATGGATGTCAGAACGTGAATAAGTTTCAAAATAAAAATTTATTAACTCTTAATTTATAATATTATTAACTTAGTTATTGTGAAAACTTAAGTTGAGGTTAGCTAAGTAATATTTATACTAAATTTCAACATAAAATAAAGGAGATTGATTAAAATACCACAATTATTTCTTATTAACCCTGACGGGACAACTACTGAAATAACAACAGAGGGAGCAATTAAGGATGTTTTAAAAACAGATGAATGTTATGTTCTTGTTGCTGATGATATAAGAAAAGTGTTTTTATGGAAGGGATTAAAAAGTAGTGTAAGATCAAAATTTATTGGAGCAAAAAGATCTCAAGAAATCCGAGGTCAAGTTGGAATGCATTATGCTGTCGTTCCTCTTGATGAAGGTGAGGAAGATGCTGATTTTATTAAATTAATTGGAGGTCGTACTGAAGCAGGAGTGGCTCAGGAGATCAAAGCGGCAGAAGTTTCTCCACCTAGCGTACATCCTTTAAGAGAAAAAAATATATTTGGCAGTCCAAGGCCTGCTGAAGGTATGAATATAGCAGGTAGTAAAGATCGTGCTGCTCAAAATACTGGTCCTTTATATCGAGGTGATGGGTCTATGCCTGACTTCGTACAAGAAAAAACTCAAGTTGATTTTCAGCAAGTAATGCAAAAATTAGAAGAAATTCAAATACCTCCTGGTTTTGAACGAGAGTTAATCATAATTGGAAATCAAGCGTATTCTATCGTTGAAAAAGTCCAACAGTTCCTTGGAGAAAAACAAATTACCAAGGAAATCTCAAAAGTTGGATCGATTCCCGAGGGAATCTTCTTTGCTGAGTCTTATAGTCCTCGCATTCTTTCAGAAAATGGGAAAATCATCGCAATTGAGTTTCTAAAACGTGTTAACGCAAAATCTAAGCCAGTTGAAGCAAAAAGTAAACGGGAACTTTTAAAAGAACAAATTAAAGAACAATTAGAAGGAAATTAAAAAATTCCTTTAATCTTATTCTTATTATTAATAAATTTTTGAGATTTAAATCTCATGAAGGATGATTTAAGAACGTAGAAATATAAATTTTTAAGGTAAAAGTTTTTAATTATTATTAATTGAAAAAAAAAATCAACCGTGATATCAAATTTCAGATTTAACTCCCGATGAAGCACATGCATTAAGTAATTTTTTAGGCAGTATAACTGAATATAGTGAACTCGAAGCGTTAGCTCTTATTACTCGAGAGGGTTTAAGATTAGCTTTCAGCGCTATTCCCGGATATAATTTAGATCCCGACCTTTTTTCCAGTTTAAGCGCTGTAGTAGTACAATCAGGCACTGATGCGGTTGCAACCTTAGGATTCACTAACATGCTTGAAATTATTTTACGTGGTGATAATGGGTTTATAATTCTGAGCGCCGCGGGACGGTTCTTTTTAATGGGAGCATCACGCCAAAAAGCAGATCTGGGGAAGATCGTGAAGGTATTTCGTTACTATGCAGGGGAGATAAATAAACGCTATCCAATACATTGAATTAATAAACTTAGAATTAATTCTGTATCCTCAATTATCCAATCTTGTTTTGCACAAAATTATCCTTTTTAGTTTAAACTTTTTATCTTTATTATTGTTAAATTTTAATACTAAGATAGTTACGTTTATTATAACATCAAATCTAGATAATCATCTTATAGTAATAATAGGTTATTATTTATAAAAAAAAATTAATTGTTGATAGTAATTTTAAGCTTTATCACTTATATTATATTAAATAAAGTTAGAAAATATTGAATCATAATTATGTCAGAAAAACAAGTAAAGCTCTTTGTAGACGCTAATAATGAAATAACAGATAAAATTATAATTTGTGAATCAAATGCTGAGAAATTAGGTGTAAAGAACGGGGATATCGTAGAAATTTTAAACATTGATAATAATTTAAAAAAAAAAGCTACGGTTGAAATTTCTGATAAAGTTCTAGATTTTGCGGGTCAATTTTCAAAAAATATTCTTGATGACCTTCAATTTTCAGGGGTTGAACTAACAGTTCGCCCTATGAGTGCAGCAGCAACGCTTACTCCAAATTTAAAGATTCCAAAAGTTCCAGCAACACAACCCACTCCCACACCTACCCCTGCACCTACACCCACGCCTCAACCTTCGCTATCTCCATTACCTCCTGCACCGCCGCCTAGTACTGCGCCCCAGCCTACTCCAAATCCTCAAACAACATTCACACAGCCTCCTGCACCTACTCCCGCACCTCAAACCACCCCTACGCCCCAACCTTCATTATCACCCTTACCAACACGACCACCACCTCCAATGGAAATACCACAGCCGGGAATTCAACAATATGGGGCAGAACCAGCTGTACCAGAAGAACCATATCCAAATAAAATCGATGTTAACATGCTTCAAAGTCAAAAAAATGGAATAATACTCACACCAAGGATTGATGATAGTATTGAAGGAGGTAGAGTACAGTTAAATCCTGGCATTATCCAACAACTAGGACTTGTACAAGGAATGTTGGTTGCTTGGGAAGATCCTTTAACGAGAGCTATGGGCTCGGCAAGGATAGATCAAGGTAATATTGGAATGACGGAAATTATTATGAGTATGGATACCTATGAAGAAACAAATATTCAAGCCCAACAAGTTGTAGTATACTCAACTGAACCTCCTATACAAAAAGCTTCTGAATTAATGTTAGAAGTCCAATCTCAGCCTAATTTAATGGGATATGCTTTAATTAGCCCTAGAACCCAATATTCCCTCACACTCCAAAGAGATGATATTTTAGCTTTTGAAGATGAGCTTACTGGAGCTATGGGTGCTGGAAAAGTAGATATCTCAGAATCATGTCCAGATAATGCGATTATTATTGATAGTGAGATTTTAGAAGCTTCAGGAATAGGTAGTTTTGAAGTAAAAGTGTCGAAAAATCAAAGAACGATTATTCCATTACAAAGCATCTCTCTTGGAATTTCTCCTATATCAGGAGAAAATATGTGGGAAATAATAAGTACTGCTCGTGAAAATGTAGCTTCTATGAAAGGATGGATATCAAATTATATTATATTTAAAGGTATAAAACTTCGTTGGTCAGCAGTAAACATTGCTTGTTCAGTTCTGGATACAACCCCAGATTTAACTGGAGACATTTTTGCCAGTGTAAGCCCAAATACTACCTTATCTTTAAGTCCTGTAGGTTTAATCCCCTTTAATGCAATTTTAGTTATCGATATTAGCCGAAGTATGATGGCAAGAGATGTATTTGTTACAAATATTGCTCCTGCTATTGAAGGAATTAAAGCTGCTATGGAATCTCGAGAAATCCAAGAATTTTTAAAACATTTTAAAGATGGAATTAATATCCCAAGAAGAATATCAGCTGCATTTGCCGCAGTTTTATTCTTAAGTGAAAAAGTAGGAAGAGGTTTCGGTGAAAAAGTGTCAGTAATAAGATTCGCTGATGAATCACAAGTACTTCCATTTGGAGGAGGTTTTTATATGGACTCTGCAAGCGGAAAAAAAGGTGTGCTTGAAGAGGCTGCCCGTATGATTGTTGATCGGATCGGGAATGCTTATGGACAAGCTACAAATATGGGGGCTGCAATGGTGCAAGCAAATCAGGTATTGGCTGAGTTTGAGAAAATGAACCCAGATCAACCCACAATGGTCGTTATACTTACAGATGGTGTACCAACAGACGGGGATGCATTCTTCAATGAGATTAAGAAATTGGCGGATAACCCGAATGTTGTAGCTTACATTGTTGGGTTAGGCAATCCAGACGATGCATTGATGGCTCGAGCTGCAGCACTGTGTGGTGGAGAATATTTCAAACCTGAAGATGCAGGAGAATTATTAATTTGGTATTCCAAACGAGCTAGAGATTTAACTGTGAAGCTGAAAGCTCATAAAGAGTAAGAATTTAACATTTTACATTTTCCTTTTTTATTTACTTTTTAGTTAAATATCGTTAGAGTAGATTCGCTTAAATTTATTAAATATTTAACCAAGCGTTTTTTCGATATTGATTTAGATTGCGCTTTTTAGTTCATTTAGATTGCAATAAAGTTATTAATAATAATTTTGATAATAATTATAAGAAAATTATATCCTTGAATTATAGTTAGAAATTTATAGCAGTAAAACAATAATAAAAAATATGAAAGATGTAAAAATTATCACAATTGATAATCGAGGACGAATAGTTCTACCTTTAGTGACTAGAAAGAATCTCGGGCTCACCACAAATTCGCAATTGATGTTAGTGAGCGATTCGGAAACAAAAGAGATAAGAATAACTCCGATCGGATTAAAAAGCGATGGAAATCTAGTGAAGATAAGAGTAATGATGAAAGATACACCAGGTGCGTTAGCAAAGATACTTGATATTTTCGCAGAAGAGGAGATTAACTTGATGTATAGTGAGGCGGTAATCATAGAGAAAAATAAGAGTGCTGTATGGACAGCAATTTCCGAAAGTCCAAGAGATTCGGAAAGATTAAGAAGTATTTTAATGGAAAAGGGGGAAGTAATAGAAGTGAATTTTTCTCCTTTAGATTAGTTCTTAATTAAACTTCTATTAAAGATTATTTCATAATATAGGTGTAATTGGTGGCAAAAAAGAAAAAAAAGGAGAAAAGGAAGAAACTCCAAGATAGTGATGAAGTTGATGAGGAAATTTCTGAATATTCATTAGACACAGCTTTACACTCAGCAAAATCCACAGAAACTACATTACAAACTCTTTTAAAAGGAGTATCTGAAGGGCAAGGATACGTCAAACCTCAAAGGGAAGGAGATGTTAAGATCACCCCCCAATTATCACATGAATCACGAAGTAAGATTGCTGAAGCTTATGTGCTAGAAGATGTCCCATTAGTACAAAGAACAAAGGATGAAAAAAAACAGAGAACTAAGTTAATTCCTGAAGATAAGAAAGAAGAGGTAAAAACACCTACTCCAAAAGCCCAACCTGAAACAGTTTCAGCACCACCAGCTCAACCTGCTACTCCTCCTTCAGCTACGCAGGAACCTTCATTTATTAAGCAAGAAAGTATTTACTTGAAATTAACAGAGTTTTTTGAAGGTCTTTTGGCGAGTTATAATGAAAATTATGATAGATGGGAAATGTCAATTTCAAATATCCTCACTATCTTAAGAAAGATGCGAAAAATTACAAAGAAAAACACTGATGATTTAGTTCTGTCAATAAAAAATGTTTATGGAAAAATTCAAACCGATTTGGAACAATTTAAAGTAAAACGCGATGAAATTGAGAGAGTTGCTGATGTCGATATTGAATCAATGTCAAGTAAATTCAAAAGAGTTTTAGGGATGCTCGAATTGCAGATTAAGGAATACCAACTGAAACGAGTGACAGATGAATTTATTCATGAAATATAATTATTTCAATAACTATATAATTTCCAACATTAAAAATTAAAGTAATACGTTTTTTTAGATAATTTTACTATGTCATCTACGGAAAAGGATCAGTTACGTCCGCTTATTATTGATATTGGAAGTAAAAATTTAAGAATGGGTTGGGCGGGAGATGATTTTCCAGATATCATTGCTCCAAGTGTATATGTCGACAAAAGAGATTACTTATTCACTTCAGATGTAATTGATGGCCTTGAAGATATATATATTGCTGAAAAAAACATTGAAAGTCATTTATTTGGACATAACGCATTAAAATATTCTAATATCCTTAAAATTCATGAATTTCGAAAGGAAAGTAATTTTAATGTATTTATGAAATTTTTTTATCATCATTACAGGCAATTAGGAATAGCAGAAGAAAATCATTTTAAACAACCCATTATGATAATAACTCCATTTTTTATGTCAGAGTTAGAAAAAACAAAGTTACAAGATATTTTCTTCAATATTTTTGAATTCCCTTCATTAATATTTTTATCTGAAAGCCAAGGAATATTAGCGACATTACGTAAGACAAGTGGTGTAGTTATAAGTATGGGAGATATGAATACAACTATAACTACTTTTTTGCATGGATTCTCAAATGCTATGGCAAGAGATATATATCCGATTGCTGGTAAAGATTTAACAAATTATTTACTTAATTTGATTTTATCAAAAAAAGGTTCTGGAAAAACAGTTTATCTTGATAAAATGATTGCAAATGAAATTAAGGAGAAATTATCATTATGTGTCATAGATCCAGAAGGAGAAATACGACGAATAAAAGATGGTTTAACAAAATATAATAGAAATATTGATTTACCTGATGGAACTGCTTTAGAAGTTAATACAGAGAGATTTATGCTCTCTGAACCTTTATTTAATCCCTCTTTAATTCATATTGATTATATTGGTTTACCAGAAGCAGTTTCTAAAGTAATAAAATTTTGGGATCGCGAGAATTGGGAAGATATCGTACCTAATATAATCCTTTCAGGAGGAGGTAGTCTAATCCCTGGATTAGATATAAGATTAAAAACTGAGATATCCAAAAATTTTTCAGAAAAGTTAAGAGATAAAATTAATGTACTAGGTGTGTCAGGAAGAGAGAATATCGGATGGATCGGTGCAAGTGTTTTGTTTGCACAAGATAAATTAAAGAAAGGATGGATTCAGAATCCGAAAAAAACAGATTCTGGGCAAGAACAAGAATTTGAAAATATAGATCAAAATTAATAATTATAAGATAAGAAAATACTTATGTCCGTGAGCGTTGATTTAAAAAAAGAGTTTCTTACTAATTTTCAAAAAAAGATAATTACTGCTCGAAAATTATTATATGCTGCAAATCATTTATGGGCTTCTAAACTATTGGACAATCTTAGTTTTGATATTGCGAAGAATGATTGGCTTGATATTCAAAAAAAACATCAATTAATTATGATTATTTCTAATTCTTGGTGGATGTATTTAAATTCATTAATTAAACATAAAGAAGGTAAAGTTGAGATAGATTTAATCAGATATATTGATGCATATAAAAGATTCTTTTCATTTTTATCTAAATTAGACGATTTTTATTTATTTAATAATTTCTGTACAAATCTTCTGCAAGAATTTGTAAAAATGGAAGATTTATCACAAATAGGAATAACAAAATTTATTAATTCCTTTTCAGCAAAACTACATGAAAGAGATGATTATCAAAGACTATTTGAATTACAAATACTACAAATTTTTCTAAGAAAATCGGTTGTTCCCTCTGAATATTTTCATTTAAGTATGCAAAATATAGGAAAAACGATATTTAACATAGAACCCAGTAAACGAGCGTTATTTATTTACATTCTATTAGAAAATGTTTGTTTGAAATATAAATTAATGGAAGATTCTGCGGAATTTGTAAGATTAATAAATAAAATTCTAGTAAATAGACTTCCAGGGTATTTAAAGAACGAGTTTAGTAGTATTAGCAGAATTTCTATCAATGAAAGAAGTTTTTCCACAATTTTGGCTGATCTTGAGGAATTAATTTATTACTTAAATGATATCAGTGAATATTCATGGATTATAATATTTATACGTAATATATTCTTTAAAATGCAAGAATATCAATCATTCGGAGATGCGGTAACATATATCCGGAAATTTATTGATTTTTCAATTAGTAGAAATCGTTTTGAAATTGCGTATGATATATATGATTTTTTAGAAGATCTGTTCATGTATAAGACGGATCTGTCATATGATAATATTCTTATTGAATTATGGGTTGAGGCTTGTAAAAAGTTCGTGGATATGAAAGAAAAGAAATATTTACTCCAATCTCTGGAAAAATTAAGCAATCATTTAAAATTACCTCAAACTAATGACCAAATTTTTCACTATTTTTACACTTGTAATATCCTATGGCAATTCAAATCTATGTTTTTCTCTTTAGAGCAAAAAGATTTTTGGAGAATGATGTTTTATCGTGCTCTGTTTGAGGAACAGAATTTAAACTTATCACAGAAATTACTCCTTTACTTGGATGAAGATATCAGTAAAAAAATAACAGATCTTAGATTGCTTTATTCTGAAACTGAACCTATGAGAAATAAAATATACTGTTTCAATGACAAAAACAATATAAAACAAGATTTTCACAACAGCTATAGCATAAAAAAATTAATATTAAGAATAAATTCTGATGGGATGATCTCATATAGAATTATCTCTGTCAATGACGAGATTATTCAAGGAACAATTCAGGATGAATTTTGGAATGATTCTCAACTAATTGATATATATAATGAACTTTTTTATAAATCTGAATATCGAAAATTTAATTTCAATCTAAAAGATTTTGGTGAGATGTTATACATATTTCTCCCAGAATTGATCCGAGATTTTTTTAAATCATTTAAAATTGAAAGTGTAAATTTTACACCTCAAATTTATTTTATATTAGATAATATGACAATTCCATTTGATTTAATTTATGATAACAATTTTTTCTTGTTAAAATATTCTAGTGGATATAAGATAGGGGAAGTACCTTTAGGAGGTGTTACTTTTGAATCTGAAAAGGCCATTAATCCTCCAAATACATCAGCTAATAAAGTTTACAATGTATTAGTGGTTGAATCTATAAATTCTAAAAATCCTGTGATATGGAATGAAACATCCAAACAAAAAGAATTAATTTACCCTTTTCAAGCGGGAGCAGAAGAATTAAATTATATAACAAACTTTTTTAATACGAGGAATGAAATTAGTCAAATGGCTACTTTACTGGGTGCAAATTCTACCCGGGAAAACATATTATCAAACATATCTTCTGATATGTACCATATTATTATCTTTATTGGAAATATATTTTATTCGAAATGGAGCCCTAAAAATAGTTTTTTTCTTACAAATGAGAATCAAATTATAACTTTCCATGAAATTAATCAAATTTTATCTGATAAGAATTCTAAAATTCAACCCTTAATGATTTTTAATTCACAAGTGTATGATATTGATGGCAAGAAATTAAGAAATACTTTAAGGACTTTTGGAGAAATTGTATCTCAATTTGATTATAATAAAATAACTGGAATCGTATCAAAAAATTATCCTATTTTTAATATTGAAACAAAGCAAATTATTTCTAATTTTCTTGTGAATATTTTAAAAAATTCTAGTCAGGGGGATTCACTCCTAAAAGCACGTCAACAATGTATTGCAAATAGGATGGAAAAGCTAGTAGAAGAACAGATTACAAGCTCAACTGAAGGATTAGGAACCATTAATATAGATTTACGAAGCAGTTTAGCAATTTCTAGTTATTTACTCTTTGGAAAGCCATGGAAAAGAATTAATTCTTGAATGATTATGTATATTGTTTGTAAATAACAACAAATAAAAAATATTAATATAACTATAATTTAAAATATTCATTATAAAAAAGAAAAAAGAGTTGATACAAAATTTCGTCAGACCGAATTATTGAACTACGAATTGAGAATAAAAAGTTGAAACAGCAAATAGCAAATTTGGAAGATAAGATCATGTCATTAGTGGGGATGGTAAATATAGAATCATCTGGTGGCGCGGATAAAAAAAATGTTCTGAATGATCTATTGATAAATTTAATTAATTCAACAGATGACCAATTAAATATAATAACTCCACGAATCGATGGTTTTTACGCGAAGGAACTTAAAAGAGCAGTTGATCGTGGGATCCCGGTACTACTAATCACTAACGATAGAAGTGATATCCCAAAGGAATACATGCCAATTTATGATGATTTAAAGCTTACTCAAGGGATAAGTGTAATAAATAATCCGAATGTAAAATTTCTATTAGTATTCAATACCGAACAAGCTGTTTATGCGGGAGGATCTTTAGATAAAGAGGAATTAACTAAATCCATTCTAATTGTTACAAAAATTCAGGAGAAAACTAAATTGAGATTAATCGCAGAAATTTTTTCATTAATGCTTCCCACGTTTATGAGAAAATAAGACCTTACTTTTTTGTTCTTTAATTTTTAATGGAGTTAATTTATTTTAAATCAATTAAATAAATAATATATTTAATTGCAAATCATAAATAAGATACAAAATGGATGTAACCAAAGAATTTATAACTTCAAAAGCGATTGTTGAATTTCTAGGATTTGGTTCTAATATTTACATCCAAACGATAAAGTTTCTTGAAGAACAATCAAAAAAAGAACGCCAATATGAAGAAGCTTTCTTAAAATGGAAAAAAATCTTCACCACGTTCTATGGATATGAAATAACTTCAGATTTGTTTCTAAGGCATACTTATTTTACACATGTCTTAAAAATAATTATTATTGCTAAATCCAATGTAGAATATTCAAGCTTTGATGATCTCTACAATAAATATAAAGAAAATGACTTGAACCATATCTTTGAATACGATTATTTTTTTTGGACAAAAATTAACAAGGAAATCGTGAATAACATCCATGATAAACTGAAAGATTCAAAATTTGCCAAGGAAGAATTATTTAGTGATTTGTACCAACAAGTTTTCCTTCCTGAAACTAGACATAAAATCGGAGAATTCTTTACACCCTCAAATTTGGTCCAAGAAATGGTGAAAGACGTATATAAGATAGGATTAAAAGTTCTCGATCCATCATGTGGTTCTGGTAATTTTATTATCAATATAATTAATAAGATTATAGATTCTGGAGAATCCTTAAAATCAAGAGAAAAAGCAATTTTTAACGTTTTTGGTTTTGATATAAATCCCTTAGCTGTTATGACCGTAAAAGTTAATATCATCCTCTTACTTTATGATTATTTTTATAAAAACACTGATAGTATACCAAAACTTAACATTTACTTAATAGATTCATTATTTCCTGAAAATTATGAGAATGTATTTGACTTTAAAAGTTTGTATAATTCATTTGATTTAGTAATTGGAAACCCTCCTTGGTTAACATATAAAGATTTGCAAAAAAAATCCTATCAAATCAGTATCCGAAATCTTGCAAATAAATTAGGAATTAAACCATCAAGTCAATACACCACTCATATAGAATTAGCAGCTATCTTTTTTTATGCTATACCTCTAAGATTCTTATGCCAAAATGGAACAATCTTCTTTGTAATGCCAAAAAGTGTTTTAAATGGAGATCATTGCTACAAGTTTAGAGCATTTTCACTATTTAATAAAAAATTAGAAATTTGGGATTTTCCAAAACATTATTTTTTTAACGTTAATCATATATGTCTAAAAGCAGAATATGTAGGGAAAGAAAGCAATATTCCAATTCATAAAAAATATCCAATTAAAACAAAACTTTACGATGTCAATCTAGAATTAGTCGAAGAAACATTATATTCAAGCTTGAAAATTGAGAATAATGGTGCAAAATTGGTATTACCCCTACAAGAATTAAATGTAATTTCTCGATTAGAAAAAAGCCCATATAAAGATAGATTTTTTCAGGGTGCTACTTTAGTTCCACGAACATTAGTTTTCTTTAAGAAAATTCAGAAAACAAATGACTCTTTAATAATTTCATCTGATTCTGACATTTTGTCTCGATCGAAAAAACAATGGGAATTTCCCTTTAAGAACAAAGAAATCGAGGAGAAGTTTCAATTTAAGACTTTTTTAAATATGGATATGCTTCCATTTTACATTAAGCGCAAAAAAAATGTATTTCTTCCCATAAATGACCAATTTGATTTTGACCTTGATTTTCTGAGAGAATACCCTAAAGCTTTAAAATTTTATCAACAAATGGATTCAATTTACCAAAAAAATAAGAAGAAAACAAGTAAAATTAATACTTTATTTGCGAACTTAAATTACTGGAATAAACTTAAAAAACAAAAGAAAAACAAATCCTTCATTGTCGTATATAATGCTAGTGGCTCTAATTTGAAATCTGCTGTGATTGATAACCAAAAACAAAGATTAATCATAGGTTCTGAAAATTATTATTATTCTACAGATTCAGAAACTGAAGCTTATTATCTTTCAGCAATTTTAAATTCACCAATATTATCGAAATATATCAAATTAGTTAAGAGTTCTAGACATATTCATAAACGACCTTTCATGTTTCCAATTCCTCTTTATGACAAAAATAATGATACTCATCAGAAGCTTGCCAAAAAGGGAAAGAAATATCATACAATTGTTCAAGATTTATTTATGAATAATCCTAAAATTCAAAGCAATAAAGTCAGGTTGATAATAAATCATAAACTATTAAAATTAGATAAATTAACAAAAAAAATTGTCTTTGAATAATTTTATCTTAAGTTTTATCTAAACTCTTCTCCACATTGTCTACAAAATTTTTCTATACCTATTCTTTCATTACCACAGTTTGGACAGAATTTGAGAGGTCTAGATTCACTTTTTTGTGGTTCGATTATGTCTGAGTAAGACCTTGCTACCCTTCTACTCCTTGAAAGTGAATAGATAGAAATAACAAGAAAGGAAATCATAACACATAAATAGGGTAACATGTACATCAATGAATATTGGATCCACCAGTCAAGATCATCATAAATAATGGCTGATCTCAACGACATCAAGAATGAAGATATCATTGGTACTGTAATCATAGTTAAAATTAAGAAACCTGCAAATGACAAGATAAATACTTGAATCGCATGCTTTTGACTTAATCTAATTCCAAACCATGTTGGTTCTACTCTACTCATTTGATCACCCTCCAATTTTAAAATTTTTAAAAAATTCAATATAAAAAACCCAACTTCCCTTTTTAAATGTTTTGCCACTAAAGTCAGACTTTAGTGATATACAGAAAACTCATCCAAAACAAAAAGTATACTTTTTTAGAATTTATTTTTTAACAGAACCTAATTTTTCTTAAAGCAAAGCTTTATCTTTCACAAATTATTTAGTTACTTGACGAAGAGCGTAAAAAAGTAAAGTAGTTAGTGAAAAGTAAAATTGAATTTTGAAGAATTAGGAATAAGCGAAGATAATACCGTCGCTTTAAAAAGAAATAATATAATTTATCCTACTCCTGTCCAAAAAAAAGCCATCCCTTTGATTATTAAGGGACGTCATGTAATGGCTCAAGCTAAAACGGGGTCTGGAAAAACCTTAGCGTTTGTTTTACCTATTATTGAGCAATTAAAATATGTAAGAAACGAAGCATTAATTCTAGCTCCAACCCGAGAGCTTGCTAAACAAATTAATAAAGTAATTAAGGATGTAGGAAATGGCAAAGTTAAATCGATGACAATATATGGAGGCGTTTCAATTAATAATCAAATTAACAAATTGAAGCATGGTGTTAATATTATTGTTGGAACTCCAGGAAGAATTATCGATCTTTATAAAAGAAGGGAACTTTCCTTCCAGAACATCCGTTTCGTGATCTTGGATGAAGGGGATCGTCTTTGGGATATGGGTTTTGCCCCGGATATTAAATATATTCTAAGTAAGATCCACACTGATTATCAATTTATGTTATTTTCAGCAACTCTGGATTATGACATGAGGAAACTCGTCAAAAAATATACTAAAAATGAATTTGAATTTCTAAATTTGAGTAGAGATAGTTTAACTGTTGGAAATACAACTCAAGTTTATTATTTAATCGATCGTTTCGAAGAGAAATATGGGACTTTTTTAAAAATCTTAAGGAGAGAAAGACCAAAACATGCATTAGTGTTTGTAAATACTAAGAAAACCGCATCTTGGTTGTCAAGAAGATTAAAACATCAAAGAGGATTTAATT
>JABAHP010004921.1_pt7 | contig 18134 bp, 17 predicted proteins | sample 7062081 | NCBI WGS metagenome assembly JABAHP01 (sample SAMN14534357, study PRJNA622989) | marine sediment metagenome | biome: marine biome [ENVO:00000428]; feature: marine pelagic biome [ENVO:01000023]; material: deep marine sediment [ENVO:00002113] | place: India: Gulf of Kutch | collected...
GTGGTACGATGATAGTATGTCCCCACAGTGTAACGCGCCAATGAGGGCTCATCCGAGCCAGGGAAGGATTCCTGATGGTCGTAATCAAGGAGCCCGAACACATGCAGGTGATTCTTCAGCCAGCGTGTGTAAAGGCCATAGAGATGGTGGTCTCCGGCACGCGCCGGTGTACCGAATCCACGCTCGACGATTTTGAGCAGGAACATATCAAATGACAAAAAGCCGCCGTCATATCCAAATCGAAGGCCGTCGAATGTCCGCCCGACATTGCTCCATCCGACAGCGCCGATTACCCTTTCACGTCCATATTTTGCCTCAAAGCGCCCGAGTTGCAGCCAGCCTCCCTCCATGCCCGGAATCATAAACTTGATATATGCCTGATGTACCCCCAGGTTGTCGTCGTTGGTCAGGCCTCCTGAGTTGGTGCCCAGATTTCTTGAATCCTGAAATTGCAGATAGATCTTGGTATTCTCTATGCGCGTGAATTTCAGTCCCAGACGTGTCCTCAAGTATGATCTTTCGATCAGGTCCGTGTCGCTATTGAAATCCCTGCCGTCAAACTCGGTACGTTCACGGATCTGGCCGTCAATCGTCAGCCCGTCGGCAACTTTGATCCCCTGGGCATTCAGAAATGACGGCACAAGCATTAGCGCCAGGACAAACAACGCAAAACTGAGCGAGATTTTTTGTGGTCTCATCGTTCCCTCACTTTTTGATTATGAGATTTCTTAATTTTCTACCCCAACTTGTCATTCTCCAAGACGTTCGTAATTGACTCATGTCAAAAAAAATAAATAGGGAGCACAAAGTCAACAAGAAGGTTTACAGAGTCCTGCGGCCAATTTCTGCAAATGAAGAATGGATCATCCGCAAATGCTGAAGTTACTAAAAATCATGGAAAGTGCCTGACACCAGGCACTATATTGTGTATAATAAGACGGATAATCAATCAGCGAGGGCATGATGGCAAAGCGTAAGAAAAACAAAGGGGTCTTTGTATGCAAGGGGAAACGCGTACACGTTATATATAATGACATTACGCTGCATTTCGATTTTGATGAATTTGAAAAATTCACATTCATGCTGGACGACGCCTATCATCGAATCAAGGGGGAGCTTAAAGATGATTCCGGTTCGGAGGATGTCTCCGACAACGATGCCGAAGAGTGAATAACCCCTTCCTCAGAATCCTGAGATTTGATTTATCCTATTCACTTAGATATTTTTTTCACAAGCTTGATTAATCTATTTAATTTAGATAGAGCTATTTTATTTATCCGTATGAATGCGTATTTTTAGTTATAAGCGGGACATTTTGCTTCGTATCAATAGTAACGGAATGGATGAAGAGAGCAGCCTTTAAAAGCAGCATAAATAATTGTTTATAAACGAATAATTGCGCATTTTGGGCTTGACATGCTTGTGAATTATTTTACATTAATTGCTTTTAATGCATTTAAAGAAGTGGAAAATATAATCGTATTTGCACATAGAGAAGGCGTTGCTGAAAAGATTTTATCGTCCGAAACTGGAAAGACTTAAAAATAAATAATCATACGTTAGTTTGTTATAAATTTCACCAACTACGAGATGGCAGAACAAAAGTAGAGATATTTGCAGATCAAATACAGGAGGCTTTTTGCCTCGCAGAGTAAAAGTAAGGAGTCATTATGGCAGACCAATTACCAAATACCCCGATGCTGGACGAGCTCGAGAAGGGTAAATGGCCAAGTTTCGTTAAGGAGATCAAGACTGCTGCAGCCAAGAATGATATGTCCAAGGACCTGCTCGGCATTCTGGAGAAATCTTATAACGAAAAGATCGGCCACTGGAAGCACGGCGGCATAGTTGGTGTTCTGGGGTATGGCGGCGGTGTTATCGGCCGTTATTGTGATGTCCCCGAAGAATTTCCGGGAGTTTCGCACTTCCATACCATGCGTATCAACATGCCGGCGGCCTGGTTCTATACCTCGGAAGCGCTGAGAACGATCGCTGATATCTGGGAGAAACATGGGTCGGGCATGACCAACATGCATGGGTCAACCGGCGATATCATTCTTCTGGGTACAACCACCGACGAGCTCGAGCCGACCTTCCAGGAACTCGCCCAGGCGGGTTTTGATATCGGCGGTTCCGGTTCCGACCTTAGAACCCCGAGCTGCTGCAACGGTATGGCCAGATGTGAATGGGCCTGTTACGATACAATGAAGGCCTGTTATGACCTGACCATGCATTTCCAGGATGAGCTTCACCGACCGGCATTTCCCTATAAGTACAAGTTTAAATTTGCCGGCTGTCCCAATGACTGTGTGGCTTCGATAGCTCGTGCGGACATGTCCTTTATAGGTGTCTGGAGAGACGAAATTCAGATCGACCAGGAAAAGGTAAAAGAGCATGTCGATAACGGCGTTGACATCATTAATGACGTTATCCTGCGCTGCCCGGGACAATGTATGAAATGGGACGGCAAGAAACTCGAGATTGAGGATGAGTACTGCCGCCACTGCATGCATTGCATCAATGTCCTGAATAAGGGTTTGAAGCCCGGCAAGGATCGTGGATGCATGATCCTGATCGGTTCCAAGGCCCCGATTGTTGAAGGCGCTCAGCTTTCATCAGTGCTGGTTCCATTTATGAAGATGGAAGAACCATATGATGAATTGAAAGACCTTGTTGAAAGAATCTGGGACATCTGGTGCGAGGAAGGGAAGGCCCGTGAACGTGTAGGCGAATTCATACAGCGCGTCGGCCTGGGTAACTTCCTCGAGGCCATAGAAGTCGAACCTCTTGCGGAAATGATCGCTCACCCCAGAGAGAATCCATATGTATTCTATGAAGAGTACTATGAAGAGGGTGATGACGAGGAAGAAGAAGAAGAAGAATAGTCACTGGGAGCAAAATAACCTTAATATAAAGAGGTAAAAAAATATGGCAGAAGTAAAACAAGAAAGATTAACTGATATAGGTCCGCCACATTATCAGAAGTATCTTCCGCCGGTCATCAAGGAAAACTATGGTAAGTGGGATTACCATGAGCTCCTGAAACCCGGTGTGTATGTGCATGTGGCCGAGAGCGGCGATAAGATCTTTACAGTACGAGCCGCCTCACCGAGACTTGTAAGCATAGATAAAATTCGTAAATATGCGGACTTAGCGGATAAATACTGTGACGGTTATCTGCGTTTCACCAGTCGGAATAATGTTGAGTTCCTGCTGACTGACGAGAGTAATATTGATCCACTGGTAAAGGATCTTGAAGAACTGGGTCATCCAGTCGGCGGTCTGGGAAAATCGATATCCAATATTGTGCATACCCAGGGTTGGGTGCACTGTCACTCGGCAGCCACCGACGCCTCCGGCATCGTGAAGGCTGTTATGGATGAGCTGACAGATTATTTTACCAGCATGAAACTGCCCGGAAAGCTCAGAATTGCTCTGGCATGCTGTCTGAATATGTGCGGCGCGGTACACTGCTCGGATATCGCCATACTGGGGATTCATCGTCGTCCGCCTCGGGTTTTTGATGATCTAATTCCCAAGCAGTGCGAGATCCCGAGCGTGGTGGCCTCCTGCCCGACAGCGGCGATTCGTCCGGCCAGCAAGGACGGCAAGAAGACAGTTGAAGTTATTGAGGAGAACTGTATGTTCTGCGCCAACTGCTACACCGTCTGTCCAGCCATGCCGTTAAATGATCCACTCAATGACGGTGTTTCAATCTGGGTCGGTGGAAAGGTCTCCAACGCCCGTCATGAGCCGATGTTCTCGAAACTGGCAATTCCGTTTATTCCCAACAATCCGCCGAGATGGCCGGAAGTTGTTGATGCTGTGAAGAACCTGGTCGAATTGTGGGCCAAGAATGCCAAAAACTATGAGAGAATGGGTGAATGGATTGAACGTATCGGCTGGCCGAAATTCTTCAAGATGGCCGGAATTGAATTCCAGAAGGAACACATCGACGATTTCAAATTCGCTGGTCTGACATACAAGCGTTCAACTCACATAACCTATTAATAAAGGATATATTGTGGCTGACAAGTTGACAGTTGATGAAGTAGCTGACCAGATGTATAAGATGGTTGCCGACGCTCAGGGACAGAAGAAACTCAAGCCCGGCGACCTGACCAAGGCCATGAAAGAGGTTCATGGCGATAAGGTCGACCGGAAACTCTGTAAAGACGCTATCAGGTCCTTGATCGAATCGGGCCGTTGTGTTTACACCTATTTCGGCGGAAGCTATATTGAACTTCCGCACAAGGAAGGCGCAGCCAACGAATAGGATTGAGTTCGGCCTATGTCGTTGAAGGCATCGAAATCCTGCCCCCGCCTTGTTATTGCGGGGACTTCTGGCGATTCGGGCAAAACCCTCATTTCGCTGGGACTTCTGGCGGGACTGAGACAGCATGATTATAAAGTTGCGGCATTTAAGAAGGGGCCGGATTATATAGATCCGGCCTGGCTTAATGCCGCCAGCGGAAAATCTGTCAGGAATCTGGATACTTTTTTAGTGGACCGGGAGAAGGTCTATCAGACTTTTGCCGAGCAGAGTCTTGAAAACGGAATCAATGTTATCGAAGGCAATCGAGGTCTGTATGACGGACTCGATCTGCATGGCTCGCACAGCACTGCTGAATTGGCCAAGCTGCTCAAGGCGCCGATCGTGCTGGTATGCAATGTAACCAAAAGTACGCGAACTGTGGCGGCAGTGGTTCTGGGAATGAAAGAGATGGATAAAGAAGCGAATATTGCCGGAATAATTTTGAATCAGGTAGGCGGAAAAAGACATAAGGAAATAGTGAAAGAGTCAATCGAAAAAACAACCGGAATTCCTGTCCTGGGGGCCATCCCAAGGGTTAAGAATGAGAAACTGCTGCCCTCCAGGCATCTCGGTCTGATTACACCGGCTGAATACCCCGAGTTTGGCGATTTGATTAAGCGGCTGGGAAATCTGGTATCGGATAACGTCCATATTGCAAAACTGGCTAATATCGCGCATTCGGCAAGTGAGCTTCAGTATGAAACTGAAACCGGAGATCGCAAATCGGAATCTGTCAGGGGAATCAAAATAGGATATTTTTCTGATACGGCGTTCACATTTTATTATCCGGAAAATCTGGAGTCTCTGCAGGATTTGGGAGCCGAGTTACTGCCGATATCCTCGCTTGAGAACAAAGAACTTCCCGATATTGATGCGCTATATATCGGCGGCGGCTTCCCGGAGACACATGCCGAAAGGCTTGCCGAAAATCGCCTCCTGATGGATGCGGTCAGGAAGGCCGCTTTAGATGGTCTGCCGGTCTATGCCGAGTGCGGTGGGCTTATTTACCTATGTAATAGCCTGACCATAGGAGAAAGCAGTTACCCAATGGCGGGTTTGTTTGATGTGGATCTTTTGATGAATAGCAGTCCCCGAGGTCATGGCTACAGCATTATGAGTGTTGATCAGGATAATCCATTTTATCCAAAAGGTACTGAACTCAAGGGACATGAGTTTCACTATACCGCTCCATCACGTGTGGGTGCAAATGTGAAAACTGTTATGTCTGTGACAAGAGGATCCGGTTTTAAAGGCAATCGAGATGGTTTGGTGCTCAAGTCAGTCTGGGCCAGTTATCTGCACTTGCATGCTTCTGGCGAGCAGGGATGGAGCGAGGCACTGGTAAAGCTGGCCTCCGAATATAAAATCGATAGAAGTATATCGGGAGGAGGAGCGGGAATATCATCCCGCAAAGCGGTTTAAAAGGAAAAATAGTAAATATTGTACGCTGGCTAAGCGTATTAAGAAGAAGGCCAAAAATAGATATAACGTTTTATGTTAAGGCCTGTGAACAGGATTTTGCTGATAATATGATTTTTGAAAATAATATCTGATTATTCAACTCAGGATGTGCAATTATGGCTATCAAAGTCAAAAAGAAAAAGAAGAAAAAAGGTCTGGGCCGGTTAGGTTCAAGAACTGGAGGAACCCAGGAATCATCGCGTCGGCCGCAAAAAGTCGAGAAGACTGCCCCATGTATGGCGGCCTGTCCCAATAACACTAATATCAGAAAGATTATAACCACTATTGCTCAGGCCGAGAAAAAAGAGAAACCTTATGAGCAGGCTTATGCCGAGGCCTGGGATATTCTGGCCGAAAAGAATCCCTTCCCATCGGTCTGCGGAAGAGTCTGTCCGCATCCGTGCGAAGAGCAGTGCAACCGCAAGGTTAAAGAAGGCGCTGTGGCTATCAACAGCATAGAACGCTTCATTGGCGATTATGCGCTGGAACACAAACTCCCTCTTCCAAGCCTTCAGGCCGAGAAGAAGACCGATAAAATCGCCGTCATTGGCGGCGGTCCGGCAGGCTTCTCCTGCGCTTATCAATTGGCGCGTCTGGGTTACCCCGTGACCGTGTTCGAGGCCTTCCCCAAAGCCGGCGGCATGCTTCGTTACGGCATCCCGGATTATCGTCTGCCGCAGGATATTCTCGATGCAGAGATTAACAGGCTTGTGGACATGGGAATCGAGCTCAAGACCAATACTGTGATCGGTAAGGATATCGATTACCATGATCTCCAGAAGGATTACAAGGCCATTTTTGTCGGTATTGGCGCTCACAAAGGCTATAACCTTGGTATCGAGGGCGAGGACGCCGAGAATGTCTGGACCGGCACTGAGTTCCTTAACAAAATCAATTGCGGTCAGACCATTGAAGTCGGTGATAATGTCTATGTCATCGGCGGTGGAGATACCGCTATTGATGCCGCCCGAGTCTGCAGAAGACTGGGTGCCGAAGTGACAATCCTTTATCGCCGTACCAGAAATGAAATGCCTGCCATCGAGGAAGAAATCGTGGGAGCAGAGGAAGAGGGTGTGAAGTTTGTATTCCTGGCCGCACCCATTGCAATTACAAAAGAAGGCGATAAAGCGGTTAAGATGACCTGCCAGAAGATGGAACTCGGTGAGCCGGATTCCTCCGGAAGGCGTCGTCCGGTGCCGATCGAGGGTGAGACATTCGAGGTCGAGCTTTCAACCCTGATTCCCGCCATCAGTCAGGAGCCGGAATTCGAAGGTTTCGAGGATCTGCGTGAAGGCCGCGACTGGGTGAAGACCGATGAGAACTTCAAGACCAAAGAAGAACATGTATTTTCCGGTGGTGATGTCCTGGAACTGGGACTGGTAACGATTGCAATTTACCAGGGCAGAATCGCCGCTTACAAGATTCATGAGGAGATCACCGGCGAGAAGATAGAAGGGGTTGACGAGAATGTCGATCATCCGGTAATCAAGGAAGATAAGGTACTGCTTGATTACTATGAAGAGAAGCTCCGCCACGAGGCCCAGAAGCTTGAACCGTCAGAACGACTGAAATCGCTCGAGAAGGAGATTATGAAGACCTTCACCGAACAGGATTGTATCGACGAAGCAATGCGCTGCTTCAGCTGTGGGTCATGCTTCGAGTGCGGACAGTGTTGGAGTTATTGCCAGGATAATGCAGTGATAAAGCCCTTGAAACCGGGCGATACTTATACATTCAAACTGGAATTCTGCAAAGGCTGTGATAAGTGCGCTGAAAACTGTCCCTGCGGATTTATTGAAATGCATTAATAGAAAAAAATGAGATGTTGAAATAAAAGTAACAATTAATCCCAAGGGAGGATTGAGAAATGCCGATTTTTGAACATGGCGAAGTCAAGATTGAAGTCGATGAAGACGGCTTTATGCAGGAACCTGATGAGTGGAATGAAGAAGTTGCAAAAGCTCTGGCGACTACCGAAGAGGTCTTCGAGATGACTGATGAACACTGGAAACTCGTAAATTATCTTCGCGATTACTACAAGCAGTTTGGTATCGCTCCTATGATCCGTAAGCTTTGCAAAGAGACCGGATTCCCGCTCAAGAAAGTCTATGAGCTCTTTCCTTCAGGTCCCGCTAAAGGCGCCTGTAAGGTCGCCGGTCTGGCAAAGCCGACCGGATGCGTATAAATCGATCTTGATAATTGATATAAAACAGCCCGGAATTTAGTTTCCGGGCTGTTTTCTTATCTAAACCTCCCTTCTTATATTCCAAAAATCTTCAAATTATTTGCAGAAAATAGTTGAAAAATTCGCATTCTTTACTTTATTATTAAAGTAAAGTTTGTGCTTTTTGTAACAAGCAGCTTTATGGGGCCAATAGATGGCAGAGGCATGGTTGATAAACTGCGAATTTTTGGCCTCTCACGTGATACTGGACTTGGATCAGATTAATAAGGAGGATAGAGCATGCCCGACGAACTTCAGGTGAAGGACAGCAGAATGCGCCTCATCAAGGGAGATATAACTGATATTGAAACTGAGTCATTTGTTTATTATGCCCGGGAAGATTTGAGCCTCGGTTCCGGATATGGAAATGCCATTGCTATGCGAGGCGGACCCACAATTCAGCAAGAGCTGAAGGAACTCGGACCAAAAGAGGTAACCGAGGCAGTCATAACTTCCGCCGGAAACATGAAAGTAAATAAAATCATCCATGCCGTCGGGCCCAAATTTCAGGAGCAGGATCTCCCCGAAAAAATGCGAAAGACCATCATTAATGTCTTAAAACTCGCTGATGAGCAGGGTATTAAGCAGATTTCGTTTCCGGCTATGGGGGCGGGATTTTATGGGGTGCCCCTGGATGAGAGCGCTGAGATTACAATATCAACTATAAAAGACTATCTGCAAAATGGATCAAAAATCCAGGATGTAATCATATGCCTCCTGGATACGAGGGAGTATGTGCCCTTCCAGAAAAAGTTAAACAGCATTCAGCAATCATAAAGGAGTAAAGATGAGCCATTTACTTCATTTTGCCGAGCACACACTGCAGGAAGTTGCCCTTCTGATTATGGCAATTGTGTACACAACACGCCTGATATGGCTTATGCACTATAAAGCCGGAAGGGAGCGTCAGGCAGATACCGGCAATGGGGATACCTCACCGAGAAAGGGAATAATTTATTCCTGGTTCAACGTGGCCATGCCATGGGCGATGGAGAGTTCGCGCCAGAAAATTTTCCTGTATTTTCAATTTGTTGTATTCCACCTTGGGGTGGTTGCAGCCATCGGGCTATCGTTTATAATACCCTATGGCCCGCATCTGCTGAATTCAGAGATACTGGTTCTGATTCTGCAAGTTGTTATCGGGCTGGCTTTTCTGATTGGCGTATATCGCATCATAAGACGAGTTTCCAACTCTTACATGCGAGCGATCAGTTCACCGGATGATTACTTCTCGCTAATTCTACTGACTGTCTGGTTTTTCTTCGCATTCTGGGCGGTGCCTAACAATACGGCCAACGGCGAAACCATTCTCCTGATCTACTTCTTTATGACGGCATTTTTCCTCATCTATGTACCCTTCAGCAAGATTTCGCACTACCTTTATTACCCCTTCACCCGCTACTATCTCGGAAAAACCCTCGGCAAGAGAGGTGTCTATCCGGTAAAGCGTTATCCCAGGGAAGTGAGGGGCTAAATGGCTACAGCAATGACTGACATTTGGAGGAGATTATGAAAGCAACCAGATCATATAAAGCGCAAAAAGTCCTTGATCGGATGGGCAAGAAGCTCAACCGGCAGATGGTCGCCTCTCTGGCAGCCTGCGTCCATTGCGGTATGTGCACTGAGGCCTGTCATTATGTTCTGGCCAATCCCGGTGATCCTACATATGCCCCGGCATATAAAGCGGACAAAATAAGAAAGCTGTTCAAGAGACATTTTGACTGGACCGGACGGGTGATTCCCTGGTGGGTGAATGCAAAGTCAGTCTATACTGATGAGGAACTGGAGGAATTGAAAGACACGGTTTTCGGCAAATGCACAAATTGCCGGCGCTGCAGTATCAACTGTCCCATGGGCGTTGATTACGCCACTTTCAACCGCATGGCCCGCGGCCTCCTGGTTTCGGTAGGGATTATGCCCGAAGGCGTAGCGGTGGTGAGTAAAGATCAATGGGAAATTGGCAACCAGATGGGAGTATTGAAAGAAGATTATCTGGATACGCTCGAGTGGTTGTCCGAGGAACTGGTCGATGAATTAGGTGATCCCCGCGCAGCTATTCCTATCGACAAGAAAGATGCCGATATAGTCTATTCCATAAATCCGCGCGAAGTAAAATATGACCCGCGCACAATTTCAGATGCTGCCAAAATATTTTACGCGGCCGGAGCCAACTGGACCATGCCCTCCGAAGGCTGGGATATGACCAACTTTGGATTGTTTTCGGGTGACGATGATCTGGGCGGTGCTGTCGCAAGGCGGTTGTATGAAAAAGTTGAAGAGTTGCGAGGAAAGAAGCTAGTTATCTCTGAATGCGGGCACGGTTATCGCTCCACGCGTTGCGAAGGACAGAACTGGGCCCAGTATGATCTCGGCTTCGAAATGGAAAGCTCAGTCATAACAATGCTCAGGTACATACATGAGGGTGTAATCAAAGTCGATAAATCCATGAATAAAGAGCCGGTGACATTTCATGATTCCTGCAATAATGCCCGCAGCTGCGGTCTGTTCGAGGAACCGCGCGAGCTGCTTGACCTGGTGATAGAGGATTTTCGTGAGATGTATCCAAACCGGGCAGAAAATTACTGCTGCACCGGAGGCGGGGGCGCCATGTCAATGGCTGAATACACTCCGCTCAGGCTCAAATCAGCAAAAATCAAGGCCGATCAGCTGGCTGCAACAGGCGCTGCCTATGTGGCCACTTCATGCCATAACTGTGTTGACGGCTTGACCGATTTAATCAAACATTACAAGCTGGGTATGAAAGTTACTCAGCTTGTGAATCTGGTTGCGGAAGCCCTGGTAATTCCTGAAAAAGAGGTCGCTGTGCCGGTCGAGGAAATTCCTGCTGTCACTACCGGGCCGCTGGATGGATATAAAATCCTTGTGGTTGATGATGAGCCTGACTTTGTATCGTTCGCCTCGGCGATTCTGGAGGATCATGGCGCATCAGTTGTAACTGCCTTTGACGGCGATGAGGCGCTGGTAGTCGCGCGCAGAGAATCCCCGGACCTGATTACTCTCGATATCACTATGCCGGGCAAAGATGGGAAGCAAGTCTTCGAGGCGATGCGCAAGGATCCTGACCTGAAGTCGATACCTGTATGTATCATTACCGGTCAACCGGAATTGAGAAAGTTGATCTACGACCGCAGCGTTCCTCCTCCCAATGGATATGTCGATAAGCCTATTTCCGAGGAGACGCTGATGCGCAACGTTAGAAAGATCCTGGAGATCAAGCAGAAAGTAAAGAAATAAGTGCGGTGATAGCCATGAAAGATGCCTATCAAAATTATTTTGACTCAATGCCGTGTTTCCTTACGGTGCAGGACAGAGACTTTCGGATTATAAGTGCAAATAAAAGGTTCGAACAGGAGTTCGGTGACTATGAGGGGCGGTGCTGTTATCAGGTATATAAGCATCGCCCCGAAAAATGCGAGGACTGCCCGGTCGAACGTACTTTTCGTGACGGACATCCGCATAAGAGCGAGGAATGGGTACGTACCAAAGACGGCAAGGAGATTGCAGTTGTTGTCAATACTACACCTATCTACAACGGCGGAGGCGAGATAGAATCGGTCATGGAAATGTCAACCGATATTACTGAACAGAAACTTTTGCAGAGGCAGCTTCGGGAAAGCCAGGAGAAGTATAAGCTTCTCTTTGAAGAGGTGCCCTGCTATATCTCTATCCAGGATCGGGACCTGCGCATAGTTGAGGCCAACCGTTTCCATCGCGAGGCTTTCGGCACATCCTATGGCGACAAATGCTACAAAGTCTACAAGCACCGCGATAAGGCCTGTTTTCCTTGCATTGTCAAAGAGACCTTTGAGGATGGAGAAATCCGCATGCATGAGGAGGTGGTGACATCCCGTCACAATGAGCAGATGAACGTGCTGGTCTGCACCGCGCCTATCCGCAATACCGAGGGCGAGATTGACAAAGTTGTGGAAATGACCGCTGATATAACTCAAATTCGCTCTCTGCAGGACAAGCTCTCCGCTGTTGGTCTCTTGATCGGTTCTATTTCCCATAGCATCAAGGGACTTCTAAGCGGCCTTGATGGGGGCATATACTTGGTTAATTCGGGATTGAAAAAGAATGACCGTGAACGTATTGACCGGGGCTGGGAGATGGCCCTCAGAAATCTGGATCGAGTCCGCAGCATGGTGATGGACATCCTGTATTACGCCAAGGAACGTCAGCCCGAATGGGAGATTATTTCTGTCCGCACCCTGATTGAGGATGTTTGCACAATTATGACCGAAAAAGCCCGCAGGTTAAATATTGAATTCAGTTACGAGATCACCGACGGGATTGGGAAATTTGAAGCTGACCGGCTTTCTGTTCGTTCGCTGTTTGTGAATCTTCTGGAAAATGCAGTGGATGCATGCAGGGTCGAAAAGACACGCGATTCCCACTTTGTAAGGCTCGAAGTCAGCGGAAATAATTCCGATATCCAATTTAAAATATCTGACAATGGAATCGGCATGAGCCAGGAGACCAGGGAGAAGGCCTTCAGCTTGTTCTTCTCTTCCAAAGGTGCCGGGGGCACCGGTCTTGGTTTGTTTATCGCCAACAAAATAGCTCAATCTCACGGCGGGTCTATCAGCATAGACTCTGAGTCCGGGAAGGGCAGCACCTTTATTGTCAAATTGCCGCGGGAATGCCCCGTAAAGGAAGAGAAAGTGGAGCCATTGCCGGGCGAAAATCCCGTTGAATAGTAATCCCGAAAAGACAAACAAGATACCTCAAAAACCACCGTCATTTTGTAGATTTTCTTAGAAAAATACGCTTTTCTGATGCCAATACCCACCAAATTCAGACCCTGAATAGAGCGTATAATATTTGAATAAAATTGTTATTTTTTTAACAAGGTTTGTGAATTAAGTAACAATTTTACTTGATTTAAAACGGGCTATTTGCTATATAAGAAATTTGATATGAGATGGCAGAACAAAGGTTTATCCTGTTTATTAAGCAATAGTTGCAATCATCTGAAGACTTGGATGGCAGAAGGATAATTATATAATCTGATTTTGGAATCTATATATTTCCCAATTATTCCGGCCTGCTGAAAAGGCCGGAAACGAGATGCAATTGTAACTTGACTGATTCTGATTTATGTTTATCGATGTCCTTAAAGAAAAAAGGTCTGAAATCCTGAAAAACTGGCAGAACAGGATTTTTGAGTCTTATCACCCTGACTCCAGGAAGTTCTTTCAGGATGAGAGGGACAGATTCAATAATCCTGTCGGGGCCTGCATCAAACGCGAGACTGAGACAATACTGAATGGCTTGATAGATAATATTGAAGCCGTGAAAATGATCGACTCGATGGATAATCTCGTGCGTGTTCGTTCGGTTCAGGATTTCACTCCCTCTCAGGCTGTCAATTTCATGTATTTGCTGAAAGATGTCCTGAAAGCGGCCTGCGCAGAGGAATTGGAAGAGCATGAGATAACCAGACAGCTTATTGATTTCGAGATCAGGATAGACAGGCTGACCTTTCTGGCCTTTGATGTCTATATGAACTGCCGTGAGCAGATTAATAGAATCAGGCTGAAAGAGGTGAGAGATCGCTCGGCAGTTCTGTTCGAAAGATCGCAGAAAGAATCAAATGAAACTGAAAATAGTAAGAATCCCAATGGCGGCGTTGGATAGATATTCGTTGAAGGGAGGTCTTCACAGATGAGCGCCCTTTTTGCATTGTTGATCATTATAGTTCTTCTCCTGATACCTATTATTGGTACGCAGGTCCTGGGGTTGAACTATATCTTCGGGGTCATTATCCCCTATGCGGCCATAGCCTTGTTTTTAGTCGGCTTTGTTTACCGCATATTCAGATGGGCAAGCTCTGCAGTTCCTTTCAAAATCACCACCACTTGCGGGCAGCAGAAATCGCATCCCTGGATAAAACATTCTGCACTCGAAGCACCGCACAGCACGTGGGGAGTGATTGGAAGGATGGCTCTGGAGGTGCTCTTTTTCCGTTCCCTTTTCAGAAATACAAAAGCTGACCTGAGAGAAGGTCCCAAGCTGGTGTATGGTCCGAGCAAATGGCTGTGGGCAGCAGGCCTAGCATTCCACTGGTCATTCCTGATAATTCTGTTGCGCCATTTTCGTTTTTTCGCCGAGCCGGCGCCGTTTTTTGTGAGCGGCATACAGGCCCTGGATGGCTTTTTCCAGGTCGGACTGCCGGTTTTTTACATCACCAGTGTGGCAATTGTAGCGGCGCTGACATTCCTCTTCATCCGCAGGGTTTACGATCCGAAGCTAAGGTATATATCGCTGGGTTCGGACTATTTCGCATTGTTTTTGATTCTTTCGATAGCCATAAGCGGAATTCTGATGCGTCACACGGGGCTTCGGGCAGATATAGTCGATGTCAAGCAGCTCGCCATGGGACTGGTTAGTTTTCACCCGGTTGTACCGGAGACGATTGGTGTAATGTTCTATATTCACCTGTTTTCTGTGTCAGTTCTCTTCGGCTATTTCCCGTTCAGCAAGCTGATGCACATGGGCGGAGTATTTATGTCACCTACGCGGAATATGGCCAATAACAACCGTGAAAAGAGGCATGTCAATCCCTGGGATTATCCAGTCAAGACACATACATATGAAGAATGGGAAGATGAATTTAGAGATGTAATGAAGGCGGCCGGTATGCCGTTGGAGAAGGAAAAATAGATATGGCTGAAAAACTTATATCACCGGAAGAGTTAGCCGGCGGCATCGATTATAAACCAAAGAAGAAGACCTGGTTTGATCCTACAGTCGAGTTCAGGAAGGGTACCTGGAACTATGCCGCTCCTGCCAAGAATCTGGAGTATCTGGATCTTCCTAATCCAAGAAAATGGTCACCCGTTGATGAAGACTGGAAGCTGCCGGAGAACTGGAAAGAAATCATACTGGAGGGCCTGAGAGTGAGAATCAAAAGATTCCGCTCCCTGCAGGTCTTTATGGATATCTGTGTTCGCTGCGGAGCCTGTGCTGATAAATGTCACTTCTTCATTGGCTCCGGCGATCCCAAGAATATGCCGGTACTTCGTGCGGAGCTCCTGCGTTCGGTCTACCGCAAGGATTTCACCATGGCCGGCAAGATCATGGGCAAGATGGTGGGGGCGCGGGATTTGACCGTCGATGTGCTCAAGGAATGGTTCTATTATTTCTATCAGTGCACCGAATGTCGCCGCTGCTCGGTCTTCTGCCCTTATGGTATCGACACGGCCGAGATTACCATGATGGGGCGCGAGCTCCTGAATCTGGTGGGTGTCAATATCGAATGGATTTGTACTCCCGCCGCAAACTGTTTCAGGACCGGCAATCACCTTGGAATCCAACCGCATGGCTTTGCCGACAGTATCGAGTTTGCGGTCGACGAGCTGGAGGATATTACCGGTATCCGGGTGGATGCTCCGATCAACAAGAAAGGTGCGGAAATCCTGTTCGTGGCGCCCTCGGCTGACTACTTCGCCTCACCGCATTACTACACATTGCTGGGTTACCTGGCGCTGTTTCACGAGATCGGACTTGATTATACCTGGAGCGCCTACGCTTCCGAGGGAGGTAATTTCGGCTTGTTCCATTCACATGAAATGATGAAGCGTCTCAATGCCAAAATCTATGCAGAGGCCAAACGTTTGGGCGTAAAATGGATTCTGGGAGGTGAATGCGGACATATGTGGCGAGTCCTGCATCAGTATATGGATACGCTGAACGGTCCGGCTGATTTCCTCGAGGAGCCTGTTTCGCCGATTACCGGGACAAAATTCGAAAATTCCAAATCAACGAAGATGGTACATATCATGGAATTTACTTCTGATTTGATCAGAAACAATAAGCTGAAGCTGGATAAATCGAGAAATGATCACTGGCATCCGACTTTCCACGATTCCTGCAACCCGGCACGAGCGATGGGATTGATCGAGGAGCCTCGATATGTAATCAAAAAATGCTGCAATAAATTCACCGAGATGCCGGAGAATACGATCAAGGAACAGACATTCTGCTGTGGTTCGGGTTCCGGCCTTGGTACTGATGAGAATCTGGAGATGAGATTGCGGGGAGGTTTCCCAAGAGCAAATGCCACCAAATTCGTGCATGAAAGAGACGATGTCAATATCCTGCTTTGTATCTGCGCGATTGACAAGGCAACTCTCCCGCCCCTGCTTGAATATTGGGTGCCCGGCGTTGAGGTCGGCGGTGTGCATGAAATGCTCGGCAATGCCCTTATCATGAAAGGCGGAAAGCCGAGGACCACCGATCTTAGAGGAGAACCGCTGATCGGAGTTGAGCAGGCAGAGGAAGAGAAGAAGGAACAGGAGGTGAGCGAGGATGCATAGTACCGGAAAAGTGATAATCGGCCTCCTGATATTCCTCGTGATCGCCGCCTTTCCGATCTGGTATGCGGTTGCCGGCGGTAAAACGGGGGATATGCCCCAGCTTGAGAAGGCCGTCAAGGGTGAAAACTGTGTGATCGACAGCGTTCTGATGAAAGAAACGCACATGTTTCTCCTGGATGACTGGCGGGATGAGGTTGTGCGCGAACATGACCGCTGGTACCGGTCGATGACTCTGGACAGCACGATTGAAAAAAGCCTGACGCGAACATGCCTGGGCTGTCACCCAAACAAAGCGAATTTCTGTGACCGCTGCCATGATTATCTGGCGGTTTCACCCTATTGCTGGGATTGTCATGTCGATCCAAAGGAGTTTGAGTGATGGGAATAGATAGAAGAGGATTCATGAAGTTATCCGGCTTGACCATCCTGGGGATAGCCGGCGGCGCCTCTATCGACGGATTGGCGAGTCCCCAGACTCCCCATAAGGAGGCCGGTGCGATCGGGACCAAAAGATATGCAATGGTGATTGACCTGAAAAAATGTCACAGCCAGGAAGGCTGCAAAGATTGTGTCAGAGCCTGCCATCTGTATCACAATGTCCCCGAGTTTGATAATCGCAAGGACGAGATCAAGTGGATCTGGAAGGACTCATTCCATCATGCCTTCCACAGCACAGAACATAAATATCTGGAAGAGAGTATCACCGAAGGTCCGGCGTTACTTCTCTGCAACCATTGCGACAATCCTCCCTGCACACGGGTCTGTCCAACTAAGGCAACCTGGAAGCGCGAGGAGGATGGGATTGTGATGATGGACTGGCACAGGTGTATCGGCTGCCGGTATTGTGTGGTTGCCTGTCCTTACGGTTCCAGGAGTTTTAACTGGAGAGATCCCCGTCCGCATATTAAGGAGGTCAATCCGGATTTCCCGACACGGACACGTGGTGTTGTCGAGAAGTGTACATTCTGCGAACTGCGTCTTGCAAAGGGAAAGAATCCGGCCTGTGTGGAAGCCTGCAAGGAAGGCGCCCTGATCTTCGGGGATCTGGAGGAGCCTGAATCGGAAGTGAGACAGGCCCTTGAAGGCAGATTCTCAATCAGACGTAAACCCGAACTCGGGACCGAACCCGAAGTCTATTATTTAGTGTGAGGTGCCCATGATAGAGAATGCATTAAGAGGAAGTAAAAAGTACTGGACCTGGGTATTTTTCCTGCTCGCTGTAATATTCGTCGGGTTTCTGTTCTACCTCAGGCAGTATCATGAGGGATTGGGAATCACAGGTTTATCGCGAGATGTCACCTGGGGATTCTATATTGCACAGCTGACTTTCTTAGTTGGTGTGGCAGCCTCGGCAGTGATGGTTGTGTTGCCCTATTACTTGCACAATTACAAAGCTTTCGGTAAAATTACCATTCTGGGAGAATTCCTGGCCATCAGTTCGGTCATCATGTGTATGCTCTTTGTAGTGGTGGACATCGGTCAACCCTCCAGGCTGTTCAACATTTTTCTGCATCCAACACCAAATTCGATGTTATTCTGGGATACAGTAGTCCTTTCAGGATATCTGGTACTGAATGTTCTCATAAGTATAGTGACGCTCGGGGCTGAACGCAAAGGCATTGCTCCACCCAGATGGATCAGGCCGGTAATCATATTTTCTATCCCCTGGGCAGTTTCAATTCATACTGTCACGGCATTCCTGTATGCCGGTCTGGGAGCAAGACCATTCTGGATGACCGCTATTTTAGCTCCGCGCTTTCTGGCATCGGCGTTCGCGGCCGGTCCGGCGCTA
>JABAHP010015393.1_pt2 | contig 18130 bp, 17 predicted proteins | sample 7062081 | NCBI WGS metagenome assembly JABAHP01 (sample SAMN14534357, study PRJNA622989) | marine sediment metagenome | biome: marine biome [ENVO:00000428]; feature: marine pelagic biome [ENVO:01000023]; material: deep marine sediment [ENVO:00002113] | place: India: Gulf of Kutch | collected...
CGTCGGTGTGTTCCGGGTCGAAGAGCTCAAGGAGTCGATACACGCCGACTCTCCCCACCACACCAACTTCGCCACCGCCATCGAGCTGGGGAACAGGCTCCATCCAGACAGGATGCCGGAGGAGATCCTCATCATCGGCGTGGAGGTCGACAACATCCTCGAGTTCACGGAGGAGCTGACCGCCCCGGTGGAGGAGGCGGTCCCTGAGGCGGTGGCCCGGGCGATGGAGATTCTCCGAGGATGGAACGTGGATGTCAATTAGGTCCTACAGGGCCCCGATTCTCCTTTGCCTGTCTCGATACCATTGGAAATAGAGGATCAAGGAGGGCACCATCGTGAAGGGCACGGCCAACCAGAAAGGCCCACTGTGATCCAGGACGGACATCGAGAGGAGGATCGGTGCGAGCAGGAGCCATCCGCTGGCGGGCAGCGACCAGTGCACGTCGGTCCTCATGGAGAGCTTAAGCACCCCATGGATGAAGAGGGCCACCGCGGTCAATGTGAGGGAATATATCCATAAGCGGGTGCCAACATCTATTCGCGCGTCCAACGCAGCTATGGAGCTGACAACGAACGCCGACAGGAAGGATAGGAACAGCACAGCGACCGCGCTCGTGACCAGGTAATCGTAGTAACGTGCCCCCACGGTCGGAGAGGGGACATCCTCTGGCATCGGGTAGGGACCTGGCGGCAGGTCCGCCCGTTCCTCGGGTGGAGGCACGCCACGGATGACCTGCGACCTGTCCCCCCGTTGCATGCCTATGCCATGGGTCCGTCGGTTTAATAACCCTAGTTGGTCCCCATCCCTGGACAGCACAACCCTTTTATCGCATCGAGCCGCTGCCGCCTCCGTGGCCAAGAAGACCCTGGTTGACATGGCCGACGGGGCGGGCGGAGAGGCGATGCAGAGGCTCATCGCCAGGTCCATCTTGGAGAACCTGCCCTTCTCCCGCTCCGCGGGCGAGGTCCCCCTGGAGCTGCTGGATGATGCGGCGGTCGTCAACGACGTTGTCATCTCCACCGACATGCACACCGTCAAGCCCATCTTCTTCCCCGGAGGCGACATCGGTGTCCTCTCCGTGGCGGGGACGGTCAACGACGTCTCCTCCCTGGGCGCGAAGCCCGTCGCCCTGGCCATCGCCTACGTGGTGGAGGAGGGCTTCCCCATAGAGGACCTGGTGAAGCTGACTGCCAGCGCAGACGTCACCGCCCGCGAGGCGGGGGTGCCCATCGTGACCGGGGACACCAAGGTGGTGGAGCGGGGCGCGGCGGACAGCATCTACGTGTGCACGACGGGCATCGGCCTTCCCCACCACACCCTCAATCACAACAACCGCGAGGTGGAGGCCCTCTCGGGCCAGACCCAACGGTGGCTCCTTGACAGCCAGGTAATCCCGGGCGCGGTCATCATCCTCTCTGGGCATGTGGGGGACCACGGCCTCGCCGTCCTAGCCCAGCGCGAGGGCTACGGCTTCGACACCGAGGTGGAGTCCGACGTGGGTCCCGTCAATCATCTGGTGGAGGCGGCCATGAACGTGGGCGGCGTCCTCGCCGCCAAGGACCCCACCCGCGGTGGCATAGCCAACGCCCTCAACGAGTGGGCGGAGAAGTCCGGCGTCGGCATCATGGCGAGGGAGGACGACATACCCGTCCGACCCGGGGTCCTCCACGGCTGCGAGCTCCTGGGCATCGATCCCTACGAGATCGGCAACGAGGGCAAGATACTGCTGGCAGTAGTCCCCGAGCGGGCCGATGCGGTCCTGGCGGCCATCCGAGACCTGCCACGTGGTGGGGATGCGGCCATCATCGGTCACGCCACCGAGGAGGTGGAGGGCGTCGTCCTTGAGACCTCGGTCGGTGGGCGTAGGGTGCTGGAGCCCCCTGTGTCTGACCCGGTTCCGAGGATCTGCTGAGAGGCGTCTGTTCATCGGGATTATGGGCAAGGTGTTCACGATCCCTACCGTCGCTCCACCTGGACCTCAACGTCCCCCGTACTTCAGCGCGATGGTGCACCCGCCCTCCCGGGACACCATGCAGGGTCCCACGGGCGTGGTGGGTGTGCACGCCTTCCCGAAGAGCGGGCACTCTGCTGGTTCCAGCACACCGCGGAGGACCTCACCGCACCGGCACCCGGTCGGCTCCTTGTAGTCCTGGTTCCAAACGTTCTCCAGCAGGTCCTCGTTCCCCCTGCGCGCGTCGTGCTCCTCGTAGTAGTCGCGCAGCCCCAGGGCGGAGTCGGGGATGAGCCCGAAGCCGCGCCACTTCTCGGACCTGGGCTCGAACACCTCGTCCATTGCGTCCTGGGCAGGGACGTTGCCCTCCTCGCGGACCACGCGGGAGTACTGGTTCTCCACCTCGACCCTGCCCTCTGCCCGTTGCCGAGTGAGCATGTAGACTCCCATCAGCAGGTCCAGAGGCTCGAAGCCCGCAACCACCTGGGGTATGCCCCACCTCTCGGCTATGGGCAGGTAGGGGCGGGTCCCGATGATGGTGCTCACGTGGCCCGGCTCGATGAGCCCGTCCAGCTGGACCTCGCCCAGGGACAGGACCGCCTCCAGGGCTGGCGGGAGCAGCCTGTGGAGGGAGAGCACTGTGAAGTTGTCCACCACCTCACGCTGGGCCCTCTGGAGGGCGACGGCGGTGGTGGGGGCGGTCGTCTCGAACCCGATGCCCACGTAGACCACCTCCTCGTTGATGTGGTCGGAGGCGTACGCCATGGCGTCCTCGACGGAGTATACGATCTGCAGCCGGACCTCACCCTTGGCCTTCAGGTCGAATAGGGTCCCGGTGGGTCCCGGGATGCGCATGAAGTCCCCGAAGACGGCTATCGTCCTCCCCGCCCGGGCGAGGGCGAATACCTCCTCGATCTCCCCGGGTGAGGTCACACACACGGGGCATCCCGGACCCTGGCGAATCTCCACTCCGGTGTCCCGGAGCCTCTGCTCCAGGCCGAACCTGACCAGGGTGTCCTGGTGGGTTCCGCACACGTGCATGTACCTGCCTGGTGTGTCCAGCTCCACGGTCCTCTCGAGGATCCTGTCGGCCATCTCCCTGTCGCGGAACCTGAACATACCCTTCTCCATCTCCTCGGCCATCTCCTCACCCCTCCTCGTCCCCGGGCACCTCCATGGTGATGTCCCGGATGAGCAGGTCCCTACCCTCGGTCACCGTCACCACCTTGCCGCACTCTGGGCAGTCCAGGGTGGGCGTGGTGAAGTGGCTGTCTGGGAAGTCCACCACCTTGAGGCGCCCTGCATAGCCGCACTCGGGGCAGGACCCCCGGGCCTCGACCTTCTCCAGCGTCAGCTCCGCTTCCTCGAGGGGGGGTCCCTGGTTCCTGGAGTATATCTCCCAGGCGAACTCCAGCTGGTCCCACTCGAGGAAGGTCAGCTCGCCCACCTGCAGGTGGACCGAACCGACTTTGGTCGCTCGCTTCTCGCGGACAAGCTCCATGATGGTGTCGGTCACCTGCTGCATGACCGAGAGCTCGTGCACTGGTCCCTCACGCTCCCTCCTCGGAGTCCAGCTGGTCCTGGAACTCGAGGAACTCCCTCCAGGTCTCCAGGGATTCCATCGCCTCCGCCTCGTCCATCACCGAGATCGCGAAGCCGGCATGGACTATGACGTACTGGCCCGGGACCACACGCACCAGTGACACGTTGACGGCCCGGCTGGCCCCCCCGAAGTCCACCTGGGCGGTGTCCCCCTCCACCGACAGGACCTTGGCCGGCACCGCAAGGCACATGGGCCAGGCATGCCACCGGCCGGATAAATACGTTGCCCCACTCAGTCAAGGCCGAGACCGGCCACAAGGGCCTGGCCCGAGGAGATGCCGCCGTCCCCTGGCGGGATGCGGTCGTGGAGCAGCAGCTCCAGTCCCCTTGGCTCCACACGGGCAGCGATCATGTCGAGGATCGGAAGCGAGTATGCCACTCCACCGGTCACACCCACGGGAACGCCCCTGCGCTCCGCCTCGTCGGCGGCGGAGTCCGCCAGGCCGGACACCACAGCGTCCACGGCGCAGTAGGCAGCGTCTGCCCTGTCCCTATCCGAGCCCAGCTCCAGGTCGAAGAGGGTGGACAGGACGGACAGGGTCCCGACCCTCCCGGAGGTGGTGCGCTCCACCTTGAAGCCCCACTCGGGTCTGTGGGATCCCCGCTCCAGCAGGGGCTCCATCCTCATAGCGGGCTCGCCGTCGTAGGTCATCCGATGGGAGAAGCCCAGGTACACGGAGACCAGGTCGAGGAACCTACCCATTCCCGTCGTCCTCGGCGACCCCGCCAGGGCCTGGGACCACACCCTGTCCTCCTCGGGAGAGGCCGTTCCCTCGGGCCAGTCGTTCCTGTCGAGAAGATGGTGCGCGGCCCAGACGAGCCGACGTGGGTCGAACACGGCCCGCTCGCCTCCCACCATAGGGACCTCCTCCAGGTGCGCCACCCTCTCGTACGAGGTCCTTTCGGAGGCGAGGACCTCCCCTCCCCAGAGCACACCGTCGTCACCGTAGCCCAGGCCGTCGATGGTCATCACGACCGCCTCGTCCCTCCCAGCGTCCAAGAGGAGCGAGGCCGCGTGGGCGTGGTGGTGCTGCACACGGACCAGGGGGACATCCTCCTCCTCGGCCCACCCCTTGGCGATGCGCAGGGTGCTGTAGTTGGGATGCATGTCCGCGGCCACCGCCTCAATGGTGTCGATGCCGAACATGCGGCGGAAGTGGGATACAGAGTCCTCGAGGAACCGCTGGGTCGGGTGCTTGCTACTGTCGCCGATGTACTGGGTGAGGAACATCTTGCCCCCCGTCGTGAGGGCGGTGGACACGTTCAGCTGGGCTCCAACGGCGAGGACGGACCTCTGGTGGCCCGCATCGATCGGTGTGGGCACCACCCCCCTCGAGCGCCGGATGAGGAACCTCCTGTCCCCCCTGACCTTCAACACGCTGTCGTCCGCCCGCTGGATTATCTCCCTGTCGTGGAGCAGGTACACGTCAAGGTCAAGCGCCAGCGCCTGCTCCTTAGTCATCACGATGGGCTCCCCCGGGAGGTTCGCCGACGTGAATACGAGCGCGTCCACGCCCAGGTGCTCGAACAGGAGCATCTGGGAGGGGGTGTAGGGAAGCATAAGTCCCACGTTGCCCAGGCCAGGGGCGACGCCCTCCAGCGAACCCGTCCCTGTCTTGTGCACCAGGACGATGGGACGGATGTGGCCGGTGAGGACCTCCTCTTCGCCGGGGGTCATGTCCGCTAAATGGCGCGCGGCCTCGATATCTCTCACCAAGAGCGCGAAGGGCTTGGCCGGACGGTGGTACCTCTCCCGGAGTTGGTCCGCGACCTCAGGAAGGCAGACGATGTGCATGCCTCCCCAGCCCTTCATGACCCCGAGGCCACCCTCCATGACGCGAGCGGCGAAGCCCGCGAAGGGGTCACCATCCAGTTCCTGTCCACCCCTTTCCAGAAGCATGTACCGGGGCGCACAGTCCGGACAGTTCGTGGTCTGTGCATGGAACCTTCGCGTAGCAGGGTCCCGGTACTCTGTCTCACATCGCTCGCACATGGCGAAGGGGGCCATCGACGTCAGGGGACGGTCGTAGGGGAGGTCCCGGATCACGGAGAAGCGGGCACCGCAGTCGGTGCAGTTGAGGAAGGGATGCTTGGAACGTCTGTCCGCGGGGTCGTGGAACTCCGCCATGCACTTGGCGCAGACGGCGGTGTCTGGCGGGATGATGCTGAGGCGTGGCCCCTCGGAGCTGGGAATGATGACGAAGGCGTCCCCGTCCGGCTCGCCCTCCTCGATATCGTAGTCCGTCACCTCTGCCAGGGGAGGGAGCTCCTCCCGGAGCCTCGCCAGGAAGTCGTTGGCCTCGGGCTCGCCCCCGGGGATGCACACCTCCACGTTGGCACCGTTGTTCCGAACGTAACCGGGAAGGTCCAAACCCGTTGCCACCCTGTGGACGGTGGGCCGGAACCCCACCCCCTGCACGGTGCCGTAGAGGAAGAGCCTTGCCAAGGTACCCCGTCCCGTCCTTCTTCTTCAGTCCAAGAGGGCCTCCAGCAGCCGGTCGACCCCCTCTCCCGTCTTGGCGCAGGTCCTGATGAAGGGGGCGTGGTTGTTTAGGGTCCTGAAGTCCCCCTCGATCACGTCCACGTCCACCCCCACGGGCTCCGCCAGGTCCACCTTGTTGACGACGCACACGTCGGCCTCCCTGAAGATGAGGGGGTGCTTGCGCACGGTGTCATCGCCCTCCGTGGTGGATATCACCACCACCCGCTTCTCGGCGCCCAGAGGGAAGTCCGCGGGGCATACCAGGTTGCCCACGTTCTCGATGAACAGCACGTCGACGAGGTCCAGGTCGATGTTCTCCATGGCGTGCTCGACCAGGTGGGCGTCCAGGTGGCACTCCTTGCCTGTGTTCAGGTTCTCCGACTCTATGCCAGCGGCCAGGAACCGCTGATGGTCGTCGTCCCCAGCCACGTCTCCGGCTATGGCGCCGACGCGGACGCCCCGAACCTGCAGCAGCTCGGTCAACCGCTCTATCAGCATCGTCTTGCCCGAGCCCACGGCCCCGAGGAAGTCGAAGGCCCGCACGCCGTGGGCCCTGAGGAGGGCCCTGTTCTGGAGGGCGAGGCCGCGGTTCGCCTCAAGGACGGATTCTACCAGGTCAATGGTGACCGTCTTGTGCATGATGCCGGGAAGGCCTGGCCGATTATATCACGTTTGCCCCCGCCCGCAACCGCCAAATAGCCATCGTCCCATTACCACCCATGGCCGAAAAGGTAACACGCATCGGCGTATCGCTGGAACCAGAGCTCCTGGAGGCATTCGACCGGCAGGTGGACAGGGTCGGGTACAAGTCCCGGTCCGAGGCCCTCCGGGACCTGGTCCGGGACTCCCTGGTCGTCGAGCGGAGGAAGGCCGACGAGGAGGTCATCGGGTCCCTCACCGTCCTTTATGACCACGACGAGGTCAAGGGAGAGGACTTCACCCACCTGCAGCACGAGGCCCAGCACGCCGAGGACATCGACATCACGGCGACGCTCCACGTCCATGTGGACCACGACAACTGCCTGGAGGTCATCATCCTGAGGGGCAGGGCCGGTGCGCTGGATGACTTCGCAGAGAAGATGCTCGCCCTCAAGGGCATCAAGCACGGCCACCTGGTCTTGACCGCCGTGCCACCAGGCTGACCAGCAGCAGGACCAGTACGGCAGCCCATGTCCCGATGGATGGGCTCGGGGCCTTCACCTCCACTGAGACCGGGCTGGCGTTGAGGTCGTCACCCTCGGCCACAGCGGAGATCGAATGGAGCCCCTCGCCGCGCAATGCCCACCTGGCGGAGACCTTCGTCTCATTCCCCGGGCCCAGGTCGTGGATTGTCTCGTTGGCCACTATGGAGCCGTCGACCATCAGCTCCACCAACTGGCCCGTGGTGGAGGCGTTGCCCCGGTTCCGGACCACGGCCTCAATGGTGACCCTCTCCCCGGACTCCAAGGTATCGGGCCTTGCGGACAGAGCGACCACGTCAAGTACCGGACGGGCGATAACGTCCAGCTCCACCTCGCCAAGTTCAACTGGTGCCCCATGACCGCTCACTAGCCTTATCCCCACCTTCGACTGGTTGTACAGGGGCATCACGTGGGTGATGAAGGTGTGGTTCCCACCTCCGACGATGACGGGGATGTTGTGGGTGCTCACGAGCCTATCGTTGTAGACGATGTCCACGACCAGGTCGGTTACATCGAGGCCCCCCAGGTTCTCTATCATTATCTCCATGGGGGTCCATTGCAGCTCGGGGTCCCCTGTGTGGTTGGGAGGAAGGACACGATGTGGAACAAGCCATGCCCTTGCGGGAAGTACCTCCATCTCGAACGTCAGGTTGACCGTCTCGTTTCCCTGGGCAACCTGCGCCATCAACATCCTGTTGGACTGTTCTGGTTTGAAGGCCATCAGACCGATGTAGTACCATACATACATCCGGCCATCATTGGNNCATTCCAGGTTTCCTCCACCTCCGGTGGTCCTAGGGAATCGATGCCCATCGTCACGTTGACGGAAATGTTCTCCAAGGGGCTCATCGACTCCTTGAATGCTACGACCTGGAGCCAGTAGGACTCCATCTCATAGAAGGGGGGTCCGGGACGGGTGCCAAGGCTGACATTGATCCCTTGGGACGTGACGTTCTCGTCCAAGACCTCCATATGGGGCCCGTAGACCCGCCCGGTCCACGAGGACCATGCGCCTGCGCACCCGGGGGATAACGCTGATATTAGGACCAGCGAGACCATGAGGATGGTGAGGGTGATGGCTCGCTTCACGAGGAACTAATCACCTCCAACACTTTAATACCCGTCGACAGACTGGTCCCATCAGTTCTACCCAAGGTTAATATATCCAGGTCCTTTATATAGCCATCATGGCTCCGGGCCAGGATGACTCCCCAGACGACGTCGACGCGGAGCGAGAGCGCTTCGCAAAGAAGCTGGACGGCTACGAGGCGATGGGTCTGGACGTGGACGACCTCCGGAGACTCCTAGACGAGGACTTGGAGGGGTTCAAGGCAACTTACCTCGGCGTCATCAAGGCCCAGTTGGAGGGCGGTCCCGTCGAGACCCCGGAGGAAGCGCCCGAGGAGGAGCCCCCCGAGGAGATCCGGGTGGGCGAGGCCCCCGAGGATGGAGGGGAGCCGGAGGTTCCCGAGGAGGAGCCCACGCCTGCATATACGATCGAGAGCGAGCCCTCCGAGGAGGAAGAGGAACCCCGAGAAGAGGTGACCCCCGAGGAGCTGGCCGACGAGGAGACCGAAGAGGAGATGGAGCTCCAACTGGAGGGTGCAGGACCTGAGGAGGCCTTGGCCGAGGCCGAGATCCCTGAGGAGGAACCACCCGAGGGGGAACCGGAGGAGGAAGAGGTCGAGATAGCCACAGAGGAGGAGGGGGCACCCGAGGAGGAAGAGGAGGCTCCTGAGGAGAAGGAAGAGGAGGCTCCTGAGGAGGAGGAAGAGGCTCCCAAAGTGGTTGAGAAGGCCCCCGAAGAGGTTGAGGAGGTCCCAGAGGAGGAGCCAGAAGAGGAGGCTACCGAGGAAGTAGAGGAGGCTCCCGAGGAGTTTGAGGAGGGCACCGAGGAGGCTGAAGGGGTCCCCGAGGAGGAGGCCGAGATCGAGGTCGGCGAGGTCGAGGAGGAGGCGCCAGAGGAGGAGCCAGAGGAGGAGCCAGAGGAGGAGGCCCTGATCGTAGTGGCAGAGGTGGTCCCGGAGACGCCCGAGGTCCCCGAGGAGGAGACGGAGGTCCGCCTCGCGGGGCTAACTCCCGAGGAGAGGGGCGAGGAGGCTCCCCCCGAGGAGGCCGAACCCAAGAAGCCACCGGTCAGGCCGAAGCCCGTCAAGAAGGTGGTGGCCAAGAAGCCCGTGGCAGGAGTCGAGCCCCCTAAGGCGGTACCGCCAAGGGAGGCGCCGAAGAAGAAGGTACCACCCAAGAAGGCTCCAACGGAGAAGGGTCCCCCCAAGAAGAAACCAGCCAAGAAGGCCCCGCCCAAGAAGAAGGCACCCCCGCCCAGGACCAGGCGAAGGTCGATCCCCATGTCAGTGATCGCCGTCCTGGTGGTGGCGCTGCTGGTCACGGCCAGTGCTGGGATATACTTCATATTCCTGAGGAACGAACCGCCCACGGCCCTTTTCACCTTCGACCCCGGCGAGCCCCTGGTAGGAGAGACGATCACCTTCGATGCCCGCAACTCCTTCGACCCCGACGATGGTACCATAGAGAAGTTCGTCTGGGACTTCGGTGACGGAACGTCCGAGAAGGGGCGGGTCGTCACCCATGCGTACATCGAGGCCAAATCGTTCCAGGTGCGCCTGACCATAGAGGACGACGGGGGAGCCAGGGATTCAACCCAGCGGACCGTCGACGTGAGCGCCCTGGAGATCTCGATGGAACGACCCTACGAGGGCGACCTCTTCCAGTACGACGTGACCGGCCATGTGTTCTTGAGGAACCCCACCGACGGACTGTTCAGCTTCGAGGGGCCCACAGGGCAGAGGGAGTTCGTCTGGGGAGTCGAGGCCGACCTCGGCGGTGAGAAGACCTTCGAGGTCACCGGGACCAGGCAGACAACGGATGGCTTCATGAAGCCCCACGATAACGCCAGGACCGAGAGGACCTACTACTTCCTGGACCAGGTGCAGGGGAGCATGGACACCTCGCTCTCCATCAACCCCACCTTCACCGGTGAGGTCGAGGCAACGGTGGACGATGACGTGTGCCAGCACTGGGAGCGAGGGGTCAGGAGCACGGTAGCGGTCTACACCGATTTTTCAGCCACCGTCGCCCAGCAGAACTGGGCCACCCTGACCACCTCAGACGAGGGCACCTTCTATTCCCAGCTCACCGGGATCGAGGACACCTTCAGCCTTTCCGAGTTCCTCCGGGAGACGAAGTTCTCCTCCGAGGACCGGAACAAGTACAACCTCACCCTCGGGAGCAGCACCTACCAGTGGCAGGTGAAGGGGATGGAGCGGGTTGAGGCCAGGGAGCTGGCCTCGCTCCACATCAACATCACCATGGACCGGGACACCCTGGAGGCCAACGACCTGGACAGCTTCTTCATCGACGTTTGGCTGGAGCAGGGGTTGTCCCAACCGTCCCAGCACCACGTTTACGTCAAGGGTCAGGACGAGGGGAACAGGTACGGGGTGGACATGACCGAGACCCTGGTCTCTGAGTCCATGGGGAGCGAGGAGGCCCACGACCTCCCCTGCAGCGCGGACCACTCGTTCACCATGAAGGGGGAGTACCCGGACGACTTCATCCAGCTTGACCGGGTCCCTGAACAGGGGGGCACCGCGGGTCGTTTCCAGTTCAGCCCAGAGGAGGCGTATCAGGCCGCTCTGACGGACATCAACGACTTCCCCGGTTACCTGGCGAGGAACCCCGAGGCCTTCTTCCACCTGGGGAACTACACCCAGAACGGTGACCAGGGCAGGTGGGAGATGACCTTCGGCGAGGACGGGTCATCGGAGCATTACTGGATAGAGGCCCGGATGCCCTCGGGCACGGTGGAGATTACCGACAACGACGAGCAGACCGACGACACCCTACCACTGTCGTCCAGGTCGGACATCGGTGAGGTGGTGACCTTGAGCAGGGGGAGCAGGCTCCTTCGCGCAGAGCCCGAGATCGGGGCGCTCTGCTTCAACGGCCCGAACGTGGACTGGACCAAGTACACCTTCAACGTCACCGAGGGCGTGTCCACGATCTCCCTGGACCCCACCTCGGTCCTGGTGGGCTCCCAGGAGACGGGCTACGTATACATGCTGGTGGGCAGGACCGGTCCGGTCCAACACAGGGCGGCCCTGGACGCGACCAACGGCCAGGTCCTGTTCACGTGGAAGCACATCGAGACCTGGGACTTTTTGGAGATCACGCTCTGAGGTGAGGAGGATGGACACGGAGGGCACTGGCACTGAAAGGCGGGTCCTGCTTGGCCTATCGGGTGCGTCGGGCGCCATCTACGGGGTCCGGGTCCTGGAGGCCCTGGCCTCCCAACCGGACCTGGAGGTCCATCTCATCGTGACCAGCTCCGCCAGGTCAATAATAGAGGACGAGACGGGGAGGGAAGTGGCGGAGATCGCGGAGCTGGCCGACCAGGTCTGGGACGATGCGGTCATGGAATCCCCCCTGGCGTCCGGAAGCTTCCCTGTGGACGCGATGGCGGTGGTGCCCTGCTCGGTGTCCACCGTGGCCAAGATCGCCGCCGGGATCGGTGACACCCTGCTCACCCGCGCGGCGGCCGTCTCCCTGAAGGAACGCCGAAGGCTGGTGGTGGTGGCCAGGGAGATGCCCCTTTCGACCATCGACCTGCGCAACCTCACCACTCTGTCCGAGGCCGGGGCGGTCGTGGCGGTCGCCTCTCCGCCCTTCTACACCGGGCCCGAGACCGTGGAGGACATGGTTGACCTGGTGGCCGGTAGGGTCCTCATGCTCATGGGCCTCGATCCGGGCCCCCTCCTCCGCCGGTACGTACCCTGAGGTCGGCGGCCGCCGTACCCGCCCGTACCCTGGCTCAAAAAACTATTTAAATGAAGTACGCCCTATATCGCCATGCCAAAGGCTGGCAAGGATGGGATGCAGTAGATGGATTACCACACCATCTCCAAATTGATAATGGATGATGTCAATATGAGGATCCTCTCAGCGACTGCCTTCGAGTCGCTGTCCGCCAGGGACCTCGCCTATATGTTCGACATCCCATTGGTATCGTGTTACCGGAAGATCAACGAGCTGGAGGAGGCTGGCCTCCTCAAGTGCGTCGAGAAGCCCTTGAAGGCCAACGGCAAACGGGTGCGCAAGTACAAGTCCCAGCTGATCAAGGTGGTCCTCACCTTCGAACGGGGCAAGCTCCGGATCGCCCTCGATGTGTCCTGGCGGAGGACGCAGCACTTCGAGGCATCCTGGACCAAGGGACTGGAGAGCGACGGGATGGACCTGCCCATCGGGGGCGCGATCCCCGTGGACAAACTTCCCACCAAGAATTGATTAACAACCGATTTCAAGGTAGTTTCAATCGATGATTTTTTCTCTTGAGAATGTGATTCGGGGTCTGCCAGGGAAAAAATCCGCACTGTCGTCGCGTGATTATCACCCTTGAAAATCAAACGGGGACAGTTATATATCCTACCTTAGCTAAATCGGCGGTACCTAACCGCAGCCGCTCCCCATGGGGGGGGAATATATGGAGAAAAGCCTAAACCTACCGAAAATTCTGATGGATGAGTACAACATCAGGATTCTCTCGGCGACGACCTTCCAAGCGCGCAGCGCACGGGAACTGAGTTACATGTTCGGTATCCCGCTCGCCTCGTGCTACAGGAAGATCAACGAGCTGGAGAAGGCCGGCTTCTTGAAGGCCGAGTCTCGAGAGCTCACCCGAGAAGGAAAGCGCTACAACACCTATAAGTCCCAGGTCGGTTCGATAAACATATTCTTCGAGAACGGTAAGCTCCGCATGCGCCTGCAGCTGGCGTGGCAGAAGCCTATCGACATCGTGGAGACCGCCGAAACGCTGAGGATGAAGAAGTAGGTGTTCCATCAGTTTCTACATCGGCCCTTCGCCTAGCGGGGGCCATGTACCCCTTTTTTCTTTTCATTATCATCCCACCTCCAGCGGACGCGAGGATAACCTTTTCTAGCCACCTCCCCATTGGGGGCGCCGGTGGACGCTGTGACCCGACACCTCATCTCCGTTGCCGACCTGGCTGGTCGGTTGGAAGAATTAATTGACAGGGCCATCGCCATGAAGAAGGCGTTCAAGGCCAGCGATGCCCCGAGGCTCCTGGACGGTCGAGCCCTGGCCATGATCTTCGAGAAGCCCTCTACCCGCACCAGGGTCAGCTTCGAGGTCGGGATGCGCCAGCTGGGCGGGCACGGCCTCTTCCTCTCTCCCAACGACCTGCAGATGGGCAGGGGCGAGACGGTGGAGGACACCGCCAGGGTGCTGTCCCGCTTCGTTGACGCCATCATGTACAGGGCCTTCGACCACGGGGTCATGGAGCAGCTGGCTGGTGCCGCGACGGTGCCCGTCATCAACGCCCTGGACGACCTGGAGCATCCCTGCCAGATCGTGGCCGACCTGATGACCATCAAGGAGCACTTCGGCACCCTTCAGGGCGTGACGGTGGCGTACGTGGGCGACGGCAACAACGTGGCCAACTCCCTGGCCCTGGGATGCGCCCTGGTGGGCGCGAACCTCAAGATCGCCACGCCCCCCGGGTACGAGTGCAACGCCAACATCATAAGGATCGCCCAGGACTACGCGACGGCCAACGGGTGCGTCGTCGAGACTGGGCGGGACCCCGCCTGGGCCGCCGGCGGCGCCGACGTGGTGTACACCGACGTGTGGACCTCCATGGGGGACGAGGGTCAAGAGGGGGAACGGGAGGCAATATTCGCCCCCTACCAGGTCAACACAGAGCTGATGCACAAGGCCGCCCCGGGCGCCAAGTTCATGCACTGCCTCCCCGCCCACAGGGGCCACGAGGTCACCGACGAGGTGGTGGACGCGGACTATAGCATCGTTCTCGACGAGGCGGAGAACCGGCTCCACGCCCAGAAGCAGATCCTCGTGGACCTCATCCTAGGCTCGGAGTGAACACCAGGACAGTCTCCGGTCCCATCTCCATCGTACCAGTAGATCGGTCCAACCCCCAAGGGATTAACTATAAATATCACTAGTTATATTCTACTATACAACTAATGGTTAACTTCCTGTCCTAGGGGCTATGACCCTGAATCTGGCGAGGAGGGTACTAGTATGATCAAGAAGGTCGAGAAGATCCTGCGTGTCATCGAGGCCAGGGCCACCGACGTCGACAAGGGCATGGCCCGGATTGACCCAGCCCTCATGGACATCCTGGGCATCGAGGAGGGCGACGCCATCGTCATCGAGGGCAAGCAGAAGACGGTGGCCATCGCCAGGAAGGGTCTACCTGAGGACGCCAACAGGGGCGTCATCCGAATGGACGGCGCAATCAGGCGGAACGCCGGTGCCGGTATAGACGAGAAGGTGGGCGTCGAGCGGGTCGAGACGGCCAGGGCAACCAAGGTCAGCTTCGCCCCCACCGAGCCGCTCCGGATCATGGGCGGTGAGCAGTTCCTGCAGCAGCGGCTCAACGGCCGCGTCGTCACGCGGGGGGACGTGATCCCCATCAACATCATGGGACGCGTCTTCGACCTGGTGGTGACCGGTGTCACACCCAACAAGACCGCCGTCCAGATCGCACCAGAGACGAAGGTTAACCTGAGCGAGAAGCCAGCGTCCACCGAGAAGGTGAGGTCGATACCCCGGGTCGCCTACGAGGACATCGGGGGCCTGGACGAGGAGATCACCCGGGTCCGGGAGATGATCGAGCTCCCCCTGCGCCACCCGGAGATCTTCGACAAGCTGGGCATCGAGGCGCCCAAGGGCGTGCTGCTCCACGGGCCGCCCGGAACGGGCAAGACGCTCCTGGCCAAGGCCGTAGCGTCCGAGACCTTCGCCAACTTCGTCTCCATCGGAGGCCCGGAGATCGTCTCCAAGTTCTACGGGGAATCGGAGGAGCGGCTTCGCGAGATATTCACCGAGGCCGAGGAGAACGCCCCATCCATCATATTCATCGACGAGATAGACTCCATAGCACCGAAGCGGGACGAGGTCCAGGGCGAGCTTGAGCGCCGCATCGTCGCCCAGCTCCTGTCGATCATGGACGGCCTGGAGGCCCGCGGCAAGGTGGTGGTAATTGGCGCCACCAACAGGGCCAACGCCCTCGACCCAGCCCTCCGGAGACCGGGGCGCTTCGACAGGGAGATAGAGATAGGCATACCGGACAGGAACGACCGTCGGGCCATCCTGGAGATCCACACCCGTGGGATGCCCCTGGAGGAGAAGGTGGACCTGGACGGCATGGCGGACCTCACCCACGGCTACGCCGGGGCTGACCTGGCAGCCCTGTGCAAGGAGGCGGCCATGAACTCCCTCCGGAGGCTCCTTCCCCGCATCGACCTGGACGCCGAGGCGATACCCGCGGAGATCCTGTCCAGCATCAGCGTTACCCAGGACGACTTCGACCAGGCCTTCAGGGAGCTGGTCCCCTCCGTGATGCGCGAGGTGATGCTCGAGACCCCCGACGTGGGCTGGAACGACATCGGGGGCCTGGAGGAAGCCAAGCAGCAGCTGGTCGAGGTGGTGGAGTGGCCCCTCAAGTACCCTGACCTGTACAAGCACATGGACGCCGACCCGCCCAACGGAATCCTTCTCTACGGCCCCCCGGGCACCGGCAAGACGCTCCTGGCCAAGGCCGTGGCCAAGGAATCCGAGGCGAACTTCATCTCCGTCAAGGGTCCCGAGTTCCTGTCGAAGTGGGTTGGCGAGTCGGAACGGGCGGTACGCGAGGTGTTCAGGAAGGCGAGACAGGCCGCGCCCTGCATAATCTTCTTCGACGAGCTGGACTCCATCGCCCCCGCCCGTGGTACCGGCTCCGACGCGAAGGTGACCGAGCGGGTGATCTCCCAGATACTCACCGAGCTGGACGGCCTGGAGGAGCTTCACAACGTGACGGTCATCGCGGCCACCAACCGACCCGAGCTCATTGACACGGCCCTGCTGCGACCTGGTAGGTTCTCCCGCCACATAATGGTGGACCAACCCGACCTGAAGGCCAGGAGGGCCATCTTCGAGATACACCTTCGGGACAAGCCCCTGGCCTCGAACGTGGAGATCGATTCNNGGCCTCGAACGTTGACATCGATTCCCTGGCGACCCGCACGGACCATTTCTCAGGCGCGGACGTGGCCAACGTGGTCAACGAGGCGGTGATGCTGGCCATCCGGGAGTACATAAGCAAGGCCACCGAGGCTGGAGATGGTCTAGGGGACGTGCAGACCTACCAGCTGGACATGAGGCACCTGGAGGCCGCCCTCGAGAAGGCCGGTTCCAGGGAGAGGCTCGACCTGGGCAAGTACGAGGAGTTCGCCACCGACAGGGCCTACCAGTGAGGTGGCCATCCGTCCACTTGGCCTAGACCCAAGGAAGGATGTCCTTTTCGTAGATCTCGTTGGTGAGGAGGGCCCAGGCGGTGTAGATGGCGGTGAAGGCACACAGGATGCCCCAGTAACCGGCCGCCACGTGGACGGTCTCGTTGTACTGGCCCGCTGCCAGGAGGAAGAACAGGACCGTCAACGTGAAGAAGATGGCCTGGATGCCCCTGCTCAGCTTGAGGGCGGGGATGAACATGAGGCCCGTGAACATGCCCCAGACGGCCAGGTAGGCCGCGAAGCCGCCCTTGAACTCGGAAGCGGCGTGAAGGATACCACCGTCGGCCAGCACATGCCAGAAGGCGAGGCCCATCCAGAAGGCGCCGTACGCCGAGAAGGCCGTCGCACCGAAGGTGTTGCCGGTCTTGAACTCCCACATGCCCGCGCAGAACTGCGCCAGGCCTCCGAAGAACATGCCGTAGCCAAGGACAATAGAGATGGTCTCCGCCTCCACCGCCTCGGAGTTCACCAGGTTCAGCAGCAACGTGGTGATACCGAAGGCGAAGAGGCCCAGGGGAGCGGGGTTCGCCAGCTTCGAGACGCCCGACTGCGCCTCCAACCTGCCCTCTATCTTGGAGAGCCTTGATTCGAGTTCCATTGATATCTCTGCCATTCAAGTCACCTTGCGCACATGGTTTGGTGTTGGCCAGGGGTCCCTGGCCGGGGGTCCGAGCTCCGGCATATCGTCGACCTATTTAATGCTGTCGATACGGCTCCGAACCAATGGATCCCTCCGGTCGTCCCGAGGTCCGATCGAGGGGCCAAGTCGCCCTCCTGGAGCACCCGATGTGGAAACGTTTTTGTCCCTCCAAAACGTTCGAGCCGCGAAGCCACGGACAGCCGAGCCAGCAATGGGCAGGTTCATACGTCCGCGAACCGGAGGGCATATAGATGGAGCGAGGAGTGGTGGTCATCGGGGGCGGGATCGGAGGCGTGCAGGCCTCCCTCGACCTTGCTAACGCTGGTATCAGGGTCTTCTTGGTGGAGAGGCGACCCAGCATCGGAGGAGTGATGGCCCAGCTGGACAAGACCTTCCCGACCAACGACTGCTCCATGTGCATCCTCTCACCCAAGCTGGTGGAGGTTGCGCGTCATCCCAACATCGAGCTGCTCACCAACACCGAGGTCACACAGGTCGTGGGGACCCCGGGCGAGTTCACCGTCACGGTCACCAAGCATCCCCGCTACGTGGACATGGACAAGTGCATAGCCTGCGGGACCTGCACCGAGAAGTGCCCGTCGAAGGTCCCGGCGGAGTTCGAGCAGGGCATGTCGGACCGGAAGGCCATCTACGCGATGTTCCCCCAGGCGGTGCCCCTCAAGTGGAGCATCGACCCCGAGCACTGCCTGTACCTTACGAAGGAGAAGTGCGGCATATGCGCCAAGGTCTGTCCCGCCGACGCGGTCAACTTCGAGGACGAGGAGGAGGTGGTCAAGCTGGATGCCAGCGCCATCGTCGCCGCTCCAGGTTTCGCCTCCTACGACCCCGCCCCCCTGTCGGAGTTCGGACACGGTCGCTTCGCCAACGTCATCACCAACCTGGAGTTCGAGCGGATGCTCAACGCCTCGGGTCCCAC
>JABAHP010000053.1_pt1 | contig 18116 bp, 16 predicted proteins | sample 7062081 | NCBI WGS metagenome assembly JABAHP01 (sample SAMN14534357, study PRJNA622989) | marine sediment metagenome | biome: marine biome [ENVO:00000428]; feature: marine pelagic biome [ENVO:01000023]; material: deep marine sediment [ENVO:00002113] | place: India: Gulf of Kutch | collected...
CGAGCCGCTCCTGGATGAGGTGACCAACTATAGCATCGGCGTCGGATTGGAGTTGATTCGGCTCGGCGCTGACGTTATGCTAACCGGGGATGACATCGGTATGGACCCCGGCCCCATGATATCACCCAATATGTGGCGCCAGTATCTCAAGCCGCGTCTCAAACGCGTCTTTGAGGCGTACAAAGCGGCCAAGCCCGACATCATCCTGGCGTATCACACGTGCGGCAGTGTGCTACCATTTATCGACGAACTAATCGAGGTGGGCATGGAGGTTCTGAACCCCATCCAGGTGACAGCCCGCGGTATGGACCCGGCGATACTGAAGGGAAAATATGGCCATCGACTGGCCTTCTGTGGTGGCGTGGACCAGCGTCACGTCCTGCCAACGGGCACACCGGAGGACGTTGAAGCTGAAGTGCGCGGGCGGATCCTGCAAATGGGTCGTGGTGGGAGGTACATACTCGCCCCAACCCACGACATCCAGGCGGATACTTCGGTGGAAAACGTCTTGGCGCTGTTCGATGCCGCCAAGAGGTGGGGCGTCTATCCTTTGGCGCAGGAAGAGGTACACTGAGATGCAGCCATCGTGGAAGGCCTGACCTGCCGTGAGAACATTGACAAACCAGCCGAGGCATGATACAATCTAGTTGTGCACACGTATGCATTAGCCCTGCCCCTGCAGGGCGGAGCAATCCTCATCAGCAAACGGTTGCACAAGGACAAACGGGGGGGGCTCCCCATCAATGGCGTGACCCTCTGACCCGTCTCGTCCCGAGCATTGACGACGTAGTTCAGGAGCAGGGATTCTCGGTCCTCATGAGCAGCTCCTACTTCGACCTCCATCGTGAGTTGGAACTCGTCGGCGCCTTCCATCGACGCCGCGTCAGTCGCACTGCCCACATCGCCAACCAGCGCAGCTACCGCAGCAACTCTGACTGCTTGACAAGCTCTCAGCACGTATTGGCTGCAACGAGACCGCCTCCTGTCTGACGCTGGAACATCGTCCGCCTCAGCCTGCCTGTCTCTGGTCCGAAGCTAGGCAAACAGAAGGAAACAGCAAGAGACAGCAGGAAAGCTATGAAGGGAGGTGATGACACAGAACAACCAGACAGATCCACTCGCTCACCCCTGCCTCGGGGGCGACCGAGGCGCCAGCAAGTTCAGGCAACCATTTTCAGTTCAGAAGTATGAGGAGGAAACAAGGTGAAGAAGCACAAACTGTGGATCATCGTGACAGCCCTGATTGTGTCGGGCATGCTGTTGATCAGTTGCCAGCCCGAGACCGTAGTCGAGACCGTCGAGGTCGAGGTTCCGGTTGAGGTCGAGAAAGAAGTCGAAGTACCAGTCGAGGTCGAGGTCGAGGTTCCGGTCGCGGCTGAGGTGTTCAACCTCGAGGTCTGGGCCGAGGCCAACGAGGTGGAGCACTATCGCGTTACTGCTCCAATGATGGCCGGCCCTCTGGTCAACGAGATGCTCGAAGCTGAGGGCGATCCCAGGCGCGTGACCGTCGAGGGGCTGAGGGACGACGCTGGCTGGGCCGACTACAAGAAGAAGTTCACCCTGGCGGCCGACGCCGGGGAGGCCCCCCACATCGTCTGCTCTGGCCACGAGGACGTGCCCGTGTGGGCCAACGCCGGCTACATCGTTCCATTTGACGAATGCCGCACCATGTACCCTGAGTACGATGATGTGATCGACAGCCTGTGGTCTGCCGGCGAGTGGGGCGGCAAGCTCTGGGCCGTGCCGCAGGATACCGAGGCCCGCCCCATGTTCTTCAACAAGACCAAGTTGAAGGAGATGGGCTGGACGGACGAGGAAGTCAACGCGCTGCCAGACAGGATCAAGAGTGGAGACTTTACGCTCGAGGACATGATCGCTACGGCCAAGGAAGCCATCGACATGGGCGTGGTTGAGCCAGGCTATGGTTTCTGGCACCGTCCCTCCAAGGGCGGCGATCACCTCCAGTTCTACTTCGCCTTCGGTGGCCGGTTGTACGACCCGGTGGAGGACAAGCTGGTGGTCGTCGAGGATGCGCTGGTCAAGTGGTACGCTTTCCAGCGCCGCGTCGTTGAGGAAGGGATCACGCCGGAAGGCTTCATCGGCACCGACTGGTCCATCTGGCACGACACCGTCTCCCACGCCAACGTGATGTTCTGGAACGGCGGCGTCTGGCACTGGGCGGACTGGGCGGCGAACTACGTCAAGGACATGGGTGGGCAGGACTACCTGTTCGAGAACATCGGGTATGCTCTGGAGCCTGCCGGTGAGCCGGGCCAAGAGCCGGGGACTCTGTCGCACCCGCTGGTATACATGATCGTCTCCGAGGAGGCCACCGGGGACACGGGCTACTACGACCTGGCGTGCGCGTTACTGGCCAAGACATCCACGGCCGAGATGAACACCCTGCACGCCGTCGGCAGCACCCACCTGGGCATGAACAAGAAGCAAGCGGAGTACGAGCCGTACACCCAGGACGTATTCCTCTCCGACACCCTCTACATGTTGGACCACAACTACTACCAGCCCAACCACGTGATGTATGGTGCCTACTTCGACATCATCTGGGACGGCATGGTGAAGGCGGAGAACGGCGAACTGACGCCTGAGGAGGCAGCCCAGCAGGCCATCGACCTGCTCCAGGTCGAGTTGGGCGACTTCATGCTTTTCGAGTAGGTCAGTATGCGCGAAGGCGCAGGGCCTCGCCCTGCGCCTTCGCCCCCGTTTCGGCTTGAAATCGGTTACTTGGGAGGGAGCTATGGCTGTGTCTACATCGCAAGCGGGGCTTCCCGCTCAAACCAAGACAACTTTTCGAGATGTGTTTCGTCGTATGTCGGGGCCTTTGATGTTCATGTCGCCGGCCGTGCTGCTCACGACGGTCTTCTTCTTCGTCCCGGTCATCATCCTCTTCCGCATATCGTTGACCAACATGAGCACCGCCACCGGTCTCAAGAACTACGAGACGATCGGGCTTGAGAACTACCTCATGATCCTCCAACACCCCAGCTCACCGGTCAACCTGTGGACGACGGTTAAGTACGTCGTCTTTACACTCTGCTTTTTCAACGTCGGGATGGCGCTGGTGATGGCTTTGCTGTCCACCCACGTCCCCCGGCGGGCCGGTTTCGTCTATCGAGCGCTGTGGTTGCTGCCGCGCCTCACCCCATCCGTCGTCTACATCATGATGTGGAAGTTCATCGGCGCTGATGCCCCCCACGGCATCTTAAACCGGCACATCCTGGGGCCGCTGGGCGTGGATCCGTCGAACCTGATCAGCACCCAGTCCTTTCTCTTCGTCGTACTGACCAATGGTTTCATCGGCGCCTCCTTCGGGATGATCGTCTTCACGTCGGCCATCGAGTCGATTCCCAAGGACTACATGATCGCCGCGCTGGTAGATGGCTGTACGCTCTGGCAGCGTATCCGGCACGTCATCCTGCCGATGATCAGTTGGCCCCTTCTCTTCGTCACCACCTACCAGACCCTCTCGCTGCTGACCTCCTTCGAACAGATCATGTTATTGACTGACGGTGCTAATAACACCGAGGTATGGGCGTTGTGGGCCTACCACAGGGCGCTGAACAACTACTGGGGCAATTTCCAGTGGGGGTTCGGGTCCGCGCTGGCCATGTTGTTGGTGGCGATCGGCATCATCATGTCCGTAATCTACATGCGCTTCTTCCGCTTCGACGTCCTGGTTCAGGAGCCTAAGATCGAAGCACTGTGACAGGCTGATCACGTGACACGGAGGAAATCATGACGTGGAAACAACGTGTGGGTAAAGCGATACCTCTGATCCTGCTGACGATCTTGACCATCCCGGTCGTCGTCGGTTATCTGTGGATCATGATCTCTACCTTCTCGCAGCGCACCTACGGGCTTGTCCCGGTCGACCGCGATGGCAACTTCGGCGGGCTGACGTTCGAGAACTGGTCGTTCCTGTGGGATGATCCCCACATCTGGAATGTCACCCTCAATACGATCATCCTGGCGGTACTGCTGACCGTGGGCGTGCTCGTGATCTCCGCCATGGCTGGGTACGCCCTATCGCGCATCAGTTTCCCAGGCCGGAAGGCGTTCCTCAGTGGGACGTTGATCCTGCACGCCTTTCCCAGCGTGACGCTGCTGATCTCCATCTACTTCGTCCTGCGCGCGATCGGTCAGATCCCGGTCATCGGCAAGGGGTTGCCCGTGATCGGTGGGTTCGGCTACGACACGGTGGGCGGTGTGGCCCTGGTGATGGTCGCGCTGCAGTTGCCTCTGGGTGTGTGGCTGATGAAGGGGTTCTTTGACAACGTCTCGTGGGACATGGAGCGAGCCGCCTTGATCGACGGCTGTTCGCGCCTCCGGGTTTGGTGGGAGATCATGCTTCCATCGATCAGGCCAGGAATCGCGGCCCTATCGATCTTCACCTTCATCGGCGGTTGGGGGGCCTATCTCATCCCGTACACCTACATCACCGACCAGCAGCGGAGCACCATCTCGGCCTATCTCCGCGCGCTGTCGGGAGATACGTCGCCGGTCAACTACAGCCGGATCGCGTCGGTCGGCGTCTTTCAGCTCATCCCGGTGCTCATCTTCTTCATCTTCACCCAGGAATACCTGTTGAGCATCTTCGGTGGAGGCACCAAGGGTGGCGCGTAGACGGTGGACGCGGTTTCCGTGACACTACCCCTGCAACTGCTGGAACTTGGACAAATACGATGAGGAGATGGACAAATGAGAGTCAAGCTTGAAGACCTGAGCAAGCACTTCGGCGCCGTCGTCGCCGTCGAGGGGGTCGATCTTGAGGTCAAAGATGGTGAATTCGTCGCCCTTCTGGGGCCTTCGGGATGTGGCAAGACCACCACGCTCCTGATGATTGCTGGCATCTACAGGCCCACCCGGGGCAATGTGTGTTTTGATGATCGGGTGGTGAACCATCTGCCCCCCAAGGACCGCAACATTGGGATGGTGTTCCAGAGCTACGCTCTGTATCCTCATATGAGCGTGTTCGAGAACCTGACGTTCCCTATGCGGCTCAAAAAGGAACCGAAGGGGAAGATGCAGGAGCGTGCCCAACACGTCGCCGATATGCTCGGCATTGGCGGCTTGATGGACCGCAAGCCAGGACAGCTCTCCGGCGGTCAGCAGCAGCGCGTGGCATTGGGGCGGGCCCTGGCCAAGGAGCCCGACATCCTGCTCTTCGACGAGCCTCTCTCCAATCTGGACGCCCGCCTGCGCCTCTCGATGCGCGGCGAGATCAAGCGACTACAGATGGCGCTGGGTATTACCTCTATCTACGTGACCCACGATCAGGTGGAGGCGATGACCATGGCCGACCGCATTGCCGTTATCAAGGGCGGTATTCTACAGGCCTATTGCCCGCCGGACGAGCTGTACGACGAGCCGCGCACCCTCTTTATCGCGGGCTTCGTGGGTAACCCCCCTATGAACCTATGGAGTATGGAGGTGGTCCGGGATGATGGCGTGTACCACGCTCGCAACGAGGACATGGACATCGTCGTCTCCCCGGGGCGAGGCGAGAAGGCTGTTGGACACGGCAGCGTGCTCTTGGGCATCCGCGCCGAAGACATCAGCCTGAGCGACGAGGGCATCGCTGGTGAGGTATACGTCGTCGAGCCCCTGGGGCGGGATGATCTTCTGACCATACGCATCGGCGATGTCAACATCCACGTGCTGGCCGACCCCGGGCTAGGCCTGAGGATCGGTGACATAGTGCACTTGCAGTTCAACGCCGACAGGGTCCAGTTCTTCGACCCAGCGACGGAGAAGTCGCTTCTCTGGACATCCTAGTACAGTTGGGACATCTCATACAATCCTATGCCATCCAAGAAACTAATCATCCTCCCGTCGTTTGTCACTGTACTGGTCATTGCTGCATTGCTTGCTTGCCAGCCCACAGCTACTCCTGACCAGCCTGTACCCCTGGAACGGGCCCACGCCCACAATGACTACGAGCACAGCCGCCCTTTGTACGATGCCCTCGATCATGGCTTCACCAGCGTCGAGGTCGACATCCATCTCGTCGATGGGCAGCTACTGGTCGCGCACGACGAAGAGGATGCAAAGGATAACCTCACGCTGCAGTCGCTCTACCTCGACCCGCTGCGTGAGCGCGTGAGTCAGAACGGCGGACGAGTCTACCCTCAAGGGCCTCAGTTCACACTGCTCGTCGATGTCAAGTCTGAAGCCGAGGAGACCTATCAGGTCCTTCGTCAAGTCCTGGGTGAGTACGAGGAGATCCTGACCACCTTCGACTCTGACAGTCAGGAGGATGGAGCGGTATTCGTCATCGTCTCCGGTAACCGTCCACGGGAAATGATGGCCAACGAGACGGTCCGTTACGCAGCATATGACGGCAGGCTTGAGGATTTGGGGTCCGGTGCTGCTGCAACCTTCATCCCCCTCATCAGCGACAAGTGGACTTCCCACTTCTTCTGGCAAGGCACAGGAGAAATGCCAGAGCGGGAGCGCCAGAAGCTGCGAGATATTGTCGAGACAGCCCATCAACGTGGACAACGTGTGCGATTCTGGGCAACTCCCGACGATCGTTCTCAAGCGCGTGAAGCGGTTTGGCGCGAGTTGGTGTTGGCCGGCGTGGATCTGATAAACACCGACGATTTGGAGGGGCTGCAGCAATTCCTGCTTGCAAACGACCCCCTCTTGGCCAAGTAATCCACGACTCATTGCGAGCACGCTGGTGAGACTTGCCCTGGACCTGCCGCCTGCAGTTTGGGTCCTGTATTGTGCCCCCCGCCGATCTGCCAGATGAGACTGCTCCGTCACCCCCAAAACCCGATCCTGGCTCGAATGAATGTCGTCAAGAACATCTGCATCGCAGCCAGCTTGCTGGCCTTGGTCGTCGGATGCAGTCAGAGCATGAGAAGCTCAATGCACGGGGACATCTCCGCAGCTGAGGAGAGAAACGCGCAAGCCGTTGCCCACCACCTTGAAAGCCGCTTGAAGGATGCCCGTCAGCTTTACGCAGAGGTGCTGGAACTCGACCAGCCCCGCAAGCCGACCGACGAGGAACTGGAGCGCGTCAGGAGGCACGCGCCACTGCTCTACACCACCCCCACCGAACCACTGCCCCTGAGGGATGTGGTTGTGATAATCCACCCCGAGCAGCCTATCATCGCCTATCACCTGTTCTGGGAAGACGACATCGATTATCCGGACGACGGCGAGCCTTGCGATCACGAAGAGGTCTGGGTATCCTATGACCCTGAGACCGACCGGGTAACCGGCGTGTACACCTGGTACCACAGCCACCTGGTGACGTCACAGAGGGCCGTTGACGCGGCCAATCAACGTCGTGGACGCCCCGTCGTGTACGTGGAGTGGGGCAAGCACGGTTCACTGCTTGATGGGTGGCAGGATATGACCGTAGATGGGGTGTCCATCATCAGGAAAATGCAGCGCACCCACGATCGTCTGCAGACGCAGGGCCATCGGCTCGTGGATCATCCCCTGGCGCGCAACTGGCCGACAAGATTCGAGGGTTCCTGGGAAAGCTTTGTGGACTTTTCCCATCTCGTGGACCCTATGGAGTGGATCGAGGGCCAGAAGATGACAATGGTCAGCCGGTGGGGAAATGCAGTCATCAACCAGCATTTCTTGTTGTACAACTTCCATCCCAAGTGGGAATGGCCGGATCTGCCATGAGCGCCTACTTGCAGCCCCCGCCTAAGAGGGCTTTGGAGATTTCGGAGGCACGTCCATGATTCACAACATCGCCCATCGAGGTGCTTCGGCGTACGAACCTGAAAACACCCTGCGTGCCTTTGATCGAGCGATCGAGATGGGTGCCACGATGCTCGAGTTGGACGTGCATCTCAGCCAGGACGGTCACCCGGTCATCATCCACGACGCCGATCTGTCACGCACTGCCAGCGGCGCCGGACGCGTCGTTGACATGACTTTGGATCAGATCAAACGTTTCGATGCCGGCCAGGGGGAACGGGTGCCTACGTTGCCTGAGGTCATCGAACTAGTGCGCGGAAGGGCCGAATTGTACATCGAACTGAAGGGGCAACACACGCCAGGGGTAGTAGTGAAGGCGTTGCAGGCAGCAGGCTTTGCAGACCAAGCCATCGTGGGGTCGTTCTACCCATGGTTGCCCCAACGGGTCAAATTCCTGGCCCCGACGATTCGCACTTCCGTACTCATCGGTCGGGAGGTTCGACAGGAGAACTTCATAGAGTGGGCCCTGGCAGTTGAGGCAGACTACGTCCATCCCTGCTGGGAGAAAGCCTCGCCCACGCCGCACAAATTGCTCACGCCCGAGCTAATCTTCGACGTTCGCCAGCGCGGTCTCGGTGTAGTTCTCTGGCACGAGGAGCGACCAGCGGAACTGCGCGAACTGGTGAAGTTCGACGTGGACGGCATCTGCACCAACACACCGGACGTTCTGGCAGCGATCTTGGAGGAACAGAAATGACAGCTGGGCCGTTGCTGATTCACCACTCGGCCAACCGTGGCCATGATTATCCGCCCAATTCCCTGGGAGCGCTGCGTCACTGCCTGGAAGCTGGCGCCCGAGTCGTGGAGATTGACATCAACCCGTTGCGGGAGAATGACTTTGCGTTGTTGCACGACGACTTGCTAGAAGAAAGCACCAACGGCAGCGGTCCTGTTTATGCCACCAGCGCTGATGACGTGCGCGCACTGCGCTATCTACACCGTGGCATCGTCAGCAGCGAACGCGTGGGCTTGCTCAGTGAGGCCGTGTCGCTGATCCAGGACTATGCCCAACTTCAGGAACTGCAACTGGATCTGAAGATGAGTGTACCATCGACTGATGCCGTTCTGAACCGTTTGCTGCGGACAGTGGAACCAGTGAAGGAGAGAGTGCGAGTGACCAGCGAGGCTGACTGGGCCGTGCGCCGTTTGGGAGCGCTCGATGCCGACCTGCCGCTGGGCTTTGACCCGCTGCTCTATCTGGAAGTGGAAAATCCCGGCGAGAAGATTCCGCCCTTCCGACTGGGAGCCTATGGGTATTGGGACGATCATCCCTTGTCTTCCCGGCGCTGGGAGACGTCGGCGGACTACCTGGCCGCCCGCGCCGAAGCGCTTTGGGCGCAGGCTCCCGCCAATGCTGCGTGGTACATTCGCGCGTCCCTCTTGGCCCGGGTCATCGATGATAGTTTTGATTGGATCGACTACCTGCACGCGCGGTCCGCCTGGGTAGATGCCTGGACGCTGGACGCTGAGAAGGCTGGTCACCTGGAGCTAGCTCAACAGTTGATAGCCGCCGGTGTAGACCGTATCACCACCAACGATGCCCCTCGGCTGGCAGCGGCGCTGAACGTTGCAGCGGAGTTCTAGGCTGGTGGCGATGGTCAGACACCGCGTGCGCGCCTCGGTATGCAGTCAGAAAGGTAAAGCCAAACCATGAGTATGAGTAGGGCAAACGATTCCATCCTGTTGTCGCTATTCGACACCCCGCAGAACCCCCGCGAGCGAGCGCTGGCGGCCCGCTACGCTCCAGTCATTCGTTTCGATGCTCGTGAGCCCTTCCTGCCTCTGGCAGCAGGCTACACCGTTTTTCGCCACAGCAGCCCTTCTCCCTCTTTCAGGCAGGGTTACCGGATTGACTTGACACCCGAGGATCACTCACCCGCCAGTCTAGCGATCGAATATGCGATTTGGTGGGACTGGGACATCGGGCATCTGTATGAACTGGAGCACGCGTGGGTCTATGTGGGCGAGGAGGGGCAAGTGATACGCGGCGAAGCGAGCTGGCATGGCCGCTATCACGACATGCGCCACGACGGTCAGCTCGCGCTTGAGGGCGATCACCTGGTTCTCTACAGCGAGCCGGGCAAGCACGCGTTTGCTCCCACCCCTGAGTGGTTTCAGGAGCGGAGGCGGCGCTCCAAACGCTCGCCGACCAGTGCGCTGGCTGGCATCGGCGGGGTGTTGATGACACACTATCTGGAAGGCCGGGTGATCTGTACCCCGCTCCAAAATCTGCTGGTGCGCAGCTACCTGGCCCGAGAGGCTTTCGAGCCTAGTTGGGACTTCTCTCAGGTCTTTGAGTTCAAGCCGGACATGCTGGTTCCCTGGCCTGCCTTGGCCGATTGGATCCCTACCCGGGTCAACGATTGGCTCGCCAGGTTGGAACGCGATATTCCCACCTCCAGCTATCGCTTCCTGCGCATTGGCCATCGAGGCGCTGCCGCACATGCGCCTGGCAATACTCTCGCCGGTCTCCGCAAGGCCGCCGAACTGGGAGCCGATATGGTGGAGTTTGACGTCCGCCAGACCGCTGATCGCCAGGCCGTGCTTATGCACGATCCACACCTCGTCGATGCGGAAGGTCGCGTCTGGCCAGCGCGTCGGAGCACCATGGCTGAGCTCCAGGCCATTGACCTGGGCGGCGGCGAGCGCGTGCCTACCTTGGCCGACGCACTTGAGGTGTGTCGGTCCGAACGGATGGGGGCATACATTGAGCTGAAAGAAGGCGACGTCATCCCTGCTGTCGTGAGCGCGATTCGTGAACGTGGCCTGGCCAAGTACAGCATCGTCGGCTCATTTCGCCCCGACTGGCTGGCGAGCCTGAAGGCCGCGATACCTGAGAGCAACACGTCCATCCTGTTCAGTTCCCCCCATCTTGATGCGGTCAAGTTGGCCCACGCGATTGACGCCACCTATGTTCACCCCTGCTGGAAGGATCCCGACCCCAGCGCTCTCATCACCTCGGAGTGGGTGGCAACCGTGCGCAAGGCCGGATTGGGTATCATCTGCGGGCACGAGGAGCGACCGGAGGTAATTGCAGCCCTGCGCCGGGTCGGCGTTGATGCCATTTGCAGCGATGCGCCCGAGTTGCTCCAGGACTAGCGGAATTCCCGGTGTTGTCCCGAAGGACGGAGAGGAAGGCTATGACGCTATCACCTGATGTTGACATTCTGATGATTGGGCACTTCGCCAAAGACAGGTTGGTGGTGGACGGGACTGGCGAGAGCGCCTCCGGTGGCGCTGTCTACTACGGCAGTCTTGCCTTGCGGCGCATTGGCGTCCGCGTGGCCGTCGTCACGCGCCTACATCCCGATGACTTTGCGTTGTTGGACGAGCTTGAGCGGGAAGGTGTCCAGGTCTTCGCCACTGCCGCGCCAGCGACCTCGGGGATTGAGAATATCTACGACTCGACCGACATGGAGCGCCGCATCTGCAAACTGATGGCATTTGCTGACCCCTTCCAGGGGAACGAGATCCCTGACCTATCCGCCCAGGTGTACTTGATCACACCCATTATCGCCGGGGAGGTGGACTTGTCCATGCTCAAATCGGTAGCGGCTGCTGGGCCGGTGGGCCTGGATGTACAGGGTTTCGTCCGTGTCCGCGAGAATGGGAAGCTGGTCTTTCGCCAATGGCCCGACATGGCAGAGGGGCTGGCCCACGTGACTTACCTCAAGGTGGACCGTGCTGAGGCAGAGCTTCTCACCGGTCAGACAGACCTGCGAGTCGCGGCTCGTCAATTGGCCGCCTATGGCCCCCCCGGAATCGAAGTCGTCGTCACCCAATCGTCAGGCGTCACCGTCTACGCCGACGGCCAGCTTCACGAGGCCCCCTTCACCCCGCGCTCTCTGGCCGGCCGCACGGGCCGGGGCGACACTTGCTTCGCCACCTACGTGGGCAAGCGGCTGAGCGCACCTGCTGAGGAAGCTGTCCGCTTCGCTGCTGCCGTCACCACGTTGAAGCAGGAAAAGCCCGGCCCCTGGCGTGGGTCCCTAGATGATGTGGCCGCGGTGCTGGCAGGCTGTCGCGAACCACACGGGTATGCTTGACAGCGTCCATCAAGTGTGCTATAATCTCTTTGCACACGTTTGCAAAGCTGGTGTGTAAGCGGTCCATTAGTGCTAAAGTGGGCCCCCTTTTTCCTGAGCAACTCAGCGCACGTGTGCCCACAGGAGTGTCCTATATGCGTGTTTCGATCAAGGACATTGCCAAGGCAGCTGGCGTCTCCCACTCCACCGTGTCCCGCGCCCTGAGCGACAGTCCACTTGTGAAGGATGAGACCAAGACCCGCATCCAACGCCTGGCTCGAGAGATGGGCTATTCCCCGGACGCCATCGCCCGTAGCCTGGTGACGCAACGGACCCACACCGTCGGCGTCGTTGTGACCACCATCACCGACCCATTCGTGGCCGAGGTGGTACAGGGCGTTGAAGACACGGCTCAGGAACATGACTACTCCGTCATCCTGGCCAGTTCCGCGTCCGAGCCGGAGCGGGAGCTGGCAGCCGTGGAGATGCTCCGTGCCAAGCGGGTGGATAGCGTCATCGTCACCTCCTCGCGCGTTGGCGCGCTTTACCTGGAGCATCTGGAGCGCATCGGCGTGCCGGTCGTGCTCGTCAACAACCACAACGAACAAAGCGGTCGCTACACGTTCTCGGTGTGTGTGGACAACCAGCACGGCGGTCACCTGGCTACTGCTCACCTGGTTCAACGGGACCACCGTCGTATCGGGTACGTCTCCGGCCCGGCCGATCACAGCGACGACGCGGAGCGGCTGGCTGGTTACCGCCAGGCGCTGGGCGAGACGGGCATTCCCTTCGACCCGGCCCTGGTCGTGCCCGGCACCGGCCGCCTCGACGGGGGCGAGCGAGCGCTGCACACGTTCGCAGGTCTGGCCGAACCGCCCACCGCCGTCTTTTGCTATAACGACATGACGGCCATCGGCCTGATCTCCACGGCGCGGCGGGCTGGCCTCTCGGTGCCGGAGGACCTGGCCGTGGTCGGCTTCGACGACATCCCTATGGCCGCGCACGTCCATCCCCCCCTGACGACTGTAGCGCAGCCTCAGCGTGATATGGGGCAGCAAGCTATGAGTATGGCCTTGGCGTTGATGGCCGCTGACGGTTCAACCAAGACCTTCTCCGACGTTGTCGTGAAGGGAAGTCTGGTCGTGCGCGAATCGTCGGGGGTAGAGAACATCGCAACATAGGCAGATCATAAATCAGATGAGGAGGTTAATACTATGAAAGGCTTGGTGCTCGACGCCGAGTGGGATCCCAGGCCAGAGTGCACGGTCTCTGAATGGGAGCAGCGCACTGGCAAGGCGATCTGTGGCAGCAACATCTGGAGGAATCCCAGGCTGGAGGTGCGCTCCTGGCCCGACCCGGAGCCTGGCCCCCAGGAGGTCGTGCTGGAGGTGCAGGCCTGCGGCGTCTGCGGCTCTGACATGCACTTCTACGAGACCGACGCAGACGGCTACATCCTGTACCCCGGCCTCACCAAATTCCCCACCATCCTGGGGCATGAGTTCTCTGGCAAGGTGGTGGAGACGGGCAAGGAAGTCACGCTCCTCGAGGTCGGCGACATGGTGACGGTGGAGGAGATGATCTGGTGCGGCCGCTGCACTCCCTGCCGCAACGGTTATCCCAACCACTGCACCAACCTGGAGGAGATCGGCTTCACCATCCCCGGCGCCTTCGCCAACTACATCGCCGTGGACGAGAAGTTCTGCTGGAAGATCGACGCCATCGCCGAGCGCTTCGGCGACGAGGAGAGAGCCTACGAAGTCGGCGCTCTTAGCGAGCCGACCTGCGTCTCCTACAATGCCATGTTCGAGCGGGCGGGAGGATTCCGGCCGGGTCATTACGTCAGCGTCTTCGGCGCGGGGCCGATCGGCCTGGCGGCTATCGGTCTCGCAAAGGCAGCCGGCGCTGGCATCATCGCCGCCTTCGAGGTCTCGCCGCAGCGGCTTGAACTGGCCAAGCAGGTGGGCGCCGACTATGCATACGATCCCCGCGAGGTTGACCCCGGCCAGGCCCTGATGGACCTGAGCAAGGGCGAGGGCTTCGATTTCCACGTCGAGGCCGCCGGTGTCCCAGAGCTGGTGCTGCCGGAGATGGAGAGGGGGTTGGCCATCAACAGCAAGGTCGTCCAGGTCGGGCGCGCCGCCCAGCGGGTGCCCATGTACCTGGAGGCCTTCCAGGTGCGCCGATCCCAGGTGTTTGGAGCCCAGGGGCACTCGGGGCATGAGACCTTCCCCAACGTCATCCGTATGGTCGCCGCTGGCCGGCTCGACCTGAGCCCCATCATCACCGCCCGTTACGGCTTGGATGACACCGTGGAGGCGATCGTCCAGTCTGGCGAACGGGCCGACGGAAAGATCCTGGTCAAGCCAAACTAGAAGTTTGTACGCTAATTGAAATGAAGGGAAGGTAAGACAGTGGCAGACAAGACACCTATAGGATTGCTCCCCACCGACCAGCCCGACCTCTTCTTCGAGGACAACGCCGTTGGCCGTCTGAAGAAGGAGGTATGGGACGCCAGCGACGAGGAGATCGATGCCATCCTGGCGGAATACGGCATCCCGTCACCGGTGGAATGGGGAAAGCCCGGCTCCTACATCCAGACGACTGTGCGCTGGCAGGTGGAGGAGAATCGGCGTAAGAACGACGTCGTCTTCATTCCCATCGGCTGTACCGAGCTTCACGGGAGGCACCTGGCCAGCGCGTCCGACACGCTTTACGTCAGCCAGATCCTGGAGGGCGTGCGGCGCTATACGGCCAAGCGAGGGGCGCCGGTCAACCTGGCGCTGCCGCCGCTGAACTATGGCTCGCACCCGTACCATCATATGGGCATGCCCGGCACGGTCGTCATCCGCGAGAATGTGGCCCGCGAGCTGCTCATCGACGTGATGCTCGGTCTGTGGAACGACGGTTTCCGCAAGCAGATTCTCATCAACAACCACGGCCACCTGTGGATGCTCGAGTCAGCCATCCAGCAGTTCGTGAAGCGATATCACCTCCCGGGCGTTTTCCGCGTCATCGACTGGCATCGTGCGGTGCGCGAGTTCTTCCGCACCACCGAGAAGGGCGGCAAATGGGACACCAACTTCGTCCACGCCGATGAGTCGGAGACGTCGTTGGGGCTGCTGTTCCACCCGGACATGGTGGACATGCGCTACGCCGTGGACACCGAGGGCAAGGCCTACCTGCCCGATGGACACTTCGACAAGTCTGTAGATCCCTTCGGGCGGCCCAGCCGCTGGTCGGAGGGCGAGGGACACTTCGCCATCGAGATCGCAGCTACGCCGGAGGGCGTCGTGGGCAAGGCCACCCAGGGCTCGGCCGACAAAGCCAAGCGGCCTGTGGCGGCCATTCTGCGCTACCTGACGCTGCTCAACGACCAGATCCTGGAGGCATTTCCGGCCGGTACCGTCCCGCCGGTGGAAGAGGTGACCCTGCGCACCGAGGCGGAGATGGAGCCCTACCTTCGTGAGCCGCTCAGCCCCGGCTGGAAGCCGGTGTATGCGCTGCCGCGGATTGGGCAGGGTACATGAAACTCAGCATCGTCCTTTCTGCCCAGCCCACACGCTTCGAGGCCGCGACTTTCAAGGGCGACTTCGAGCGCAACCTGGCCCGCATCGCTGCGCTGGGCTACGATGGCGTCGAGCTGGCGGTCCGCGATCCGACGCTGATAGACGTCCGGGCGTTGATGACGCTGCGCGATCGGTACGGGCTGGCGGTGCCCGCTATCGGCACCGGGCAGGCCTGGGGCGAGGAGCATCTCTCGTTCACCGATCCTGACCCCATCGTGCGTCGAGCGGCGGTCGAGCGGGCCTGTGCCCACATTCCCTTTGCGGCTCAGGTGGGGGCTCAGATCGTCATCGGCCTGCTGCGGGGTGTGGTGCAGCCCGGTGTCGACCACGCTCAAGCGATGGACTGGCTGGTGGATGCGTTGCGCCGTTGCGCTGCCCCCGCTGCCCGCGAGGGCGTGCAGCTCTGTCTGGAGCCGCTGAATCGGTATGAGACCGACCTGATCCACCATGTCGCCGACGGGTTAGGGCTGATCGATCAGGTTGGGGCCGACAACCTGGGCCTTCTGCTGGACACGTTCCACATGAACATCGAGGAGCCGGACCTGCCGGGCGCGATCCGCGCGGCTGGCGAGCGCCTGTTTCATTTCCACGTCGCCGACTCCAACCGCTGGTACCCTGGCGCCGGGCACGTGGACTTCGGCCACCTGCTGGCAGTGCTAGAGGCGATCGGCTACACTGGCTACGTCTCGGGCGAGTTCTTGCCGCGACCCGACGCGGATACGGCTGCGGAACGGGCCATCACACACCTGCGGTCCGTCGCGCCGTCCTAGGGCGTGGGCCGGGCGAGTTGCTGGCTCGCCCGGCCCACGCCCTACTCAGGCCCCTCGGGCTGGCCCACGCCCGGATCCAGGTCGAGGGCGGAAAAGACCAGCACCCGGCCGCCGTGGGCGTCGGCGACGAAGATGGACCCGTCCGCTCCCACGGCGATGCCCGACGGCAAGGCGAAGGAACGCTCGTCGAAGCCGTATTGGCCGAAGGACAGCACGTAGTTGCCCCGACCGTCGAACACCAGCACCCTGTAGTGGCCTGGGTCGGTGACGTAGACGTACCCCTCGGTATCCACCGCCAGATAGGGCTTCTCGTCGGGTAGCCCGGTGTCCCATCCGGCGATGGGCCACTGGCGCAGGAAGGCGCCATCCGCGTCAAAGACCTGCACGCGTCGATTCCACGTGTCGGCCACGTAGACTGCGCCGTCCAGGCCAACGGCGATGCCAACCGGTTCATCCAGGTACCCCTCCAGCACGCCTCCCCCGCCCCACTGGAAGGTGAACTGACCCTCGGGCCCGAAGACCTGGATGCGCTTGTTGCCCGTGTCGGCTGCGTAGACCCGTCCCCCGGGGCCAACAGTGATACCCCGCGGACCGTAGAAGGCCCCCTGACCCTCCGCATCTCCGGGGCCGTACTGGCCAAACAGCCCCCACGCCGTGACGAGGTTCCCCTCGACGTCCAGCTTGTCGATCCGGTGGTTCCACGTATCGGCGACGAAGACAGTGCCATCGGCCGACACCGCCACGTCCCAGGGCTCGTTGAAGCCCTGGGGTACTCCCGCCTCCGTCTCGATTGTCGACTGTCGTCCCCAGGCGGCGACGAACTGGCCCTCGGCGGTCCATTTCTGGATGCGGTGATTGCCCGAATCCGCGACGTAGATGAAGCCATCGGGGCCCACTGCCATGCCGTGGGGGCTCTGGAATTGGCCGGACTCCGAGCCGGGACTACCGAACACCTGCCGCGCCGCCAGGTCCTGCCAGCCCTCGGCGTAGGGATCGACCGCGCCGATCTCCACGGGGCCAGTTGTGCTCAGGTCCCACATCTGCGTCGCTACGTCGCGGCGAACGTAGAGGCGATACTCGCTGCGCAGCGGCCACTGGTCGATCGTGTGCGTCTTGCCCGTAAGATCGTCGTAGCGGCGGTAATCGCGATCGTACCAGATGTCCCACAGCGCGGCCCGCGTCTGGGTGTCGGTGATGGCACGGGTGATGCGCGGCCAAGACATGTCGCGGTAGTCCTCCATTGGCCACCACAGGTAGGTGTAGGTGTTGACGACGTAGTCGTTGCCCATGTAGGGAGCCACCGCCTCCCATTCGCTCCGCCCCGCGATGACGACGGGGGACTCCATCTGTTCCCGCGCGGGCTGCTCGCCGTAGAAGACGGCGTTGGGGTAGTCCCGCAGGTACCAGTGGAACGGCCAGGAGCCGTCAGCGCCGTAGGCCACCCGGATCAGCTTGGAGCCGCCAGCAGTGCGGCGCGAGAGTTCCTCTATCTGGCGCATGGTCTCCTTGACGGCCGGACCCGCATGGGCATAGACCAGGAACTCGGTCGGGTAGTCGTAGTCGACGTAGCAGAAGCGCCAGGCCGTGCGCACGGTGAGGAGCAGCGGCAGAAGAAGCGCGACCATCAGCAGGACACGCATCGACACGCGCCACCCGCTGTGCCAGATCACATAGCCCAGCACTGCGCCAAACCCCAGTGTGCCCGCCAGCCCCCCCAGGAACTGACCGGTGACGTCCAGTTGTCCCAATTCGTATCCCGCAAATGGACCGACCAGGGCGGCACGGACGCACGTCACCAGCGCCACGACGAACGGTGGGGCGATCAATGCCAGCAGCCACGCCCGACGCTGGAGCACCCGTCGCCAGACTTCGACGAGCCCAGGCGAGTCGTCGGTGTCTCCGAGCAACCGCCCAACCAACCAGCCGGAGAGCAGGATCATCGGCAGCGCCAGGTGGACGGTGAGCCAGGGCATCTTCTCACCCGCGTATGAGTAGCCGATCCAGGCCAGCGC
>JABAHP010005139.1_pt2 | contig 18097 bp, 7 predicted proteins | sample 7062081 | NCBI WGS metagenome assembly JABAHP01 (sample SAMN14534357, study PRJNA622989) | marine sediment metagenome | biome: marine biome [ENVO:00000428]; feature: marine pelagic biome [ENVO:01000023]; material: deep marine sediment [ENVO:00002113] | place: India: Gulf of Kutch | collected...
TGGAGAAGATGGCGGAGATCGAGGGCATATCCGAGGCCCTCGCCCAGAAGGTCAAAGAGGCCCTCAACGAGTAGGCCCCCATCCCTCGGACCGTAGTCCCGAATACCAATTCAGATGAGCTTGCCCCAGGTGTGCTCGGTGTTGCAGCGGGTCCAGCCCAGGTCCTCCAGGGTGGTGTAGGAGCTCCCGGCCCGCAGCTTGAACTCGTTGACCTGGGTGGGGTACTCGTTGTAGTAGAGGATGGACCTGATGAACCCCAGCCGGTTGGGCTGCTCGAACCTCCAGTACGCCCTGGCGTAGGCCTCCAGCTCCAGGTCGATGGTGCCCTCGGAGTTCTCCCCGTGGACGGTGAAGACGGGCAGGTCCTCGTCGGTGTGGGAGTGCCTTATCCGTAGCTTCTTGAACTTGTGGAGGGTCTGGGCCTCCTCGTCCCAGAACTGGAGGGTCCGGTTGAGGAACCAGTCGCCCCAGTCCCAGCGGCTCCTCGGCCGCTCCGTCTTGCGGAACATCTGGGGGCCTATGTGGGGGAAGAAGTAGTCCAGGTAGTCGCCCCTCTCGGTGTGGAGCACCGTCCAGTACCAGGGCACGGCGGGGGCGTTGACCCGGACCTTCTGGAAGTAGGCGGTGGAGCCCGTGGCGTCCACGTTCTCCCCGTCCACCATGTAAGTCCCGCTCACGCGGGTGCCGTAGATTCTCAGGATGTTGTAAGAGTACTTCTTGGTGTACGCGTTGGCCCGGTAGCGGTGGTCCGACATGAAGGGCGTCCAGTCCGTCATGTTCAGGTGGAAGCTGTGGCCGTCCGCGGGCATGTCGATGTCCAGGTGGTAGTGGCCCGGCCGCCCGGAGAAGCGCAGGTCCTTGTCCGACCGGGGGTCCACGACGCCGTCGGGTCCCCGCTTCTCGACGCGGAAGTCGTTGGGCTCGAGGATGACCGGGTCTATCATCCTACTGCCGTCGTACCACCACGCGGCCGTCATGCCGTTGAAGGCCAGGTCCACGTCGCCCCCCTCGGCCCTCCGATGGACCTCGCCCTCGGGGGTCCAGTCGTAATAGTCCACCTTTATCCAGTCGGTGTACTTGGTGGACCAGAGGATCATGAGCTGGCGGGTCCTTCTGGGGTCGTCGGGGTCGGGGAAGAAGAAAAGCCACCACCACCACCACCAGGTGAGGCCCTTGTGGATGCCTTGAAGGTCCAGGTCCCACATCAGCTCCTCGGCCTTGGGACCCAGCACCTCCTTCTCATCGGTGGGGTGGCCCCTGGGCCTGGCCTCCCCGCTCTCCTCGGCCATGTCCTGGGGATGCCCCGGTCGGTACATAAAGGTGACGCGGCGACCGAACGTTCACCAAAAGTGAAACGTTCCCGGTCCCTATATAAACGACTTCGCCGGTAGTTCGTAGCGGCAACAGCCGGAAATGAGGCGGCATGAAGGGATTTCTTATTTCCGATCCCTCCCTCAAAACCGGAAAATGGAACTATCCTCGGTTCCTTCCCCCCCTCCCGTCCCTCCATGCCCCTCCTTTCCAACTTCCCCATCATCGGAGCATGAGGGTGGTCCCTATCGGACCCTTCTCCGCTTCTTCCTCATGTAGCCCGCGATGTAGCTGACCGCCAGGAGGGTGAAGGCCATGCCCAGCATGCCCAGGACCAACCACAGGCCCTCGGGGGGGCTCCATACCTTGGAGGGTTCCGGCTCGCCCACCACCACCAGTGTGATGTTGCTACGCTCCTGGAACTCCCCGTCGAGGATGATGGCGGTGATCAGGTGGTGGCCGGGCCCCAGGTCGGTGACGGAGAAGGTCACGTCGCCGGTGGCGGGGGTGGTCATCAGCACGCCTGACACGTTGGACACCACGGTCAGGTTGACCGTGTCCCCGAAGGCCAGGTCCGGGTCGGAGATGCCGATGGTGAACAGCACGGTGTCGCCCTCGTCGTAACGGCTCCCCTTCGGAGGGTTCAGGAAGACCGGGGGGTCCGGGGGCTCGCCCACGTTCCCCACACGGACCTGGACGGTCATCTGGCTCCGACCGCCCCGGTCGTCCTCGGCTATGATGACCACCTCGTACTTGCCCACGTCCCCGAACTTGGCGGATATCTCCACCGTGTCCTCGTCCACCAGCGCCACGCCGGCCCACGGGGTTATCAGGCGGATGTTGACGGGATCACCGTCCCGGTCGTAGTAGCGGACGGTCAGCTCCTCCGTCCTCCCCTCCTCGATGGTGATGTGGACGGGGGGGTTGTAGTCCCCCAGGCCCGTGAGGACGGGGTCGTGGTTGTCGTCCAAGACCCTGACGGGCAGCACGCCCCTCACCGTGTCGTACCCGTCGGTGACGTTGAACACGATGTCGTGGGGCGGGACGTAGGCGTCGTAGCGCAGCGTCACCAGGAAGCGCTGGGCCCACAGCACGTGCGGGCTGTTGAAAAAGACCCGGATCTCCTCGATGGGGTCGTCGATGTCATGGATGAAGGGTTGGAGGTCCAGCGTCTTGGGTTCCCTCACGGTGACGTTGAGCACGGGCACCTCGTCGACCATTGGCGGCGAGTTCACGTGGGTGTAGACGAAGGGGACCGAGGGCAGCCCCTCCCTGTGGTGGGGCCGGGCGTAGAGGGGCGTCACCCTCCAGTACAGCAGTCCCTTCTCCAGGTTGGTGAAGTTGAAGGTGGTGTTGTCGATGGTGACGTGGTGGACCGGGCTCTCGAAGGAAACGTCGAAGGAGACCTCCATGTAGTAGTCCACCACGCGCCCGTTGGCTGTGGAGGGGTGCAGGGGCAGCCAGGAGAACACGGGCATCTCCATGCTCTCCCTACCCGACGGCGGTCCGAGGAGCATCGTCCGTCCGACGGGCACGTAGCTGTGGGCCCTCCCGTCGCTGGTGAACCGGCCCGCGCCCTGCCCGCCGGTGTCCCCCACCGCGTCGGACCGCCAGCACAGGCCCTTCTCCCCCCGATGACACGAGATGTCGTTCTCCGCGTGGATCGTTGACGTTATGATCTCAAGGCGCAGGGAGCCGTCGCCTCCGTCCCCGACCATGTCCTTGGCGGTCTCGGCCTGCCCTCCGGCGCGCGGGTCCTGGCTGTACTGGCTGAACGCCCCGCCTCCCCCGGCGGAGTAAGAGCCACCGCCACCGCCACCAAGCCAGACGTCGTTATCGGGGTCCTGCCAGGACCTTCCCCCCCTGCCACCGTCGCCACCGTCGCCCGCGTGGACGGAGACCTGGTCGCCCTCCAGGTAGCCGGTGGAGGAGTTGATGCGGAGCCGGGCATCGCCGCCGGTGGCCACCCTGTCCTCCACAAGGCTCCCGTCGCCGCCGTACATCGACCTCCCGCTGTGGCCCGGGACCGAGTGGCTTCCCGAGCCGCCGCCGGCGGAGAGGCCGCCCCCTCCGCCGCCACCGAAGGACATGGACATGCCACCGTCGCCGGCATCGCCACCGTCGCCGGCCCTGACCTCGAGGACCGACCCGGTCATCCTCGCGTCCTCCTCTATGAGCCAGGTCACCATCGCCCATCCACCGCTGGCGACACCGTCGCTCACCACACCGCCCATGGCCCCCTCGGGCTCCGTGTCGCTGCCGCCGCCCCCGCCGGAGTAGCCTCCCCCGCCGCCCCCGCCGTATCCCCGGGTGTCGCCCCCGGCACCGGCGTCGCCGCCGTCGCCCCCCCGTAGGCTCATGCGGGTGTCCTTCTGAAGGAGATTGTGGCCCTCCACCATCATCCACACGTTCCCGCCGGAGCCCACGTCGCCGAAGACCCTTCCGCCGGGTGAGGCGACCTCGTCGGTGGCCCCCGCACCAGTGCCCCCCGAGTAGCCACCGCCCCCGCCGCCGTACCCAGCTCCAGAGGCCACCTGGCCCCCGTCGCCTGCGTCGCCCCCGGCACCGGCGCCTATGGAGATGTTGGAGCCGTCCAGGTAGATGTAATCGGCGGAGAGGTTGAACCATGCCGACCCTCCGGTGCCCACCCGGTCGCCCACGGGACCGCCGTCGGAGTACCCGCCGCCCCGCCTCCCCTGGACCCCGGGCTGAGGCAGGCCGTCGGGGGCGTCGCCCCCCCTCCCCGCCTGGACCAGGACCCGGGAGGAGCGCACGTTGACCGCGCCCTCGTTACCCAGGGCGTGGAGTGCCAGCACCGCGTCGCCCCCGGAGCAGTGGTCGCCCATCAGCCCGAACTCGCTGAGAGGCACCTCCGGCGAGAGCCCGTCGCCCCCGCGGACCTCCAGGATGGAGTCCGACATGGTGATGTAGTCCTTCGCCGAGATGGAAACCCCGGCCCGCGTCCCCGCGGAGCTGTCCACGTCCCCCGTGCCGTTGCCTCCCCACACGAGGACCGTGGAGCCCCTGGTCAGGTCCACGTACTGGCAGTTCGCGATGAGGCTGGCCTCCTCCCCATCGGGCCCCGCCCTCAGGAGCAGTGTGCCGCCGGTCATCTCCAGCCCGGAGTCGCCCTCCATGGTCATCGAGACTGCCGAGAGGGAGGCCCCTTTCGGTATGACCAGCCTTCCTCCGGACTCCACCCGAACGCTCTCGTAGGTCTCGACGCCGGATATCTCGGTGACGCCTGTGACGGTGAGGACCTCTCCCGTCCAAGGGACCGCTTCCCTTCCGTTCATCGACGGAGGGGGTGCCGGGGGCATCGTGGCGATGACCAGCAGCGCCAGCACCAAGAGCGCCATCGCTGGGGCGCCCGTGCCCCGGGCCGGGGCGGTCCATCGGCGAAGGTCAGCCCTCCAGCTCATCCTGGGCACCCCGCGTGCCGGCCTGGTAGCCGATTACGATCATTGCGACGAAGATGAGGGCGAAGACGATGTACATCCAAAGGTCCGAGCGGGCGGGCGGTGGGCCCGGGTCGTCCCTCTCGACCACGGTGATGTCCACGTAGGCAAAGGTCTCGTAGGCGCCGTCGGACACGGTGATGTGGACCCTGTGCTCGCCGACCGGTAGCCGGTTCGTGGAGATGTACGCCATCTCGGTGGTGCCCACCGAGCCTATCGTGCCCGAGATGTTGGAGGTCCAGGTGACGGTCAGGACCTCGCCGTGGACGATGTCGGGGTCGGAGACCTTGACGGTGAAGGTGATCTCCTGCCCCTCCTTCCACTTGGAGCCGTTCTTGGGGCTGAACAGCTCGGGCGCCAGGGGGGGCTCCTTGGCGTTCTCCACCAGGACCTTCAGCCTCATGGTGTCCGCCTCGCCCTCGTCGTCCTCAACGACCACGGAGAAGACGTGCATGCCCAGGTCCTCCTTCGTGGCGCTGACATGCAGCGTGCCCAGGGGGGACATGCTGATGCCGCCCCATGTCCCCCGGACGGAGTAGTTCAGCGGGTCGTCGTTCGGGTCCGTGGCGTTGACCTCCAGGAAGACGTCGGAACCCTCCCGGAGCAGTATCGTGTCGTTGGAATCGTACCCGCCCACGTCATGGATGACGGGTCTCTCGTTCGCGTCGAGGACGATGATGTTGAGGATGCCGGACACGTTAGNNTCGGAGATCCAGTACCTCATGGCGTGGGAGGGTATGTACTCGGGATAGAACAGGGTCAGGAACAGCCCCATGATGGAGTCCACGCCGCCGTGCTCGCATGTGACGCAAAGGGACTGGAGGGGCGTGTCGGGATCGTGGACGTAGTTGCCCAGGTACACCGACTTGAAGATGCCCTCCACCACCTCGATGGTGGGCTCCTTCATCACCACCGGGGGGGCGTTGAAGTACCTGAACCAGTGGAAGTGGGGCACGGGCCCCTCGGCGTTCGGCGGGCCGATGTAGATCGCGGTGACCTTCCAGTAGTACGTCCCCATGGGAAGGTCCCGATCGAACCAGCCCGGATGATCCAGCGCCGTGACCACCATTGGGTCCTCGAAGGTGTTGTCGGTGGACAGGACGAAGAGGTAGTAGTCCACGTCGCCGTTGGTGGTGGACCTGTACACAGGCATCCAGTCGAACCTGGGTGGAATAGAGAGGTACTCCTCGTCGGCGGGAGCCCAGAGTATGGGCATGCTCATGGGGATGTGCTCGTGCACCGTCCCCTCGTAGGTGTCCCGAGCGTTGCCGGTGCCGCCGGTATCGCCGGCGGCGCTGCTGTTGACCACGATGCCCCGGGGCCCCCACTTGTTGTAGACGATGGTGTTGCGGTGGATGGAGGCCCTCTCGGACTCGATGACGAAGGAGGAGTCGCCCCCGTCGCCCACCTCGCCGATGACGGTCCCGGCATCGCCGCCGTGTTCGTTGGCCCGCGTCGACTGACCGGCGCCACCCCCTCCACCCGCGGAGTGACCACCGGCGCCACCGCCACCGCCATATGACCCTCCGGGCAGGACGTACGTGGAGCCGGGGAGGCCGACGGACCCGCCCGTGCCCCCCGCCACCTCGAACCACGAGGACAGGCTGACGAAGCGGTCCGAGGAGAAGTTGAGGGACGCGCTGCCTCCCTTCCCTACTCGGCCCGTGACGGGACCACCGTCCCCGCCGGGCTTACCCGTGGTCTGCTCCCCGCTGTCGCCGCTGCCTCCACCGCCGCCTGTGAAGCCACCGCCGCCGCCGCCCCCGTCCTGGCTGCCGTTGCCGCCGTTGCCGCCGTCGCCTCCGTAGCCGCCCCTGAGCCAGAAGCGGGAGCTCTTCACCTCCATGTCGTCGGACCCTTCCACGTCCATCGTGACGCGGCCGCCCCGGCCCACGTCCCCCACGACATTACCACCGGGGGCACCGGCCATGTAGAGGTAGCTGCCACCGCCGCCACCGGTGTAACCGCCGCCGCCCCCTCCTCCCATGCCGCTGGAATGGCCCCCGTCCCCTCCACTCCCGCCGTCCCCGGCGAGCACGTCGAAGCGGGCGGTGCGCAGGTCCACCGAGGGCGAGTCGATGCTGATGCTGATGTCGCCGCCCCTACCCACGTCGCCGATGACCGAGCCACCGGGCATGGCGCCCAGCTGCTCGGCCAGGCCGCTGGCGCCGTCACCGCCGGTGTATCCCCCGCCGCCGGCCCCCGAGAGGCCGTTGACCAGGACGGAGGCGCCGTCGCCACCGTCGCCGCCATCGCCCGCGGTGACGTTGACGAAGCAGTTGGAGACCTCCAGGGAATGCAGGGCCTCCAGGCGCATGGACACGCTGCCCCCGGAGCCCACCAGGTCGCTCACGTCCCCTCCCCTGGTGTAACCCCCGCCCAGGCCCTTGACCCGTGCCTCGGGGTCGAGGGGGGGCGTCTCCGCGTCGGGCGCGGTCCCACCGTCCCCCGCCCTGAGGTGGATGTCGGTACCCACTACGAAGAGGAGCTCGTAGGGGCTCTTGCACACCAGGGAGAGCTCCACGTCGCCCCCCGCGAAGGCCCTGCCGTCCAGGTCCCCCTGGGTCATGGGCTCTTGGGGTGACAGCCCGTCCCCCGCCCGCAGGTCGAGGAAGGAATCTGAGACCTGGATGTAGCGGTTGGCTGTGATGTTTATGCCGACGGAGCCGCCCATGCTGGTGGGGAGGTCGTACCCACCGTCGGGACCTCGGATGCGGACGACCGACTGGTCCTTCACGTCGAAGTACGAACAAATCCCGGAGATGGTCGCCGTGCCCATGTGACGAGTGGGGGAGAGCTCCACGACGGCACCCAGCACGGAGAACCTGGAGTTCCCCTGGAGGACGATCCTCTCGGTGACCAGCTTGCCTCCGTCGCTGACCATCAGGAGCGCGGTGGACCTGACCTCCACGCCCCGCCAGACCTCGTAGCCGGTGATGACGTACGTATCGTCGACGATGAGCATCTCATCGGGGTTCCAGACGGGGCTGGCCCTGACAACGGAGCCGTCAGGGTACAACAGGGGAACTATCGGCATGGCCGCGAGGACAAGGATTACGACTAGGACACACGAAACCCCGACGCGCATCAGTGATGATAGGTGGCCCGCATAATATTACTATTTTTTGGAACGAACTTCGTGACTTCCTGGGGTCAGCCGCCCTGTTCGACGGCCTCGGACCCGCGCCTCCTCGTCTGGAGGTGGCCCACGGAGTAGCCCACCGCGAAGAGCACCACGGAGGCCACGACGTAGATCCACATGTCCGGTCCGTCGGAGCCGCCGGTGGTGACGGGCGGGGGCGGCGGGGGCTCCTCCACGTTGACCACCACCTGGTCAGAGGCGAAGTACTGGCCGTCTGACACCACGACGGTGACCACGTGCTGGCCGACCTCGAACGAGTCGTAGTTCATCGACGCCAGGGTGGTGGTCTGGACCTCCCGGATGACGCCCGTTGCGTTGGATATGAAGGTGACGTTTAGGACCTGGCCGTAGCGAAGGTCGGGGTCGGAGACCACCGCGGAGAAGCTCACCACCTCTCCAACCCGGACCGTTATCTCGCTCCCGGGGGACACGATCGACGGCCGGTCAGGGGGGTCGTTCACGTTGAGCACCTCCACGTACACGCGCATGGAGGCCTCGCGGCCGCCCTCGTCGGCCACGTGGAGGGTGACCACGTGGTCGCCCACCTCCCCGGTACCGCCCCTTATCCGCAGCGTCCCGTTGGGGAAGGTGGTAGCACCCTCCCAGGTCCCGGTGGTCCAGTAGGTGAACTCGTCGGAGTCCACGTCGTGGACCAGGATGTCGTAGAAGGCCTCGGTCCCCTCGTATACCCTCACCTCCAGGGGCGGCTTGTGGTTGGTGAGGCCCGAGATGAGGGGGGAGTGCCTGTACCGGAGAACGCTCAGCATCAGCTGCGCCTGCACCCTGTTGAGGGCGTCGGAGATGGTGATATCCAGGGGCACGGAGCCCAGCTCGTCCGGGAAGTGCAGTGTTATGTTCAGCTTGGTCGTCGAGAGCACGTTCGGGTGGTCGCATGTCACCGACAGCCTGTCGATGTGGTCGTCGGGGTCCGAGACGTACGGAGAGAGGTCGATGGTGGTCACCTGGCTCACCAGGATGTCGAAGACGGGGGTCTCCGATATAGACGGTGGCAGGTTGATGTAGGTGAAGGAACGGGCCTCCGACCAGGGGCCCGGGGCGGACCAGGGCCGCTCGTAGAGGGCCCTGACCCTCCAGTAGCTGGTGAAGTTGGGGACCCAGGTGGGCAGGAGGGACTCGGCGTCCACCCGGTAGTTGATCTCGGTGGACTGGAAACTGGGGTCGTCGTCCATCTGGAACTCGTAGCCGATCACGGCCCCTGCCGAGGTCGAGTCGTGCACGGGAGCCCAACGGAACACTGGGATCCGCGAGCTCACGTCATCGTCCTCAGGGAACAGGAGGAGGGTGCGGGCGAGGGGAACATGCTCCCTTCCGTAACCGTCCCTGGTGAGCAGTCCCCTGCCTTGGCCGCCGGTCATCCCGTCCGCGTCGGCCCTCCAGCATACTCCACCGTCGCCAGGTTCGGTTGAGAGGGTCGTGTTCGCCGTCAGGGTGACGTCCTCGACCTCCAGCAGGAGCCGGGCATCGCCACCGGTGCCCACACGACCCGTGGCCGTCGTCCCTTGGCCCCCCGTGCCTGTGGGTCCGTTCGTCCCCGAGGTCCCGGCCCCGCCACCGGCGCTGTACGAGCCGCCGCCACCGCCGGCGTACCAGCCGTCAACGTCACGCGAGCTTGCGCCAGGGAAGCCGCCAAGGCCCCCTGACCCACCTACCACGTCCATCTCGCCACCCGAGAGGGTCGAGGTGCTGGCCTCCACGGAGAACATTGCTTCACCACCGGAGGCAACGTCATCGCTGACAGCGCCCCCGGAGCCGCCATCGTTCAGCTCCTCAGGTCCCGTGGCCCCGCCACCGCCCGAGGAGTAGCCGCCACCTCCGCCACCGCCCATCGCCGTGTCGGGACGGCTTACGTCCGCGTCCCCTCCGTCGCCGGCATCGCCGCCGTCTCCCCCGTGGACCGAGATGCTGGACCCGATCTGGACGTGCGTGTCGGCGTCGATTACCAGGCCGGCGTCACCGCCGCAGCCCACGTCCCGGGATATCCTTCCGCCATCGCCCGCGGGTCCTTGGGAGCCGGCTCCCACACCGCCGGAGTAGCCACCGCCCCCTCCGCCGGCCGAGAGGCCGCCGGGACCACCGTCGCCGGCATCGCCACCGTCGCCGCCGAGGACCTCTATGAGGGAGGAGATGACCTCCACCTCCTCTCCCCTCAGCAGGACCGAGGCGTCGCCTCCCCGTCCCGCGCTGTCGGACACGTTCCCGCCGGCGGTGTAGCCACCAGCGGCACCTCCTTCGTCCCCCCGGGGCGCGCCCCCGTCGGGCGCATCGCCACCCTTGCCGCCCGAGACGGTGATGGAGGACCTGATGATGGACACCCCAGTCCCTCCGCCGTCCACCTCGAGGACCAGCTTGGCGTCCCCGCCGGAGAACTGGTGGCCGTGGACATCGCCGTCGGTGACGGGCGCGTCGGGGGAGTGCCCGTTGCCACCGGTGACCAGGACCAAGGAGTCCTCGAAGAGGATCCGGTGGCTCGCCATGAACCTCACCGAGCCGTCCCAGCCCCGGGTGAGGGAGGCGTTGCCGTAGGCCCCCTCGACCATCAGTATCCCGCCCTCGGACAGGACCACCTCGTGGGGGACACCATCCAGTCGGATGGCATCGTAGTCATCCACCAGGATGGCCAGGGTGCCACCGTTGACTAGTAGCCTGCAACCATTGTGCAGGGCCATCGAACCGGTGAGGAGGACCCCACCCGACACCACTCTCAGCGTGGCGTTCTCGCCCACGGAGACCCCGTCCCACTCCTCCCTGGAGGAGACTGTGTAGGTCGAGGTGACCTCCAATACACCACCGGACCTCTCACCGCCACCGGCGGCGGCGCCCGGGGCGACGAGGACCAGCATCGGCTGGGCCACCAGGACGAGGACGAGGAGGATGGCCGCATGCCTACTCGCGCGCATAGCCCACCCCCTTCCTTCCCAGGTAGTAGCCCAGCAGGGGCATGACGACGAGGAGCAGGATGGCCAGGGGAGGGATGCCCTCCTCCTGGGGCTCCTCGGTGCCCGGCGGGTCCGGCCGCTCGACGATGGTGATGTGGAGGGTCTCGCTCCTCACGAAGTGACCGTCGTCCACGGTTATGGTGATGACATGGGCCCCGAGGGGCAGGCTGTGGGTGGTGAAGGAGGCCACCCCGCTGGTCCGGCGGGTCACCATGTGGCCCGATATGTCCGACTCCAGCGTGACGTTCACCTCCTCGCCCCACACCAGGTCCGGGTCGCTGACCTTGACGGTGAAGGTCACGGGGTCCAGCTGCTTGTGGCTCGACCGGTCCTTGGGCCCGTACACCTGGATGTCCTCGGGCGGGTCGGGGGTGTTGACGATCCTGATGGTGATCCGGGTGGAGGCGACGGCGTGACGCTCGTCCTCGACGAGGAGCTTGGCCGAGCGCTCGCCCAGCATCCCCGGCCTCGCCAGGACCCTGAAGGTGTTGTTTCCCACCATGCGCATGTCCTGCCAGGTGGTGAGGAGGGTGAACTTGAGCGCCTCGTTGTCCCGGTCCTCGGCCACCACCTCGTAGTGCTTGATCTCCCCCTCGTTGAGCACCAGGGTCACGGGCAGTTCGTGGCCCCCTATCGAGACTATGGTAGGAGGGTCGTTGACGTCGATGACCTTGACGGGCAGGTTGAACCACTTGGTGGAGTGGCCGTCGGAGATGGAGAAGTGGATCCACTCCATGTACGAGGGACCGTCGAAGTACAGGGTCATGGTGACCCCCTCGGTGGAGAGGACCTCAGGGTCCTCGGAGGAGATGGTCAGGTTCTCCAGGGGGGTGTCGGGGTCGAAGATGTAACGGGAGAGGTCCAGCTTGGTGACCTTACGCTCGTAGACGCTCTCCGGCTCGATGATGTGGAACCGCGGAGGTGCGTTGTAGAAGGAGAACCACCCGATGGCCGACTCGGGGCCCATGGTCCTCACGTCCCCCTCGTACACCGCCCTGACGTACCAGTAGTGGACGCCGAACCTCAGGCCGGTGACGGAGGCGAAGTCCTCGGGCACCTCCAGGAGCTTCTCGGGGGAGGCGAAGTCCTCGTTGTCGTCCACCACCAGGATGTAGCTGACCACCTGGCCGTAGTCGGTGGAGTCGTGGACGTCGACCCATTCGAAGGTCGGGAGCTGGTAGATCGAGGACTCGTGGACGGGCGAGGTCAGGATGGTTAGGCTCATGGGCACGTGGATGGACCTGGCGCCCGGGAGGTCGTCCCCCGAGACGCTGTACCCCTCCAGGGGTCCGCCCTGTACGTGGTCCAGGACCTCCCCGCCACTGCCCGACCTGGAGCCGATGGCGGTGTCGGCGCTTATGGTGGCCGCCTCCGAGGTGAACCGGTTGTCGGACTCGCCGCCCTGGCCCACGTCCTGGTCCACCTTGGCGCCCGGACCGGGGCTCCCATCACCGGCGGAACCCAGGCCCCTGCCGGCGCCGCCTCCACCTGAGCGGCCCCCGCCGCCCGCTCCGCCGAGGGTGCCTATGTCAACCCCTGCCATGTAATATCCAGAATCGCCCTCGTCGCCGCCGTCGCCCCCGAAGGCCTTCGAGGAGCCGCCCAGGCACACCAGCCGGCCCGCGCTCATCTCCACGGCCGCGGAACCGCCCGAGGCCACGATGCCGTTGACGCGACCGCCCGTGCCACCAGAGGTGGCGTCCAGCACGGCGTCGTCGGAGCACTGGCCACCCCCGCCCCCGCCGCTGGCGCCGCCCCCGCCGGCGCCACCCGTGGAGCTGACGTTGCCTCCGTCACCGGAGGTCCCGCCGTTGCCACCGGTGGCGAACACGCCCGTGGAGCGGATGTCCAGCAGGTCATCGGCGTAGAGGTGGGCCCCGGCATCGCCGCCCCTGGCGACCGCCACGCCGACGGAGCCGCCGTCCGCGCCGTCGCGCAGGCCCTGGGAGCCGCCCCCGCCGCCGCCGTAGCCGCCTCCGCCCGCGCCGCCCTTGCCGGCCGCGTCACCGCCGCGGCCCGCGTCGCCGCCCGGGCCCGCGGTCACGTCCATCAGGCTCAGCGATATGTTGACGACCTCGCCGTTGGTGAGGAGGAAGGCGTCCCCGCCGTAGCCGACCATGCCTCCGACGCGTCCCCCGGGCACAGCTGGCAGGTCGGGGACCGCGTGGGCGCCGTCACCGCCGGAGTAGCCGCCCCCACCGCCGCCGGCCCGGTCTCCTGACGCAGTGGGGCCACCATCGCCCGCGTGGCCTCCCCTTCCGCCATTGAGGACCAGCTGGACGTTCCTGAGGTCCATGAACCGGCCGTCGAGGGTCGCCTTGGCCTCGCCGCCCGACGCCACGCTCCCGGTGACGTTACCGCCCCGGGTGAAGCCCCCGCCCCGTCCGCCGGTGTCCGGCCCGGGGGGAGGTAGCCCGTCGGGGGCGTCGCCCCCGTCGCCCGCCGTTAGCGAGATCTCCGCGTTCTTAATAGTCATCAGCGGGTCCGGGTCGGTGACCACCAGGTCCAGGATGGCGTCCCCGCCGGCGAAGGCGTCGGAACCCACGTCCCCGGAGGTAAGGGGCTCTGGGGGGGAAAGGCCCGAGCCCGCGGTTAGGTTGATGATGGAGCCCTCGATCCGGAGGGTCACCCTGGCCTCCACCTGGATGACGGCGTCGCCGCCCCTGCTGGTGGGTACGTCGTAGGCGCCGTCGGAGCCCCTGACGTCGATGACCGACCTCTGGGCCACGATGAAGCGGTCGCACTCGCCGAAGATCCCCACCCGGGAACTGTAAGTGTGGTTCTCCAGTGTTATCACGCTTGAGCGGACGTCCAGGATGGAGTTCTCGTGCAGCTCTATGTAGCCCGTCTCCAGGTGGGCCCCGTTGGCGATGACGAGGCGGCTCCCAGTGTTCACCACCACAGAGGCCCACACCTGGTGGTCCTCGATGAGGTAGGAGCCCGAGACGGACAGCTCCCTGTCCGGATGGGGTGAAGGAGCGGCGGAGACCGCAACATCTTCGAGAAGAATTTGAGAAGTAGAGAATAGGAGCAACACAAGAACAAACAGTACCTGGGTAGTTGCCCCCTTTGTCATCGAATATATTAGAGCAGATTCGCCTTATAATGGTGACGATTGGGACCACCTCGGGGTGCGATATCCCCTCGCGGAGCCTTTTTTACCCGTTTCTGCGTTCGGTGTACCGGAGATGTCGATGGTCAAGGTCCTAGTTCCGGTACCCGAGAGATGCTCGGGCTGCGGCCTGTGCGTGATGGCGTGCAACGTGGTCCACAGGACGGGCCTCTCCCCCGCCCGGGCCAACCTGCGTTTGGAGAAGCGCTGCATCGACCTGGACCTGGTGGTGGTGTGCTCCCACGGCGAGGGATGCGAGCTGGAGTGCATGGAATCCTGTCCCACCGACGCAATCTCCGTGGCGGCGACGGGCGCCGTCCTCGTTGACGACAACGCATGCATCGCGTGCGGCTCGTGCGGCCGCGCCTGCCCCTTCCACGTCATCTGGTTCGACGACAGGGAGAGGCCCAGGAAGTGCGACCTCTGCGAGGGCGACCCCGCCTGCGTCAGGTACTGCCAGCTGGAGGCCATCGAGTACAAGGACGCGAACTGGAAGGACTTCGACCTGATCAGGGAGCACGTGGAGGAGGTGTGCGAGTGAGGGTCCTCCACTTGGACGTCACCACCGGCGAGACGACGAAGGAGGACCTGCCCGAGGAGGCGGAGGGGCTATGGCTGGGCGGCGCCGGCCTGGGTGCATGGCTCACGTACCGCCACGTGCCAGCGGGGGCGGACCCCCTGGGTCCCGACAACGTCGTCGTGTTCACCCCGGGGCTGGTGAACGGGGTCCCCCTCATCACCCCTGGCAAGTGCACCTTCACAGCGAAGTCGCCGCTGACGGGCACCATCGGCGACGCCACCATGGGCGGGCGCATCGGGGCCATGACGCGCCACGCCGGCTACCACGCCATCGTCATCAGGGGCCGGTCCGTGAAGCCGGTGACGGTGGTGGTGGACGACGACCAGGTGACCATGCGCCCCTCCTCGGACCTTTGGGGCCTGGACACCCGTGAGACCTCGGAGGAGCTGCGGAAGGAGCTGGGCCAGGACTTCTCGGTGGCCACCATCGGCGTGGGCGGGGAGAACATGGTCAAGTACGCCTGCGTGGACTGCGACGACCGCCAGTCGGGACGCAGCGGCATGGGCGCCGTCCTGGGCTCCAAGCTGGTGAAGGCCATCGCCGTCCGGGGCACCAAGCGGCTGCCCGTGGCCCACGAGGAGGAGCTGGCGGCCCTGATGGAGTCCAACCACGAGACCGTCGGGAGCGACAAGACCAAGGACGGGATGCGCAAGCACGGCACCGGCGGCTTCACCAGGTGGGTCAACGAGGAGAGGGGAACGTTCCCTACGAAGAACTGGCAGCACTCGGTCTACGAGGACCGGGAGCGCATCGTGCCCCAGCACTGGGCGCCCATCTACGGCGTGCGCAGCAAGGCCTGCTACGGTTGCATGCGTCCCTGCGGCAAGCTGGTGCGCATCCCCGACGGCCCCTACAAGGACACGGTGGTCGACGGGGTGGAGTACGAGACCATCTACTCCCTGGGCGGGGTGATCTGTAACCCGGACCCTGAGCTGCTGGCCCACCTGAACGAGCTGTGCGACGTCTACGGCCTGGACACCATCTCCGCCGGCGTCGTCATCGCGTGGGCGATGGAGGCGGCGGAGAGGGGCCTGCTAACGGCCTTCGACCTGGCGGGCCTGGACGTGGGGTTCCACAACCCCGCATGCGCCCCCGAGCTGCTGAGGAGAATAGCCCACAGGGAGGGGGTGGGGGACCTCCTTGCCGAGGGCGTGGCCAAGGCGTCGTCCATCGTCGGCCAGGATTCTGCGGAGTTCGCCATCCACGTGAAGGGCATGGAGCCTCCCGCCTACGACGTGCGGGGCCTCAAGACCCTCGCCCTGGGGTTCGCGGTCAGCCCAAGGGGGGCCGACCACCTGAAGTCCGGGGGCTACCTGGTGGACCTGAACGGCTCCTTCGGTCCCTTCGAGGACGTGGACCGCTTCTCCCCCGAGGGGAGGGGCGAGATGGTCATGTACCTGGAGGACCTGTTCGTGGTCTACGACTGCCTGGGCATCTGCAAGTTCTCCCGGAAGCTGTACGAGGTTCCCGACTTCGCCGACGCTGTGAGGTTGGTCACCGGCAGGGAGTTGACCGAGGAGGAGCTGTTCCGCACGGGGGAGCGGGTCTCCGCCATCAGGCGGCTCTTCAACTGCCGAGAGGGCCTCACCCGGGCCGACGACACGCTGCCCTGGCGGGTGATGAACGAGCCCGTCAAGGAGGGCCCGTCCAAGGGCCACATGGTCACCGAGGAGGAGCTGTCCCACATGCTGGACGACTACTACTCCGTCCGGGGATGGGACCCCGACGGGAGGCCCACCGAGGCCAAGCTGGAGGAGCTGGGCATCGGGGGCGAGAAGTACTGGTAGCCCTGGTGGCTCACTCGACGGCGACCACGGTGGTGGGCGCGTCGGTGGCGTACACCTTGCTCTTCCTGCGGCTTCGGTCCACGCGGATGAGGTTCGACTCCTCCAGGATCTTCACGTGGTAGTTGATGACCTGGGAGCTGGCCCCGATGCGCTTGGCGATGTCCTTCTGGGAGAGCCCCTGGTTGTTCTTCACGATGGTCAGGATGACCTCCTGGAAGGAGCTGATGTTGCGCTGGGTGGTGGGGAGCTTCATGTCCGACGGGTAGAACCGCTTGAAGATGCCGTCCATCCTGGACCTGATGTAGCCCTCCCTCTCCAGGACGCGGAGGTGGTACGACAGGGCCCCGTTGGTCACGTTCAGCTGCTCCTTGATGGCGTTGTAGTGCTCGCCCGGATTCGCGATTATGTAACCATGGATCTTACCGCGCAGGTAGTGGTCCAGGACCCGGTCCTTCTTGATCTTCGTGTAGAGGGGGATGAATATGACGGTGAGGAAGGCGTACTTGCCGGTCTCGGTGCCGCCCAGGAGCCCGATGATGGAGACGGTGACCACCACGGCGATGGATGCCGTGGCCACCGCGGGCGTCACCAGCGGCTGCTCCGGCGGGGCCGCCACGTCCACGTGCCGCTTGACCAGGTTGTTGGCCTCGGACCTCTCCCGGATCACGTCCGCCGGGTCCACCTCCAGGACCAGGGTACGCCGGCCCTGCTGGGGGACAAGGTAGAGCACGACCTCCGCCTGGCCCATGCGGGGCACGATCGACAGGGTGTCCCGGTCCAGGACGGTGCTGCCCTCCTTGAGGACCACGGACACGTCCTCGGCGTCCGCCATGCCCAGGTTGACAATGGTTGCTCGGACGGTCATGGGAGTCCCCTCCCTGGGGTCCAGAGGAAGGACGACCACGTCCGTCACCGTCAGGTCGGGCAGCCGCAGACGGACGTAGAGGGGCACGCGGGCCAAAAGCTCCCCGTAGCGGTCCCTGACCACCAGGTCGATGGCCTCGGTATCGCCCACTGCGTCCTCGGGCACCCGGATGGACAGGTGGACGGTCTCCCTCTCGCCCAGGTCCATGGGGAAGGAGACGGAGGCCACGCCCTCGGGCGTGTTGAACGCGTAGTCCCAGCCCACTGGCACCCCCTCCACCGAGACGCGGGCCTCGCCCGGGGTGTTGCCGGTGGCGACCATGGTGAAGGGGAACACGACGGTGCCCGGTGGGGTAATGGTCCGGGCCTCCTCGTCCAGCTGTGGGTCCACGGTGAAGAGCTCGGGAACGTGCACCCGAAGGAGGGCCGTCCTGAGCCCCTCGGAGCCCCACATACGGGCCACGATGACCTCCTCGCCGGGAGGCGTGCCCACGGGCGCCGAGATGCTCACCTGGAGGGTCCGGGACCCTGAGGGCGGGATCCTGACGAGGTCGAGGTAATCGACCAGCTCGGCGGTCCAGCCCACGGGAACGTCGGTCAGGTCCACCGTCACGTCCTCGAAGCCGTTGCCGTCGTTCTGGAGGAGCAGGCCCACCTGGGCCCTCCCGTTCATCAGCGGGGTCGAGGCGGGGAGGAACGCGGGGAAGTAGTCCGTCCTGTGGGCGACGACGCAGGGCAGGTAGCCAACCTCCAGGGACGGACCGTCCTGGAGGGCGACGACCACCATCACTCGGGCGGTGGACCCCCACAGCGCCCCCTCGGGGGCGCCGACGATGATGCCCATGGCGGCCTCCGAGCCGGGGGTCAGCTCCATGGTGGCGGGCGA
>JABAHP010018930.1_pt1 | contig 18087 bp, 25 predicted proteins | sample 7062081 | NCBI WGS metagenome assembly JABAHP01 (sample SAMN14534357, study PRJNA622989) | marine sediment metagenome | biome: marine biome [ENVO:00000428]; feature: marine pelagic biome [ENVO:01000023]; material: deep marine sediment [ENVO:00002113] | place: India: Gulf of Kutch | collected...
CTATAATAATCAGCACCAATCTTTATACTCGATTAAATATCTTTCACAGACCTAAATCTAAAGGAGTCGTCTTTTTATGGAATACTCCCGGCCTGACAAAAAAAGATATTGAGGATTATTTGGCCGGAAAGGATTTGATAAAAATAAAATATATGGCTAAAATTTTGACTAGGCTTAAAAAAGAAGTCATTATAAGATTCGGGTTCCCAAGGCTTATGCTAGCTTGTCCAAATTGTTTTAGGGGGGGGGATCGATAATATGACATATTGTGTAATTTTAAGAACTTTAAAAGGGGAATCTAATCCAGGCAAGGCTATGATAACTAGCTATACATCATTTGAGCGCTTGACTAGATTTAATTTTATGTCTAACTTAATAGAATATTGGGTAAAGCCCTTTGATCGATATGAAGAAGCTTTAGAGGAATGCAAAAGGAGAGAATTATGAGATATTTAAGAATAAACTATAAACTATGGGACAGATTCAGAAAATACTAGAATGGAAAAGGCTTTGATATGTTTATTAAGATTTTTTAGATACAAGCCATATATTACTGGCGGCAATATGGCGAGTGATAGGGTTTTGATTTTTGAAAAGAAAGGTGCATAATGCCCTTTAAAGCTGAAGATTTTTTAAGAGACTATACCATTCCATCCCGGAAAGAAGGGCCTAATACTCATTCGGGCTGGGTTCAAATTTGTTGTCCATTTTGTGGGGATGATAATTATCACGGAGGCCTTAATCTTTCCAAAGGATACTATAATTGCTGGAAATGTGGCAATCATAACCTCGTTTATCTTATTTTTAAACTATTGAAATGTTCTTTTAAAGAGGCCAAAGAAATAGCAAAAACTTATAAAGGCTCTTCTCTTGATCAAAAGAAGGGCCTAGAGAAAGATTTTAACAAGCCAGCTACATTCGCCTTTCCCAAATATTTTGGCCCCATAAGAGGGGCATACAAGCGATATTTGGAGGATAGAAATTTTGACCCTAAATTTTTAGAAAAAAAATATAATTTAAGGGCTTCTGGCCCTTCCGGTAATTATAAATTTAGAATAATAGCCCCTATTTATTATGAACGCCAAATAGTTAGTTTTCAAGGCCGGGATATCACCGGCAATCAAAGCGCTAGATATAAAGCTTGTGATAAAGAAAAAGAACTCATCCATCATAAAAATATTCTTTACAATTTGGACAATTGTAGAAAAGACACAATAGTTGTAGTAGAGGGATTCTTTGATGTTATGAGAATAGGGGATGATTGTGCGGCAACTTTTGGGGTTGAATGGTCTATTGAACAATTTATAATATTGAAAGAAAGGTTTAAAAGAATATTTATAATGTATGATAATGAGAAAGAAGCTCAAGACAGGGCCATAAAATTAACAATTGGGCTAGATGCTTTCGGGAAAGATGTTGAAATTTTCAAATTAGATAGAGGGGACCCTGCTGATTTAAGCCCAGGTGATGCTTTACATCTAAGAAGGGAGCTTAATATATGAGCAAGGAAGATAGGCCCAAAAGACCCAAATCTATCCGAGTCAAAATATATCCTGAATTATTTCCTTTAGGCGTCGAAGAAGCAATAATGATAAGCGATTTCATAAATACTTGGGTAGAAAAATATAAAAAAGGGTTATTGGATGAAGAAGGTTTTTTCAACTATCCCCGGCTAGAAGTTTCTAAAAGATTAGATTTTGGCAAAAATTTCCAAAGTAAAGTATTGAAAACATTAGAATATTTAAGAATAATAGAAGTAAAAATTTCAAAAAAATCAAAAGGCAAAGGTAGGATTTCTACAAGGCGCTTGATACGCCTTAAAAAAGAGACTTTTTCGACGGCCCAAAACCCCCATTTTTCGACGTACCTATCAGGGACGTTGAAAAATGAAGATAACTATTTGAATCTAAAAGCCAAACTTTGTGAAGTCGAAAAAATCTCGTATATTATTAATAGTATACTACTATATTATATATGTTTTAATAATACTATATTGTTATCTAAATATAAATCTAATAAATTAGATTCATATCTTTATAACAATATTGACGTATTATTAAAACATAACTGCCCCGATAAATCGGGGCAGAGGAAAAATATCTCCTTTTTTAACTCTTTAGGAAATCTCAGAAGACACAACAGAGTTTTCGGAGATAGGCTATCTAAAACTTATATAAAATGTGAAAAACAATTAAATCTCCTAAAAGAAGGCATTTTATATCAACGATATAGATTAGATAAAGCCTTCCTAGAAAGACATAAAATCCCTAATCCAATCAATAAAAAATTTACTGATAGGGAAATAATGACAGGATTTAAAAATTTGTCTCTTCTAGTTGAAGAGGGATATGGTTATATTACTAAAAGCAATATGACTTGGCCTAATGCAAGTATTAAAGAAAAAATCAGAAAACTTTCTATAGATCAGTTATTATTTCATTCGGTAACAAGACATAGCTGGTTTTTAATGGCATTATATAATAAACCTAAGAATTTTTGCGAACAACTTAGAATTCCTTTTGAAAAAAAATATTTGAATATATTTTCTTCTATTCTCCCCAATGATTTCCGACTTAAACAAGGATTTATATATACAATAGATAGTATAATAAAAGCTCAAGATTTCCTAATAGGCGTTAATAAATTGAACTGGAATGCTATGAGTTTGGGATATAAAGGAGATCCAGAAAATTTTTTAAAAAAATATTTTTGGTTTGTTCAAAGTGAATTAGGAATAGATAATAATACCGAAAGCCAAGCTTTATATTTAAGGAATAATATACGGGCTAAAAATTTTTGGAACTCTTTCTGTAATTTTTTAAAAAATGAATTCTTCTTAGAAAATACAGATGAGGCAAAGAAAATATTCAAATAATGTGCTTTAAATGCGTATATTATAAAAAGGGAGTAAAACAACAGGGAAACCAAGAAGGGAAGCCAATGCCTAATACGTGAGTAGCACTATGATCTTCTTGGTGGCTCTCTCGTTGATTATATTTTTTTATATAATGACTTCTTAAAATTTTAATTTTTTATTAAAGATTGCTTTCTGAGATTGTTATTTTGCACGTTCAATATAGAATTCTATATTTTTTCCATGAGGGAAGAGCAATAATTTCTCATGGATGTACAAAAAATGATACGAAAAAGTTTGAAAGAGAGATTGATATAGCTATTAAAAATAGAGCGAATTATATAAAAGATCCTAGTCAACATACATATACAGAGTAAGCTATTATCACATAAGGAGTAAATTACAATGAAAAAAATTAAAAAAACAACGGATGCAGTAAAGATCCTTCATAATCGTTATATAGGTGATGATCCTAAACGCAAAAAATCTATAGAAATTATACGTGAGAATGCAGCATTAGCTCAAATGATTTATGATCTTCGTAAAAAAGCAGGTCTCACTCAAACAGAGCTTGCCCGAATGATTGGGACTACCCAATCTGTAATCAGCCGTTTAGAGGATGCAGATTATGAAGGGCATTCTTTGCATATGCTAACTAAAATTACACATGCTCTTGATAAAAGAATTAATATTTCCATAACAGATAAAGACAAAATATGAAGAATGTTCGGGCAAAAAACAAAAAGAAAGGCCCAAAAATGGAGAAAAAGGGAGGGGCGAATTGATGAGGTGTTGCTTTACTATAGTTTTTAATGGCCTTCACCACTTAATTGCCAATGGTCAAGCTGAATTTATAGCCAATAATTTTGACCGATGGTATATAGCTGAAGGGGCCTCTCTTAGTCAGGGCTCAACAAAATGGTGTAAACCGATGCTAGATAAGTATCACAATTTTGGAAGATCAACAGATGGAACTTGGCAATATTTAAAACAGCTTACCGATAGACACCCAAATATTATTTTGGTCAATAATATTTTGGTTTGCCAAAAAGAATATATGGATAAAGGTTTTTGGAAATCAAAGGATGCCCAAGTTAATGCCTGCATAACTTCATTAAAATTACAAAAATTCCAAAAATGTTTTCTGTGGCAGATAGACGCTGATGAACAATGGTCATTAGAAAATATAGAAAAATCAGAAAAAGAACTTTGCCAGAGCAATTGTAAAGTTGGTTTATTTAAATGCAATTATTGGGTTGGCCCAGGATTAGTGGCAAAAGGAACTTGGGGGGAAGGAGAAAATGAAAATGCTTACAAAAGACTTTGGAGATGGGAAGGAGAATGGTTTAAATCTCACGAACCCCCAATATTGGAGGGTGGAAACCTTACAGAGATAATACTCCCTTATTGTTTCAATCATTATGCTTATTATTATGAGCAGGATGTTAAATTTAAAGATGATTGGTATGGGGGGCACGAAGGGATATATTACCGATGGAAATGGTTGCAAAAGGATGCCAAAGACAAGGAAGTTGGTCATATGTGGCCAATAAGTGCTTTACTTGATAAGAATTCTCATTGGGGCCGGACAGACACTATAATAACTAAAGTGAGGTAGATGTGAAATCAAAAAAAATATCTTTAGTTTCACGTAAAATTAAATTTTGGGAAAGGCGTATAGGATCAATAGATCAAAGGCTTGAGGAAAGTAAGAATGGTATTGAAGAAATAAATGATATCATAAATAATCCTCCTATAATAGCTGGAATTAGAATAAAAATAGATTTGGATTGTCAGCGTAGGCTTTTAAAAAGATCTGAATATTTATTAAAACAATATCAAATTGATTATGAGAAAAGACGATTATTTGTTCAATATCGTAGTAAGTGGAGAGGGAAATATCTTGAACTTACAGACCCAAGAACTCCAGAAGAAATAGACAAAGGCTGGGATGGTTTTTGGAATCAAATTGGATGTAGATATAAAAGAACCCCAAAAATAGAAGTGGAGAGAAGATGAAATTTGTGATTGAAATTTTAAAACATTTATTTGCCGGAATTATTATAGGGACAATATCTTAGCTTGGAGTAAAGGGCTTTTGCCAAACTTTTAATATTGGCAAAGATTTATTTTATATATTTGTTATTTTAGTCAATGCAATATTTTTAATATATTACACAATGTGAAAGCCAAAAAATGAAATTATCTTTTATAATCCCGTATAAACATAATCCTGAAAGACTTAGGCTTTTGGGCGCTACAATAGATAATTTGCCTATACGGGGAGATATAGAGGTGATTGTATCTGAATTAGGGGATTACCCTTGTTTTAGAGAAACTTGTGTCTTTAAAACTCTTTCTGAAATATATAATTTAAAATATTCTTTTGCTTACTATGAAGGCATATTTCACAGAGCACTTGCTATAAATTTGGCTGCTAAAAATTTGGCTACTGGAAATATATTTGGAATATTGGATGGGGATATAGTTTTTAAATATCAAGAGGACACTATACGCGATATTTTGACTTATGGTTTTCAACCTTGTGCAGGTTTTCGTTCTATGTACTTTATGGACCCCGAAGAAACTAGAGATTATTTGATAGAGGGGGTCTATCCCTCTAGGCATCCTAGTCACAAGATGAGATTTTCTAGTCCTAAAGGATTGGCCGGGGGTTTAATAACTATGTCTAAGGATATATTTATGAAAATTAGAGGAGTCCCAGAGATGTTCGAAGGGACTTGGGGTAATGATGATAATGCTTTGTGGATGCACCTAGAAGCCTGCGGTTATCATTTCCGGTCTTTATCCCGATGTTTTTATCATCTTCATCATTATCACAAAACCGATAAAGATTCTGAAGTTATGTCTAGAATAGAAGAGATAAAGAATTGGACTATCTTGGATTGGAAAAAGTATGACGATGATATAGGTGATAATTGGGGAGTAATTGTGTGAAACAACATTATATAGGATGGATAGGCGGCAATTTATAGGATAATTAAATTAAAGGATTGTTAAAATGAGTTTAAAAATTGCAATGGATTTGGATGGGACTTTAATTGATTGGATAAATCAGCCAGAAAAAGTAGCAGCCCAAAGGCTTGGAGTAAAGGAGCCTAAAAGATTCGATTACTTTTATAAAGGAGTTCCTATAAAGCTTAGAGCAGCAATATTCTCTCTATTCAAGGATTTTGAATTTATGTCTATGAATAATTTGACTTATGATATTCGAGATAAAGTAGCGCTAATGAAATGGAAAGAATCAGGGCATATTTTGACAGTCATAACTTCTAGAGATAAGAGCCCAGAGATGAGGGAAGAGACTGAAAGAATAATTAGTGAATGGTTTCCTGAAGTAGATAATTTAATAATCGTTGAACATGGTGTTGACAAAATTGGTCATTTTGAAAAGTTAAAACCTGATATTTGGATAGATGATCACCCAGATATAACTCATACGGCAATGGAAATGGGCATTAGGGCTTTTCTTATAAACAAATCATACAATAATGACCCTTTTTGGGGAAATCTCCAAAGAGCTGGTTCTATATATGAACTGTGGGAGAGAGGGGTTATAGAATGAATAAGAAATATGAATTCATAGATGCTGAAGATGTTAACAAAAGAGTAAAAAATGAAACAGAACAAAAAATAGAAGATTATATTGAAAATATTCCTGATGGCAAAGTTTCTACTATAGAATTTTTGGCTAAATATCTTGGTATAGGGGAAAGACATCTTAGAGATGTTTTGAAAAATAGATTTAGTAATAATATTAAAAAATCTAGTATTACTAGAAAGTCATATGTAGGAAAACCAGATACATTAGAGTATATTAAATAATAGTTGGGAGGATTATAGATTGTGTCTAAAAATGAGAAGAATGAAGATTTTTTAGATATAGAAGATGTAAACAAAGATAATTTATCTTTTATTAGTACTGAAAATTTGAGGCAAGAATTGTCTTCTAGGGGTTATAAAGTTGAAAAGATGGATATGGAAGATGTGGACAATCGTTTTGATATTCCTCCAGAGATGTTCGAAGGAGATATTGTGAGATTTGCTGTTTTAAGCTGCACACAAATAGGGTCAAAATACCAGCAAATAACTAATTTGGCAAGATTTTATCATTATTGCCAAGAAGAATATGGCATAAAACTTTTTCTACATTGTGGGGATTTAGTTGATGGAGAAAGAGTTTATAAAGGTCATATACGGGAATTATTTTTACACGGGGCTGACGCCCAAATAGATTATGTTTGCAATAATTATCCATTAGCTAAAGATGGGGCTAAGACTATGATTATTGTAGGTAATCATGATGATTCTTTTATTAAAGGTGCTGGAATAAATCCAGTTAGAAGAATATCAGAACAAAGAGGTGATATCGAATATATAGGAATATATGGGGCTTATCCTAGAATAAATCATCCGAAAATCGGGAAGAGATCTTTGTATATTCATCATGGGGAAGGAGGGTGTTCATATGCAAGGTCATACAAATTACAAAAATATATCGAGCAATTCTCTCCAGAACAAAAACCACATACTTATTTTTGTGGCCATTTTCATGCTTCTTGTTATTTGCCTGATTACAGAAATGTAGATGGTTTTTTAGTCCCTTGTTTCCAATCTCAAACTCCTTATCTTAAACGCAAACAGCTAGCCCCTGTAATTGGTGGTTTTATAATAACTTTAAAACTCAATGATTATGGTAAAGAGGGGAATAAGGTTGAATTGGATTTTAAAAAGGAAACTTTTTATAGGCCTATAGAAAATGATTATTGATGGGGGAAATTCTTTGGGAAAGGAGAACAATAATGCCAATATATGATCAAAATGGAATTCCTATAGTTGGAAAAGAGGACGATGCAAAGGCTAAGATAGCTGAACTTAGTAAGAATTTGGTGATGGCGAAGGGTTTGATTCGCGAACTTCAGGAGAAGATGGAATTTTTAAAAGCAAGCAATACTAATGTTCTTTGCTTTATGTTTGCGCTTATGGAGAAAACTGAAAATAATCGATTTAGGGTTCCTCTTAAGAAATTAGAGTCATTAAGGGCTGAATTTTTAAATAACCAAATGATTCTTAAAACTTACAAAGATAAGGCTGATAATGTGGTTATATATTTAGAGAAAATTAAGCAGAAAAAAGAGGATAGGGATGAAAAAGAAAAGGGATAATGATACATCGATTGAAGGCAATATAAGATTGGTGGGTTATGTCATAAAAAGATGTTTTAATTATAGGACAAGAACTTTATCTAATCTTAAATTGACAAAAGATGATCTTTATCAACAAGGTAAATTGGGCCTTATTGAAGCCTGCAAAAATTATGATGAAAAACGAGGTATTAAATTCAGCACTTATGCATGTAAATTCATTAGAGGTTATATTTATAAAATGATTAAAAGCAACTATAAAAATTCTTTTGCCCCCTTGATGATGGATATCCAAGATTATGATGATGCTATAGGTAGAATTGAATTGATAATAGATTTTGAGCGCTGTTGTGGAAGCTGTTTAAGCGAAGAGAAAATCAATATAGTTTATGATCATATTTTTGAAGGTTTAACTTTTAAAGAAATAGCTGTTAAAAATGATATGCTTAATGAAATGCAAGCCTTTCGAATCTATAGTGAAAGTATACAGAAAGTTGCAAGAATGATCCATAGAGATTTATATTGGAGTCATTTATAAGGAGAATATGGGATGTATATAATATTTGGTAAAAATATATGTAGTGCTTGCCAGGAGGCAAAGAGGATATTTGAAGGGGATGGTTTAGATTTTAGATATATAGATTTAGATAACATGACTCCCGGAGAAAAAGCAATTGCCGCTTGGTATGAGGCTTTAAGAGAAGATATAGCATTGCCTTATATAGTTAACCCTGAAATGAAAAAATCAGATCAAAGACGCATTAAAGGTTTCGATATTCATTCTGGCCCTAGTTTGAAATAGATTCTATGAAAAAGTATATTATTGCTATAGGGGATAATTATCTTTATGATTCTATTTTTAAAATAATAGGGGGAAATATCAATGAGGCTAAATTGTATGATAATAAAGAAATTGCAGCTAAAGATTTAAAACTATTAAGAAGAGATTTTAATCTAAGAATTATGTCTAATGAAATAATAGAAGTCGAAGTTTTTTTAAAAAATAGCCGATAATATAAATAGAGGGGGGAAATAAGAAACCTTAACAAGGAGGCAAATAAAATGACGATCTCAACCGAAGTCAAAATAAGTGCCAAAAATATTTTTTATGGACTTTTCACTGGTTGTTTTCTTTTGAGTTTGGTTTGCCTTGCAATTTTATAAATAGGGGGGGAAGCGTGATATATAGTTATGATCCTTTTTATATAAGCATAGGAGTAGTTATTTTTCTCTGTTTTTTTGTAAAAATATTTATAGATATAGATAATTGGAGGGTTTGATGATTAAAAATAAGAAAGGGTCTAAAACAAGAATTTTTAAGGAAATTATTCAAAAATTTCGCCATTTAAGTGGATATTTTACAATAGATTATCCTGATAAGAATTAAATTGGTCAAAAAACACCCTTGAAATGCGTATATATAATATAAGCAATATTTTATTACGTATGCCGGATTAATAATTGTTCTGGGAGAGGGGCTGTTTATTACCTTACCCTTTAGAAACAGTCCCCCTATAATTAAATTTATGAGAGCTGTAATGTAGTTCTTATTCCCTTTGTTTGACCGAAGAGGAGTTTTTAAAGATGGAATGGGTATTGGCCACAATTTGGATAGATTGAAAAAATTAATTCGTTATTTTTTTGCGTTTTTAGGTATAATAGTATATAGGGGGGAAAAATAAGTAGATGATAACTTGATTAAAAATAATTGATTTTTAAGGTTAGGGGAAAAATCCTCATACTAGAGTCGGTATGGGGTGAGATTAAATTTTAGGAGATCTGATATTTAATCTTTTAGGGAGATCCTACCAAGGCTTGGCCACCCTGAGATGGGGTAACTAGAAATAAGAGATTTATTTCTGGTCAGATCTATTATTTACCAACAATTTTAAAGCTTTTGCTTGTAACTAATATTGTACAATATTCGTTACGGATATAGAGCAATCAGCTATTCATCTGAATAGATATAGATTGCCATCTTTAATAGTTAGGAGTTGAATTTCACAATGGCAATGGGGAAAGCTTCCGATTTTCAAATCTATCATGAACAGTTCTATGGCGGTATGTATGAAGAGCTGGCGCAGAATGTTGATATATTCAATGCAGCTTCAAAGAACGCTATCAGACTGGTCACTGAAGATATGATTGGAGATTATAACAAGGAGTCTTTCTTTGATAGAGTCTCTAATCTCGTTACGAGAAGGGACACCACCAGCGTAAGTGCCGCAACTGATCAGAAGATGACTCAGGGCGAGTTGGTTGGTGTAAAGATCAACCGTAAGATTGGGCCTGTGGCTCAAACTTTGGATGCATGGGAAAAGATCGGACTTACCGGTCCAGTAGCTATGAAAGAGATGAGTTACCAGCTTGGTAAGCAGATAGGCGAAGAGATGGCCCATGATATGGTTGAAACTTCTATTCGTTGTGCCGAGGCAGCCCTTAGTGGCGAAACGGCCAACACTTATGATGCAACCGGTCAGAGCACCACGACTATGACCATAACCCATCTTTTTAATGGTTTGGCCAAATATGGGGATATGGCCTCTAAGATCATAATTTGGGTTATGCATTCCAAACAATATTTCGATCTCGTAAAGCAGGCTGTGTCCGATAAGATTTATGAAGAGGCCGGAATTGTTGTTTATGGGGGTACGCCGGGAACCGCTGGGCGTCCTGTTCTTGTAACTGATGCTGATGCGCTTAATATTGGCGCAAATTCCAATACCAATACTTATCTGTGTTTGGGCTTGGTAGCAAATGGCGTTGTGGTGACTGACTCTGAATCCAAGAGGTTAGTGGATGAGATCGTAACTGGTCTTGAAAACTTATCTTTTAGGGTTCAAGGGGAATTTGCCTATAATATCAATCTTAAGGGGTTTGCTTGGGATTCTACCAATGGCGGATCAAACCCAAATGATACCGCTCTTAGGTTGGCCTCCAACTGGGACAAGCAATATTCCAACGCAAAGAATCTTTTGGGCGTTCGTATAGTTACCACGTAAATTTAAAAACTCATTAGGGGGAGTTTTATTATGATGTATGTAGTTTTCGAAAAATGGGCATGTGAGCGAGTCGAATGGTCTGCTCTAATTGCTATAGGGGATTCCTTACAGCAAGGCGGTATGGATAGTATTGAATATTTCATACCGTCTTGTTTTAACCCTGATATTGGAGATATGCCGATGACCCCGGAGGCTGCTATCGAAGGAGTCTTTACCTGGCATTGGAATTATTTCGATATACAAGATTATTATAAGGCAAAGAAAATTGATGTCTATACTGTGGATTGGGGATTTTTAGGAAGAGATAAAGGCTATCAATTTATTCTTAAAAATAATACTTTTGTTAAAAATAAGCCGGATGATAGATTTAAGGCCCTAAATTGCACCATCAAATCAAGTTGGAAGGAAGGCGGCCACATACTTATTGCTATGCAGAATCATCATCTTGATTGGTATGCTAAGGTTATAGAAGTTTTAAAGGCTAAGACTGATCGAGAAATTAAGATCAGAGAATTTAATGAAAAAAAGCCTTTGGAAAAAGACCTTAGAGGGGCTAGCGCTTTGGTGACTTATAATTCGACTTGTTTATATAAAGCTTTGCTGAACAAGATTCCGGTATTTTGTAGCACCAATTGTCCGGCGGCTAATTCTAAAGATGCTGTGGATTCGAAAATTATTAATACCAATTTTGCTTTATTGAATGATGTCGGGAAAGTTGAAGATCCTGTGCCTTTTCTCTCCAATGTGGCATATAATCAATATACTTTGGAAGAGATAAGAGAGGGCCTTTGGATAAAGGAGTTAATATGAAAAACAAGCTATTGGCTCCGATAGATTAAAGGAATTGATGATTTAAATGGCGACTTTGTATTCAGATATAGTGGAGGTTAGCATAACGGCTGCGGCTTGGAAGGCCGTTCAAGTCCCTTCTCAAGTTAATGCTTCGGCCTTTATTGCTAAATGCCGGGATAATGCTTCTTTTTTAATAAAAAAGGATAATGCCGCCTCTAGATATATAACTGTACCATTATCTATTTCTGGAAGAATTGATCCTGAATCCGATAGAACTTTGTTTTATGTTAAAGGTACCACCACTACGACTTTGGAAGTCTTATTGCAAAGAAAGCCTTAAGGGGGAAGATTATAGTGGATATGGAGAATTTAAGTCTAGGCACTTATGGCATTATAATCGAAGAACTTGATGGCTCTCCTTCTGGGTTTTGTGTTAAATTAAAAGTTTCAAATGGGTCATTGACAGATAACGGTGATGGTAGTTTTACCCTAACAACTAGTGGCGGGGCTTCAGACCATGGAGCTTTGACTGGACTATCTGATGATGATCATTCTCAATATGGCCTTTTAGCGGGTAGAGCTGGAGGTCAAACTTTGATAGGCGGGTCAGCTTCAGGCGAAGGCCTGATTCTTAATTCTACCTCTCATGCAACTAAAGGCACTATTAGTATTGGTGGCACGTTGTATGCAGATGAAGTTAACAATAGGGTGGGTATAGGCACAAGCTCTCCAATAGGGTCTATTCAAGCTGTATTAGCTAGTGCAGGAGAACCATTCTTGCTAGTTGATAGTGTATTAGGGTCTGTTGAAGGGGCCACCACCTCTGCATCAAATAGAATAAGCGCCCTAGGGCACGGGTTAAGCCCTACAGCCGGAGACTTATTGGTCATAACTTCTTCAGTTAATAACAATGAAGGCATTTATTATGTTTCTGCATCTGATGCTACTGATATATACATAGATGGAAGCTTTCTTAATACTCCTGATAATGATATTGATTTTACCATCTTTTCTGGCGGTGTAGGTATCTCAAAAGAGGATGGATCAGGCAACCAATATATGGTTGGAGGCTTTTTGAAATATAGGTCTTTATTTATGGAATATGGCACTATAGACTCTTATTCAAGACCTCAACTTCATCTTAAGACCGCTGATAGTATTGTGAGAATAGGCTCTTTTCAAGGTGATGGAGATGGCGTCGGGAATAATCATGCTGGAGATGGGCTGATTATTTATGGTTCGAATGCTCAGGGGGATACTTTTGATACAGACAACTTTGGTTATGCCAGGATAAAGAATGATCGTTTTGGTCTATATAACGATAAGGATGGAGTCTATGCTGGATATTTATTCAGGGTTGATTTATCAAGTGATGAGTTTTATCTAAAGGATAATTCTGGGAATACTACTTTTGATTTTGTCAGATCTACTGGAGCTTTAACTGTAACTGGGGCCTTAACTGCTCCATCTATTTATGTTGATGGTTATATCTATAGAAGCACCGGAGATCCCAATACTGCTATGTATTTTAGGGAAGATAGATGGACTCTTTATTGTGGCGGAAGAACGATGATAGATGCATATGAGACAACCCAAGACATTCTTTATTTAGGCCACGATGGATCTAACGATATAGATGTTAGTATAGGGCCTAGCGGAGCTTTATTTGTGCAAGGGGATACTAAACGAATAAGTTTTCAACAAACTGGCACAGTTCAATTATTTACTTATGAAGGTACAGTAAATGATGATGCTTCTTTTGATTTGCCTGATGCAACAGCGGGAATGGGCATGGCGAATTTTAATGAAGGAGCGGAATATGCTCTTTTTTCTTTCACTGATGCAGGAGCAGTAACATTAGTGAGTAATTCTGCAAATGTGGCCAATAGCCAAAGTGATGGTAATTATTGTATTTATGATAGCGGGGGTACTGCTGTTAGAATTGAAAATAAAATAGGTTCCAATGTTAATATTAAAGTTTTTGTTTGGTGCAATTAAATGAATTTTCATTATTGGTTTTCGATTATTATAGAAATAGTAGGAATTTGCATAATAGGAATTGGCTTAGTTGAAATGCGTCATTTTGGCATATTAAACCCGGCCAATCTCTTAATAACCGGGGGCTCATTGATGTTGGCTATAGGCTCGGCCATATTCGCTAAGTATATTAAATGGAACAAGTGATATAGATGGGCATGAATTTATTTAATAATAAAATCTTATTAACCGATGATGGAGAAATACAATTTGGACGAAGAAAGTACATATAGAGGTAACTTAATATGGCTGTAACAATAGATGCGAGTGTAGGCGGAGCCTCTTCCAACAGTTATATAACTCTAGCTGAAGCTAATACTTATATGGAAGCGGTTCCTTGGTTTGCTTCAACTTGGGATGGTTTAACGGATGCGGTGAAAAATACTTGGTTAGTTTTCTCTACCAGAGCTATTGACCGGATGAAATTTCAAGCTTCTAGATATGATGATGATCAAGCTTTAGAATTTCCCCGAACTATAACGGATGATCAAACTGACGAAGGCGATATGCCTCAAAAAGTTAAAGACGCCCAATGTGAGATGATTATATATTTGTATAATCATCTTAGTTCGGATGATGGGAGCCCGGAAAGAGAAATCTCGGCTTTAATGGTAGGTAGAGGGGCTGTAGATATTAAATTCAAAGACACCGAAAGACCTGAATATAATCTAGCCGGGGGTTATCCTGATGCCGTAAGGGCGCTATTAAGGGAATGGGTATTGTCTAAAAACAATATTCAGATATTGAGAGGTTAATATGGGTTTAGTTCCAACAGGCCAAGTTAAGTCTATAGTCAACAAATATTTGTATGATTCTAGTATAACTAAGTCTGCAACTTATAAAAGTTTGGCCAAAACTCATAGCACAACTACATTGGAAGTAACTGAGACTCCAACTTCAGTTTCCACAAGAGTTTTGCCCATTAAATATACAAAATCTGAAATAAAGAATTCGGGAGGATCTATTCAGGAGGGCGACCAAAGATGGCTGATCCGGGAAAAGGATTTGTCAGACAATAGTGTTACCCCTAAGATTGGGGATAGAATAACAGTAGATAGTCAGGATTGGGAAGTTTTGGACTTTGAAAATGTGGAAATAGATAATCAAGGTTTGATGTGGGAATTTCATTGTAGATTATAGGGAGGAGTTTATAGTGGATAAAACTTGTGCTTTAATTATTGGCCATAGTTTAAAATCTCCAGGGGCTTGCAATAGTACATATGGTGATTCCGAATATAGTTTTAATGATGCCTTGGCTGATAAAATAATAGCTAGAGTTGTGGAAGGATTTATAAAAAAGGTTTACAGGGATTGCCCTTATACTAAATTGCCAGCAAAAATAAATGCTTTGCTGCCCGACTTTGTATTAAGTCTTCATTGCAATTCCTTTAATAAAAAAACTTCCGGCACCGAAGTTTTATATTTCCACCTTTCCCCTAGAGGAAGGATAATTGCTGGATTTTTGCAAAAACACTTAATTGCTTGTTTAAAATTAAAAGATAGGGGAATTAAGGCAAAAGACGAAGGAGATCGAGGGGGATATTTATTAAAATATACTAGGGCTCCTTGTATAATTGCTGAGCCCTTTTTCATAGATAACGATGACGATTTGTTAACTGCAAAAGCCTTGATGGACAAACTCTCATTGGCTTATGCAAAAGCAATTGATGATGCTTTTAGCTTTTTAAGGAGGGTATGAAATGGCAGATTTGAATGTAAGTAAAGATAAGATAGATTTTGGCAAACGACCAAATTTTATCAACAAAAATACTGTTGAGGCCGGTAAAGGCGGCTCCACCCCTGCAGTCCCCAGAGAGAGCAACGGAAGTAAAAAGGTTGGATAGATCAACGGGGTGTAGCTCAATCAGGGAGGGTGCTTGGTTTGGGGCCAAGAGATTGGGGGTTCAAATCAAATTTTGAATAGAGGCGATTTAATTGATAGGGACTAAAAGGAATTTTGTAGTATACAATAAATTCAATACTACAACATCCAAGATAATGCCTAAAATAACCCCGGCTTATACTAGGAGAAGATTAAAAGATAAGCACGTGGGGCCTTATTGGAAAATAACCGGGAAGACAACGAATAATATTCAATTCCCAATGATCAGGAGGTAATAGTTTAAAATGGGGGTAAAAAATATGAAAAAAGTATTACTTGTATGTTTTTTGCTGTTTTTCTTGTTGTCTTTTAACGCAACAGCATATATAACTAAAACAGATACAACAATTATAAACAATAGCTTAATCATGGATACCGATTGTGACGAAACACATTTATATTCTTTTGGGAATGACGGAGAATATTATGTTAAAATATTAAAACATAATTTAGATACAAAAACTTGTTCCGGGGGGTTTGGAATTTCTAGAGCCGGATATGAAATGTATGCTGAAAAAATAAGAATAGTAGGTGATTATATTTATGCAGCAGGAAGCATGGCTAAAGATGGTAGGATAAAAATGTTTCTTCTGAAGTTAAACAAAAACACATTAACTTTAGTTGGAAAATATTATTATGATTCAGATGGATTTGATATAGATGATCTGTCAGGATATAAACTTGCAATAGATCCAACCGGATCTTTGGTTACTGCTGTTACACTCAATAACGGATACCTATATGTGATGAAACATACAGGATATTCAAGAGAGTGGGCCACTAGCGTATCTATGGGATCAGAGTCAATCGGTGCCATAGGATTTTGGGGGGAAGATAATACTATATTTGTGGCTGGATCAAGAGGCGATATGTGGGTTTATATTTATCGGTTCAATTCGTCCGGTTGCTTAGTTGTGGATGAAGTTTTCTATACATGTTATGGGGATAGAGGCACATTGGTGTCATCTCTTAAGTTTTATGGCGATTATGGTTATATAATTTTTTATCCCGCATCCACAGAGTGCCAAGGTCTGTACTGTGAGCCCATTTTGTATGATGTGATAAAATTTAAAGCCTCTAATTTTGATGAAGATTGGAGGATTATGTGTAATGCGGCAGGAAGTAATATTTATGCCACAGATCTTATTGTTTTATCAGATGACTTATATATTGCAAATATTATAGCCAATGAATCTATTGATCCCCCAATACATTATTATCGTTCAAATATAATGGTTTTATCTAAGGAATACGGAGAGGTTAGAGGTTCGCATCTAGGGGGATTGAAAGATTATATAGGGGCAATAAGTTTGTCTGAATATGAAGACACTATAAACATAGACGATGTCAGTATAGCAAGAAGTAAAATTATTATGACTGAAGGGGCAGAGGATTCAACCGTATATTACTTTTGGGTACCCAAAAAAGTATATGGTAAAATGAAAACAGTTGCAGGATGGAATTTGGTATCATTGCCTGTTTTGACTACTACTAAATACACACCCGATCATTTTACCTCTATATCGCAATTTTTGGGATTAAATGAAGATGGGTCATATAGGGTAATCCCCAACGATGAAGAACTGTTGCCAGGCAAAGGGTATTGGGCAAATGCTGATTATGATAATAATTTTATAATTTGTGGGATGGAAATTCTTAAATCGTATTATGTAACTACAGATACATGGACTCTTGCCGGATTCGGAACTTATCCTGGATATGTGAAAGTTTTGAGTGACGATGATCCTGTTGGGATAGTTGAATTTGATCCAGAGGCGGGATATATTACGCTACAGGATGGAGGGCCAACTAAGCCAGGAGCAGGGTATTGGGTGCCTCCATCTCAAATGTTTTATTTTGAAGTAAATGTGGAATAATTTAGGAGAAAATAAGTTCATTATGAACTATTCTACTCGGCTGGTATCTTGTGAAGAGCCTAATTGTGACATAGTGCTGGAATGGATGTTTGGAGAGGGGGCTGAGATGCCCTATCATATAGGCCTTGGATAACGGAGTATACGAGGAGGATAAGCGAAAAAGTAAATGTCTGGCATAAGCGGTAATTGGAGTGAATTTGAAAGCTCTTTGAAAAAAGATGTTGAAAGATTTCATTCTAAAAAAATTGAATTAGTAAAGACGATAGCCATTAATGGCTTGTTAGGTCTCCAAATAGGGAGTCCGGTGGATACAGGCCGGTTTAGATCAGGCCACGATCTCACTGTTAATGAACCTAGCACGTATAATCCCGATAAAGGCCTTCCCAATGAAGTATATACACAGATTGCCGAAGAGGCTTTGATGGAAGCGGGCTATAAATTAGAGAATCTTCCAAAGGGATTTTTGAATAAACTTGTG
>JABAHP010005478.1_pt1 | contig 18074 bp, 18 predicted proteins | sample 7062081 | NCBI WGS metagenome assembly JABAHP01 (sample SAMN14534357, study PRJNA622989) | marine sediment metagenome | biome: marine biome [ENVO:00000428]; feature: marine pelagic biome [ENVO:01000023]; material: deep marine sediment [ENVO:00002113] | place: India: Gulf of Kutch | collected...
GTGCCATTCGGGGCGGTGCGGACCTGGTTCAGGGTTTCCTCGTCAAACTTTACTGAGAAATCCTTCTTACGCCCGTCACCGAGAATGAACATATATGTGAACTGAAGCGGTGTTTCCCCCATGGCACGGCTCCTCCCGAAAAATAAGGTTGTAAAGGAACAGACCCGAATATTATACCAAACCCGGTATCAACCGGGCATTCAGGGGCATGCCCATCAGGAAAAATCGAGTTTCCCCTGCCTCTCCCACGGTGGGTGTTCACCGCAGCGCCCCAAAAGATCGGAAGTGGAGAATCCGTTATCTGCCTGGATATGAACGCATTCAACGCCAATATCCAGCAGCCCCCGGGCAATAAGCCAGTACCGGTGGCAACGGCAGGGATCATCCTCCATGCACAGGAGCATTATCCGTCCCTCCTGTGCCGAGAGCCACTCCAGCGCTTCCCTGCGGATACCGTCACCTTTGCCCCCAAGTATATCGCCCCGCCACTCGTAGCGTTCAGCAAAGCGCATCTGGAGTTCCTTTTTCCCGAAACCCGGCTTTTTCGAAAAAGGAGCATTCCTTACATCGAGCAGCCGGTCGATCCTCATGCCGGCGACAATATCCTCAAGCATTTGCGGGCTCAACGCCTGATACCCTATGGTATAAATTGAATTTTTCATGCAGGAACCAAAAGCAGATAATTACATGTTACAGTGAAACATCTACGGGGTTCAGAACGTGCTCCTGTTATTTGAGGCTCCCCTTCCCCCCACCGAAGTACTTTGAGACCTTGATATCCCTCAGTGCCACGGACCCGTCAGACGTATTAAACTGAAGTCTGGTGCCGACAGCGCCTCCCGTGTGGGATTGCACAATGGGAATACCTTCCGCACGAAGCGCCTCAACGGCCACATCGGCGTTTGACGGTCCAGTACCCAAACGGACCGACGCCAGGTTCAGGGGGGTTGCCCCGCCGAACACGTGTGCCTTCATAGTCCTGCGCTGCGCTCCCCAGGACATCATCCTTCTGATAAGCGTTCTCATGGAAACATCACCAAAGCGGTTCGAGGCAGCCGCCCGTCCATCCCAGCGGGGCAGGATGAAATGGTTCATTCCCCCGATACGGGTCCTGGAATCCCATAGGCATACGGCGATACAGGAGCCAAGCACGGTCGTGATGATCGTTGGCTTCCTGACCACCAGCACCTCACCCGCTACAAGATAGCGAGTGGGTATCTTGTTGTTCTGGACATGGCTTTTCAATGAAGTCCCTTTTTATCTGAAGACCAAAGAGAGCCGGACGTGTCCGCCCTCACCTTTATTATGTGCCTGCAGCGAAAAAAGAATCAAATCCGCCGGGCGAGGTATTCCATATATGCAACAGCAGGTCCATCACCTGCATACTCCCGGGGCACCGGGCACGGTCTTTACACACCCATCCGGATATCATATAATGCCATATCATGAGAATCCATCCGAGAAATTTCCTGATAACTGTTTTCTTTCTGGCGCTCTGCCTCCTGGCAATCCTCATACTTTTGCAGAACAATATGGTCCGGGCAAAAGACGCAAAAGAATATGTCGGTGAGCGCGCAACCGTATGTGGATTCGTAACGGACACCTATTATTCCAGCCAGAGCAATGGCAGTCCTACCTTTCTGAACTTCGTTTACCCCTATCCCAAGCATGCCTTTACCGCTGTAATATGGGAGCGGGACCGTGAGGGCTTCAGCGAGGCGCCGGAAGATTTCTACCTTAATAAGGACGTCTGCGTTACCGGACTGATCACCGTATTTAATGGTATTCCCCAGATAACCGTGAAAGGCCCAGAACAGATCGCAATTCAATAAATCTAACCCTCCTGCTCTCCTGTAAGAACATTCGGACAACCAATTCTTGCCTAAATCCACAGCTTTAACTTTTTCTGAATTTACAAGTAATCTGATTCATATCATAGTTTTCATCGCGAATGAATCGGTAGCCTATGCTTGAAAGGCAACACGAACCAGTGGTGGCTGAAGCAACTTCAACGAGGAGGTGTTTATGGAGAAGCAGGGAAGCAACAAGGGCGTGAGGAATCTTTTTATCTTCGGCAGCCTGTTCTTCTTCATCCTGTTCATAGGTATAACCTACGACACGATGAAGCAGCACGACAGCCGTGTGCCCGAGATCACCGAGCAGGTCAATCAGGGAAAGAAGGTATGGCACAAGTACGACTGTATCGGCTGCCATACCATTTTCGGTAACGGCTCCTACTTTGCCCCTGACCTTACGAAAACAACCGATAACAAACCCAAAAGCTATGTGGTGAAGTTCCTGATGGACCCCAAAGGCGTGAACAGGGAAGCGGTCATGCCGGACCTGGGCCTTTCAGAGGAAGAAGCCCGGAACCTGGTTGCCTTCCTTGAATGGACCGCCGGGGTGGACACCAACGGATGGCCGCCCGAGCCGGTGCTTGCCTCACTGCTGAAGCAGCAAAGCGGCGGCATGTCCCTGTACAGCAAGCATGGATGCTCCGCCTGTCACATGATCGGCGGAGTGGGAGGAACCTCCGGACCCGACCTCACGCATGTCGGTTCAAAAAGACCTGATGCCCAGTGGCACCAGAAACACTTCAAAGACCCGCAGAGTGTCGTTCCCGACTCTGCCATGCCATCCTATTCGCACCTGAGCGAAGAGGAGCTTCAGGGTTTAACCGATTACATGCTTTCATTGCAGTAGGAGAAGGAGGATATCATGAAATATGAAAGTCAAAAAATAGCACAGAACTTTTACACATTCGCAGTGGTGCTGTTCCTCGTCCAGGTCGTTGTGGGGGTCATCGCCGCGATACAGTTCATCTGGCCGGACGTTTTCATACTGAACTTCAACACCATCAGGACTCTGCACATTAACGCGCTGGTCGTCTGGCTGTTATGCGGGCTCATGGGGGCCACGTACTTCGTTGTTCCCGAGGAATCACAAAGTGAGCTGTGGAGCCTCCCCCTTGCGAAATTCCAGTTCTGGGCCACGGTTGTTGCCATCACCCTTGTAGTACTTGGATATATCTGGATGGGACTCGACCCGCAGGCAAACAGGGAAGTGTTCGGAACGACCCTCCTGAACGAGGGGAGGGAATACATCGAGGCTCCCCGCTGGGCGGACTTCCTTATTGCTCTTTCCGTGATTCTGTTCCTTATAAACAATTTCATGACCATGTTCAAATCAAAAAGGTGGACCGGCATCCAGGGCACCCTGCTGGGCGGACTGGCCTTCCTGGCCCTGATGTACCTGCCGGGAATGGTTTATACCAAGAGCATGGTCAAGGACCAGTTCTGGTGGTGGTGGGTCGTACACCTCTGGGTCGAAGGCGCATGGGAGATAATCGCAGGCGCGCTGCTGGCCTTCATGCTGATGAAGGTCACTAACGCTCCCCGGCGAGTGCTTGAGAAGTGGATGTATATTGAGGTAGGTCTCGTGCTTTTCACCGGAATACTCGGCACGGGTCACCATTATTACTGGATTGGCACACCCAGCTACTGGCTGTGGATAGGTGGCATCTTCAGCGCGCTTGAGCCTCTGCCCCTGCTCCTCATGGTATGGGACGCATTCAGGACCACCAGGGAGCATCGGGTGGTCTCGAACAAGGTCGGCCTGTTCTTTGCAACAGCGCATGCGATATTCAACTTCGTTGGGGCCGGACTCTGGGGGGTCATTCACACGCTTCCCCAAGCGAACAAGTGGACCCACGGCACACAGATCACCACGGCCCACGGGCATCTGGCCTTCTACGGAGCCTATGTGCTGCTCGTCGTCGCCATGGTATACATCACGCTGCCCATCATTCGGGGAGTGACCGAGTTCAACACATCACGCGCGTACCGTTCCTTCTGGTGGATGACCATATCCATGGTAATGATCGTACTCACCATCACGGGCGCGGGAATGGTGCAGACATATATGGAACGACTGCTGGGACTTGACTATGTAACGGTCAAGGCACAGTATAACTTCTGGTTCTGGGCCTTCAGGGCATTGTTCGGCTTTGGCTTCCTGTACGGAACATGGCTTTTCGTACTGGATTTTTTCAAGCTTGGGAGGGAACCACAGAGATTGCCAGATACATCCCCAGCCGAATCAACTTCGTAGGAATCCATTGACAAAAGGGGGCAGGCGTATGCCTGCTCCCTTTTATAATCCCAGGGGACAAACACATGAACCGCCTCATTCTCTACAGACGGCTAACACAGACACTATTTATATTGCTCCTGCTATTCATGCCGGTCTTCGACATTCTGCGCTACGACGTTGCGGACAAGACCTTGTATCTGTTCGGCTCGGCATGGGAACTGGGCCTCGGCGCGGATTTCTACACGAACCCGGACGAATACGGCCCGGCATATATCGCGGTCAAATTCTTTCTGAATGCCATCCTGCCCTGGATAATCGTATTGAGTATTTTCCCGCTCCTTGGCGTATTTCTGGGACGGGCGTTCTGCGGATGGGCCTGTCCAGAAGGGACACTGTTTGAATTTGCCGATACTCTGACGTTGAAGCTCCTTGGCCGCCGCAGTATCTACGGACGAAAGAACAGCGACCCGCCCGTCACACCGGGAAAGAAGGCACCGTATATTGTTCTGGCATTTCTGTACCTTCTTGTCGTCCCTCCCCTATTCGGAGTCATGCTCACGGGATATTTTATCGCCCCGTCAAGAATCTGGCATGAAGTGACTACCCTTGACCTGTCATTCGGCGTGAAGGCAGGCCTCATCGGTGTCTCGCTGTATATGTTCATTACCTTTTTCTTTGTCCGTCACGCCATATGCAAATACGTCTGCGCGGCAGGCCTGATGCAGATGCTGTTTGGCTGGGTCAGCCCGATATCGCTTGCCCTCAGGTTTAACCGGAACAATTACGCCAAATGCACTGACTGCCGAAAATGCGAGGAGGTCTGTTTCATGGATGTAAAACCCCGCTCGTCAAAGAAGAACATCAACTGCGTCAACTGCGGCGAATGCATCGCTGTATGCAGAAAGGAGCTGGGCGAAGATGACGGACTGTTCACCTACGGAAGGAATCGGGAAGAACACTAGGAGCGTCAGAACATGGTATTGTCGTTGCTGACCCCTGAGGTATGACCTGCAGCATATCCCATGAAGCAACATCCGAAACAGGTTATTCCATCTCCGGACCGGCGGCAGGCTTCCCTGGGAAGGTAACCCTGAACTCTGCCCCTCCATTGCCCAATATCTCCAGCCTGCCATCCAACTGGCCTGAAAGTGTATTCACTATTGTCAGCCCGAGACTCTCTGTCTTGTCGATGTCAAAATCATCGGGCAATCCGGCACCGTTGTCCTTGACGGACAGCACATATTCCAGCTCATCGGTCTTTTTCAGCGAAATAAGCAACTCTCCCTGCCTTCCATCCGTGAAGGCATATTTCAGCGCATTTGAGACCAGCTCATTGACGATCAGGCCAAGGGCAACCGTTGTGTCGACATCCAAAACCATCTCCTGTACGTCGAACTGAAGCTTTATCTGCTGACTTTCCACTTTATAATTATTGAACAGCATCTTCACGAACTTATATATATACTCCGAAATTTTCACCCTGGAAAGGTCCTCGGACCTGTGCAGCATCTCGTGGATCATGCCTATACTTTTGACCCTGTTCTGGGCATCAGTAAAGTATTCCTTGGCCTTTTCGTCCTTTATATCCCTCATCTGAAGCCTGAGCAGGCTCTGGAGCACAATAAGGTTGTTCTTGATCCTGTGATGCCCCTCCTTCATCAGTATATCCTTGTCATCAAGGGCATGCTTTAAATTCTCACTAAGCTGTTCCGACTCTATCAGGTATTTTGTCTTCAAACTGTCATAACGGTAAAACACATACCCGAAGATCACAAGCAGGGACAATGCCAGCAGGAATAATATATTGTGGACAAAGTGTAACTTGTCAGCATCCCTGATGATCTCCTTCTGTAGCATGGTTTCAATCCCGTCTGCCTCTTCGATGAAGGCATGGAAGCGTTTCTCATACGCCCGGTCTGTTCCAGGCTCGATGCCGGGTTCGCTTATATAATCATACCGTTGTCTTGTGATCTTCCTGAAATCCTCCAGCCTGGATATTACATCTTCGACCCGCGCTCTCACAGAAGGCTCATCAAGAGGAACAAATACGCCTTCGGGGTTTCGTCCCCCCTCCATCATCGCATTTGCATACCAGAGGGATTCATCAATGTGACCTATAACATCATCAATGTCTTTGGTGCGGTCGCCTTCGATTATTTTCTCAAGCAACAGATATGCCGTTGTTGCCTCAAGCTTGATCTCCATGGCCGCATCAACGTGTGGGGCATACTTGCTGATCAGCTGATTAGTTGAATACTGGGAATAACCGACTATAAGGACAAGAGACATGGCCAGAAAGCCGATGCCTATATAAAAATAGCGTCGAGCGGGCATCTGTGGCAACATAATATTTCCTGAATCAACAGCGGGTTATTTTATTGGGTGCACTGTTTTTCTGAAGATATCCATACATATCTTATATAACCCGTATCATTCTTATCTTATCTTCGGTCACTCTAAGAATAACAGGAGACATCACCGAATACAACAATAAATATTGGCAGGATTTCTCAGAGACGAGGGAAAATCAGACTGACCGTTCTAAAAGTGCTCCGTATTTTTATTGTTCACAAATGAAAGCACATCAAAAAATTACTTCAACAACCAAACCTGTCTGCTATTTCTACAAGTGATTATATTAATAATAATTTCCAAGTTTCAAAGCTGCATCCTTCCAACTTATCAGTGGAAACAACTGCTCAGGCAATCTTCCCATACTCTGTTTTAACTGCATAACCCTACCTTTGAATAGAAATGTCCTGCCTGCTCCTCCACACTGATCAATCAGTTCATTTGCGCTATAAACAGGAAACCTTAAGCTTCGAAACTGATAAGCAATTTCTGCAAAATTACCGAATAATTGAACAAATTGTCGTGGGGCTCTTACCCTGTGATTGGCTGAATAACTCCTTAGCAGCAGTTGGTCCAACATCTGTCTTTCTTCCAAAAGCGAGTTACCATGTAAGGAGTTCCACTTATCATCATAAGAGCAGAGAGCATTTCTAGACAAATCGTTCTGAGATAAAGCATCTGATAGAATCTCAGCAGCAAGTTCACCAGCCCTCATCGCATAAGAAATGCCTTCCCCCCATTTCGGAGAGACCTGCCCTGCAGCATCACCTATTGCCAGAAACCCATCATCGCTGAGTACAGGCTGTTGTTTTATGGGGATAAAACTAGTTTTGACAGAAGATTTTATCCTGCAACTACTCAAAATCGGCCGAAGTGGCTCATAATCTGTAAGAAAATAGTCTAATAAGTCCACTGTCCGTCTTCTTTCCGCATGTGACAGAAGCATACCAACTCCAACAAGGAAGTTTCTTTTCTTTGGAAATATCCATCCATATCCAAGTCCCGCTGGGAGCAAATCGTTATCAAGAATAAAATGCAACGACTCCTCATTTGAGCTTCGAGAAGGCAATTCAATCTCACACTGACTGACAATATATATCTCGGTTGGGTTAAAAGTAATGGCCCCTCTCATATATCTGCGCGCAAGGCTGTTAAATCCATCCGCAAAAATAACTGCTGAAGACCCAATTTCTGTTTTACCTTTAGGCGTAGACACAAGAAGCGTAATTGTTCCTCGCTCAGCCCTTTGAATCTCAAAACATCTTGTTTCTTCGGCAACAATAGCGCCATTTCTTTTGGCCCTGTCCAACAGATAGCTGTCGAACGTCCTCCTATCTACAGTAACGCCTTCGGGGTCTGAATGCGTCGTCCACTGATGCTCCGTTGAATTATACACTCGGACATCTTGTATGCTATTCAGAATCAGGCTGTTATCCAGGTCATACCGCTCGAATATATTATTGGGGACCCCACCTGCGCACAGCTTTCTTCTTGGTAGCTTGGCACGCTCAAGCAGGCAGACCTTTATGCTTTTCCTCGCAATCGTAGAAGCAGCCGTCGCTCCAGCCGGCCCGCCACCAACAATTACGACATCATAGTCCATATTCTCTCCGATAATGTTCATTGCGATTTTATCTGTCCCTGTTCTTCATCATGATTGTCTTGAATACCTTGAAAAACCTTAGAACAAATCTCAGTGCAAAAGGGACCCTTAGCAGCGCCCACGAAAGGAATACACAAGGCGGGACGAGAAGCAATACATAAAAAATACTCCAAAGAGCTCGATAATCCGTTAACGATATCTTACTCCAAGTCGCTGTTGTGAAGAACTGATATAAAACGAGTCCAAATAATGAAATTGAGGCCACCAGATAAAGAAGAAAGAGTGAAATTCCCATGAATGCGGACAACCAAGTCCATATGGTAGCCCCACGAGCTGCCGCACTTTCTATCGATATCCTTGTGCCCGTCCCTTCCATTGTTTGCCAGTAATCACGTTTGACATCATGTACCTGCAGGAGGCTCATGAAAAAAAGGAATCCGTCAGTTCCTGGTGTCGGGACAATTGAAACTAACACTGCCATGTCAATCAAAAGGATGGCAGGTTTCAATCCAGATAGATCGGTTTGCAGCAAAACAAATCCGAGAGTTGAAGCGAAAAGAAGTTGGAAATAAACTCCAGAAAGAGGATAAAGTGAACTCTCAGATACCTCCTGGTCAATTATGCTTTTAGTAAAAAAAGAAGGCCAATAGGAATTCAGCGTTATGTGAATTTCAGCAGAATAATTTCCTCTACGTACATATGACAAGAGGTGTCCGCTCTCATGGATCAGAACAGAGGCCAGAACAAGCAGAATATAGACAATTCCCGCAAAAGGGCTAACGACCTTTGGACTCCAAGCGTAAAGCAAGAAATCAAGGTTCCTATAAACAAAATAATGCCCGGTTAAAATAAATAAAAAGGACAGCACGATCAGTGGCCAAAGAGGAAACTTTCGAAGAACCCTATCAAAACCCTCTAACCTCTGTGAGGTAAGAAGCCTCATGTAAATATATACTCCATGACGGTAAGCAGTGCCCTGACAGCAAAAGCTGTTGACATAGTATCGCTTTTGTAATATTGTTCCTGGAACCCCGGTAATGATATCATTGATTTTTTTGCTGTGTTCATCTTAATGAAATCACTCCCTTCCCAACTACCATCATCCCTCTGCATGTTCAACAGGTGCTTCGTTGACTCCCGGAGAAGGGACGACATCTTCCTTCCTGCATGATTTGCCAGTGTCATCATAGCATACGAGGTATTTAAAACTGCGCTGTTGTCCATGTCCCATATACCTTTTTTATATTGATTAGAAAGAATGAAATCAATTGCCTTTGCTATTTTTCGCTCATGGAGAGAAAGCGCTCCCATCAGTCGGCAAGAAACCCAGGTTCCATAGTAGGGGCCAGCATACCACGTGCTCGTCCACGATCCATCATCATTCTGCCCATTCGCTACAAATTCGGCCCCTCTTAAGATATGATCAAGAAATCTTTGACGATCATAACAGCAAAGGGAATAAAGAAAATTCGCCATAACTTCAATATCAGGCCGCGCACCCCATGTATTATGCATATTCGACTGCATTTTGACTGAATCAGGATCTGAAGGGTCAACTATCCAAGTTGAGAACCCCCCGTCTTCACCCTGCATATCAAGTGTAAGCGAGATGGGTTCATCACACAGCTCAGAGATTGCAGGGTGAGAGCACGACCATAATATATGTATTACTTCTGCCAAGTCGTCACAGTCAGGAGGAAGATCCTTGATTTCCGGGAAATAACTCCATCCCCCCTTCCTGTCCTGTAATTTCAATGCGAGAAGATGCCTTAAATCCTGATCAAATGCTTGGGAATCAAAGGGATAATCCTCAGCGCGTGCCTTCACAAGCGTGTTCAACGTGACCGCTCTCTGAAACACTGTCCCCCATGTGCAAAGAGAGCGCCCATTTGCAGTAAATCTTCTGCTGAACATTTCAAGATGACCGGCTTCAGGATAATTCGACGCCGCCTGACGCTGCAAAAAGGAAATCCCTTCTCTGATAGACTTGTCAAAAATAGTTCGCCAGTTCTGCCTTGTATTCTTTGATGATGAAAGATTTTTTGAAGTAGCTTTACCGCGTGCTCGTTCAAGCGCCATCTTACGAATATCCAGGAGGTCATTTCGAAGATTCAAGACATTGTTTTCCTGCATCTGCAACCATTCTCTCCATTTATGACATTGCAGTGAAGCGACCTTGTCCCTAGCTCTTTCATAGTATGTTGCCGCTAGGCTAAGCGTATCATGCAGAATATCGGAAAGATGTATGTATCTACCAAAAACTTCAGAAGGAGGCTTCCTTCCGGAAGATATCTCTTCAACAAGGTCAAATTCATGAAAAGCTCTGATTAACAAATAGGAATACTGTTCTTTTTCATAGTCCTTTCGCCAGTCCTTGACATCATCATACAGCTGGTATCCGACAAAAAAAAAGTCCTGGCTCTCTCTCAGGACTGGCAGACATTCATTTCTCCCAGTGAGCTCGGCCATGGCTTCGGTAACTATCTTTGTTAATGCAACTTTCCCTATGGCGAGTTCTTCCATTGTATCTGTTGAAGGGATATCAAGGCTTTTATTCTTCTTCTCTCCCAACACCTGAATAACGTATTGCATGTAAAGAGCTTCGTAGTTAATCCAGAACGGGTCGTCGGCACTGAACAGTTCAGACAGGAGGTGGACAGCGCGGGAGAGTTTGTATTGGCTGCTCAGAATAGTCAAGGTTTGCATGATATCAGAATAGTTACCCATCTGATGGTCTATGATCTTATCCATCTGTACAAGTGATTCAGCAAATAGTTGGGCAACAATACAAATACTTTCAAGCTGTTTCCTTGCCAGGCCAGGAAACATATCCGCAAACAGCCATGGATAAAAGTGATAATTTATATCGGTTGAAAACTTATCTCTATAGCCATGCTCTGTTCTCAGGACAAGGGGGACTTCATCCGAGGTCAATGGCAGATTGCTGAAAATATGCTGATAGAAATCATGCTGAACCCTTGAAAGCGATTCATAAACGGGGTTAAGATTTTTCTCCAGGAATTCCCAGTCCAGTGAACTGTTGAGGTCTTTTTTTATTGGCATACTACCTTCACTTGATGGAATTGAAAGTCTCTAATGAATGACATAGACATTCATATACATTTTAAATGATTATAAATTGCAAACTACCAGTTTGGCTCCCATTCGGCATAATAACTTCCATTACAGTATTCCGTATGGAATCGTCCGTTGCAGTCACCAGTATGCCAATCGCACCTCGATTCGCATCCGCAGCCAGTCCACATTTCCCCCCGGATATCAAGCTCCTCCATCTGCAGTCTGCTTTCAAGCTCTTCAATCGACATATCGGACAGTATCGTTTTGTTCAAAGAACGTATTTTTTTCTCCTCAGACATAAATCCCCCTTACGCATCTCTATTTAAGCTATTAGAAAGTTCCCCTCCAACAGACAAAGGGAACACAATCTTTCATATCGCAAGGCCCTCCAGCGCCAAAATCCCTGCAAGGCCCGGCCTCAGGGCCACAATACTCAGCGCATCCGCACCCTGTCCACATCTCGTTTCGCATGTCCAACTCTTCCATGTGCAACCTGTTTTCGAGTTCCTCAATTGAAAGACGACCCAGGCTGGAATCGTTTAGTGGTTTTATTTTTAAGTCCATATAGTCTCCTTTATTCGTTTTCTTTCTTTAGTCCCATTCCCAATACCATGAACAAGATCCGCCACCCGGTTGAGGCGCTGAAGCCGCATCGCTGGGACAGTCCTGATCACGATAAGGACAATACGTTGTACATGGCTTATCCGCACAACTGCAACCGGTCCACATTTCCCCACGTATATCCAGTTCTTCCATTTGTAACCTGTTCTCAAGCTCCTCAATTGAAAGATTGCCCAGAAGAGAATCGTTCAGAGGTTTTATTTTATTGCCCATATATTTCTCCTTTTGTATAAGTTGTTCGTTCAATCCGTTATCTGTGCCAGATTCACAGGCAAAACGACTGATTGAAGCGCTGAACACGGTCTGTTTGTGAAGTATGACTTCTGAACGCATTGTCTGGGCTTACCCACATTTCACCTCGCAAATCCAATCCTTCCGTCCATTAATTACCAATGAATGGGACAGGAATATACAGGACACATCCCTCCACTCAGATGACCTGTGCAATCCGGTACAGTATGTCCCTCCGCCTGACATCTGCAGGATGGAGGCGTATAATCAGCGCAACTGCATCCGGTCCACATTTCTCCTCGAACAGCAATTTCTTCCATATTAAGACGTGTTTCGAGTTCTTCAATTGATAATCGCGAGAAAATATTGTTGTTCAGGGACCGGATAAACTCTTTTTTTCCCATTGTTCTCTCCTTTCCATACCAAAACACTCTTTTTCACTCTATCTTTTCAGGGCAATGAACTTTTCTGTAATTCAGACCCCCTTGCTATCTGGATATTATCGTCGAAATCACATCCAGCCCGTATGCTTCCTGTAAGGAATCGCACCGGACAAGCCTAAAAGAGCGAGTTTTACTGATGCCTCCACCCAACGGCAAAGCAGACTTTTTACATCAGCATTGTTCGAGCAGTTCCGATGAACGCACCCTCCCCCACAAATAAGCACATAAGCACAATCTGAGCAAGCTTCATCCTGGTCCGGAGACCAGTGGGATTGCTCGATATTAGCAATATCATCGGCATGTGCTGCCTTGGACAAACTTCCGATTATAAATCTGGAGTCTCTGACAGCCTCATGACACGAGTAAATATCGCCATACGGATCAAATACTATCGTGCCCTGATGGCTTCCACAGAATGATGGATGCCTTGGATGGACTGGGGACGGATATCCTTTTTCAAGCATGGATATTAACTGACGTCCGGCAGACAGATCAAATTCTACCCCCTCAGGCAGGTGATTCTCTGACAGCAGGCTGGTAATGGACATGACATATTGCTCTGGCTGCAGAACGTCAAAATCAAGGTCGGGACCTGAGGGAAGGATTGGACAAATGTTCCAGCTCAAAAGCGGATGATCATGCCAGGGATATTCCCTGATCTTCTGAAAAATCATCGTTATCTGCGTAATGGTATCTTTATCGACATTTAACCTGATAGAAACATGTGCATTATTTGAAAGAAATGCCTCAATATTCATAACGAACCGTTGCCAATCAGACCCCTCTGGCAGGCCATGGACAGAGAAACATACTCCTGCTATTTTCCCCGGGCCGGCCAGGTCGCTAAACTCCTGAGCTTCCAGACCATTCGTTGTGGCTGAAAGCATATAACCGTCGTTTTGGGAATGTCTCACAATCCGTTCTATTACCTTGTAATTTTTTGCCTGTAATGGCTCACCGCCGTACAGATTCAAGCTTCGAATACCCTTTACATTCAGATGTCTCATTGCATGAAAAACATCATCCACCATGGAAAGTGGCATTACTGAATCAGAATCTTCCGGATGAGAGGTCCATCTCGAACGCTGGCAGCAGTAATGACACCTAATCTGGCATGAATAGGTCGGAATAATGAAAAATCCAGACACTTTCGTGTCTCTTTTATGAAGAAACTCTCTTAATTTCAGTACAGCATTTTTCTGCTTATTATGCTCTTCAATCAAGTGACCACGACTGACCAAGTACTCGGTTAAGGACTGGTCAAGTACTTCAGTCTGGGCGGCTCGTTGTGGGTTGCAGATTCTTTCAGCGGTTTCGTGCTCCGTTACATCCACCGCACCGGTACATCCATTAAATATAATTGCCTGATCTTCATAATAAACGCATGTAGAGTATTGGCTCAGGCGCATAATTCATTATTCTTTTCAATTGCCTTATCATTCGTTTCCCGTTCCGCCATTGCTTTTTTATAAGACTTATATACGTGAGGGGCAAGGTGCTGGAAAGTATCCTGGAACTGAAAGCAGTAGGGACTGAACATGGTTCCGTTTGATTTCTTTGCCTGTATTGCACAGCCTCCTCCACACAGCAGAGCATAGGCACAATCCAGGCATTCCGGGATATTTGAGATATGACGGCTCTGCCACTCATTGATCAGGTCTTCTTTCCATTCCAGCTTCGGTAAATAGGAGCCGATTTTCCCTTCTTCCCTACCGACCTCGTCCCAGCAGGTATAGATGTTCCCATCGGGTCCGAAAATATAGCTGCCCACATTTGCGCCGCAGAAATATGGCCGGAGCATTGGGAGTTGCCCTGGCCGCAGCAAAACTCCAAAGCACTGAGTTACGCCAAAATCTATTTTTATTCTCCGACCCTTGCCAATCCCCTCAATTTCCTCAAATTCCTCAAATTGACCATCCGTGGCCCTTAAGAGATCCATGGGTTCTAACATTTTGCTTTTCATCCAATCATGCGTTATATTGGCATAGGGGAAGAAGTTCTTATGCCGAGCCCATCCCCGATCGAAATACACCTGATTCAGCTCGTTCAGGCTGTCAAGATTATCTTTGTCTACGTTGCTGCGCATAACAACTTTACACCCCTGATCCAGGGCAAGTTGTATGCCATCACAGATATTCTCAAAGGTTGGTTTCCGTTCTCTTGCAAAGCGCCTTTTATTATGGACACTCTCAGGACCATCAAGGGTGACCTGCAAATACCCGATCTTATCGGTCCCCAGAAGGTCTTTGTACCTTACAAGGTCATACCCATTAGTTATAGCCCTGAACCGGAACCCCTTTTCCTGGCCCTTCTCCACGATTGCCCGGACGACATCAAAATTGCTTTCAATTAATGGTTCTCCCCCGTATAACGTAATATCCTCGGGTGTATGTTTATCAAGATTATTTATGATCCAATCCATTGCTTCATACGATTTTTCTACATGCTCCATGGTCATTCTGGTCTTTGAAAAATCATCGTTCCGATGCGCAACAGGTTTCTCATAGCAATAAACACATCTCAGCTGGCATGAGAATGTCGGAGCGAAGAGAAACCCGGCCCCCTTGAGGTGCCTTTTATGAAAGACCTGTGCGACCTTGGATAAATGGTCACGCTCCTCTTCATGCGTAAAATTAGTCAAGTATCCCCTTTTGAGGAGGGTCTCGACTGTGTCCTCAGAAATATTCCCACCATTGGGCCCTGATTTCAGAAACTGATAAATGTCCTCGCTTATCAGATCGACAGCGCCAGTGTAGCCCTGAACAACGAGATAAGCATTCTCATCAGGGAGCCAGACATAAATGTTGTAATCACTTGTTTTCATTGGCTATATTTCTCTTCTCAGTTTTTTACCTTAATGCTTGAGCAAATCGACTCACACTTTTCTCTCGCTATTTTGCTCTAAGCAGGATATAAGGTTGTTTACAAGCCCTTTCCTTGGTCTGGATTCGTTATCTAATTATTGTTTAAGAGTGTCCTTTATTCGAATCACCATATTACATGACCGGCACATGGAGGTACGTAAGTAATACATGAGTCGTCGTCTGGGATGTCATAATAATAAGCACATTGGCTTACACATCCGCATCCTGTCCACATCTCTCCACGGATGTCCAGCTCTTCCATCTGCAGCCTGCTCTCAAGTTCCTCGATCGAAAGGTTGCCCAGGCTTGCTTTATTCAGTGACCGTATCCTGTCTTTTTGCTGTTTCATCACAAGCCTCTCTTTCTCACTCTACATATAGCCCAAATCTTCATTCTTCGTCTGCAGACTTTCCTTTACAGCCCTACGCTTTCCTCAGTTATAAGTGGAGGGTGTTCAGCTTTTCTTTATTCAGTCCATGGTTTGCCTTTACAGACTTTCTTGCAGCCTCTCCCTCTCGTATCTGATCACCAAGTACCAACCAGAACACATGAACAGCCTGTTATTGGTGGGCACTGTGGAGTAGGAGGCTGGATACTGAAGTCTACACAGCCGCATCCTGTCCACATCTCTCCACGGGTGTNNTCAGTGACCATATCCTGTCTTTTTGCCGTTTCATGACCATCCTTTCCTTCTCGCTCCACATCTGCTGCCGATATCAATTACAAAGAATGGGTCTTGTGTTCCGCATTACACAATGCACATCAACATTGTATTCTTACCCATTTCTCCTTCTTCTGTAATAGACTTCCCCTGACAACCCTGTGCCTTTCTCAGCAACTGACCCAGGGTATTCACCTTTCCGTCGTCCAGTCCATGGTTTGCTTTTACAGCCTCTCTTGCAGCTTCTCCCTCTCATATCTGATCACCATGTGCCAACAGCAACACATGAACAGCCTGTTATTGGTGGACACTGTGGAGTAGGAGGCTGGATACTGAAGTCTACGCAGTCGCATCCTGTCCACATCTCTCCACGGGTGTCCAGTTCTTCCATCTGCAGTCTGCTCTCAAGTTCCTCGATCGAAAGGTTGCCCAGGCTTGTTTTATTCAGTGACCATATCCTGTCTTTTTGCCGTTCCATGACTAGCCTTCCTTTCTTGCTCCACATCTGCTGCCGATATCAATTACAAAGAATGGGTCTTGTGTCCCGCATCACACAATGCCCATCAACATTGTGTTTATACCCATTTCACCTTCTTCGGTTGCGGACTTTCCTTTACAGACCTTCATAAGGTCTTTCTGTATCTTGTTTCCTTTGGAGCTGCGCAGCAGGCCCTTCATTACCTCGCTGTCCTCGCAGAGCATTACAAGAAGGTATTTCGGAGGGGACTGGTCATTCGAGTTTCCCCCAGCCAGATGGTAGAGGAATGTCGAATACACACTGTCATTATCTTTCAGCCATTTCAATGCCTCCTTCAGATGCTTTTCCACTTCCTTTTCTTTTCCATCTTGTGGAGAAAACGGCAGGAAATGAACGGTGGGAGCAACGCTGAGAATATGATCATAATTCTTCCTGATCTCATCATGAACAGGCTTTTTCATGCGGCCAATAACCTTGGCCCTAGTCCTTTTGTCTGCAGCGGCTAACATCATGGTTGCCATTCTCTCTGTGAACCGAATCTCAGGCATGGAATCCTCCTTTTAAGGTTGGGGGTTCGTTATTAACAAAGTCCTCACAGTACCCTTGCTTACTAACCGCCTTACTTCTTCTGCATACATTATCCTGACATCTCTCCATGCTTAGACACTCTTTTTGATAGGCCTTTAATCTGGTTTATCAAATTCTAATACCACTACCTTTAGATGTCAACACTTTTTGACTTATTGGTCTATTAATTTTCCTCATGCATCATAAATTGTGCATATCGTCTAACCAACCTTTAGCCAAAGTAGAACAAATAAAGATATATTATGTATCTAAACATTGAGCTTGTCGGTCATTTGTCTCCACTGTGTCTCCGTTTCTCCACCCTTAAGGGAGGCGCTAGATAACTTGATTCCAAAAGCCTTCACCTCAAAGACAGTCCCCATAAACCCTCTTGTAATCCTCGCTGCAACGTATAAGATTGTATTACAAATTATCACCGTAAAGGAATGATAAATAAGAAAACTTCTGGTAGAGAAGGCGGGGTTATGAGGGGTTCATCAATGAAAAGAATCAACTATTGCATTGTGCAATACCCGGTCGATGGTCTGTCTGTTATCAGCCTTCTTTAGGAATAGTGTGATTAAGCTGAACCCTAAAGCGAACTTTACTGAGTCGTAAAGCTCCAGATCTCGCTGTCCGTCCTGTTGCCGACATCATCTTCAGCAACGACTTTCCAGAAGTAGGTCGTACCACCTGTTAATCCCCCGGGCACCTCGTACGTTACCGGTGGCGTAGGAGCACCACCACCTCCACCACCTCCTCCGTTGCCACAGGAAGTTAGAAACAAAGTCACAGAAAGGAAGGCGCCGGCAAGCAGCAGGGCTACTCCCCTGCGACCGGTGCTTCCAGAAGCAAAGACAAACCCAAACAGCACAAAACCAAGACCCAGAGCACCACCGGCATAGAAGAAACCTTTACCTGCCAAAGAGGCTGTAATGGCTGCTGCAACAGGAATTTCACAGGTGACAAAGGTCGAATCCTCACAGATATAAAGGTCATAGACTACCGGTCCACCCTCGGGATCAGTTGATTTCTTCCATTCAAAGGTTATAGGTGTTACGACATCAACAGCCCCGTTCTCAGG
>JABAHP010003398.1_pt2 | contig 18059 bp, 16 predicted proteins | sample 7062081 | NCBI WGS metagenome assembly JABAHP01 (sample SAMN14534357, study PRJNA622989) | marine sediment metagenome | biome: marine biome [ENVO:00000428]; feature: marine pelagic biome [ENVO:01000023]; material: deep marine sediment [ENVO:00002113] | place: India: Gulf of Kutch | collected...
GCCCGCCCTGCGTCCTACCTTCAGCAGTGTGGGCCGGAGGCGAGGCTCCACGTGGTGTTCTCGGGGACGCTGCTCATGCAGCTGGCCGACCCGGGAGTCCAGGAGACCTTCGAGAACATCGTGAACCTCGAGTGGCTGCTTCAGGAGTACCGGAGCTCCGGAATCGAGTTCCTGGGCAGCGGCTACACCCACCCGGTCTTCCCGCTGATCCCTGCGAAGGACTGGGACACGCAGCTCGGGCGCTACCTCGAGATGGCGAGGCCCCTGCTGGCGAGGAGCTGGCTTCCCGGCTTCTGGCCGCCCGAGATGGGCTTCTGCATGGAGATGATCCCGACGCTCAAGAAGTTCGGTTATCGCTACGTCGTGGTCGACAACGAGTACATCGAGCCACTGGAGCCGATGAGCTGGGGAAGGCTGCGCTACCGGCCCCACCTGGCGCGGCACGGGGGCGAGGAGATCGTCGTCGTCCCGCGCGACCGCGAGATCTCGAACGCCCAGCAGTCGGGGTTCGACCCGGGATGGTTCGCCTACGAGCTCGGGGAACGCACCCGGCACTGCGACGACTTCCCGCCGCTCGTCACCAGCTTCACAGACGGAGACAACGGCGGCTGGTTCCGCAACATGACCGAGGACTCCGGCTTCTGGGGCTGGTTCTACCGGCCCATGCTCGACTGGCAGCGCTCGGGCACGCTGGCCTTGAGCCAGATCTCCATCAACGAGTACCTCGATCGCTTCGGGGCGGAAGGCGAGGTGGTGGTTCACAGCGGCGCCTGGAACACCGGACACCACGACGGCCGTGGCTTCACGCAGTGGACCGGCTCGCTGCTTCAGAAGCGGGGGTGGGACGAGCTGCATCGCGTGAGCGAGCGCTACCACGCGCGGCGCTGGGCCGTCGGCGAGCAGGGCAACGGCCGTGAGCAGCACCAGCTGCTGGACCGGGCCTACTGGCACATCCTGCGCGCCGAGACCAGCTGCAACTTCTTCTGGGGAAGCCACTGGGTCCACCGCGCCTTCGACGACCTCGAAGAGGCGGAGAGGCTGATCGAGGCCGTCTGAGGATCGCGGACCGCCCGCCGTTAGACGCGCTTCGCGAAGATCGAACGTTCGAGAGCGTCCCCGCCCGCCGAAACCTCAAGAACGACGGGAAGTTCCGTGTGCGGCACGGCTGCACCCCGAAAGGCCTTTGGCTTTTCTGTGTCGGTTGATGGAGGCTGGCTGGGTGGGGGATGGGGGCGGGGGACGAGTGATGTGCCGGCTGGGTCTTACCGCCTCTCGGCGGGGGAACTCCCGGCTGTGCCCGTCCGTACAGCGCCTTCGAGCCCCACGTGGTGACCTTCTCTACTCGCGGTTCCTTTCTTCATCGAGCTTGTCTCCGTCCGTGATATAGGTGCTGCATACATGGCCGTTCTCATCGAAGAAGACGGTCAGAACCTGAGTAGCCTTCACGGTAAGGCCATCCATGATCACTTCCGAATAGAACCAGCCTTCCACACAGCCGTTCTCGCTTCGTGCAATCTCCACTGTTTCAAACGGAGAACCGAGCAATTTCTCGACATCCGACTTGCTCGATCCCTTGCCTTCGGTCAGGGAGGCAATCATCTTCATGTCGAATCCGTCGCCGTAAGCCGGCGCCGAGATCAGCCACGCGACGGCTGCCACGAGCGCGAATCCCTGAAATCTGAGCATTCTCATTGTCGGCCTCGATATTTGCGAGCGTCGTTTCAGCACGCTCTGGGTCGCCTGTCGGCGGTCATGCTACTACAGCAGGAAAGTTGAAAACACCAGGCGTAGCCTTCCGACTTGCGCGCAAGAGGCCACCCCGCTTTCGCTCGTCTCATGCAAGAGCCGTGGTACTCGCTCCCATCCTCAGGGTCACTGCCGATAAGAAGGGACGCGCGCACGTACTTGGGTGAGGCGGTCCAGGAACCGCCGCGCAGCCCATGACGACCCTTCGCAGACACGTACCAGATCGACGTCCTTGCCCAGACGTTCCCTGCCATGTCCAGTGCGCCATACGGGCTGGCCCATACGGGGACTTGTCATGATTCTCCTGCTCGGGCCCAAAAGAAAAGGAGCCTTGAACCGACTTCCATAGAGGCCGTGAATGAGAATCAGGCCTTCTCCACCTCCACGTTCGTGCTTCGCGGCACGTAGCAGGGTGCGGCCAGCCCCGTGCGGTAGTGGAGCTGCGCGTAGTCTCCCACCAGGTGAAGGGGCTTGATCGGCGAGGACACGGGATTCTGGCTGCTCTGCCAGTCCGCGAACTGGAACGGCTCCCAGGCGTGGTACACGATGATCTGTCCGGGCTGGACCGCCGGGGAGCGCTTCACCAGGATTCGAAAGCTCCCCACGTCGTTGTAGATGCGGACCCTGTCGTGGTCGCGGATGTTCCGGGCCGCCGCGTCGGCCGCGTTCATGTAGGCCACCGGCTCGCCTCGCTGGAGCTGGAGCAGCTGCTCGTCGTTTCGCCAGAGCGCGTGGATCGACCAGCGCGTGTGACCGCCGCCGAGTCGCAGCGGGTAGGGGCCGCCGATCGCGGGCAGCTCCTTGTAGGTCGGGAGGTCCTCGCCGGCGGCCATGAACCAGGGATGGTCGAGGAAGAACTGCTGCCGGCCGGTGAGCGTCGGCCAGGGTTCCTTCTGCTCCACGAACCACCGGGAGGGGGCCACGCTCTGGCCGGGCGTGAAGTCGCTGGCCACGCCGTTCGCCGGCGTGTAGCGGCCGGGCTCACGGATCCGGATCGCTCCCCGGCTCGCCGCCTCCCGCCAGGTGAGACCGCGGATCGGCTCGGACCTGCCGACGATGTAGTCGAGCGCCCTCTGCTCGTTCTCGACCGGGAACTTGCCGTCGGCGGACCAGGACCGGTACAGGGTCCGCAGGTCGTGCTCGAGGCCGAGCGGATCCCGAACGGGTTGCACGCCCCTTTCCAAGGCCCGTTCCTGAACGCGACGGGCCAGCAGGCCGAAGAACTCCCATTCGCTCTTGGCTTCTCCCAGAGGCTCGACCGCCTTCTCCCCCACCACCACGTACGGCAGGTAGCTCTGCGCGTACTTCACCCCGGGCTTCTCGTAGTAGCCGGCGGCGGGAAGCACGAGGTCGGACTTCAGGCCGGTCGTGCTCATGCGGAAGTCGATCGACACGACGAGGCCCAGCTTGGGCCAAAGCTCCTCCTCGGCGAGATGCGGCGCGGGCCAGCGTCGCAGCGGATTGCCGCCGGTGCAGATCAGAACCTTCGGATCCTTGCCGGGCTTCGGATAGACGGGCATCCAGCCCCGCCGGAGGCTCTCTTCCAAGTCGGGCTCGATCTCGGGCTGCGTCTTCGCGAGGCCCCCGTGTACGTAGAGCCAGAGGAGGGTCGGAGTCATCAGGTAGTTCTTGCGCACGTAGTCGGTGAGCAAGAACTCCATCGTGCGGGCGGGGGGTCGGTAGAGCCTCAGCAGCGGCTCGGCCAGGAACGGGGTTTCATGGCCACCGGCGATCGTCTCGAACCCGCTCAGGCTCCACCACGCAGCCACCCGCAGCCCGCCGCCCCGCCTTCCCTGGTTTCCCGTCAGCGCGACCAGCAGGATGAGCGCCCTCTGGTGGAGATCGCCGTGGAAGTGCTTGCAGGCACCGTACGAGGCGAGGATCAGCGCGCGCCGTGCGCGCCCGAAATCGCGCGCCAGCGCGCGAATCGTGCCGGCGGCGACACCGCTGATCGCGGCGGCGCGTTCGGGCGTATAGCGCGCCAGCCTCTCGCGCAGCAGCTCGAAGACCGGGCGCACGCTGACCTCGTGCCCGTCGTGGAGGGTGACCCGGAACCTCCCTTCGAGCGCGGGCTCCCTCTCGCCGAGATCGAGCTTCCGGAACCACCAGTCGCCCTTCGTCGCAGGCGCCCGAACGGGGCCTGCGTCTCGTTCGTCCCAGAAGTAGAAGAGGTCGTCTCTCCCTCCCTTCCGCAGGTCGCCCTCGCGCAGAAAGCGGCCCGTGTCGCTGCGCACCAGGAAGGGGAGATCCGTCTGCTCCCTCACGTAGTCCGCGTCGAGGAGCCCCTCTTCGATGATCACCCGCGCCATCGCCAGAGCGAGCGCCGCATCCGTTCCGACCTTCGGGTTGAGCCACAGGTCGGCGTGGAGCGCGGTGGCGTTGTAGTCCGGGGTCAGGACCGCGACCCGGGCGCCCCGGTAGCGGGCCTCCCACAGGAAGTGGGCGTCGGGCATCCGCGTATAGGAGGGGTTCATGCTCCAGACGAGGATCTGCTCGGCATGCATCCAGTCGTCGGATGTGCCGTCCACGTAGGCGATCCCCCAGGTCTGCACCGCCCCCATCGGGAGGTCTCCGACGCCTCCCCCGTTGGAGTCCAGCGTCGTCGCACCCAGCAGATTGAAGAAGCGCATCTCGGCCGCCGTGTCCGGGCCGAAGTCCACGTTCGTGGTACCGCCTTCGTAGACGACGCACTCCGGGCCGTCCTGCACGCAGGTGTCGACGATGGCATCCGCGACCTCGTCGAGCGCCTGCTTCCAGCCGATTCGCTTCCAGCGGCCGGATCCCCGCTCCCCAACGCGCTTCAGCGGGTGGGTGGGGCGAGCCGCGTCATACATCAACGCGCTGTAGCAGGCGCCCTTCTGGCATCCGCGCGNNGTGGACCGCAGCCTGCTCCTCGCGCCACACGAGTCCGTCCTTCACGTAGAGATCCCAGGAGCAGGCGGAAAGACAGTTGGCTCGAAGGTGGGTGCCCTTGACCACGGCATCCCAGCGCCACTTCTCTCGGTAGATGTCCTGCCAGCCGCGGTAGGCCTGCGGCTCGCGTAGCACGCTGGACCGGCTCGCAAGCGCGGATGAGCCTCGCAGACGCGTGAGCAAGAGTGCGACGACCGTCGCCCCGACACCCTTGAGGAATTCGCGACGGTTCACACCTGGTTTCACAGGCGGGCCCGTTCAGGCCAGATGCTTCGCGAGGCGCTTGGCGAGGCTGATGAGCGTGAGAACCGGAGGCAGCCCCCAGGGATCGGCGATCACCGAGCAGTCGCACACGTAGAGGCCCTCGCACTCCGTTTGCAGGTCCGCGTCGACGTGCCGGCCGATGGGAACCGTTCCGCCCGGGTGCGCGGCCGCGATGCGGCTCTTGAAGATCTTCTTCGCGCCCGCGTTGCGCAGGATCTCGCTTGCGCGGCGGTAGCCGCTCGCGAGCTTCTCGCGCTCGCTCGGCCCGAAGATCCGCCGCGCCTTGCCGGTGCTCACGCGCCCCCCGATCTCGTCGCGGATCTTGACCATGATCGTCAGCGTCTTCGAGTGGGCGAAGAGCCGGTCGAAGCGCAGGGCCGTGGCGGCGAGGGCCCGATAGCTCGCTCCGGGAAGCGGCATGTCGGTCATCATGTAGCCCTCGTCCGAGAGGTGGACGCCGGCCGTCATCGGGAACTCCCCTTCGTCTTCGATGCCCTCCGCCGCGCCGAAGACGGAGATCAGCGGGTCGCAGAAGAACCCCGCCCCCACCCCGCCGAGCCCGCTCGCCTGCAGGAGCTGCGGCGAGCCGATCCCGCCGGCGCAGACGATGACCCGGGGCGCTTGCGCCTCTTGGCGAGAGCTGCCCCTTACGAACTCGACCCCCCGGGCCCGCCCGCCTTCGAGCAGGACCCGCTGGACCTCGGCCCCGGCAAGCACCTGCGCATCGTGCTGCACGGCCTCCCGCAGGTAGTAGCGCGAGGTCCAGCGCGCGCTGCGCGGATAGCGACCGGGCCCGCAGCGCTCCTGGAAGATCGCCTTGTCGAGCTTGCGCCAGTCGTAGCCGAGATCGCGGGCGCTCTGCATGAGGCGGGTGGCCACGGGTCCCACCAGCTCGTCGGCGAGGGGTGCTATGGGGAGGTCCTTCCTGGCCTCCTCCACCTCTCTCGCGAGCTCGATGCCGAGCGACCGGAAGTACTCGAAGGGCGGCTCCCACATGGTGTTGAAGAAGAGCAGCGTGCTGCCTCCCACACCGATCCCGCGCGCCACGGGGATTCCGCGGCCGACGAAGACCAGATCCGTCTTGCCGTCCGGCTCGACCCTCGAGTCGGGATCGGCCTCTCCCTTCCCCTTCTNNGCGTTCATGATCGAGGTCGGCCTGCTCCTTTCTCGAGAACCAGGACTCTCTGGCCCCGGATGGCGAGCTCGCGGGCGAGCGTCCCGCCGGCCGCTCCGGAGCCCACCACGATGGCGTCGTAGCTGGCGTTCTGTGTGGGCGTCATGCGCCCCAGTATAACCGCGCGACCGGGTCCGAGTCGTCAGTCATCGAGGCCACGCGCCAACTCCAGGCGCCTGAAGAAGAGGGCTCTATCGAAGGGGCCGTCGATCCGCAGATCGGCGAGCTCGGCTCCGTCCCGGTCGAGGAAGCGCACCGCGGGCACGCCGGGGACCTGGTAGCGTTCGGCCGTTTCGGACACGGCGTCGGCCCCCGCCGTCGCGTCCACGCGAAGGGGCAGGAACCGCTGGTTCACCAGGCGGGCCAGCTCCGGATCCCGGAAGACCGAGCGCTGGACCGCCTTGCAGTCGGCGCACCAATCGGCGTGGAAGTCGACGATCACCGGCCTGTCGACCGGCCGGGCGGCGAGAGCCTCGCGGAACTCGGCCGAGCTGCTCACCTCGATCCACTCGACACCGCCGCCGGTCGGTTGCTTCTGGGCGGCGACGCCGAGGCCCGCGGAGGTGGCGCCGATCGCCATCACGGCGACCCACGAGGCCGCGGCAATGCGAGCGGTCCCGGAGGCGCCGGAGCGCGCGAGGCGGGCCCATCCGCCCAGGGCGAGAAGCGCCAGGAGTCCCCCTGCGATGGCGAGGCGTGCGTCGGCGCCGACTCCCAGCAGCTCGAAGCCCTTGACCGCGAAGTAGCTGCCCGCGCCGATCAGGATCAAGCCGAGAGCGGTTTCGACCCAGGCCAGCCAGCGGCCGGGACGGGGCAGCCGAGGCAGGACCGCCCCGAGGAGGAAGAAGGGGAGGCTGAGCCCCAGGGAGAAGCAGACCATGAGGAGCGCCGCGGATGCCGGGTCCTGGGTGGCGCCGATCAGAACCAGGATGCCTCCCAGCGCCGGCCCCGTGCAGCCGGCCGCCAGGATTCCCGACACAGCGCCGGCCAGGAGCGATCCGAGAGGGCCGGGCCCCCCGACGGAAGACGCCCAGTCGACCAGGCCGCTGGGCAGCCTGAAGACGTAGACCCCGAGCATTCCGGCTCCGAAGACCCACATGAGCAGGGCAAAGAAGAACTGAAAGGCGGGCGAGGCGGACCAGACGCCGAACAGCACGCCGGTCAGCCCGGCGACGACGCCCAGGGCGGCGTAGGTCATCGTCATGCCGGCGGCGTACATGGCGGAGAGAAGGGCCGCCCGCCGTCGGCCCACCTCGCCCCAGGAGCCGACGACGCTCACGGCCAGCGGGATCACCGGGTAGACGCAAGGAGTGAGGGAGGCCAGGAGTCCGCCCAGAAAGGCCGCCACGATGCTCGTTCCCTCGGGTCCCTCCTGAGCCGCCATCGAGCTCACCGGGAGGGCGGCGCCGACCAGGACCACGGCGGCGGCGACTGTTCCTTTCGAGACTTCTTGCTTGCGCATTGCTCCGTCCTCCCGAAGAGAGCTCCTTTGCCGACCNNAGGACAACGACGGCGGCGGCTCTACCTTTCGAGGCTTCTTGCTTGCGCATCGCTCCGTACTCCCGCAGAGATCCCCTTTACCGAACCGGTCAGTGGGTATGCCCGTGACCGCGAGCGTGTTCTTCGGCCTCCTCGTCGCTTTCGAACAGCACGGCGCAGTCTACGCATCCCTTCTTCCCGTGATGCTCGATTGCGTGCTCCACCTTCTGCTGTTGGGTCTCGAAGAGGGTTCCGCAAGCGGCGCATCCCTCCTTGCCGTGATGCTCGATCATGTGCTCGGCCGCCTCCGCATTGCTCGCGAACAGCGTCCCGCAGCAGCTCTCGGGGATTCCTTCTTCTGCGCCGACCGCGGCTGCGGAAAAGACGACAGCCAGCCCGGCGATTGCCAGAACCGCTCCCAATGCTCTCATTCTCTCATCTCCCATTTCGTGCTAACCACTTTGGAGCGCCTCCATGGCGTTCCTTTTACCTCCAATTCGTTTGGGGAAGGCGGTTGGTTACATGCTTTTTCTCGAGCGGCGCTGTAACCATCAGCGCCCGGGAAACGAATAACGGTCAAAGGGCCCGATGAAGGACCGCAGCGATCTCGCCGGGCTGATGGCTCGTTACCAGGCTGGCGAAGGCGACGCGTTGGCGGGCCTCTACGCGGCGACGGCGCAGGGAATGATCAACTTCGTCTACGGCCTCACCGGCGATCGTGCTCTCAGCGAGGACGTCCTACAGGAGGTCTTCTTGCGCGTGCATCGCGTGCGGCACACGTACACCCCGGGCCGGCCGGTCCGGCCATGGCTCTACGGCATCGCCCGCCACGTGGCGATCGACGCGCTGAGGAAGCGAGGACGCGAGACGCCGGTGGGGGACGAGAGGCTTCGGGAAAGGGCGGCGCCGGCGCCCGGCGCCGCCCTGGAGATGGCCGACCTCGAGGCGGCTCTCGCCGGACTGCCGAAGGCGCAAAGAGAGGCCTTTCTCATGACCAAGGTCTCGGGCCTCTCGGTGCGCGAGGCCGCCGCCGCCCTGGGGGCCAGCGAGGGGGCGGTCAAGGTCGGGGTCCACCGGGCCGTGAAGGCGCTGAGAAATTTCCTCGATGAGGGGAGCGAAGACGGTGGAGACTAGTTCGGACAGCCGCGAGTCGAAGAAGGACCCGGGGATCGCCGGCGCCCTCTCTCCCCCGCCCTTCGAGAAGACCGCCCTCGCGGAATTGACCGGAGAGGTGGAGCCTCGCAGACCGCTGCGCCCGCCCCTCCAGCGGGCGCTCCTTCTCCTCCTCGTGGCAGGCGGACTCGCGGCGGCAGCCCTCTCGATCACGAACCTGCGCCCCGACCTCGAACGGACGAGTTGGACCGTCACCTACGGCCCCGCCGTGATGGAGATGCTGGCGGGGTGGGCGGCGTTTCTTCTCGCCATGTCCTGGTCCGTACCGGGCGTCCGGGTCTCCCGCAGCCGCTCGGCCCTCTGGTGCGGCGCGATGGCGGTAATGGCCCTCGCTGCCGCCTTCGCCGCGCCGCACTTCGTGCCGGCCGCTCACCCGGGGGCGAGCGTCGGCTTCTCCCCAGCGAAGGGCTTTTCGTGCCTCGGCTTCGAGATGGTGCTCGGCGTGCCGATGCTCATGGCCGCGCTCTGGCTCGTCGCCAGAGGCGCTTCGGCAGCTCCTCGACTCGCCGGGGCCCTGGCGGGCCTGGGCGCCGGACTCGCGGCCGACGCGGCCATGCACCTCGATTGCGCGGCCGTGGACCCCGCTCACACCGTGGTCTGGCACCTGGGGGCCGTGACGCTCCTGTCGCTGCTCGGCGCCCTCGCCGGACGCTTCATGCCCAGGTGGTGAGGCGTCCCTTTCGCTGAGCCTCCGATCCGAGAGAGCGTCGTCAGTCCACGCGCCCCCAGATCGTCGCGTTGCCCTGGCCGAAGCCCACGCACATCGTCGCCAGGCCGTACTTGAAGCTCGGGTTCGCCTTCATGATCGAGTTGAGGGTGACGACCATGCGGCAGCCGCTGATCCCCAGCGGGTGCCCGAGAGCCAGCGCGCCGCCCCACAGGTTGGCCTTCTCGAAGGGGATCCCCAGCTCGCGCAGGCAGGCGATCGACTGGCTGGCGAAGGCCTCGTTGATCTCCACCACGTCCATCTGGTCGACGCTCAGCCCGGTGAGCTTCATCACCTTCTGCACCGCCGGCACCGGCCCCATGCCCATGATCGTCGGGTCGATGCCCGCCATCGCTCCGCCTACGTACTTGAGCGTGTAGGAGAGCCCCAGCGCATCGGCCTTCTCGCGGCTCATCAGCAGAGACGCCGCCGCCCCGTCGTTGAGCGGAGAGCTGGTCGCCGCGGTAACCACGCCGCCATCCGGCTTGAAGGCCGGCTGCATGGTCGCCATCTTCTCCAGCGTGGTGTCGCCACGCACGCACTGGTCGGTGTCGATGACCTGCTTGCTTCCGTCCTCGTAGGTCACCTCGATGGGGACGATCTCGTCCTTGAAGCAGCCGTCGGCCTGGGCCTTGGCCGCCTTCTGGTGGCTGGCCAGGGCGAACTCCTCCATCTCGAGGCGCTCGACCTTGTACTGCGCGGCCACCTTCTCGGCCGTGGCGCCCATGGGGATGTCCGCCAGGTTGTAGCGCTGCGTCAGTCGTGGCGGGAACTCCATGTTGGCACCCATCGGGATGCGCTGCATCATCTCGACGCCGCCGGCGATGGCGATCTCGATCTCTCCGGCCATGATCCCGCGCGCGCAGTCCTCGATGGCCGCCATCGCCGAGGCGCACTGCATCTCGACGCCGTTGCAGGCGACGCTCTCCGGGTAGCCGTTGGCCAGCCAGCCGAGCCTGCTGATCGCGTTCTGCGCGGCCGTCTGGTTGGCGCAGCCGACCATCAATACGTCGACGTCCTCGGGCTTCACCGCCTTGTTGCGCTCGAAGAGCGCCTTGTAGAGAACACCCAGCAGGTCCTCCGGGCGCGTGGTGCGCAGCCAGCCCTTCTCGGCGTGCGCCCTTCCGATCGGTGTGCGAACACCGTCCACCAGTACACACTCTTGCATGATCGCTCCTTTTCACCGCCCTTTTGCGGTGTATCTACCATATCTGCTGGGCCCGGACGACCCGAAACGGGCGCTGCAGCAGCAGATCCACGGCGCGCCGCCGCAACGGACCCGCGGCGCAGCGTCGGGCTATTCCTCGATCTCGGGGCCTTCCGCTCCTTCGCGGAACCAGGTGACGGGCCGGTACTCGCGGGGCACCACACCGTCCTGCTTGAACTTCGGGTATCCCAGGGACATCGCCGAGCAGATCCTCCAGGGCTCCTTCAGCCCGAGCTTCTCCTTGAGCGGCGGAACCATGTTGATGACCTGGCTGAACCCCACCCAGCAGGCCCGGATGCCCAGGGAGTTGGCGACCAGGTTCATGTTGGTTCCGCAGATGCCGACGTTGATCTCCGGGCCGCTGATGGAGCGCTCGTCGCCGGCGATCAGGATCACGGCCGGGGCATCCAGGAAGGGCTTTCCGTAGCGCTTGGCTATGGATCCAAAGCCTCCGTGGATGAGACGGGGATCGTAGAGACCGGGATTCGGGTCGGCCTCGTACATGGGAACCAGGTTCTTCACCGTCTCGTCGTTCATGTACATGCCGTACATCCCGCTCATCACACCGATGATGGTCTCATCCATCTCGTCGATGAGCGCCTTGTCCGTGACGACGATGAACTTCCAGGGCTGGCAGTTTCCGGCGCTGGGGGCGTAGCGGCCCGCCTCCAGCACCCGCCTGATCAGAGGCTCGGGCACCGGCTTCTTCTTGTAGTTCCGGACGCTGCGTCGGTTGAACACGGCCCGCTCGATCGCGTTCCATTCGTCCAGGTTCCCGTCGGCGTCCCGGACCTCGAGGGGCATCCTGGGCGGCAGGGGTTGGGGATCGGTGGCGTAGAAGCCGTCGTCCACGTGATACGTCTCGGCGATGGAGATGGCATCCACCGAGCACGCCACCATGCAGTTGTAGCAGCTGAAGCACGCATACTCTTCTTTCTGCTGGGGAAAGCCGTCCTCGTCGGCCTCGAAGACCCGGAACGGGCAGTTCTGGATGCACAAGCCGCACTTGTTGCACGCCTCGAGGTCTATCTTCATCACTCCCATGTGGACGTTCTTCGGACGGAAGACCTGTTCGACGTCTTCCCAAGCCATGGCTTCCTCCTCCTTCGTGTGGACTCACGGGGCTCTTGCCGGGCGCCTTGCGGGTGGGACCACCCGGCGCTCAGTATACAGAGCCGAAGCGTACGTGTTGAGAGCTACGGGACGGAACCCTGACGATGGGTCAGGATTCGCTCCCGACAGCGTCGGAGTCGTCTCGGAAACGGCTGGTTCCCGACTGCTCCTTGCAGTGCGGACTGCTCGTGAGTAGCAGCGGATGCGGTCTACTCCAGGTAGGTCTTGATGTACCGCTCCATCGCGCGCGTGGGCTTCCACCACTTCGCAACGCCCAGGTCCTCGGCCACCTTGTTCGCCCCGAGGTAGCCGGGGCCTCCGAGCACCATCCCACCCGGATAGTTGGAGGCGCCACACGTGTAGAGGCCCTCGATCGGCGTGGCGGAGTCCGAGCAATCCTGGTTCGGACGGAAGCAGCCCAGCTGCAGGGGGTCGTAGTCGCCGTGCTTGATGCCGCCCCGCCGCATGTTCGGCAGGCGGCGCTCGATGCCGACGGGCGTCTCGAAGCGCGTCATGAGGACGTTGTCCTTGGTCATGTTCGGGGCAGCCTGCTGCCACTTCTCCAGGATCGCCTGCTCGAGCTCGGGGCCCCGCTTGTCCCAGCCGCCCTCGATCTCGTAGGGCGCGTGGAGCTGGAAGAAGGACACGTTCCCGCCATACGGGGAACGCACGAGATGGGGGTCGAAGGTGCTCTCGCAGGTGGCATGGCCGCCGAAGTTGTCCAGGTCGATCTTGCCGGACACCACGTTCTCCCAGTGGGCGAGCAGCGGGTCGAGACCCTCGACGCCGAACACGGTCATGAAGGCGTCGTTGATCCAGTTGTCGTCGCACTTGTACTGCGGCGGCTCCTTGGTGGCCACGTGCAGCGTGTAGTAGCTCCACTTGTCGTACCGCCAGTCCTCGATCGCTTGCTTGAAGTCGGGCGGAAGATGCTCCGCGCCCACGAAGTCGAGGAAGGTGGTGTGGGGATCCAGGGTGGACATGACGACCTTGGCGCGAAGCGTGCGGCCCTCGGCGAGCCGAACGCCCACGGCGCGGCCGTTCTCCATCAGGATCTCTTCCACCTCGGCGGCGTCGACGATGGTGCCGCCGTTGCCGACGATCTCGCGCGCCAGGGAGCCCGCGAACTTGTGCGACCCCCCGTCGCAGTAGCACTTGTTGGAGCCCCGCTCGAGCATGAGAGCCACGAACATCCCCACGCCCGTCTCGTTGGGATCCAGCCCCCACATACAACTGATGTACAGCAGGAGGGCGCGCACCCGATCGTCCTCGAAGTGCTCGGTGATGATCTCCAGCGGGCTCTGCTCGGCCAGATCCAGCAGCTCTCGGCCGACGTTCGTCTTCTGCATGGCGAGGGTGATGTCCAGCGGAGACATGGGAGCCAGGTAGGTTGCCGGTCCCAGGATGTCTTCCACGATCTTGCGCCACCTTCGCATGAGCTTGCCGAAGGCGACGGCATCCTTGTAGTTGAACTTGGTGATCGAATCCTTCGTGTCCTCCACCATGCGCGCCAGCAGCAGCGACTGGCCGTCCTCGAACACCATGCCTGCCTGCTTGTTGGGCTTCGTCCACTGCAAGGCATGGCGGTCCATGTTGAAGTCCTGGAGCGCGGGCATGTAGTCGACCATCATGTGGTAGACGGAGTGCATGTTCGAGTAGTAGCCGGGGAAGAGGATCTCCTCGGTGGCGAGGCCGCCCCCGATCTCGTAGCGGCGCTCCACCGTGGCCACCTTCAAGCCGGCCTTGGCCAGGTAGGCGCTCGCGATCAGGCCGTTGGGCCCGGCTCCGATCACGACCGCATCCCAGTCGCTCTCCTCGGGAAACTCGTCGAATATCTTGCCAATCAACGGATTCGGCATGGAACTGTCCTCTTCTTTAGCGCGGGATTGCGGAGATCTTGCCCTGTTGCGGGATGTACCACGGCGACGGGTACCACCACTTCCCGGGCTCGACCATTCCATCCTCGATCAGGATGTGCATCAGGTTGTAGGGGATCGCCATGAGCGCGAGACCTCCCGGATGACAGGCCGTCTGGTTGCAGAGGTAGAGGTTCTCGATGGGCGTTCGGTAGCGCGCCAGCTCCGGAAGGGGCCGGTTCTCTCCCCACTGGTCGCCGCAGTGGCGGGTGCCGCACCAGGTGCCGCCGATCAGACCCGAGTTGCGGAACTCCGACTCGTAGGGCGTGTTCGCCAGGTGGGCCACCAGGTTGTCGTCGTCGAGATTCTCGACGACCTGGCTGAACGCCTTGCGCATGTAGGCGTTCACCTCCTCCTTGTTCTTGTCGATGGCGTCGGGCCCTCCGGGCTGGTACTCCGGCGGGGGCACGTAGACGTAGTAGGGGGATTCCAGATAGACCCCCGGGATCGTGCACTGGTCGTCGTGCTCGGGGTTGAACCTCGTGCTCGGGGTCCCGATCCACATCAGCCTCTCGGGCGGCACGGTGGGGTTGCCCCGCCGGCCGTCCACGTCTGCCACGTGCTCGTAGTAGATCTCGCGTGAGTCGCAGGGGTAGGGCCCGCCGACCTGGCCGGGCTCGTCCCGGGTGGGCGAGCGGAACTTCTGCCGGGCGCGCAGCGGCTCGCGGGTGAGCAGGTGCGACACCCAGATGCTGCCGCCCTTGAGGCTGATGTCCTCCACCTGCTGCAGGAATCCGGCATCCNNGAAGGTGGGCTTGATGTGTGCAGGCGCTGATCACCGCCTTGTTCGCCCAGATCTTCTTCTCGTCGGTGGTGGCGGTCTCCCGCAGGCGCACCCCGGCCGCCCGCCCGTCTTCGACGATGATCTCCTCCACCGGGCAGCAGGTGCGCACCACCACGCCGTGGGCGATCGCGCAGCGGATGATCGAGTGGAAGTAGCCGTGCATGCCGCCCCGAGGAACGCTGACCCCGCCGTAGATGGTCAGCGTGATGTCGCAGCCGAGGGCCGGGATGGCCACGCCCTCCCAGTGCCCGGCGGCTCCGGAGTACCAGGACACCATGGCGTGCTGGACCTTGGGGGGCTCGGTCTCGCAGTACTCGTCCATCAGGTCGAACAGCGTCATCTCGAGCAGCTCTTCGGTCCAGATGTCCGGCTGGTGCTTCTTGTACACCTGCATGTAGGGGATGTTCTCGGCCGTCACCTCGACCTCGGGGGGATGCGGCGGGCACCAGAAGATGGAGCGCAGGAGGTCCTTGATGAAGGGCGGCTGTCCCAGCATGCCGGCGAGCTTGGCCCAGCCCATCACGTCCTTGTCGGTGAGCGGCGCCACCCCCTCGGTGGTCAGGATCCCCGCGTCTTTCTGATCCGCGAGGTTCTGCGACATGGGGCTCCAGTCCATGCGGAAGCCGTACTTGTGCAGCTCGAGCTGCTCGAAGCCGGGGGCCGGGCCCGCGTACATGTACATGGCGTGGGGGGTGATGCGGACGCCGGGGATGGGCTCGGTGTTCTCACACGCGCCTCCGGCCTCGGGCCGCTCCTCCAGCACGCAGACGCTGGCTCCGCACTTCCCCAGATATGCCGACAGCGCGACCCCGTTGGGTCCGCCGCCCACGACCACGAAGTCATACCGTTCATCCTTGCCCATCGGTTCCTCCCTTTCGGAGCTGCGACCTGCCCGACCTGACGCTGCGCGACCCCAGGGCAGCGAGCGACTCACCCACAGGGGCCGGGGAGACGGGCCCCCAGCGCCGCGAGAGCAAGAAGAGGCTGCCGAGCCGGCCCGGCCTCCCGGNNTCCGGTGAAATCGATTCTTCCATATGATATGTAATATGTGATATATAAAACAAGAAAAATGTCGTCGGGTAAATATCTAGGTAAATCGGGGAGTTATGCGACGGCCGGGCCGGGGCACCGGTCGTGACCCCTGAGCAACGGGCGCAGCGGCGGAGGAGGCCCGTTTCTCAGCGGGAGCGGAGCGCCGCGACCCAGGAGCAGCTGATCCAGGCCGTCGTGGAGTCCCTGCTCGAGCGCGGCTATCACCAGACCTCCGTGAACGAGATCTGCCGGCGCGCGGGAGTCACCTCCAGCGCCGTCCAGCACCACTTCGGCGGCAAGCGGCAGCTGATGATGGCCGTCGCCGAGACCCTCGCCGCGCGCAACCGCCAGCTGCTGGATCAGGTCGCGTCGAGCCCGCAGCCCCGCGAGATCGTCGAGCAGCTGGAGGCGAACCCGGATCTCTGGCTGCAGGGACTGCGGGTCAATTACGAGCTGCTGATGGCGGCGCGCAGCGATCCGGAGCTGTGGGACCTGTATGCGCCGTTCCAGCGCGCCATCTACGAATGGCGGGACGCGTGGGCGCTGAAGATCTTCGGAGATGCGCCGGTTCCGGAGCAGCGCCGGGTGCTGCTGATCCGCCTGCTCGACGCCCTGGCGTCGGGGGTCGTGGGTCAGGTGATGGTCACGGACGACCACGAGTACTTGCGGGGCTTCTTCACCTTCCTCAAGGAGCTGATCCAGCGCGAGGTCGAAGGGACCGAGGGACGCTGACGCGCGACTCCAGGAGGTGCCGTCGGAGCGACGTCCGGCTCGGCTTGACCTGGCGCCGGAAATCGTGGTAGACAGCGGCACATCGACGGGCGCCGCGAAGCGGGCCAGTGCCGGCAGCGATCCATCCCATGCGAGCCGCTGGCGCCACGCCGGGTTCGGTCGGAGTTTCGCCCGGACAGAACAGACATCACAGAGCGAAGAGAGAGAAGAACGGAGGCTCACTTGGCTGAGAGCGACAAGGCCGGAGCAGCACAAGGAGAGAAGAAACAGAATCCGATCGTGCCGCACCTGCGGCTACCCGAAGCCCCCGGCGAGAAGGCGTACATCGCGGGAGTCAAGTGCAGGTCATGCGGAGCCGCCTTCCTCGGCACCCGCATGGCCTGCGGCAAGTGCTCCGCGGTAGACGACTTCGACGAGCTGCGGTTCAGCGATCACGGGACCCTGCGCGCCTTCACCATCGTCTACCAGACGGCTCCGGGGATCGACGTGCCCTTCATCGCCGCCATCGTCGACCTGCCCGAGGGGGCTGCCGTCCGCTGCAACATCGGCGGGGTGGAGCCCGATGGCGAGAAGGTGGCGGCCCTGCTGGGCAAGAGACTGGAGATGTACACGGAGACGGTGCGAACGGATCAGGAGGGAAACGACGTCGTCGCCTTCAAGTTCCGTCCGGCAGCGTCGTGATGCATCCAGAACGGCGACGACGATCGGCTCGAGCGCTTGCGCGAGCCTTTCCATTCGATCTGTGCTCATGAAAAGGAGGTAAGTCCCGTGAAGCCGGCGAGAGACGTTTACATCGTTGGGGTAGGCATGATCAAGTACGGCCGCTATCCCGACAAGACGGTGGCGGAGCTTGCCACCGAGGCGGTGATCGCTGCCCTGAAGGATGCCAACATGACGATGAAGGACATCCAGATGGTGGGCAGCGGCAACCTGAGCGCACCGGTCGGCCAGGCGATCATGAGAAGCGTGGGACAGACGGGCGTTCCGGTGGTGAACGTGTCCAATGCCTGCGCCACCGGCTCCACGGCGTGCCGCGAGGCCTACTTCTCGGTGGCCTCCGGCGCCTACGACGTCGCCATGGGCATCGGCTCGGAGCAGATGGGCAAGGCGGGGCTGCTCGGCGGCGCGCGGAAGAAGCGCGACCCGGCCTACGCGACCGAAGGCGTTCAGGGCTCGAACACGATGCCGTCGGTCTTCTCGCAGTGGGGCACGGACCACATGCGCAAGTACGGCACCACCTTCGAGGACTTCGCCAGGGTGGCGTACAAGAACCACAAGAACTCCGTGCACAACCCCTACGCCCAGTACCAGAAGGAGTTCAGCCTGGAGGAGATCATGAACAGCCGCATGATCTCCTGGCCGAACACCCTGCTGATGTGCTGCCCCACCGGCGACGGCGCCGGGGCGGTGATCTACGCCTCGGAGGAGAAGGCCCGGCAGTTCGGCTGCAAGACCGTCAAGGTGGCCGCCTCGATCCTCGCCAGCGACCCCTGGACGGAGACGGGCGAGGCCATCCTCGACGTCAACGAGGTCACCCGGCTGGCTGCCAAGGAGGCCTGGGAGACGGCGGGCATCGGGCCGGAGGACCTGGACGTGGTGGAGCTGCACGACTGCTTCGCCACGGCCGAGATGCTGCACTACGAGAACCTGGGCCTGTGCGCCGACGGCGAAGGCCCCCGCTGCCTGAAGCAGGGCGACTTCGACATCGGCGGCAGGGTGGCGGTCAACGCCAGCGGCGGCCTGATCTCCCGGGGCCACCCCTTGGGGGCGACGGGCGCCTGCGGCATCTCCGAGATCGTCTGGCAGCTGCGGGGCGAGTC
>JABAHP010008899.1_pt8 | contig 18030 bp, 29 predicted proteins | sample 7062081 | NCBI WGS metagenome assembly JABAHP01 (sample SAMN14534357, study PRJNA622989) | marine sediment metagenome | biome: marine biome [ENVO:00000428]; feature: marine pelagic biome [ENVO:01000023]; material: deep marine sediment [ENVO:00002113] | place: India: Gulf of Kutch | collected...
AATTCATTATCCAATGTGCATCTATATTCATGCCATGACTTTGTGATTAAATCATGAACCCATGTTCTGTCAGCCGTTGGAAATGTTAGAACATAAAATATATGACCATTATATTGATAGGTATCTCCAATTGCGTCATCAACTCTTTCGTATTTTCTTAATTCCGCGTTGATAGCTTCTGTTGAAAGTAATTCTATTTGATAATCCACTAGCGAAACGACGATCCTATTTCCTTCTCTGTTTTCAGCCAACCAAATTCCAATGAAATTATGGGTTACAACCGCTGAAAATGGCGCACAACAACCGTAGTTTTGAACCAAACTTGTACGTCTTTCATAAGGAAATGGAACGCCACCAACATCGAACCATGCTTCTGATGTATATTGACCAATCAGCCAAACTTCTTCTTTTAATGTCAAACTGGTTACTAAATTATCAGGCAGATATTGAGCAGTTGCAAAATCTAACGCATTGACTTTATCAAATTGATTTATCTCAGAAATATACCATTGATTACTATTCTGTCTGATATAAATTCCTCGACCGTCATCATAAGTCGGCTTAATTGGAACATAAAATTCTGAATCAATTGTGACATCAAATTCCCAATAATCATTAACGGTGTGCCCAGTCGTATGTGTGAAGCTAACCTGAACGCCGTCTTCTAATGTTTGAATGCCGCCACTAATTTGTACTTTTGTTTCTTGATACGTATCGCCACCATCATTCGACCATTTAAATGTATCAGCTGTCGGAGCGCCTAATTCAACAATAGAATCTATTGTGACACGATATTTTCTGTTAACGCTTGCGGTATATTCTCCTTGCGTCAACATATCATTTAAACCACTGCCCGTAAATGTTGGGGCACCAATGGTTGAAGATGCTGCCTCGATAACAAAAAACTTTTCTTCTTCATGAAAGTCATCTTTTTTTACTTGATAAACATATCCGTAGCGCCCATCGCTAATAAAAATCTGATTTNNTTCATTTGAAAGAAATGTCACTTTCCCAACGCTTGTATTTAAAGTTCCTTTTTCATAACGCCTGCCGTTTGAAACGAATAGATAAAATTTGTTATCAATGACGCAATAGAGGACATTATTTATAACAATTGCACCACGATTACTTTTTTGATCTTCATCTCCTTCATGCCACGTTTCAAGGGCAGGGCGAGGAAGCAACGCTGATGGTGATTTTCCTGTTGGATCTAGCGTTAAATACCAATTAATACAATTCTGCGAATCTAATTGTCTTGCAGGCGATAAGTTATAAGCTTGTCCAATGAAAGGAATAACAGCCATTAACGTAATCTCCTATTTTCTGGCTGGATTCTCATAGAACCTTGTTCATTGTCATGACTGTTTGCAAGTATGAGTGCATCACTTGCCCTTTTTTCTAAATTTGCATACGATTGCCCAACATTTTTACCAAATGTTGAAGCGCATCTAACGGCTAGATTTAGAACCAAAGCATCGTACCATTCTTGCGGGAAATCAGGTGAATTTTCATTTGTATCAAAATCAAAAAATACACTCTGAAATACAAAACTTAAATCGTATGTAAAATCAGACGGAACAGGCCATATACGTATCACTGCATCATTTAACTGTCTATCATAGTTATACATCGTAGGAACTGCGGCAGAATTCTTATTTGGTAATTCAAAGAAATCTTGATACGAAAGATAAGTCAATGGTACTTCATTTCTAAAACTTTGAGATACAGTTAATCGGTTGACCGATAAAATATTGAACGGTTTTTTTGTTTTATTTGTATAAAAAACGACTTTATTTCCTGAGCGTGCATCATCTGGCAACGTTGAAGGCGAAATATCTACCGTTCCGATCCCTGTTGAATCAACTTTTGCCCAAAATCTTGTATTGTTATTTAGAACAATTCCAATATTATCGCCACTATTTATATTTGCTGTACTTTCAACTGCAATGATTGATACACCACTTGAGGCATCTGCTGAAAGAGAGGTATATTTATAAGGTTCTGATGTGAAATGCTGAGAAGAATTTTCTGATATTAAATAATCTGATACACCGACATCTAAAAATAAATATCCGGTATTCTTTTTCCACAGATTATCGCCGAAAGCTTGCCAAGATTTAATTAATCTATTTAGATGACGATTAACAATTTCGCCTATTTCATCAGCGACTTGGTCAACAGGCGAAATCTCTCTTATCTCTAATAGCGCATCGCGTATAATAGTCGCACGTGTATCTGTATAATCTGTCGTTGTAGATACTGTCATCTTGCGCCCTCAACATTATAAATCCTCAGGTTTTACTTCTTCTGTTATGAATTTCGGACTGCCTTGCAATCTAGCTATAGGCACAGTTTGATCATCTCTAATTCCTCTAACAAAATCCTGTGGATGTCTCACTTCAAAACATCTTTTACAAACAAATAAATTATCCCATTCTAATTGAAGTTTGGATGCTTTATACTTTTCTCCGCATCTATCGCAGATAGCATTCCAGTCTCCTTTCTTTAAATAATCTGCTCTACCCATAGGTATTATTTTCTTTTTCTGGCCGCTCGCCGTCTGCCGGTAGCTGCCATTTTAGCCATTTTTTGCTTGCCATATTTCTTTCTGCCAATAGCAGCAGCAACAGCTTTTGGATTTCTAACACCTTTGCCAGACAATTCTTCGGTAAGTTTTTTAAAACGACCACCGCTTCCAAGTCTTGGTTTTTTTCCGCCAGTAGATTTTCTTTTTGAATAAGCCATAAATTACCTCTTACTTTTGCGTCTTTGACGACGCGGTTTTTTCATTCCACCACTTTTATAAGGCATTTTACTACCTTTTCCACGCATACAGCCCATTTTTAACCTCTATCTAATAACTTTGATACTTTTTTGCAGTATATAAAATACGATAAATCCTCTGTCAGCAATTTCTTCTAATCCAGTCGTACTTAAAAGGATATTTCCTGTTCTAAGAGCGCCCGCATTATTATAAATTCCGCCAGCCCTATCATTGAAATTCAAATCGTCAGAATAATCCTGCTCAATTGTAATAAGTGGAATATTTGCACCAGCATCGAATGTCCATTTATCGCCCAATGTATGACCAGTTGTGGCTGCAAATGTCACTTCTATGCCATTACTAAGCGCTTGCGCACTTCCTGTAATTGCTACACCAGTTGTATAAGTTGAGCCGCCATTATCAGACCACTTAAATGTATCTGGAGTGCCAGCCGAATCTATTTCAATAATATACTGCGCATCTTCTGCACCAGAGAAAATTGAATTTCGAGTCATATCATCCAAACCAGTTCCAGTAAATGTCACTGGTTCAATGCCGCCGTCCCAATACAATATTCCAGAAAAACCATCAAAATGATAAGTTACTCTAGCGAGTGAATTATCTGTCGATTGCTCTCGATAATCTGAAGCCTTATAAATAGGATAATAAAGCAAATCGCCAGAGGAACCATCACTTTGTATTGTCGCCTTTATGATTGTATCTCTTGCACCATCACAAAGGGTTTGCGTCAAAATGGTATGTGCCATTTTTTAACCTCTATTTTATAAAACAGAAATTGTAGCACCTGCTGTGACTCGGCTAAATTTAATATAAATATCAATTTCACCCGTGCCTGTGCAATCTCCTACTGTTGATTGAACCTGAAGTTTCTTGCCGTTTTCAATAACTGTTTTGAAAGCTGCTGCGCTGAATGTCTCCATATCTAAAGTTACATTTGCACCTAAATTCGCAACAGTTTCTTCGGCAAAAATTGGATTACCTCTGGCATTATCAGACTTTAATTGAAAATTTGTGCCGCCAGCTAATCCAGTTGCATCTGTTTTCAATGTAACTGCTTCAACATTCAATTCGCCTGTAGCTACGCCTGAAATATCAACGGGCGACGCTGTAAGAATTGTATTTGAAACAACAGTCTTTTTAACCCAGAAAACTGAACCAATTGGTTCCGGCGTCGAATCAACAGGAATGGTATAACCACCACTATCAATGCTATTAACAGCCAAATTTCCCGTGCATTTTAGACTGCCAGGATCAAGTGTCGTCGAAGCACCGTCTGCGTACAATCTGTTATCTGAAAAATTGCCAGTTGAAGCTGATGTAACAAGAACAGCATACTTCGTTGACTCAACATTGTGAAATATATTGTCAACGATATTCAAATTTGTTGAAATTTCAGTGAATATATGCAAAGGAGCATTATTGAATTTACCATATACGAAGTTATTCTTTAAAGAAACACCGTCTGTCACTTCAGAAATAGAAATTCCTGCAATCGATATCTGAGCCGATCCAGCATAAATAAAACAGTCTATAATTTCTGTATTGTCTGCATCGTTTGCTGCTGACCCAATATCAATACTTAAAGCAACAGGAAATGTTCCTTCTAAAAAGCTGCATTTTTCGATGACACAATCGGTTGCATTGATATATAACATTTTTGATAGATTTTGTTTATTACACAAAAATCTTAAGTTATATATTTTCGTTGATGTGCCAGTTGATGAAATTTTTACAGCTGACGTTAATTCGGTTTCAAAAGATAAAGTAGGCTGCTGCTCACCAGAACCCACACCAATAATTGTAACACCACTCGTATCAATTGTAACTTCGCTACTGATTGTCTCATAATGGTTTTCGCCAACTAAGACAACATCTCCAGTATCTGCTTTTACTTTACTTAATGCACCATCTACGCCAAAAAGGGTAGCAAAAGGTGCATTTGATGTGCCGGTATTTCCGTCAGACGCATTTGGTGCGCTAGAATTTACCCAATAAACATTACCACTCGGATTAACTAACATTGCAAGAGGGACTTGCTGCACAGCCAACCCATTCTCAAAACCGTTCGGATAATTAGAGTAAGGCATTTTTAACCCCCATAGTTAAAGGCGCGCTACTCGCGCGCCATAGTATTTAAACAATTACGCGCCAGGAGAACCCCAAACACCTTTAGGGTCAGACCAACCAAATACATATCGTTCTGTTGCTTTGTATAATAAATTGGATGTACCAAAATCATTATCTTTAGCGAATTTCAAAGGTCGTCTGCTGAAATATCTGAGTCCAACAGGACAATTTGTTATAACAAACCACGCATCAGGATCAACAAAATAGTGATTTACAAAATATCCTTCAGGAATTGAACCTAACTGATACATTGCATTGATATCCCTATCCGCTGTTCCAGGACGTTGTGGGTTATTCAANNTTCGATTATCTCTAAAATCTCCAATATCAATAATTGCCTGTTCAAGCGCTGCTTCACTCAAATCCAGTCCCTGAATTTGTCCAGCACTATTGATTGGCACATTTGGAAATGAACCGCCTTCAATAGGATGAGCTTCGTTACATAGAGAAACGCCGTCACCGCCTTTGTATGACGAGCTAAATGCTCTATTGAAAATATTTGCGCCAAGATTTTCTTTGGTTTGATGTTGGGAAAATGCTAATGCGCGACCTCTATCCCTTGCAATTTCTGCATAAAGATTATCTTCCATTTCCTCTTCTGTAATAACAAAGCCTAAACCATAAACTCTATTATAATAACGAGTCACGAAAGANNGAAAGATTGTTTTTGAGTATCGTACTCAATTGCTGCGCCTTCGCTTTTCTGTTTCGCCAGACCAAAACCAGTCAAAGAAACATCATCTTCATAATTTTTAAAAGATTTTAATTCTTCGAACAATGGTTTCCATTCTGGCTGATATTCATCATAAGCCATTCCAAAGAAATTTTTAACACCTGGCCAGAGTGCCTTCGGTATTGAACCGGTTGTAATTACACCACTCATTTTTTACACCTCTTATTAAACACCAGCAGTTTGCTTGTATAAATGTTCGTTAATCATGCAACGCACTTTAGCGTACTCGCCAAATTCATTGTCTTCTGCAACAGATAAGTCTAATACTCTTAATTGCGCGCTACTCGCTGTTAAAGTTGTTGTATCTAACTCCATACCAGAAAGTCCGGTATAAATATCGCCAGCACTAACTTTAATCTCAGCATTTTCACCGATATTATCTGCAACCAATGAACCGCTCGCTTGTATTTCGAACGAGACATAAGGGTCATCGCAGACCAAAACGGTAGCAAGTTCACTTGCTGGTCTGTAAATTCTGTTGAGATTATCACCAGTTACTAAAAATCCGACAACAATACCGACCAAAACATCGGATGCTTCAGCCTGTGTTACAACAGGATGATCTTTGTTATCAGTTCCTATAGCAGCTGTGCCAGTGTGTTTAACAAAATCGCCTAAAAATAGCGCGGTTACATCACTGGCTAAAACTGTATACGGATGAATAGCACCTGTATATTGTGCCATTTGTTGGACACCCGTAATTCGGGCTCCAAATTTTGAATTAACATTAGCCATTGTCTAAACCTCTTAATTAAAATTAAATAGATATAATTCCTCTAATGAGTTTTTATGCTATCTACTAGCCGTGAAGGATTTGTGCTATCTACTAGCGATTTGAGTTTGACGACGAATCATCGTCATCATCGTGAAAAACTTTGTAGACATTTTTTTTGACGCCATTCATATCTTTCATTCCAAGATTTTGATAGGTCATTTCAATTTGCTTATCTACAAAGTCTGTTTCTTTCAGTTTTTGGCGTTGAATTTCCTGCCATTCTTCCATTGGAATTTTCATCCAAATTGCTTTAACTCCTTGTCCACAATCTTGTTCTGCAAGAACGCCCATTTGATTTCCGCTGTACGTTCCGCGTAAATCATCCTCCGTCTTCCCGTAATGTGGCTCATAGCCGCTTAAACGACATTGAGCAATATTACCGTCTTCGTCATTACATAACCGGTAAAACATTCCTGGCTCTGGGTCTTTTACACCTACTCGTCTTTGCTTAAACTTTGGTATAAAATTGCGTCTTTTCTTGCTTGGAGATTGATTACTTGGAGATAATTCGCTAGGCTTTTGTCTTTTAGCCTCTTTCTTTTCTTGTACCACATCTTCTACTGGTGTGTCAACTGTTTTTGCAGATTTTCTTTCAACTGTTTTTGCAGATTTTCTTACCATTTTAAATTACCCCTTGTTCTTTCAATTGCTTAATATAATCTTCGCGCGTTAATCCACATCCCGTATTAACAAAATTATCAATGATATTTTGTGTTTGCCTATCTAATTGTTCGTATCGTGGCAAATTATTTTTATTTGGTGGTGGTGTTTTACCTTCGACTGTCATAGCTGAGTTCCTATTTTGATTTTGAAATTCTTGAGGAAATTGTTTTTTAACTTCGATTTCAACTTCACCGAGTCGGCGCATAATATCCCATTCGGGATGGTCTGTTACCAATCTATCGTATAATCCAGCTGCAAATGTACTCATTGCCGTATTTATCGGGTGATTTGAGTTAAACCAATCGCTGTTACGCGCTCTAAATTGCAGAATTTCTTGTGGAATTTGAGGCTGCTGCGATTTTTGGTCTGTCGATTGCTGAGTCTGCGGCACCTCTTGTGATAAACTTTCAAGCTGTGCGTTATATTGATTGTATATTTTCTCGTATTGTTCCATTTCATCTACATTTCGTGCTTCAAATGCTTCTCTTTTCTTCTTTTTTGCATCATCTGCACGTTCTTGAGCGAAAATTCTCGCCTGTTCGCGACTCATCGACAATAATTTATCGTTCATTTTCTTCAATTCGTCAGAAACTGATTTATATTGCGTCCTAAATTCACCATTTTTCACGAATTGATGCGCCGGAATCCAATCATCTGGATTGCCACTGTATTGTTCTTTCGGTAACCATCCTTTCAATAAAGCCTGTTGTTCGACCTTGCTATAAACTTCTTCAGAATTTTGAGTAGGTTTATCAATATAGGACTCTAAATATCCCTTATTGTCTTCGCCACCTTGTTCTTTGTTTTCAGTAATTTCACTCATATTATTCCTCGTCTAATACGCCAAATATGTCTTTATCAGGCACAAATTTAAATTCATATTCATCAGTTTCTTGTTCTATTTCAACAAATCTGCCTGAATGTCTTACAAATTGTACTTGTTGTCCGATTTTAGGTTTTAATTCTTCTTCAAGAATATCCTGAAAAGCATTTGAACCTTTTTTAACTATCCAACCCATATCTGCTGCCTGTAAATCTTCTCGCTGAGTTCTCTCAGACAATATAATTCCTCCAGCAGACTTTTCTTGTGGTTTTTTAATTTTAATAAGACAACAAACATCCAACGGACGCCATTTTGTTTCACTCATCTGTTTCCTCTTTTATTTCATATAATAATTCTTCTAAATTAGATTCTTCAATAAATCGTTTAGCCTCAGCAAAGCCCTCTCTTAGCCCCTGCATTTCTCCAACGTAATATATGTTATCGTGTTGTCTATGAATAATAATCTCTTCAGTGGCTGAAATAGCATGCTCAATTGATNNGGGTTATTTTTCCATTGAATTAAATCTTGCTCAGTAAATAATTCATCGCTCATTTTTGTTCTTCCTCAGGTAATTTTGCTTCTTCACCTTCTGGTGCTTCTGCTTCTGGTGATGCTATTTCTTTTTCTTCTGGCGCAGCAGGCTCAGGTTGTTGTGGGGGCGCCGCTTGTGGCTGCGGTTGAGCTTGTGGTGGCGTACCTTGTGGCATTTGAGGCGCCATTGGCGTCATAAAAGGAGATTCAAATTCTCGAATAGCTTGTTGTTCATATTGCGCCTGAAGTTTATCAGCAACCTGTAGAACTTGTGCATTATCCTGAATTTCTAAAGCTGCCAATTTCGCTATCGAATCAACGCGCTCATTTGTTGAATCAATCGCTGCTTTGAGTGCCTCTAATTGCAAACGTTTTTCTTCAAGGACTATTTGTTCAGCTTTATATTCTGATTCTCGCATCATTTCAGCACTTTTCATATCAAAATGATTAGCCTGCGAGCTAAGAACATGAGCTTGAGCCATCATTACCTGTGCCTCTGGTGGTGGGGGCGCATGCGGGTCTGGCGGCGGATTTATAATATTTTCTTGATTATCTAATCGCAGCATCGAAACATATCTTGTAACGACTTCTCGTTCATTTATGTTCGGGTCATCTTTAATATTCCATAGTGCCTGCAATTTTGTAAATCGCTCTGTATCAGATGCAATGCTTGGGTCGGCGACCGGAAAAACACCATACTCTTTCTTTGAATACATTTCTCTTGTTACCATTCCGCTTTCTTTTGCGAATCTGTAAGTATCAGTTGCCGGAAGATATTTTGCATTTACCTCGTATAATTTTTCATATTCTTTTTTGAGCGACTGAAACAGTCTGTGAAAAATAGAAGAGTATACTTTCTGACCTTGCTGCAATACCGCTAATAATGAAGTCGCTGGTGTATTTGCAGGTGGCAATTGACCTTGCATTGGGTCGTTAATAGATGCTAAGTCTTTGGATGATTGAATTAAAAATTGCAGCAAATTGAACATCGTCTGCGATGGCTCTTTCGTCGGCAGCGGCATGATTGATTGGCTAAGTGAAATACCAGACGGAGAATTAACCATCATCCATTCGCCAGGCCCCATTTTAATTTTTTCTTTCGGAATTTTAAGTGATTTGGAAATAAATCCAGATTGCAAATTTGCGAGATGCGCTGAATCTAACAGCGAGTTTGTAATTGCATTTACTGACTCATTTATTGGATAAAGAAATTGTCCAAATCCAAGCCCCATAAAGGCGCCGTCTACAGACGGTAAGAAATGATAATCAGTGTAATAATTATGCCCTTTTATTCCGATTATTTTCCCTTCTGGGTGCAAAAATGAATCCATATCAAAACGGGCAACAATTCTTAAAATATCTGCAGTATTTTTGTGTATTGTAACAACATACGGTTCTTTGTAGCCGTCTTCATCTAAATCCAATGAACAACTGCATTCATAAACATCGTGCCAGTCTGTTCTGCTTTCAGGATTTTCAGAAACCGTAATATTTCCTTCTTTTAAGTCATCTCGTTCGTACGAATTTGACACTTGTTTGAATTTTTCAAGCGGATATCCTTTATAAATTCCTGCACGCATGCGCTCAATAATTTGGTTTGTAGTGAGCGATAATAGATGAGTTACGCGCTCAGCTTTTTCAAGCGCTGAACAATTTTGATTTAAAATAATGCTTTCGGGTAAGCAAAAATCAACGCACGGNNAGTCAAAATACGTTTTGCGATAAACAGTACCCAGTAACGGAAGCGTCATCAATAATCTATCAGTATCACATAACCAATTCTTCACAACATCAAGCAACTGATAGCTCATATGTCTGCCGACCATGTAAGCCTTTTGAAACTCTTCTGGCTTTGCATCAGCACGCATAATTGCTGATCTGACAATATTTGTACCTTGTATTATTTCAGGACTTGTGCGTGCGTTGAATTGTATGCAGCCTTGTAGAATAAGTGGGATTTTTACGTTAGAGGCCTTGTCCCATGGATAGCTTTTTACATTGATATCTTGCCGCGCAATTTTAAGCGCTTCGTGCATCTGGTCAAGCCAGTCTGCTCGGCTATCTTCGTCAGCTTCGATCCCTTCGATTATATCGAATGAAATCTGACGTAATTTATCGTCGTCCAAATCATCAGCAATATTCTTTTTGCCGATATAGTTTCGCAGTCTGTTTACGTCTATTTCCTGCATGTGGATAACTTGTTAATAACCTGTGGATAACCTGTTAATAACTTTATAAACCACAATTCGACGCATGTCAACATATTAAAGTGAAAATTTTTGTGGGAAGACGGAACTTTCAAGATAAAAACCTACCCAAAAAAAGGGTGAGTTTTTATCCTGAAAATCGCAATAAAAAAGGCTTGACACCTGAGGTAATCAAGCCTAAGATTGTATTTGTTGAGAATACGTAATAATCCTACCAGATTTTTTCCTTATTTTCAACAATATTGTGAAGCTGAGCACAGCAAAGCACAGCTAAGCACAGCTTAGCCTAGCGGAGCGGAGCGTAGTTAAGCTGAGCAAAGCATAGCCTAGCGTAGCGGAGCATAGCACAGTTAAAAGTAAACTATTGTAAACCGGCAGTGATACAAATCGACGCCACAACATGAGGAATCATCATGCTAATAAAAGTTAAAATCAAAGGTAAAACACCATTATTAATGTGCAAATTTGCAGAAAGCGCCCTGAATGGCGAACGAGACAAAAACGCATTGCCACGCGAAGAAGCAGAGTTACTCGCTTATCGCGGCAAAAAAAATAATTTAATTATTCCGTCTCACTGCATCTTTTCGTCAATTGTCGAAGCCGGCAAACATCACAAACTTGGAAAAAATAAAGTAACAACGCTGAAATCATCGCTTGTCCCTGCTGGCATGAGTATTTTAGAAACCGAATGTGATTTAGGAACAAAAGAATTTGAAGTAGATAGCAGGTCAGTTGTTGTGCCTGCCACAAAAGGCAGAATTATGCGTCACAGGCCGCGACTCGACTCATGGAAAACAGAATTTACGCTTGATATAAATACAAGTATGTTTTCAGAAAAATTTGTTAGAAAACTTGTCGATGACGCCGGCGAAAAATGTGGCATATTAGCTTACCGACCAACATGTAAAGGGTGGTTTGGAAGATTTAGCGTTATCGAATGGAAAGTTTTGAAATCTTAGTCAAGTAAAGCTTAGCACAGCTTAGCGTAGCGTAGCTTAGCGGAGCGTAGCGTAGCATAGTTAAGCTGAGCCAAGCATAGCATAGCATAGTGTAGCAAAGACATCGGGCGTTTCGGCGCCCGTTTTATGAGGATTAAATATGAATATTGAGTATCAAACACTTGTTAGGTTTAAAATTAACAACACGGCAAAAGATATAAAAGAGGAAATAAAAAAAGAGTTAGAAAAATATATTAAAAAATATGATGAAATAAAATCAAACGATTTTGATTGTCTGTACGAAAAAATAGATAAAATAATGCGAGATTGTGGAACTGATGTCGTATATGACATAATAAGCATACAAGGTTACGAAGTGGCAGAACTTAATATCCGCTAACCCTATTGCGCTCATCAATCAAACGTTGACGTCTCAAGTCAGCAAGCGCCTCGTCATATTCTGATTCCATTTCAATCAATCCGCCAGAGACAAGCAGGGCAGCATATTGCAAGCAATCTTGTATATCTGAGTAAGGATGATTTTTTTCGGGAACGTCTTTATACGCCGTCCCTGTGACTGTGTGTATCTCTTTATAAACGTATTTTTGCAAAAATCCTGCACGTAAATTTGGACAGCCCGTCTTTGAAATTATCACGCGCGGATGACCGTCAATAAATCTCGTTAATAAATCAACAACGCTGCCGAGTCTTTTGTCTATTTTATTCGAGGGGGCTGGTGTCACAATCAATCCGCACTCCTCAAGCTGCTGTCGTCCGTCATACGTGTTTGCAGGGTCGCCGTATGCTTGCATTAAATTTTCCGGCGCATGCTTTTGCAGCCATGGCAACGCGAAAAATTCCCATAATTCTTTTATCGTCACAAATCTGCCGCAAAATTCTTTGATACAGCGGAGTTGGTCATTAACATACTGCGATATTAAAATCGCTGGCGAAATTGTGCCGTAATCAATCGTAATCGTGATGGGCTCATTTTCGTCAATCTCGATATCTTGTACAGCATGAAAATCATCATTGTAATCATTGTAGACAAGCTGACCGGCTTTTATCATGCCGTATTGCCCCATGACAAATACTTTAATAAATTCTTGCGTCTGCCCTGTTGCCATATCAAAGTAATAATCATAGCCGCGATTTAGATGCTCGATGTTTTCAGCCTCAGGATTTTCAAGCAAATCGCCGCGCTTATTTTTCAGAAGTGCAGGCGGCTGCTTAAATAATATATGATTTTGCGGCTGCTCAATTTCGAAAATATTATAAATCCAGTGCGATTCGTCCGGCGGATTAGTTGCGCAAACAATTTTAGGCGAGAATTTTTCAGCGCAAATTTGTTCTGACGGCCAACGTCCAACGCGACCTTTTGCGTGATCGAAAATGCTTTTGTCAAGCTCAGATAATTCTTCAAGGACTGCGAAAGTAGGCTCGAATGATTTTAATTTTTTGATATCATCTACACCTGCAAAAGCGATGAATAATACATGCAAACTTATCTTGCCGTTTGCATCATTAAATTCATGAAAGTACTCAACAAACGGTTTTTGTCTGCTCGTGACTTTACCCAATTCGCCGAACCAATTGCACCATGTGGGTATTGTTGTTGAGTGTAATTCTGGATAAGTGTTTCGTGCGATTAGCAATCTTGCACGTCGCACACCGTCCCGACACCGTGGCAATCTCACAACATTTATAAGTGCGTCAATAAGACAACCAGTCGTTTTGCCTGAGCCATAAGGCCCCATGATGACCTTGACCATTGAGTCATCAGAATGTAATTTCTCAAAAGTCGTAGACGGTATATATACTCGCTTATCAATCTCGTTTTCGGCGCAAGGATTGATTATTACTCGATTGTCATCAGTAACGTCGATGTGTATATTAGACGCAGATGTTTTTGCAATCTCATCTAAGCGTTTGGCGACTGCACTGTACTGACTCTGCCTCATTATCTAATTCATCCGTATCTGTGTCGCTGTCATCTTCTTTAGGCTTTTCTGATAGTTTTGTTATAACTTTATCTAACTTATTTTCTAACCCGCCAAGTTTCGCAAACAATTTGTTGAATGCGCAACCGAAACTTAGCTCTTCGTTGTTTGCTAACTTTATAGTAGCGTCAGAGATAGTATTTACCTCTTTCTTTTCTGTCTGATTTTCTGACATGTTTTTACCTCATTAGTACTCAGTGCGTGTAATATCTATAGCGTATCCGTTGCTTGAAACGTCATATTTAATGTAATGATTTTTCTCAAAATTTTCAATCGTCATAGTATCGGATCTCAGATGATCTGTGACTATTTCCAAGACCGCCTTTATGCACGCAACAAATTTCCTGCGTTTTCCGCTTATATGCTCGGTTTTGCTTAGCTGCGTGCAGTACTCAGGTATCATACCTGCTAACATTACATTAGCCCGTCGAGCGGAAGAAACAGGTTCAGACTCATGCATCGACACTTGTCTCCAATCATCACTTTCGCCCATTACTCTTTCCATTATTTCTACCACGGCCTTATACTTAAGTTTAATGTAGGGTATTTCTGAGCGTGTACCACAACTCTTGCCTTCATTATCAAAATCTTCAAAAAGTCGTTGATCAAGATTGCAATCGATTTCGCCCAGCCAGTCAATTTTCTTCATTTTTATTACCTCATTTTACCTCGTGTCGTTTAATGGTATATTATCATCCTCGCCAACAAATAATCTACGCGCTCTTATAATTTCAATCCCCAATTCGTCGCGCATCATCATATATCTTGGCTTTGCATATTTGCGGAAATCCTCGCCTGTCATAGAAGACGAGACACGATAATCTTCGACCAATTCAAGCACTGATTGTATACATGCAACAAATGTACGCCTTTTTCCATCCTCGTATTCTTTCGATGTAGATTTTAATGGTATGCAATAGTCGTCTATTAACTCATCCAAACAGTCTTCTGCAATTTCTTTTGNNGCTTTTGCGTGTCCAATCTTCTTTTTCGAATTGCCTTTCAAGCACTTCGACCACCGCTTTGTAACAAATTTGTACGTAAGGAATATCTGACCTTTTTATCCATGTTTTACCGTCATTGTCTATAGACTCTGCGATGCGTTTATTCGGGATGCAATCAATATCTACACTATCATGTTTTTCATCATCGCTCATTTTTATTACCTCATCGTTAACTAACCAGCTCATCAATATCAATTCTGCGATTACGCACGATATCAAGTATTTCTTCTTCGACGTCGCAAATCGCATCGAGAATTTTTGCCGAATATTTTTTTGAATTATATTTGCGATGACTGCGCAAGCAGCCGAGAATATCCCAAATCGCCAGCGCCATATCATCAGCACGCAGGAATTGTTCCAGCCGCTCATCGTCAAGCTCAAAAACTTTTTTAAGAATTTTCGCGGCTTTTTTTTCGTCTTTTTGAAGTGTGATTTCTATTTTCATTCGTAATTCTTTTTTTTAATCTGAAAAAGTGAAAGTTTTAACATCGCTAAAATCAATTTTATTTAAAACGGCGCCATCTAACATGGTGCTTACACTCGTCACAACCTCATTATTAACTGACACTTTCCCTTCTCGAATCTGCCTAAACGCCTCGCTCATGTCACGCGCGTGGCCTGACTCAACCATAATTTCCGGTAATAGTTTTTTCATAAATCAAAATCCAGCTTTGCGTAATCTTATCTCAAGCGCGGCTATAAATCCTTCCATATGAGATAATTCGCCTTTGAGCTTTTCGATTTCTTTTTCAAGAGACTCAATTGTTTTTTCCTTTTGCTGTTTCGCGTCTGCATTGACGCCGATTGAAAATTCTGCGCTTGTCATGCTTTTTTGTCCTCATCGTACCGCGCAAGCAATTGCTGGATGCGCTCGTCTTGTATGTGTTGCGATGATTTTATTAGCTCATTGAGTGTCGTCGCAATGCTGCAATCAATCACACCGCAGCAGGTATATAATTCGATAACTTTCTGCGCTTGTTTTTCTGGCGGCAATCCAATTATTTTTTGCAACGCCTTTTTTTCCTCATCATCTAAATCGCTGGGCGAGATGACAGGCACTGGCTTTAAGCGAGGCACAAATAAATTAATGATTGCTTGTATCGCTGAGTTTGACACATCAGCTTTTTTTGCGGTGGCATGTTTGATTAATATATCAAAACCATTATTTTCGTCGATGTATTGCGCTGCCCGACGACGCACCGATTTTATTTTTCCTAACAATTTTTGACTACCGTTTATGCCACTGGGATTGAGAACGCAGCCTTTTGCGAGTCTGCCTCTTTTATCGCGTGTAACTTTCGGAGTTTTTTTCGTTAATTTTCTGACCATAATTCTAAGTGTAATTCTAACTGTAGCTAGCTATATATATTACCATTTAATTGATAACAATGCCAGCGTTTTTTAACTCGTCGCTAATTTCCTGCGTTAGATATTGCAGACACGCCCCGAAATATTGGGCTTCATTGTAAAAAAAAAATTCTTTTTGAGCGACGAGAGGATTTCTGGTGTACACGAGCTTAAAAAGTAATTGTGCGCTCAAATTTGCGATTGTGCCAACATTGCATCCATTTTTGCCAAGTACAATATAATACACTAAGCCTTCGCCCGTTACTAACCCACTTTGATGCGGTGTAAATTTATTTTCTAACGCCTGCTCTAAATCCTGTACAAGTCTCTCTGAAAAATGAAAGGAATATTCATTTGATTTTTTTGCATTTTCAATTATCTCCGCAATTGTTATTTGATTAGACGCGAAGACGTGGATATGAGCTACACCGAGCTCTCTACAAAGATCGTCTGATTCGACGAAAACATGCACGATATCTTTTGCCATGTATACCTCTCAAATTTAAGTTATAACAATGCCAGCGTTTTGTAGCGCGTCTCTTATACGCGTTGTATATACTTTAACAAATTCTGATATATAATCCGCCGCGAGGGTTGGATTAATTGTAACGTCCTCTTGCGGCAACATCACATAAATAGCCAAATTGGTTGCTGCAGAGGCTACACAGCCGACATTACATGACCTTTTGCCAAGAAAAAGTGAAAATTTTCCGTCTTTATGTGCGCAAAACAAAGAGAGATGTTCTTTTCTATCGCGTTTTTTTTCTGCGTTAAATTCTGTTTTGAACGAGTCTGCTTCTTGCTGCGAAAAACAAGCTGCGTATTTATCGGCGGCGATTAAACCAACATCTAAAAATGGCAAGTCATTAGACGCAAATATATTCAAGTTAAATTGCAAGTTTCGCCGAGAAAATAAATTAAAATCCTCGTTTAAAAAAATGTGCGTAATTTCTGTTGTCATTTGTATCCTCAACTGTATCAAGGCATCTCGGAACATCCCAAGTGCCACGAGCGATTTGAGCAAATAAAAAATACTCAATCAAACCCCACTATTATATATAATATATCACACCGAAGCAAATCGTTCAAAAAATGCACAAGATGAAAAAAAAATGAAAAAAAGTACTTGACATCTAATGACATGCGATAGACAATGATTACATGTTAATGATTGATGATATTAACATATTTTTTTTTAAAAGAGGGACAAGCTAATGAAATATCTAATCACAGAAAAACAAAATCTTAACAGTTATCGATCAGGCACTCTAGTCACAGCGCATAGTTTACGCGCAGCGAAAATAAAAGCACGCAAGATGCAATATTTTTACAATACAGTGTTAACAATTGAAACAGCAGAATTTTTAAAAGACTGCGAAGAAAACGACATAATTGACACGACATTATTTGCGCACGAGCTAACAACAGTTGCTATTTGCGACAAAAGTGGCAAGTGGCATGCTAAAGCCAGCTGAACTTATATGCATCAGATTGCGAGTAACTAATCTTACAAATTTATTTTTAAAAAAGAGGGACACATCATGACTACAGACACACTAGACATACAAACACGGATAATCAACGAGATGTTGTTATCAACAGAAATCTCAGAGAGAGACTATTCAGCGGACGACGACTTTCACGAGCACCGGTTCGAATGGGAAAGAGATTCCGGAGATTATTTATCTAATTTTTGTTTAAAACAAGAGGGCAATTAAAATGACTGACAACCAAACAAAAACATGGATTACAAAAGCAGGCTTAAAAGCCACAGTTTTAAAACCATTTGGCACATTTTATTGTGGATATGTTGAAATTCCGAAAACTCATCCTCTGTACATAAAAAAACCACAAAATTATAAGCTCGATACATTCGCTCCAGATAGTATTTGGCTGAAATATGAAAAGTTAGCTGATGAAAAATTAGAAAAACTTGTAAATTCTGACTATTTTAGTTTTGATGTGCATGGCGGCATAACGTGGAGGGGCTGGAGAAAGGATAATGATATCTACGAATATGGCTTTGACTGCAATCATTGGGTAGATGAATCAAATCCAAAAAACGAAAATTTTTGTGTCAATGAATGCGAGAAATT
>JABAHP010005301.1_pt1 | contig 18028 bp, 18 predicted proteins | sample 7062081 | NCBI WGS metagenome assembly JABAHP01 (sample SAMN14534357, study PRJNA622989) | marine sediment metagenome | biome: marine biome [ENVO:00000428]; feature: marine pelagic biome [ENVO:01000023]; material: deep marine sediment [ENVO:00002113] | place: India: Gulf of Kutch | collected...
GACGCCTCGCCAGTCCTGTTGCCCGAGTCCGGCGGAGAGTCGCCGACCTATATCTATGCGCTGGGCCTGCTGGGTCTGGGCCTGGCGTTGGCCGCGGGTGGGCTGGTACTGCGCCGTCGTGTAGCAGTGCGGCAGTAGACACATATCGAGTCGAGATTGAGATTGAGCTGAGATTGAGTTGAGATCGAGGCTGGATCGCTCGCACGAACCGGGTCGGGACTAAGCCTCGGCCCGAAAGACAGAGAGCAGGCCAGGATGTCACATCCTGGCCTGCTGTCGTTGAACGCCCTGCCCGCGTCCCTCAAATCGGCGGAGCGAGGCGCGAACCGGCGCGCACCCTCGCCAGCGCCAGACGCGGTCCCGGGACGTCGATGGAGGCTCAGCCCGGCTCAAACCGATAGCCTACCCCGCGCACGTTCACGACATAGCGCGGGCTGGCGGGATCGGGCTCTACCTTGCGCCGCAGGCGGTGGACGTACCACTTGACAACCTGCCGTGCCTCGTACAGGTCTTCGGCCTCGTACTGCGCCATCGCCCGCACGAGCTCCGGTGGGGAGACCACGCGATCGACATTCTGCATCAGGTGGACCAGCAGGTTGAACTCACGGGGGGTCAATTCCAGAGGCCGTCCATCCACCGTAACCGCGTGCTTCTGCAGATCGACGGAAAACGGACCGGATTGCAGGACTTCCTCTCCCGCTTCCGGCGGGCACGGCACCACGTTCCTGCGCCGCTCCAGCGCCTCCCGCGCGGCCCGCCGAACTTGGTCCGCCTCGGCCGGCTTGAGCAGATAGCCGTCCACCCCCTCCCGGATGGCGGCCATCGCGGATTCCAGCGAACCGTGGGCGGTCAGGATCACAACCGCCGTCCCCGGCCAGCGCCACCGCACCGTCTCCAACACGCGCAGGCCATCGACCCGGCCGCCCAGCCTCAGGTCCACGATGGCCAGGTCAAAGCGCGTGTCCCGTATGAGGTCCAATGCCTCCTCACCGCTGGACGCCGTAGCCACGACGTGGCCAGACTTGCGCAGCGTCTCCTCCAGGAAGAAGCGGACGCTCGCTTCATCGTCCACCACCAGAGTCTGCACCTGTTCGGCCATCGACCACCCTCCATCCCTGATTCGCTCATCCAACGGTAGCTCTGGGAGTGCAGTGTGCAATCCGGAGCCCGGCCACATTCACGCTGGCAGCCACACCTTGAACGTGGTCCCCTCCCCCACCCGGCTCTCCACATCCACGTGGCCCCCGTGCCGCTCAACGATCTCGTGGCTGATGAACAGACCCAGCCCCAATCCGTCGCGCTTGGTGCTGTAGAAAGGCTCGAAGAGGCGCGCCAGCACCTCGGGCGGGATGCCCACGCCGCTGTCGGCGAGCGAGACGGTTACGCCGGGCGGCTGGCTGGTGCGCGTCGTGCTCACCTCCAACCGGCCGCCCTGGGGCATGGCATCCAGGGCGTTGAGCACCAGGTTCAGGAACACCTGCTGGATCCGATCGGGCGCCAACGGGAGCAGGGGTAAATCAACCGCTGGTTCCCAGACCATCTCCACATCTTGGTCCTCGCATTTCCTCCGACTCAAGGTTCTCACCCGTCCCAGCAAAACGTTTACATCGGTGGGCTCCCTCTCCTCTATCGCCGACGACCGCTGCAGGTCCCGCAACTGGCGCACGATGCGCGCGACGCGGCGCAGTTCCTCCAACGCCACCTCAAGATAGCGGTCCGGGTCCCCCCCTTCGGCCACCGTCTCCTCGGCCAGACCCAGACAGCCGATGACCGCCTGCAGGGGATTGTTGATCTCGTGGGCCAGCGAGGCGGCCAGCTCACCCACGATGGTCAGCTTCTCGGCCTGAAGCAGCGCGGTGGTACGCTCAGCCACGCGCCGTTCCAACTCAGCAGTGTGCTGGCGTATCCGATCGTACAGACGAGCCTGTTGGATCCCAACGGCCAACGGTTCGGCCACCTCGCGGGCAATAGACACGTGTTCGGCATCGAAGAATCCAGGACTGTCTGCTCCCAGGTTGAGCGACCCCATCAGATCCCCCTGGGCGATCAGGGGCACGTTGAGCGAGGAGCGCACCCCATCGGCCAGCAACGCCTGGGTCAACGGCGACGGGCGCGAGAGATGCAGGATATCCTCGACCGTCAGAACCTGGCCCTGACGGAGCGCTTCGATCTCCTCGCCAAACACGTCGGTCGAGAAGCGCCTCCCCTCCCCAACGTTGGACGGGCTGTGATGGTCGGCTGCGATCACCGTCGCCTGCCCCGCTTCCAGGTCGAATATCGTCACGCTGGCCCGTTGGCAGGGCACGAGCTGACGCAGACGGTGCAGAGCAGCCTCAGCGATCTCCTCCGTCGAGCGGGCTGCCAGGATCGATTGATCGATCTCGTGGAAGACGCGCAATCTATCGGCCGACCGTCGCAGTGCCTCCTCCGCCTGCCTGCGCTCGGTGATGTCGCGGACCAGCACGAAATTGTAGCGGCTACCGCGAAACTGCAGGTTGTGGACGACAACTTCTACAGGAAACACCCTACCCTCTTTGGTCCGATGGACCGATTCGATGGTCATCGTTCCGCGCTGCTTCATTTCGGCCCAGTGGTCCGGCCACACCTCGCGCGGGAAGTTGGGGTCGATATCCGGCACCCCCATGGACAGCAGTTCGTCTCGCGTGTATCCCAGGTTCCGACAGGCTGCATCGTTGACGTCGATGAAGTGCCCATCGCTGCCAACCCACAGGACCGAATCCAAGACGCGATCGACGGAGAACCGCACCCGCTCCAGTTCAGCGTTCTTCTTCGCCAACTCACGCTGCACGTTGGCCAGCTCGTTGTTCAGGCGGCTGAGTTCATCGTAGCGCTCGGCGGGCCGATCGATCTGGACGCGGGCCAACTGGATATGCCCCTCGATCAGCGGGCGCAGCGCCTCTATCTGCTCGTCGCTCGTGCGCAGCAGATCCTCGTACAGCCCCAGGACGTCCCCGCTGGACCGGGCGGCGACGATCAACAGCTCGTCATCGGTGGCCACACCGAAGAAACGCAGCGCCGTAACCTGGTCAGCGACAGGAACGTTGAGCTCCCAATCGAAGGCCGTGCCCCGAGTCCGCAGGTCGTTTACGAAACTGAGGGCCTTGGCAAGGCTTCCCCGGTCCACCGCCAGGGACAGCGGCCGTGTGGGAAGGAACCGGTTCCGAAGGCCCAGATCGTCGCGAATGACCTGCAGAACCGTGCCCTCGGTGTCACAAAGAAGCACAACGCCCCTGGTTCGCCCCTGGGAATCCATCATCGCACCCCATCCACCACCAGCCGGTCGGCCACGGCCACGGCTTCCTCGGCATCTTTCGCGCAGCCATCGGGACCCAATCGCTGCCATAGCTCTGGCGCGACGTTGAACGGGTAGCCGCCGACAAGAACAGAGACACGCCCACCGAGATCGGATGCGCGCACGTCGGCGACCAGCTCGGCCACTGCGCTCACGTGGAACGTCATCGTGGCCGATATGGCCAGGACGTCCGGGCTTCGTTGTTCCAGGGTTTGCAGGACGCCCGCCGTAGGCGTGTTGGCCCCCAGGTAGTAGGTATCCCAACCCGCCATCTCGAAGAAGTCGGCCACCATGCGGGCGCCAAGCTCGTGCAGCTCTCCACCCACACAGGTTACCACCAGTCGGCGGCCGAGCTTAGGCGCGCTGAAGACGTGGGGATAGAGCTGAGACATGACGAGTTGCGTGGCGGCGGTGCAGTAGTGCTCCTGGGCCACGCTCAACCGGTTCATCTGCCACAGACGCCCGATCTCGCGCTGCGAGGGCTGAAACACGTGGAGGTAGATGTCCTTGACACTGACCCCTTCTTCCACCGCATCCAGGACCAGGCGGCTGGCCAGGTGCCGTTCGCCCCGCAACAGCGCGTCGAGGTATCGCCGCGCGAGTCCGCCCAATGGCGCCCCCGCCGAGAGGAAGGAGGGCACTGTCTGGGGGGAAGTCTCCAGATGGCCCAACGCGGCCTCGATGTACTCGTGCACCACGGCCACCATCTCGCCGGGCAACGCCTCCCGCAGCACCTCACGCGTGCATTCGAGAGTCGTCAGCAGCACGTCGTCCTGGAAGCCGAGACCTGCGAACAACGGCTTGACCCACGCCACGTAGTCGACGAACAGGGATGGGTCCGATGCAGCGATCGCCTCAGAGAGATACGCCAGATGATAGGCGGCGTCACGCACGCTTTTCGCTCTCCCCACATCGCCGTAGGGTTCCCAGCGGTCGGGCTGAAGGCCGTATTGCCGGGCGACGATCCTCTCTGACAACGCGTCGCGCTGCGCGCCGATGACTTGGTCAACTCGATCTCGCGGCTGTGCCATGCACGCCCCCATCCACTCCTTGCACCTCCCCGCTCCAGCACCGACAAGGATACCGCGTTTCCGTCGTTTGTGCAACTTGCCCCGAGTGCCAACCAAATTCCAACCTCCCCCAACCAAATGCAACAACCGTTCCAACTCATTCCGTATGTGCGCGGCTGGTCTTTTGTGCTATAATGCCCGCAGACCCTGTTCCACGTATGACATTCTGCGCGTGCCTCGCCGACCGGGGTCCCGGAAGGACGTAGCCACGTAGGGAACAGGGAAAGGAGGGCGTACAGATGACGATAAGGATCGTGACGGACAGCACCTGTGATCTGCCGGAGGATGTAGTCGCCAAGTACGGCATCACCGTCGTACCTCTGTACATCAACTTCGGCACCGAGAGCTACCTGGATGGCGTGGAGCTGTCGCGCGAGGAGTTCTACAGGCGGTTGCCAGAACAGGACCCTCCGCCGACGACGGCCCTGCCCGGGCCACAGAGATTTCTCCAGGCCTACGAACGGCTGGCGGCCGAGGGCGCGACAGAGATCCTGTCCATCCACATCTCCGTCAGTCTGAGCGGGACGGTGAACGTCGCGCACCTGGCGGCACAGGAAGTGACGTCGGTGCCGGTGACCGTCCTCGACTCAGGGACACTGAGCCTGGGATTGGGCTTTCTGGTGTGGGCAGCGGCAAAGGCCGCGGCCGCGGGCCGCTCGATCAACGAAATCGTGGCGCTGGTGGAGGAGCAGGGCTCGCGGACGCATGTCTTCGCCGCGCTGGACACGCTGGAGTTCCTGCGGCGCAGCGGGCGCATGAACCGGGTGATGGCTGCGCTGGGCAGTTGGTTGCAGATGAAGCCGCTGCTCAAGATGCACCAGGGGGACCCGACGGCGGAAAGAGTGCGCACGACCGAGCACGCCACGGACCGGTTGGTCAGCCTGCTCAGCGATCTGGTTCCGCTGGATAAGGTGGCGCTGGTGCACACCCACGCGCTTGACCGGGCGGAAGCGCTGCGCCACAGGGCTCAGCATCTGTTGCCGGAGGGCGAGCTGCTGTCCGTCGACATCACGCCGGTCTTCGGCGTGCACCTGGGGCCTGGCGCCGTCGGCTTTGCGTGCGTCACCGCGCGTGAAGCGTAGAGCGCCTGCCACAGAGCGAAGGGACACCGAGCCTCAGTACAGGGCAAGGAGACGGTCGAGAGAACCAGGGCCTCCGTCCCGTGGTTCCCTCGCATAACGCTATGAACCAAACGCCACGTCTGGATGGCGAGCAGAGCCAGAAGCCCAACACTGCACCTGATTCGGCACAGGTCGAACCGGCCCTCAGGGCTCTGCTCGATTCTCAGAGATATGCTGTCCTGGCCACCCACAGCGGGGGACAGCCGTACGTCAGCTTGATGGCATTCGCGACGACCAGCGATCTACGGGAGCTGATCTTCGCCACGGAGCGGGACACGCGCAAATACGCCAACCTGCGTTCCGACGCACGCACAGCGGTGCTGGTTGACAGCCGATCAAATCGGAGTTCGGACATCCAGGACGCAATCGCCGTGACAGTGATCGGACGGGCCGAAGAGGCGCAAGGGGACGAAAGAGACCGCCTGCTGAGCATCTTTGTCGCCAAACACCCGAATCTGGAGCACTTCGCAGCATCGCCGTCCTGCGCGCTTGTGCGGGTGAAGGTGGCGTCCTATCGCATGGTCAGCCGATTTCAGGAAGTCCAGGAAGTGCGCATCAGGCAGCGTGAGCGTGAAGCGGGGGAGAGGCAGCATGAAGACAGCAGCCAAGTTCCGTGAACTGGTCGAGGAATTCCGGACCGTCGTCGTCGGGCGCAGCAACCTGGTCGACTCGGTGGTGCCGCCGATTGTGTTCGTGATCGTCAACGCGGCGCTGGGCTTTGAGTACGCGATGTGGGGCTCGCTGGCCCTCGCGGCGGTGTTTGGCGTGGTTCGCCTGGCCCGACGGGAGCCCCTGACGTACGCCCTTGGCGGCCTGGGAGGAGTCGTAGCTGCCATCCTGATCGCCAAGCTGCTGGACAGAGCGGAGGGATACTTCCTGCCCAGCATCATCACGGGGGTCTTGACCGTGGTCCTCTGCGGACTGAGCGTCATAGCTCGCCGGCCTCTCGTGGCGTGGACGAGCCACCTGGCTCGCCGCTGGCCTCTGGAATGGTATTGGCATCCGAAGGTGCGCCCCGCCTACAGCGAGGTGACACTAGCCTGGACGGTCTTCTTCGGGCTGCGAGTGGGGCTTCAGTTCCTCCTCTTCCGAGGTGAGCGGGCCGCTATCCTGGCCGTCACGAACGTCCTGGCAGGCTGGCCGTTCACCGTAGCGCTGCTGGCGATCAGCTACATATACGGAACCTGGAGGCTCCGCCAGTTGAGAGGGCCCAGCGTCGAGGAATTCGAAGCGGGGGATCCTCCCCCCTGGACGGGGCAACGTCGCGGATTCTAGCTGTGATCGCTTTGTTTGCAGCAGGTACCGGCTACCTGATCGGGTCGATCTCGTTTGCCCGCGTGTTGGGACGCTGGCTGGCGCCAGGTGAGAGATTTCGCACGACGACGCTTGCCTGGGGGGACGACAGGCGCTTCGAGATGGAGAACGTGAGCGCATCCACGATCGCCAAGCGCCGTGGGCCCGCTTATGGATGCCTTACGGCCACGTTGGACATTCTGAAGGCGACGATCCCAGTGCTTGTGTTCCGGATGCTGTATCCACGGGGGAGCTACCACGTCATCTGTGCCGCCGCAGTTATCGCGGGGCATAACCTACCCATCTACCACGGCTTCAAGGGCGGTCGGGGGACCTCCACGTTGATGGGCAGCCTCTTGGTGCTCGATCCACTGTCAATGCCGGTGACCATCTTCCTGGGCTACGTGATCGGGTTGTTCGTATTCAAAGATGTCCTGCTGGCCCACCACGCCGGTTGGATCCTCATACTCCCGTTTTGGTTCGCCTTGCGCGGTCGGTGGGATCTCGTGATCTTCAGCCTGATCGTGAATCTGCTGCGCTGGAGCGTCAGCCTACCGGAGATCAGGACCTACCTGGCTTACCGCCGGTCAGGGGAGTTCAAGACGCGCGCGTTCCACGAGGCAGTCGAACAGACCCACATTGGTTTCATCCACAAGCTGTTGCGTCGCCGTGGATGGATCAAGTACGACTATATGGAGACCAACGCCACATGAGCCGCCTGAACCCCGAAAAGCTGCACGTGCAATTCGCCGCGGGCACCGCCCCCGAGGGGCCGGTCACACCCCGATGCTACACCCTGACCCACTCCGACATGACAGGGGATCTGTTCCTGACCGTCGGCCCCGACTACGACCGCGCACAGATCTCCGGATGGCAGACCCGGCTGATGCGGGACGAGGTACTCGGGGAGTGGATCGACGGCGAGAACGGCCCCGCCCTGCACCTTCAGTGCCACGTCAGCGGCGGCCTGGTCGTGGGCTCGGCGCGCTGGCGAGACGCGATCTTCCGGCGCGAGCTGCCGCTGGTGCTCGAGGCCCTGCGCTTCGGCGATCGGCACCTGTTCGACGCGCACCCGGAGCTGGATCAGACGCCGATTCAGATTCACTTCCACGCCAGACAGGCCCGATACAATCGGACTGAGACCTGGGGCGTGCCTGCCGACTATGACCTGGGATTCGGAGGAGACTGATGAGCACAGCGATGGTCTGGGGCGCCAACGGCGGTATCGACCCGGCTTGCACTAGGATGCCGTGATGAGACGACGACTTGTTCTAGTTATCGCCTTTGTCTTCATAGACCTGCTGGGCTACAGCCTGTTCTTACCGTTGCTGCCCTACTACGCCCAGACGTTGGGCGCCACGCCTATCCTGGTGGGCCTGCTGGTGGCGTCAAACGCCCTGTCCCAGTTGATCGCTGCTCCCTGCGTGGGACGTCTCTCCGACAGGCTGGGCCGGCGCCCGATGCTGATCGCCAGCATCTTCGGCACGCTGGTCAGCTTTCTGCTGCTCGGTCTGGTTGAGCCACTGGGTGCCTTGCTCGCTGGCCTCTCTTCAGGCAGGCTGACCGTAGCGAGTGGCGCCATCGTGATGTTGTTTGTCAGCCGCGTGCTCGACGGTTTGACCGGGGGCAACACCTCCCTGGCCCGGGCCTACATCACCGACGTGACCGACGAGGAAGACCGGGCCAAGGGCCTGGGCATGATCGGGGCGGCGTTTGGACTGGGGTTCATCGTCGGCCCGGCCCTGGGGGGGACGCTGAGCAACTGGACCAGTGCCACATCAGCCTTCGCCACCGTCGGCCTGTCCCGTTACGCCGTGCCAGCGTTCGCGGCGGTCGCGCTGTCGGCGCTCAATCTGCTGGGCGTCTTTCTGTGGCTGCCTGAATCGCTCCCACCCGAGAAGCGCGCCGCGATGGCGAAGAGCCCACACACAGCCTTCAGCGGTCGGATTATGGTGGATGCGCTTGTGAGGCGATCGCGGTTTGGCGCGCTGCTCCACAGCCGATTCCTCTACACCCTGGCCTTCTCCATCTTCACCGCGAACTTCGCCCTCTACACCCAGTATCGCCTGGGGTTGACGGACCAGGCGACGAGCTACATCCTGGCCTACGTGGGCATCCTGGTCGTGCTGGTGCAGGGTCTTGCCATCGGCCGGCTGACGGGCCGCTTCAGCGAGATGCGCCTGATCCTGGGGGCCGCCATGCTGCTGGGCCTGACGCTGCTGGCCTGGGCCTTCGTGCCCAACGTGCCATCGTTGCTCGCGGTGCTCGCGCCGGTGGCCCTGGCGGGAGGCGTGCTCAACACCGTCACCAACAGCGCCATCACTAAGTCGGTCTACCCAGAGGAGGTGGGAGGCGCGCTGGGCTTCTCCGAGGCCTTGAACAGCTTGGCGCGGGTGATCGCGCCAGCAATGGGAGGTCTCTTCATCCAACGGTGGGGGGCGTCCTCGCTGGGCCTAGTGGGCGCCTCTATCATGGCCTGGGTGATTGTCTACGTATGGCGGCGGTTGGTCCTCCGCCCCGCCCAACCCCTGCCCGCTCGCCCCGAGGAGGAAGTGGCCCTTGAGCCAGCCTAGCACACCCGGGGGAGTGAGACAGCATGGCACCTTAGCCGTCGAAGGTCGTTTGCGGATGATGCACAGACTGAGAAAATGGTGGTGGACACCACTTCTGATAGCGATCCTGGCATTGGGCGGTTTCGCGGTCTGGGCGGAGAGGACACCCAGCCCGATGCCCGAGGCGCTGATGGCCCTGGAGTCGGATGCCCAGGTCGCATCGAACACAGAGCCGTGGCTGACCTTTCGCCCAGTGAATCAGCAACCAGCGACAGGCCTGATCCTCTATCCCGGCGGGCGCGTGGACCCGCGGTCCTACGCCCCCGCGGCGCGTGAGATCGCGGCCGAGGGTTACCTGGTGGTCGTCGTGCCGATGCCGCTCAACCTGGCCTTCTTTGCTCCAGACCGGGCCATGGAGGTGATCGCCGCCTGGCCAGAAATGGACCGTTGGGCGATCGGGGGGCACTCGCTGGGCGGAGCGATGGCCGCTCGCTTCGCCCAGCGCCATCCGTCGGCGGTGCACGGGCTGGTGCTGTGGGCTTCCTACCCGGCCGCCAGCGATGACCTATCGGCCCGAGGGGACCTGGCGGTTGCCTCCATCTATGGTACGTTGGATGGCCTCGCCACGGAGGACAAGATCGCCGCCTCCCGCCCCCTGCTGCCGCCGGACGCCCGCTGGGTGGCGATAGAAGGGGGCAACCACGCCCAGTTCGGTTGGTACGGCCCTCAGCCCGGCGACAACCCTGCGACCATCGGCCGCGAAGCGCAACAACGGGAGACGGTTGCTGCGACATTGGCCCTACTGAACGCGGTGAGAGTATACGTGCCATGAAACGTAAGGCCCGCATCGCAGGGATCGCCGCAGGTTCGCTGCTGTGCGTGTTGCTGATCGGGCCGTTCCTGATCCCTGTTCCCCCGCTCGAAGGCACCGTGCCGCCGGAGGAGTTGGCCGATCCCGATAGCCGGTTCATCGTAGTGGACGGGCTGCAGGTCCACTATAAGATCGCAGGCCAGGATGAACCCACGCTGATCCTGCTGCACGGCTTCGCCGCCAGCACCTTCTCCTGGCGGGAGGTGATGGAGCCACTGGCCACGAGCGCGACGGTCGTCGCCTTCGACCGCCCCGCCTTCGGCCTCACCGAACGCCCGCTCCCGGGCGAGTGGAGCGGCGAGAACCCGTACAGCCGCCAATACCAGGCCGATCTCACGGTGGGATTGATGGACGCGCTGGGAATCGAGCAGGCCGTGCTGGTGGGCCACTCCGCCGGAGGGACTGTCTCGACGCTCACTGGTCTGCGCGATCCGCAGCGCGTGCGGGCGTTGGTGCTGGTCGACGCAGCGATATACGCGGGGGGAGGATCTCCAAGCTGGCTTCTTCCTGTGCTGCGCACACCACAGATGCGTCACCTGGGCCCGCTGATCGCGCGCCCCATTCGCGAGTGGGGCGAGGATTTCGCCCGCTCCGCCTGGCACGACCCCTCCCGCATCACGGCACAGATCTGGGCTGGCTACACGAAGCCACTTCAGGCCGAGAACTGGGACCGCGCGCTCTGGGAACTCACCGCCGCAGGGGACTCCCTCAGCCTGTCCGCGCACCTGGACCAGATCACGATGCCGGTTCTGGTGATCACTGGTGACGACGACCGCATCGTGCCCACGGAGCAGAGCATCCGCTTGGCTGAAGAACTGCCCAATGCCAAGCTAGTCGTGATCCCGAACTGCGGTCACGTGCCCCACGAGGAATGCCCAGGGCCTTTCCAGGAGGCGGTGACCCGGTTTGTGGAGGAACTTCCATAGAACTCGAGGACGGGATGAAATCCGCCAAGAGACAGATACCTACGATAGGACAGGAAGGAGCGAACGCGTGAGCACAGCGATGATCTGGGGCGCCAGTGGCGGCATCGGCCGGGCGCTCTCGGCCCAACTGGCGGCCGACGGCTGGACGGTGTGCGCCATAGCCCGCCATCCCAACGATCTGACCAGCTTGACCCAGCACGTCATCCAGGCCGACGTGTCCGATCCTGACGCCGTACAGCAGGCGGTGGCGACAGCCAGAGAACAGGTCACGGCGGTCGACCTGTGGATCTACGCCGCCGGTGACATCACCGCGACCAGGGTGGCCGAGATGACGCCCCATACCTGGCAACGCATCCTCGACGCCAACCTTACGGGCGCCTACCTCGCGGCGCACTACAGCCTGCCACTGCTGGCCGACGATGCGCACCTGGTGTTTCTGGGTGGGGTCAGTGAACGGCTGCGCCTACCGGGCCTGGCGGCGTACGCGGCGGCCAAGGCAGGGCTGGAGGCCTTCGCCACAGCGCTGGCCAAGGAGGAGCGCAGGCGGCGGGTGACGGTGGTGCGACCGGCCGCTGTGGACACCACGATCTGGCAAAAGGTCCCGTTCAAGATGCCTCCGAACGCGCTGAAGCCGGAGGCCGTGGCGCGACGCATCCTGGCGGCCCACCGCGAGGGCCACAAGGGTACGCTGAACCTGTGATCCGCCGATGACCATTCGTCCCCCACGCATCGGCTTCCCGGTGCAGATCCTGGGCCGCCCGGACATCAAGTCCCACGACGCTCGGCGCTGGCAGAGCAACCCCCACCTGCGCGTCAGCCTCCAGTACCTGCGCCAGGTATTCGACTACCTGGACGAGATGGACATCCGGATGTACCGGATGGCCTCGGGGCTGGCACCATACGCGACCCATCCAGACCATCCCGAATTCCACGGCCAGGTGGAAGAGTGCTCCGGCGAACTGGCCGAGCTAGGCGCGACGGCCCGGCGTCTAGGGTTGCGCCTTTCGTTCCACCCCAGCCAGTACATCGTGCTCAACGCACCCGACGACGACCTGGCGGCCCGATCCGCCGCCGATGTCGAGGTCCAGGCAGCCATTCTGGATGCCATGGGACTGGATGACGAAGCGGTGGTGGTGTTGCACGTCGGCGGGGTATATGGGGACCGGGAGGCCGCGCGAGCCCGCTTCGCCCGTCGCTACGAGCAACTCTCCCCGGCCGCGCGGCGGCGGTTGGTCCTCGAAAACGACGACGGTCGGTTCGGAGTGCGCGACGCACTGTGGCTGCACGAGCGGATCGGCACGCGGGTGGCGTTTGACGTCCACCACCTCCACTGTTACAATCCCGATGGCATGACGACCGCCTCAGCGGCGCGGACCTGTCTGGAGACCTGGGAGAGTTGGACAGCCCGGCCCAAGGCCCACTTCTCCTCTCCTCGCACCGACTGGGGATTCCGCTACGGTAGCGAGGAGGAGACCCACACGCCGAACTGGAGGGCCCACGCCGAGTTCGCCGACCCTTTCGCGTTCATCGAGTTCTACCGACCGCTGGCCGAGGTGGCCCCAGACGTCATATTGGAGGCGAAGGCGAAGGACGTCGCCGTAGCGCAACTGCGGCGCGATCTGGTTCGCTACGCCCCCGACGTGGCGGCAGTATTCAATCTCGCCGAGTGAGATTTACCGTGCACCAAGATACCTTCATCCGGCTGGAGAATCTCTCAAAGAGCTATCAGGAAGGCCCGCACACCCGAGTGGTGCTGTGCGACGCAAGCGCTGCGTTGGCCCGCGGTGAGTCGGTGGCCATCCTGGGTCGGAGCGGCAGCGGCAAAAGCACGCTGCTCAACCTGATCAGCGGGATCGACCGCGCCGACAGCGGCGCCATCTGGCTGGACGGCCAGAACCTGACCGCTCTCACCGAGCGGGAGCGCACCCTGTTCCGCCGCCGGAACATCGGCTTCGTGTTTCAGTTCCTCAACCTGATCCCGACGCTGACGGTGTGGGAGAACGTCGTACTGCCGCTCGAGCTGAAGGGCGCGAGCACCGAGGAGGTACGGCGCCGGACGGAGGCAGTGCTGGACGGCGTGGGCCTGCTCGATCGCCGCGACACGTTCCCTGATCGCCTGTCCGGAGGCGAGCAGCAGCGGGTGGCCATCGCGCGTGCACTGGTCCACGACCCGCTGCTCGTCCTGGCCGACGAGCCGACCGGCAACCTCGACGCAGATACGGGACGACAGGTCATGGAACTCCTGGACCGTCTGACCCGCCAGACAGGCAAGAACCTGATCCTGGTCACCCACAGCGCCCAGGCGGCCGCCTACGCCGACCGGGTCCTGTACCTGCGCGAAGGACGGCTCGCCGATGAGTGAGGGATACGGGGACGAGCTGCGACACCGCCGGCCAAGCCGCGGCTTCTCATCGCGCACCCTGTGGAACGTCGGATGGCGCACGCTGCTGCGTCGCCCCTGGCAGACCACGCTGATGGTGCTGGGCATCACGCTGGGCGTGGCCGTCGTCGTCGCCGTTGACTTGGCCAACGCCAGCGCCAGTCGTGCCTTCGACCTGAGCATTGAGAGTGTCGCCGGTCGCGCCACCCACGAGATTGTGGGCGGGCCGGAGGGGCTGGACGACAGACTCTACGCCCGCCTACGCCGCCAGGGCGTGCTACGTTCAGCTGCACCCATCGTCGCCGAGTACGTATCGTCGCCCAATCTGGGGGATCGCCCGTACCAGCTCCTGGGCGTGGACCCATTTGCCGAACCCCCCTTCCGCGACTATCTGTGGCAGACCGGCGACACACCGGTCGCCGGGTTGGTCGACCTCTTAACCAAGCCAGGTGCAATCTTGATCTCGGCCAGCGTGAGCGAGCGCTACGGCCTCCAACGAGGCGACCACATCACAATAGACGTAGCCGGGACCGAACAGGACGCCTTTATCGCCGGGCTACTGCAGCCAGGGGATGGCCTAAGCAGTCGTGTCCTCGAGGGGCTCATCCTGGCCGACATCGCCACGGCCCAGGAATTGCTCAACCGCGCCGGCAGTCTCGATCGCATCGACCTCATCCTGCCGGAAGACAACGCCGAAAGCGAGAAGGCAATCGCCCGCATCAATGCACAACTGCCGCCCAGCGCCCGCGTGCAGACTATCACAGCCCGCACCAGCGGGGTCAAGCGTTTGACGGCCGCCTTCCGCACCAACCTGACAGCTCTGAGCCTACTAGCGCTCTTCGTTGGCCTGTTCCTCATCTACAACACGATGACCTTCTCCGTGGTACAACGTCGCCCGCTCTTCGGCACGCTGCGCTGCTTGGGCGTCACGCCGGGCGAGATCTTTGCCCTTGTGGTCAGCGAGGCGCTGCTCGTCGGCGCCATTGGCTCTGGGTTAGGCGTGCTCTTGGGCACTGCTCTGGGTCAGGGCGCCGTGGGTGCAGTCACGCAGACCATCACCGATCTCTATTTCGTGCTCACGGTGAAGAGCGTGGGCATCCCATCCGCCAGCCTGATCAAGGGCGGAGTAGTTGGCGTGCTCGCGACGCTCCTGGCCGCCAGCCTGCCGGCCTGGGAGGCCGCCTCTGTGCAGCCCCGGGCAGCTCTCTCCCGCTCCGGGCTAGAGACCAAGGCCCGGCGTGCCGTGAACTGGGCCGCCGTGGGGAGCCTCTCTGCGCTCGGCGTCGGCGTTGGGGTACTGGCCCTGCCGACGCGCAGCCTGGTCGCCAGTTTCGGCAGCATGTCGTCCATCGTGTTGGGGTTCGCCCTGCTAACGCCGCTGGCCACAGGCCTGTTCATGCGCGGCGCGTCGGTTGTGTTCGGGCGTGTCTGGGGTTCTCTGGGGCGCATGGCGCCCCGCGACGTAGTCAACTCGCTTAGCCGCACCTCTATCGCGGTGGCGGCACTGATGATCGCCGTGGCGGTCACGATCGGTGTGAGCCTGATGACCGGCAGCTTCCGCCACACGGTGGTGAACTGGCTGGAATACGCTCTGCAGGGCGACATGTACGTCCAGGCGCCCAGCTTCAAGGCGACACAGAACACACGCACGCTCGACCCCGCCATCGTGCAGATCGTCGAAGGGCTGCCCGGCGTCGCCAGGGCGGAATTGATCCGAGCTACGTACATAGACTCCCCTATGGGGCCGGTCTACATCGAGGCAGGAACCAGCCGCGACTATGGCGAAGGGCTGCTCTACAAGTCCGCGGATGGATCGCCCGAGGAGGTCTGGGGCGCTGTGCGCAATGGGGCGGTGATCGTCTCGGAACCCCTTGCCAGCCGTCTGGACCTGCCCTCACGCGATGGTAGGATCACGCTCTACACGAACCAAGGCCCGCGATCCTTTAGGGTGGCCGGCATCTACTACGACTATGCCACGAGCGAGGGGACAGTGATCATGGCCATAGAGGACTACCGCCGCTTCTGGGACGACGACGCAGTAACAGGCCTGGCAGTCCACCTGGAACCTGGCGTCGACCTCGATCGCGTGGCCCGCGACCTGGAGGAGCGGTCAGCACCCGTGCAGCGGGTATTGGTTCGGCCAAACCAGGCACTCCGGGAGGCAGCCCTCGTGGTCTTTGACCGAACCTTCGCCATCACCGGCGCTTTGCAGATGCTCGCCACCATCGTCGCCTTCATCGGCGTGCTGAGCGCGCTGCTCTCGCTGCAACTGGACAAGCAGCGCCAGCTCGGCATCCTGCGGGCCGTGGGACTCACCGCCCGCGAGTTATGGGGCCTGGTGTTGCTCGAAACCGGCCTCATGGGCACTGTCGCCGGTCTGCTGGCCATGCCTGCCGGGTACGTGATCTCCTTGATCCTGATCTATGTGATCAACCGGCGATCCTTTGGCTGGACGCTGCAGATGCTGGTTGAGCCCATGCCCTTCCTCCAGGCCCTCGCGGTCGCCGTGGTGGCCGCGATCTTGGCCGGCATCTACCCGGCCTACCGAATGGGCCGGATGGTCGCGGCCGAGGCCCTGCGCTTCGAATAGGAGGGCGAAGCACGATGAATCTGCTGCGCAGTACCCAGGTCCGACTGACGGCTCTGACGCCGGATGACCTGCCGACCGTCGCCGGTTGGTACGAGGACGCCCAATTCCTGCGGCTCTACGACGCACGCCCGGCCCTGCCGAAGGCGGAAGCCGAACTGAGCAAGTGGCTGCAGGAGGTCCAACAGGCACAGGACACGTTCACTTTCGCGATCCGGCCCCTCGACACCGACCATCTGATTGGCACAGTCGAGCTTGATGGTATCCTGTGGCCGCACGGCGTGGGCGGCCTGTCCATTGCGATCGGGGACCGCGCCAACTGGGGCCAAGGGTATGGCTACGAGGCGGCGCAACTCGCGCTGGCCTTCGCCTTCGACGAACTCAACCTGCACCGCGTCCAAGCCACGGTCTTCGCCTACAACGAACGCTCTATCGCGCTGTTTGAGCGGGTGGGCTTTCGGCGCGAGGGAGTGTACCGCGAGTTCCTACGACGGGATGGGGAGCGGCACGACATGCTCCTGTACGGACTCCTGGACCGTGAATGGCGGGAGACCGCCAGCGATCAGTGACTGGTAGCCAATGACCGAATTCCTGCTCGGCGGAATCATCCTGGGATTCTCGATCGCCGCGCCGGTGGGGCCGATCGGCGTGCTGTGCATACGCCGCACATTGGCCGAAGGGCGCGCGTCCGGCCTCGTCTCTGGGCTGGGGGCTGCCACGGCCGATGCGATCTACGGCTGTGTGGCCGGGTTCGGGCTGACGTTCATCTCCAGCTTCCTGGTCAATCAGCAGGGATGGCTCCGCCTCGTCGGCGGTGCGTTCCTATGCTATCTGGGGATCAGGACTTTCCTAGCCAGACCAGCCGACGAGGCAGGCCGGGCGCAGGGAAACGGCCTGATCGGCGCCTATGGTTCGACGCTTCTCCTGACGCTCACAAACCCGATGACCATCCTGTCCTTCGCAGCGGCGTTTGCCGGGTTGGGGATGGCAAACACGGGGAGGGACTACGGCTCTGCCGCCATGTTGGTCCTGGGCGTGTTCATCGGTTCGACCCTGTGGTGGCTGGGCCTGAGCAGCATCGTCAGCCTATTCCGCACCCGATTTGACGCGCGCGCGCTGAGGTGGGTGAATCGAGCGTCGGGCATAATCATCGCCGGATTTGGAGTGTTCGCCCTATTGAGCATCGCATGAAACCTTGGTCTAGACTCCTGATTGGCGCATTGATCGCTCTGTCCGTGGCTGCGCTGTCCCTCGCCGTGCGGGCTGTTCTGTCAGGCCGCGATGAGCCGCAGGTGCAGGCGCGGCTTATCGCGCTGGCGGACGATACGGCGGGCTTTGCACAGGCCGAAGGGCCGCGACCGTTCGACTTCCCGGCCGACTACGGGCCCCACCTCGCGTACCAGACGGAATGGTGGTATTATACCGGCAACGTGGAAACCGCAGATGAACGCCATTTCGGCTATCAGCTGACCTTCTTCCGACGCGGGCTGACGCCCCCGGACCAGCAGCCGGACCGCGCGTCTACTTGGGCCACCGACCAGGTCTACATGGCGCATTTCGCCCTCACCGACGTCGGCGGCCGGCGACACCGCGCGTTCGAGCGCTTCAGCCGGGGCGCGGCCAGGTTAGCCGGGGCGCAGTCCTCTCCGTATCGCGTGTGGCTGGAGGACTGGAGCGTCGAGGAGGTCGAACCGGATGTCGTGCGCTTGCGCGCCGCCCAGGACGGTTTGGCGGTAGAGCTGCTGCTGGCCGACCGCAAGGGCCCCATCCCACAGGGCGATGGCGGCTACAGCCGGAAGGGACCTGGGCCGGGCAACGCGTCCTACTATTACAGCCAAACGCAGCTCGATTCCTCGGGCACGGTGCAGGTCGGAGATGCACGCTACCCGGTGCAGGGCATGAGCTGGATGGATCA
>JABAHP010002128.1_pt1 | contig 18017 bp, 16 predicted proteins | sample 7062081 | NCBI WGS metagenome assembly JABAHP01 (sample SAMN14534357, study PRJNA622989) | marine sediment metagenome | biome: marine biome [ENVO:00000428]; feature: marine pelagic biome [ENVO:01000023]; material: deep marine sediment [ENVO:00002113] | place: India: Gulf of Kutch | collected...
AAAAAATTAGGTCAGTTGCTTTGTGAAAAACTGTATTTGGACGAATCCAGCCTCGAAATCGGACTTGCGGAACAAAAGGTCGAACATCGGCCGCTGGGTCAGATTCTCTTAAGGCTTGGTTATATAACGCAACCTCAGCTAAATGAGGCACTTTCAATTCAAGTGGGCATAGAAAAGATAGATTTGACCGACATTTCGATAAAACCCGAAATTATCACCCTTGTACCGGCGGAACTGGTCAGCAAGCACAGTATTTTGCCGTTACGTCACGAGAACGGCCGCTTAGCAGTTGCGATGACGGATCCGTTCAAGCCGCAGGTAATAGAGGATTTGAGGCTGGTGAGCGGTCATCCGGTAAGGCGATATTACGCCGAGCCGACCCAGATGGAAAATTCGATACTCAAATTCTACGGCAGCAACGTGGCAAGGATGCTGGACAATCTCGTTCCAACGGAACAAAAGCTGGAAGCTGAGATGGATAACGGCGATTACTCCCCTGCCAAGCTGCATGAACTGGCCAGAGAGCCATCACTGGTGAATCTTGTAAACCTGATAATACTGGAAGCGATTGAGGCCCGCGCAAGTGATATACATATCGAGCCGTTCGAGCATCAGGTAAAGATCAAGTACAGAATCGACGGTATGCTCGTGGAAAAGGCACCATCATCGAAACGGCTGCAGGCGGCGATTATTTCGAGAATCAAGATTATGGCGGACATGAATATCGCTGAACGCTTTGTGCCGCAGGATGGACACATCGAATTTACCGGTAAACAGGGCAGGGTCGATATTCGCGTCTCAACCGTTCCGACAGTTTTCGGGGAATCTATCGAACTGAGACTTCTGGACAGAACCGCATCACTGATAGGGCTTGAAGAGTTGGGGATGAACACCCAATCCCTGGAAGGTTTCAATCAATGTCTGCGTAAGACACACGGCATTGTACTTGTTACCGGCCCGACCGGCTGCGGCAAAACAACAACTCTTTACGCAGCATTAAATAAGATATATTCACCGGCTGTGAAGATGATAACGATAGAAGACCCGGTTGAATATCAGCTTGAAGGTATTAACCAGATGCCGGTCAATCCAAAAAGAGGGCTGACGTTCGCCACAGGCCTTAGGCACATACTCCGGCAGGACCCGGACATTATAATGGTGGGAGAAATCCGAGACAGAGAAACCGCTAATATTGCAATCCGCGCGGCGTTAACCGGCCACCTTGTTTTCTCGACACTTCACACAAACGACGCACCCGGGGCGGTCACAAGATTGATTGATATGGGTGTTGAGCCATTCCTGTTAGCAAGTTCCTTAGAGGCAGTGTTAGCTCAAAGGCTTGTACGCAAGATTTGTCCGAATTGTAAAAAGCCTTACAAGCCGGACGAAACCATCCTAAAGAGCCTGAACGGCTCGATTGACATCAAACCTTATACCGAGTTTTACCACGGTGTCGGCTGTAATGAGTGTATGCAAAGTGGGATGAAGGGGAGGACCGGTATATTTGAGATGCTCAGGGTAACAGCTACGCTGCGTGACCTGATAGCCGCAAGGCCGACGACAGAACAAATTATAAAGGCGGCGCCGGCAGACCACATAAGCATGGAACATGACGGTATCGCCAAGGTGTTGAAGGGTATCACGACTCCGGAGGAGGTGATGAGAGTCGCGAAGAGTATCGGTGAAGAAGATTGAATTGAATCCGGCAGGAGAAAACACGCAGTCCAAATTATAAGAGGCTAAACAGTGGGTTATTTTTCATATAAGGCAGTTGAGCAAGGCGGCGGGAACGTTACCGGCACTATTGAAGCGGCCGACCGCAGAAGTGCCGTTGCCGCCCTGGCTGAACAAGGGCAGTTCGTTATAGAACTGGCTCAGGAAGCTCAGGCAAAGAGCGCCAATGGCGAAAAGAAAGAAGAGTTCGACCTGAGCAGGTTGATGAGTTTTGGCTCTCGAAAGGTCACCAGCAAGGATATTTTAGCGATTACCAACCAGTTGAGCACCGCCCTGCGAGCGGGACTTCCACTGCTTAACGCACTTGAAATAATTCGCGACCAGCAACACAAACCGTCAACAGTAAATATGTTGAATGACCTTGTCAAGTCGGTCAGCTCCGGCCAATCACTGTCAGAAGCCATGGCCAGGCATGAGAATACCTTTAATCCCCTGTATCTTTCCATGGTAAGAGTCGGGGAGACAGGAGGAATGCTCGACGAGACGACGGCCCAGTTGGGAACAATGTTGAGCAGAGAAGCAAAAATAAAAACAAATATGAAAAATGCCTCGGCGTATCCAATCTTCGTTTTGTGCGTCGGCCTCGCGTCGGCGATTGTCATAATAACCTGGGTACTACCAAAAATATTAGAGATGATAGGCGATGCTGTTGACGTATATCCCTTGCCTACAAGGATACTGCTGGCATTGAGCGGTTTGATAACAAGCCTATTTACAACATTTTTTGGATGGGTCATTATCGCTGGAATTGTCGTAGGACTGTATTTACTGCGTAAATGGATAAAATCGGAGGGCAAAATCAAATGGGACTCTTTTAAGCTCAAAATTCCCATCCTCGGTTCGGTCCTGCGTACAATAGCAGTAGGCAGGTTTGCAAGAACGCTGGGGGCGCTGACCAAAGGAGGCGTCACAATCCTGGAGGCCCTTAGTGTTGTCCGTGATACACTTGGTAACGAATTATTGGGAAGAGAAATTGATACTGTAGCTGAAGAGGTCAAGCGCGGAGAGTCACTGGCCGGGCCTTTGGGCGGCTCGGGATACTTCCCGCCTTTACTTGTGCAAATCGTCTCTATTGGCGAGCAGACGGGACAACTTGATGGATTGCTGCTCAATGCCGCTGACACTTTTGATGAAGAGGCGGACTCGGCGATAAACAGGTTTATGGCCATATTCCCCGCGATTCTGATACTGCTGCTGGCTTTGGTGGTAGGTTTTATAATAGTAGCGACTCTGCTGCCAATAATTCTAATGCAAGTTGGCGCAGGATCCATTTGAGTCTGGGATTTTTCAAATATAGGAAAGGTATCCAAATGAGACGGAAAAAAAGAAAAAACAAGGCGTTCACACTGGTCGAACTACTCGTTGTAATTGTGATATTATCTATGCTTGCTGTATTTGCTGCTCCTAAACTCTTTCATTACATAGGCAAATCCCAGAAAGACCTGGCTAAACCCAGTTTGGCGTTTGTCGAGGACGCAATTGAGAGATTTGCTATTGACTGTGGACGATATCCTGATGACTCCGAGGGGCTTCAAGTGCTACTTGTTATGCCTGATGACATTGAAGAAGGCAAGTGGAGCGGGCCTTACCTCAAGGCAAGCCAGTTGAATGATCCCTGGGGCAATCCAATAGTATACCAAGCAGAGGGTGTAGCTAATCCCGGAAGATATGATTTGATAAGTTACGGAGCCGACGGCGAAGAAGGCGGTGAAGGAGAAAATGAAGATATATATAACGACTAAAGTAGTTTTAAGTTATCGAATTACGTGAATGAAAAAGCAAAAACAAAATACGAAAGCCGGCTTTACTCTTATTGAGCTACTAGTGACAATAGCTATTATCGCGCTTATCGGTGGCGTCGGGGCCGGGTTTTACATAGGGACATACGAGAGGCTGCAGGTTGAAAAAGCCGCAAGGGACTTTTTCCTTACAGCTAAATACGCAAGAATAATGGCCATTGAGCGACAAAAACCCTACAGGATAGAACTGGACACCACCAATGGCGGTTTTTTCCTGACTACAGCCCAGTTGAACCAAGAAACTGAACAGACAGAGCAGACGATAGTGCGGGACCTGTACTCAAAACCGGTGGAATTTGACGATGCTGTCAAATTCGAAAATATTCAAATAACACCGATTGCTTCGGAATCATCTGATGAACAGACTGCGATAGTTTTTTCTCCGGCTGGCACCGCACAATCGGCGGTAATACAAATCGGTGACGGTGAAAATCATTACACGGTAAATATCTCCGCTGCGACCGGCAAGGCGGCTGTACAATACGGCACGTACCAGGAAATTAAAATCACAACCGTAGATTTGGACCAGGAATGAGAATGGGAAGAAAAATAAACACGAGAGGTTTTACTCTGGTTGAGACAATCACCGCAGGTGCTATCCTTTCCATGTCTGTTTTGACACTGGTGGCAATAACTACCCGTTCTCTAACTGCAACAAGATTTAACAGGCACTACGAGACAGCAGCTTCAATAGTAGAGAAGCAGCTTAGTTTACTCGACTATATCGGTATCGATGAGTTCATCGAATTAGGGCAGGCAGAGGGTGTGGTTGAAGATTTTGAGCCGGGATATCACTGGGAAGTTGCAACCGAATATCTGGGTATAGACAGTCTTTATCAGGTGACAATAACCGTTACATGGCTCGAACGGAATCGACCTTACAGTGTCTCTGTGCAAACAAGGCTCAATGGTATGAGCACGTATGTCGAGGCCGAAACAGAGACAGAGCAAGAGTAATTAAATGAAGAAATATTTAAGAAAGAATGGTTTTACACTGGTGGAAGCGCTTGTTGCCTCGACAATAGGGTCCTTTGTCGCACTGGTGGCCGTTGGCACACTGAGGACTATTACGGTCAGCGCAGAAAGAGTAGATAGTAATATTGAAGCCGCTTCCGAGGTGAGATTTGCTTCGAGACTGATTGCCAGGGACCTTGTGAACCTGTATCGCGAACAGAACTTTAGAAATATGAAATTAGTCGGTTCCGCCGACGACTCAGAAGTGGGCAGCAGTTTCCTGACTTTCTACACCGTCGGCAGGACAAAGGCCAGAATCGATTACCCAGAAGCGGATATATACGAAGTGGAATATTTCCTGAAAAAAGATGAAGAAAACTCAGACCTGTATCGCAGATTATGGCCGAATCCGGACCCCAACGATGAAAATCCTGGTGGAATCCTGAGTATTATTGCAGAGGGCATTGAATTTTTCCAGGTAAGGTACTTCGATGGAGAGGAATGGTCCGAGGAATGGCCGGAGGAAATGGAAGTTGCTCCTCAGTTGATAGAAGTAAATATCGTGGGCAAAGAGCAAAAATGGGGAAGCCCGGCTACGGATTCTATTATGGTAAATTTAGTCAGTTCGGCAGGTGCAACGCTTGAAACTATAGAAAGTGCTGCGCAAAGCCCCGGTATGCAGGATAACAGCAGTGCACAAGGGAGTAATCAACCTTAGACAAGCACGTAATAGGAAAAAGGAAAGACAGAGAAAAAACGAAGGTTTTGCTAAAAAATGAATCGTAATCGTGACAAAAAAGGGCTTGTTATTGTAGCAGTACTATGGATAGTGGCAATACTTACCGTAATCGCCACATCCGTAGGCCAAAACAGCCGGCTCGACACGAAAGTCAGTGCTATCAGGACGGAAGAGCTTCGCTGCAGGTGGGCCTGCCGGGCGGGAATAGAGACAGCTATCGGTGTACTGAACGAGGACCTTAGGGAAAGTGACAGCCTGACCGAGCTTTGGAGTGATAATGACGAGGATTATAATGATATCAGCCTGGAAAGATGTTGGGTTTCCGTCAAAGTTATCGATGAGTCGAGCAAATTAAATATAAACACTATAACAAGGCAGCAGCTTCTTGAATTGCCTTATATGGAAGAGGATATAGCCGATGCAATTATAGACTGGCGGGACGGAGATGATACACCGAGCACAGGGGGCGTTGAAGGGGGGTTTTATGAAAATCTGCCGATTGGATATAAAATCCGAAACGGTCCCTTCAAAACTATACGTGAGTTGCTGCTGGTTAAAGGCGTTACTGAAGAGTTGTTTTATGGAGAGGATACAAACTTCAACGGCCTGCTGGACTATAATGAGAAAGACGGGGATGAAAGCCCGCCAAACGATGACAGAGATGATGTTCTGGATGTGGGGTGGATTGAATATCTGACGTGTTATTCGTACGACAGGAACGTAGATGCTGAGGGCAATCAAAAGGTCAATATCAACCAGGCCAATGAAAGGCAATTGCAAAACTCTTTGGGAATAAGCAGACCTCAGGCCCAGTGGATTATCCAGAGACGTCAGAACAACAATTTCGACAACATCGCCGACCTTATAGATAACGGCAGTTCCCAGCAGTCTCAACAAAGTTCGCAACAAAGTTCACAACAAAGTTCACAACAGAGCCCTCAACAGAATCAACAACAGAGTCCACAACAGAGTTCGCAAAGGGGTGGGCCACAAAGCGGGCCGCAAAGTGGTCAGCAAGGCGGTTCACAAGGTGGTTCGAACCAGACCGAACCTATAGATTTACAAACGTTCTATGAGATAGCAGACAAGATAACAGTAGACAGCGGCAACCAGACTTCCGGAAAAGTCAACATTAACACCGCATCGAAAGGTGTTTTGTTAGCATTGCTGGGGGACAGCGAGGCAAATAATGACACTGCGGAGAATATAACCGCCTATAGGGCGGGGCTGGCGGAGGGAATGCAAAGCATAGCAGAATTGATGAGCGCAGGACTGGTGGATCAGAATACTTTCGAAAGAATTGCAAATAATATAACCACCCGTTCAAACGTTTTCACTATACGCTGTTCGGCAACGGCCGACAGAGCAGGAGCCAGCGGAACAACACTGCAGACAGAAGTGGTCGTAGATAGAAGCGAGTCACCATATACGACACTTTACTGGTATCAGGGAGCAGGTAATTTATGAGCAATAATATAACCGACACAGGGACCCGGCGGTCCGCGATTGCGATAGCCAAAGACGGCAGCAGGCTTAAGGCTGTAAAGCTTCGTAAGCAGAACGGCCTTTTTGAAGTTCTATGGACAAAGAGCAGCGAAGCCGGTGATCTTGACTGGAAAGCATTCGAACTCGAGTGCAGTCTGACTGCTGAGTCGACAGAACGAGAAAAGAAAAGCGACAGCAAGATGGTAGTCGCCGGTTTTGACTCAGCGGGTGTGGTATTTTACCGCGTTGATTTTCCTACGGTTTCAGAAAAAGAAATCGCTGCAATGGTTAAATTGCAGGCCGAATCCCGGCTGCCGCTGCCGGCCGAGCAAATGCAGATAGCATGGAGGGCAGATCAGGCACAGAATGGAAAAGTGCCTGTAACCATCGCTGCGGCCAGAAAAGAACAACTGCAGAAATTCGTGGAAGATGTAAGCGGTTTCGGGCCTGAAAAAATTCTCCTGGACTGTGAAGCGATAGTAAAAACGTGGAGAACCTTCTTTTCCGGCGATGGCAGGAATGCTGTCGTGGTGAGTATGACAACAAAAAATACGCAGATTTGTCTGGCTCTAAACGGACAATTGAGCAATGCCGTGATACTGGACACGGGAACGGAGGACCTTTCCAAAGCAAAACAGGACCTGTTGGTACTCCGAGATCCCGTGCTAACGGACCAGACTGAAACTATTGATAGATTTGTCCAGGATATCAGAAGCGTATTGGAATTGTTTGGTTACGCCGGACCGACGGATTTACCCGTATTTGTACTATCCGACGATAGCGAAGCTCACGAAGTCGTGGTTTCTTCTCTTAAGTCCGCGGGTTTGAACGTCAGAGCGGCTTTCCCACAGATTGAAAAATTAGATGCACGGACAAGGCTCCATCCCGCCGATATTTACGAATATCGCGTGCCGATAGGGCTTGCGCTTACGGCGATTGATGGTGATACAGACAGGCTTAATATTTTCGAGCAAGTGTACTGTTCGCCAAGCGAGGCAAAAAGCAGACGCCGGTTGGATTCGACGAAAGCTGCTGTTGCAGTTGCCGCGGTTATGCTTGTCCTTCTGGTTATCGTCGCTTACGCGGTGGATGTTGCAAGCAAGGGTGCCATCGAAAAGCGTTTGAAAGACGCAGGGCTCGGTTCTGCTATCAAACAACTCACCGAGCGCCAAAAGTTAATCAAATCAGTTGCGTCACAAAGGCCCGACCTGCTCGAACTCTTAAATCAAATACACACAAGCCTCCTTTTCAGCACTAATCTGGATTTCCAGAGTGACCTGGATAAGGGTACCATCCCCGAGGAACTGCGGCAACAATTTGAAGAAAACAAAACTCCGCTTTCGCAACGCGCTACCGTCTCGGTTGAACAGGCCGGTACAAAATGGTTGATAACCAATCGATTGAAGAAATACTCCATCAGGAAAGAGGGAAGCAGGCTAAAAATTTATGATATTACAGCAAACGCCGGGATAACGCTGGACAAACTGGATTTCAAGATGGGGCGACCTGTAAGTATAACCGCACAGACAAAAAGCGCGGAGGAAATGTACAAATTTCAAAAAAGCCTGCTGGACATAAAGGGAATTACGGATGTAAAGATACAAAATCCGGATATGGATAAAAAAACCAAGAAACTCAAATTCACTATGAATTTTCATTACAAGAGTTTTACTCAAAAGAAAAAGGGGACAAGTAGATGAGGGGCCTAAATAAAAGAGAGAAACGGACCGTGAAATTCGGCGTTGTATGCGCAGTAGCCATCATCGGATTTGCATTTGTGACGGATATTCTCGGCCGATGGAAGGAATCGCGCAGCGGAACTGACAATATAAACAAACAATTGAAAGCTATCAACGTTAAGGAGACCGAGCGAGCGAGATTGATGTCGATAGTACCTGTGTTTGAGATGCCGGAAAAGGAAGAGATCCAAAAGTTTCTGTTCAGAGACAAGTTTAACGAGCAGTTAAAGAAGGCCCGAATAAAAAGTGAACCTCTCCAGATTGTGCCTGCTTCAAAGTCACCGGTGGCCGGCTATGAGCTATTGCGATTGAAATGCAGCGCCAAATGCAAATTCGGACAGGCACTCGACCTGCTTGCCAACCTGAAGGACAATCCATATCTGGTCGGTATAGAAGAGTTCAAAATTGAATGCGACCAAAAGAAACGCCAGGATGTCAAACTGAATATAACGATATCTACTTTTGTTAAATAAGAAAGGACGGCTTATGAAACTTGATTATTTAAAAAACAATCATTCAAAAAACAACAGGAATATTGTCTCGATTGGATTACTTGGAATTTCGGCGTTCATGGTTGTCCTGATTTTGATCAAGGTAACAGGCTTTTTCGCAGCCCCGGCCAGGGCGGAGGATTCGGTCAAAAGGGCCGTTGAACTCACTAAGCCGGACCCAAACGATACGGAAAGTGTGCTTGCCAAATCCAAAGAGATTGCAGACCAGCTAAAGAAAAATAATTTGTTTGCGCCGCCCATTCCAAAGAGGCACCCTGTAAACAAGGACCAGGTACTGGGTATATTAGGCGATGAGGTGTTTATAAACGGCAAATGGTATAAAGCCGGAGATAATGTGGGAGACGCAAAAATCGTGGCAATCACGCCCGTTGACGTAACGATAGAATGGGATGGCAATGAACAAGTCTTTGTCCCGTTTGATGCAAAGGCTGCTTCACCTTCCGGCCCAAGAAGGCCCGGCGGTCCCAGTAGACCACAAGTAGCTAAGGCTGGTGAGCAGGGAACACCTCAGATGGTTCAGGTTCAGCAAGAGGGTGGGCCCGAGGGTATGGGCAGGTTTGGGGGAGACAGAGGCGATATGATGGCCAGAATGAGGGAAATGAGAGAAAGATGGGAAAGTATGTCTCCGGAAGAGAGAGAACGAGCCAGGGCCGAAATGCGTGAAAGATTTGGCGGACGGGGACCGGGTGGCGGACGGGGACCACGCGGTGAAGGTGGTTTCGGCGGCAGACGAGGCGGTCGTGGGAGATGAGATTAATATAATTCAGATGCGATTAAAAATATGAAACAATCAAGAACAATAATATCAGGAATAGTCGCGGTTGTGGGGCTTCTTACCGCCTTTGCAATCGGCCTGTATATCAAAGAGGTCAAAAGCAAATACAGAGCCGCTGAATCAGAAGCGAAAGCTGTGGCCGAGAGTCAGACAAAACAGGCCGAGATACCAACCGGACCTCCCCGTGAAAGGCAGCGGAGTTCTCGCGATCTTTCTCCTGAGCAAAGAGCCCAAATAACAGAACAAATGAAGGACATAAGGCAGAAATGGGAGACTATGTCTGAGCAGGAGAGGAAAGAATTTAGAGCCAAAATTGCCGAAATAGTTCAAGCCGGCCGCTCGGAAACAAACAAAATATTTGAGACTTCCCATCCAGAGGGAATGGACAGTTTTGCAGAAGAATTTATAAAGGTAAAAAATAATTGGGAGGATATGACAGAGGAAGAAAAACAAGAGTTTAGGGACAAAATTCGTGAAAGTTCTAACGCCGTAAGGCAAGGAAATGATTAAAGAGAGGTGAATAAATTGAAACGAACAAGATTAACATTATCGGTAACAGTTATTATCGTGGCCGTTGCTCTTGTTGGAATTGGCTCTTATATATTAAAGGTCAATCCTGCAGCGGCTGTTGAATCAAAGGCTGACTCTGAGTCAACCAAATCCAGCGAGGCCGAAAAACCTGCTGAGACAAAAGCGCCTGAAAAAGCTACAGAACCCGAAAAACCGGCTGAACCGAACGCGCCTGAAAAAGCCACAGAACCCGAAACACCCGCCGACTCGAATGAACCTGAAAGAGAACGGACCCAGAGAAGACCAGGGCCCGACAGGGAAGGAGGCATGGGTATGTTCCCTGAGGGAGGAGACAGGGCCGAGATGATGGAGAGATTCAGAGGCATGAGGGAGAGGTTTGAAAATATGACTGAGGAAGAAAGGGAACAAGCCAGAGCCGAGATGCGCGAAAGATTCGGCGGACGCGGGCGGCGCGGCGACCGCGGGCAGGGTGGCGAAGGAGGTTTCGGTGAAAGAAGATTTGGCGGTGGATTCGGCGGCGAAGGTGGATTTGGCGGCCAACGCAGACCGGGTGGCAGACGGCGGCCAAGAGATCCGAACGATCCGAATGCCCCGGCCGAACCGAACGAGCCGAGTGAACCGACCGATCCGAACAAGATAATGGAATCCATGAATCTTAAAGATTTTCCAATGAAGGACGTTATAAAGAAACTCGGCGAGTGGACCGACAAAGTGATTATCCCGGCCGACGAAGCAATGAAAGAAAAAATAACCATCTATTCGACCAAGAGACTGCCGAGGCCCCAGGCTATTTCGATGATTTATACTGCCTTGAATGCAAAAGGCATTCATGTCAAAGAAACCGACGGCGTGATCGAATTAACACCTATTAAAGATGCAAAGATTGGCCCGGTCCCTACTGTACAGGCTGATTACGCTCTCGCTATGATTGAAAATAAAAAGCAGGTGGTCCAGAAATTCTTTAAGCTTGATAACTACGCGCCTGCTCAAATGGGCCAGGTCGTTCAACCTCTGGTTGGTGACTACGGCCATGTCAGCGCCGATGAAACTACGGGCCAGCTAATGGTGATTGATACTGTCGAGAATCTGATGCGCATTGAGAGGATTATCGACCAGTTCGACGTGCCCGAATCTGCGCAGACCGTGACCCAGATCATCCCTGTTCAATTTGGCGACCCTTCCGAGATTGTTCAGATGTTGAAAATCCTTTTGGGTGAGTCGGAGGGATACAGCACTACCCGCTATAATCGCTATAGGAGTGACAGAGACCGCAGCAGTAGTTCTTCGTCAAGACCTCGAACTCCCAGTCCAAGTAGCTCATCTAAAAAACCGGGCGAATCCAAGGGTGAGGCTACCTCGGTTGTGATTGGCTCAACAAGGGGACCGGTCGTTCTTATACCCGAGCCAAGGAGAAAGTGGATAATTGCCAAAGCCTCGGCCGAAGACATGAAACAAATCGAAGAGTGGATAAAAAAACTTGACATGCAGGAACCCGTCCAGTCGGAATACGAGGTCGTTCAGCTAAGATATGCCGATCCCCGTGAAATTGAAGACAGTGTCGGCGACGGCTTCAGGGACCTGCCGGGAATGGAATTTCTGCCAAGCATTCTTATTGAGCCGCTGTATGATACAAAACAGGTTATTGTCTTCGGCAGAAAAGACCTGCGCGACATAGTAAAGAAAATGATCGCGGAGATAGACGTTCCCCCGGGCCAGTTCGAGACCAGACATTTCAAGCTAAGATACGCCGATCCCGACCAAATCAAGGCAAATATAGATGAACTGTACGAAGAAGGTATGCAAGGCAGCAGCGGTTATAGAGGCTACGGCGGCTACAGTCCCTGGGGGTATCGTTCGCGGAGCAGTTCATCAACCTCCTCTGAGATGGTCAAAGTAATTTCATACGTTTCTCTCAAGCAGGTAACCGTGATTGCCTCGCCTGAGAACATGATGGCAATAGCAGATCAAATCAAAGAATGGGATTCTCCCCTGGATGTCAATTCAGTCAGGCCCAGAATAATTGAACTGCACAACACCGATCCCGTTCAGATGGCCGATTTGCTTGCTACACTTTTCAGCGAGACTTCAAGCGGAAGCAGTAGCAGTAGAAGAGGATTTTCCATCTTTGATCTTTTGGGCGGCCAAACAGATGAGAGGCAAAAAATCGTCGGCCCCCTTTATGGACAACTGACTTTTGAGGATGTACCGGGGACAAAGAAGATTATCGTAATCAGCAAGATTGCCGAGGCATACGATGTTGTTGAGCAATTGATCCGAGAACTTGACAAAGCGGAGATGGGCGAAATTCCCAAGGTTATAACACTTAAATATGCGAACCCGGAAGACCTGGCCGAGCGTCTAAACGCCCTGTACAACATGGAGGGCACCACTGCCACCATTCGGCGCAGTGACCAGGGACTGTCCGCTTACTCGATGGAAGCAGAAAGTGGGGCAAGCTCCGGCCAATCCGGCCAGGACACCACCAGTCAGGAAGATTACAGACCCTGGTGGACTACGGGAAGACAAAACGTCGAAGAGCAGCCGATAAGCAACGTTATAGGAAGGGTTCGTTTTATTCCTGATCCTCGCACTAAATCCATTCTCGTTCTTTCTCCGCCGGAGTTTCTGGAAAACATAGAAGCACTGATTGAATCTCTCGACGTACCCGGCAAACAGGTGATGATAAAGGCGGTCATTATGCAAATCGACCACAGTAATGTAACTTCCCTCGGCCTCCAGCTTAGATCGGGCGGCTTTTCTGACGTCGGAGAAAACGCAATCACTATCTTCAACAGCCTTGATCATCTACAGCAGCATGGTTCCATGATCTTCGGGGCAGGCGGGACTTCAGGAAGCACGTTTGGCTTCGCAGCGGGCCTGGAGGTTGATGCTATGATTGATTTCTTAGTGAAAAAAACCGATGCAAAGATTCTGAATCAACAGACACTGTGGACAAAGGACAACGAAGAAGCAATGTTTTTCAAAGGTCAAAGAGTTGCATTCTTTACAACGGCGACAAGTTCGGCGACGGCGGGGAACGTGCAGAATTTCGAATTTCAGCAGGTAGGTATGACTCTGCGGGTCCGGCCGAGCATCACCCCTGAGAAAAACGTGGATATGATTGTAAACGTGATTCTCTCACAACTTACACCGGACAGGATTAATAGTCAGCCGGTCAGGACCGAGATGGATACGACCACCAATATGATAGTTCAGCACAGCCAGACACTTATGCTCGGCGGCATCCTTTTCCAGACAGACAGCCAGGTCGAGCGAAAGATTCCCCTGTTGGGGGATGTGCCTGTGGCCGGCGGCCTGTTCCGTCACAACAATATCATAGAAAGCAACGAGGAGCTGATTGTATTTATTACACCCTATGTAATAGATGGACCGGACAATCTGCTCCCGGAAACAAAAGCCGAAATCGAGCCTTCGTTGGAAAAGCTGGATAATATAAAGGAAGAATTAGAAGCGCTCTTACAACCACAACCTGATTCAGAGCAACCGTCGGAGTCTTAAACGGATACTGGTCGGTGTGTGACTGAATGAGTTGAAGAGCGTACGGTGCTTTACTACCCCCGGGAGCAACGTCGCTTCTGACAGAGCTTTATAAGGAATTCCCATTTTGCAACGTATTGCAAAATGGGAATTCCTATACCTTTGGATAAATCCACGGTTCGCGGTACTTACGACGAAGCAGCTTGTTGGCCTCCACGTCGCCAACAATCACTTCCCTATCACCATCCCATTCAATACTGCGGCCAATCTTAAGCGAAAGCATACCAAGCAGGCTCATATTCGTCGACCGGTGACCTATCTCGATATCGCATACAGGCCGTTTTCCTGTCTTGATACAGTCCAGAAAGTCCGCCCACAACTCTGGGATGTTTTGCTGGTCAGGCTGATGAAGCTTTGCTTCTTCGCCAATGACCTTCTGTCCTCTGCCGCTCGGATAAAATCTCCAACCATCCTGCCAGCCTATGTGCAGAATACCTTTGGTACCGTAGAAATAACACCCGACGTTTTCGCCTTTGTCGGTATTGTTCGCTGCAAACTGTCTGTGTTCCCAAGTCGCCGTGAAGCTCTCGAATTCGAAACTGGCCACCTGGTGGTCCGGCGCATCGGTCGTCTGGGCCGAAGCTGTATTGACCGGCGGACCTTTGATGGCACGGCCACCAGTCGAAAATACACGCTTGGGATACTTTTCCTCGGTCCACCAAAGAATCTGGTCCATCCAGTGTATACCCCAATCACCCAATGTGCCATTGGCATAGTCCAGGAATTGACGGAATCCCCGCGGGTGTATCTTAGTGTTAAATGGACGCAGCGGCCCCGGCCCGCACCACATATTCCAGTCAAGACCCTTGCGAGGTTCTTCATTGGCTTTCGGTGTTTCCGCTCCTCCTCCGTAATGAACAAAGGCCCGCACCATACCGATTTTACCGGCCTTGCCTTCCTTTAGAAATTTCATGCCGGAAACGTTGTGCGGTGAAACACGCCGGTGAGTTCCTACCTGAACCACCCGTCCGGCGGCACGGGCGGCGTTGACCATAGCACGGCCTTCCATAATGGTATGGCCGATGGGTTTTTCAACGTAAACGTGCGCACCTGCCTTGACCGCCGCGATAGTAATAAGAGGATGCCAGTGGTCGGCCGTGGCTACAATAGCTATCTCCGGCTTTTCCTTCTCCAGAAGCTCTCGATAATCCTGATACTTCTTAGGCTTGTCACCGCTGAGCCGCTCCACTTCATCGGCGGCTGGATCCAGTTGGTTCCGGTCAACGTCGCACAAAGCAACAATCTTGCACTTCCCCGACTGCATTGCCACCCGGCAGATATTCATCCCCCACCATCCACTACCAATAAGGGCGGTGCGATACTTCCTGTCCGCGGCCTTTAGAATATTAGGCGCAGCCAGGGCCACACCGGAAGCCACGGAAGCTTTAAGAAAAGTACGACGGTTCATCGACATGATTATACCTCCTTTAAGATTATTAAAACCCGGTTCCTCTTGATAAAAGCAGCTTGCTGTTTACTGTTTTTCAGCTTTTTATAAAGTCTTATCCTGTAAATACTGCTGGTTTTCTCCTGTAAATGTATCAACATGGCTTCACAAGTCAAGTGAAAAGTCAAAAACAGACGACTGACTCTTGATCGGCCGAAAAATGCCGTCCAAAGCACTTGCGTTTTCACACAGTTTTAGGTATGCTGAAAACGAAAATGCTCAGTAATGTAACTGGGTCGCGGTTATCCGAATTAGACCGACTTGAAATAACATCAGATAATTTAGGAGAAGCTTGGGATGGAGATGAAACGTCGCGAATTCCTGGTTAAGTCAATCGCGGGAGCAGGCGGTTTTCTGCTTGGCTCCGGGTACATAAATGCTGCAAAGGAATCCTCAACATTTGACCCCTATAAGAAAGTCCCGCTCGGTAAGACAAAGATCAAGGTCTCTCGTGTCGGCTTCGGCACAGGTATGCGGGGCGGCAACCGGCAGTCCAATCAGACTCGCATGGGCAAGGAAAAGTTCGAAGGTTTGCTGAAGGCTGCATATGAAAGAGGGGTACGCCTATTTGATGTCGCAGACCTCTATGGCTCACACCCATACCTGGCCTCGGCATTGAAAAAAATGCCCCGAAAGGATTACGTGATAAACACAAAAATCTGGTGGCGACGCGGTGGAATACCGGAAAAGGAAAGACCGGATGCTGATGTCGTTGTCAAACGTTTCCTAAAGGAGCTGAATACCGATTATATAGATATCGTCCTCCTGCACTGCGTCGTCTCAGAAAAATGGCCGCAGGAATTGCGCAAACAGATGGACATCCTGGACCAGCTCAAGCACAAGGGCGTCATCCGTGCGCATGGTGTTTCCTGCCATTCGTTGAAAGCCCTGCAGGCCGCCGCAGATGAACCGTGGGTTGACTCCGTGAACGTGCGAATCAACGCTTATGGCAAGAACATGGATGGGCCGGTCGAAAAAGTTGAGCCCGTAGTTAAAAAACTGCATAAGGCAGGCAAGGGCGTGGTGGGGATGAAGCTGATTGGCGAAGGGTCCTTCCGAAACAGCGATGAAAAACGAGACAACTCGATTCGCTACGTGCTCGGACTGGGATGCGTGGATGCGATGGTCGTCGGATTCGAGAAAATCGAAGAAGTTGACGACTTTGCTGCACGCGTCCGCAAAGTGCCGGTAAAACAGGCACAGGCTCTGGAAGTTGCAAGAGCTTTACAGACCTGCGCTTCATAATAGAAGCAACCGGATGTTACATAAATGCCCAGGGGGATTGCTGATATTAAGGACACTGGGCCGATATTTTATTTTAACTGAGCTTTTAGAACGCTAATTTATTAAACATAAGATAAGGAATTAGGTTTCGTGAAAGTAGATATCGAAAATCACGTTCTGGAACTGACCGAAGGCGATATCACCGAAATGCAGACTGACGCCATCGTCAATGCCGCCAACGCCCAACTGGTACTGGGAGGCGGTGTTGCAGGAGCAATCAGGAAAAAAGGAGGCCCGAAAATCCAGCAAGAGTGCAATAAAATTGGAGGGACTTTCGTCGGAGGTGCCGTGATAACAACAGGAGGCAATCTGAAAGCAAAATATGTAATTCATGCTGTCGGGCCTCGGATGGGCGAAGGAAATGAAGACGAAAAGCTGAAAAATGCAACGCTGAACTCACTTAAAGTAGCCGATGAGAACAACTTAAAAAGCATCGCTTTTCCGGCAATCAGCACGGGTATTTTCGGCTTTCCCATCCAGCAATGTGCCGACACAATGCTAACAACAGCGATAGATTACCTAAAAAGCCAAACCAACCTTCAAAGAATTGTATTTTGTTTGTTTGGGAAAGAAAGCTACCAGGTATTCGAAAACCAGCTAAACAAGCAAGTCTCAACATGAGTTCGATCGGAATATTGCTGTCGTCAAAAAGACAATCAGTAAGAGTCGCCGCAGTAGTATGAATATGTCAAAAGGAAAGGATTTATTGAAGAATCATAAAGTTGCAATATTTTTTGTCGATTTGTCCTTGATTTTTAGCTTGTAAGAGATAAAATTAAGGTAGGCAAAAAAATTTTTTTGGGGGAGTCCAGTGTTTTTCAGGAAAAAATCTGTTAAGTTTCTTTGAGAAGGCACGGCAATGGGCAAAAAATTCAGCGTATTTGAGATCTTGGAAATAGCCGAAAGAATCGAAAACAACGCAGCTCGATTTTATCTCAAGGCGGCCGAACTCTATGATGACTCTCAACTCCGCGATATATATCACAAGCTGGCCAACTGGAGGGCCAAACACGAGAAGATTCTAACAAGGAGAAGGAAGGACTATTCCGAAAAGACCGGGGCATTGGGAATTTTCGACCCTAATGATTATGTATTATCCAATCCCGAGGTGATGGCCGGTCTTACCTGGCTCGGCAGCAAATCGGATCCCGCAAAAGGGCTGACCGGACACGAAACAAAATCAGAGATAATTCACGATGCCGTTAAAAGAGCAGATGAGGCCATCGCATTTTATGATGGTTTGAAGGACTTTGCCCGCGATCCGGAAGGCGAACGCGCGATCGATAAGATTATCGAGGATGAACAGCAGAACATCCGCCTCCTAACTGAACAATTGGAGCAGAAATAAACCCCTTACAGTTCAATCATCGGCACCTAACTAATTGCTCGCGGTCATATTCGATATGAGGAATGTTTGTTTTCAGGTCCTCGATAAAACGCAAACCATCTTTCCAGTAACC
>JABAHP010007596.1_pt1 | contig 18009 bp, 12 predicted proteins | sample 7062081 | NCBI WGS metagenome assembly JABAHP01 (sample SAMN14534357, study PRJNA622989) | marine sediment metagenome | biome: marine biome [ENVO:00000428]; feature: marine pelagic biome [ENVO:01000023]; material: deep marine sediment [ENVO:00002113] | place: India: Gulf of Kutch | collected...
CGGTGTGGACCTGCCCATCATCCTCTACAACATCCCCCAGGTGATGGACCGCTACCTGCCGCGCACCGTCGTCGAGGATCTGGCCGACCTGCCCAACGTCGTCGGGCTCAAGGACTCCTCCGGCAACCTGACCTACACCATGGAACTGCTGGAGTACGCCGGAGACCGGATCGACCTCTTCGTCGGCCACGACGAGGTCGTGCTGCCCGCGCTGGCCGGCGGGGTGAGCGGCGTAATCCTGGCCAGCGCCCAGGTCTACCCCGAGGTCTGGCAGGAGGTCATCCGCCTCGTCGGCGAGGGACAGATAGAGGAGGCCCGCGCCCTCCAGCGGGGCGTGCAGAAACTCTCGCGCATCTTCTGTCGCCACGGCGGGGGCGTGGCGGTGAAGGCGGCGCTCAAACTGATGGGCCTGGACATGGGCCCACCGCGCCGCCCGCTCAAGGCCGTCGGCGGCGCGCTGGCCCACGAGACCCGGGCCGAGATCCGTCTCGAACTGGAGAAGCTGGGCAAGATACCGGTCCAGGAGACAGAATTCGAATATCCTAGCGGCCCGCTCGCGGCCCGCTTCTCCGATCTGGAGATCACCCCGGCGCTGGTCGCCGCACACGGGTTGCGCGTGGGGACCGGGACGGCCGGCGAGGGGCTGAACCAGGCCCAGATCGACCTCGTCGCCGGGGGCAAGGAGACGGTATTGGGCGACGCGTACGCGCTGCAACTGACCTACCCGCTGCACGGGCGCGAGGCGCTGACGACCATCCTGGAACCGGCGCTCACCGTGCGCCCCGCCACGCTCCTGCTGCCGACGCTGCCGCAGCGAAATCTGCGCCAGGCCAACATGATCTACGGCCCGGCGCAGTCGGCGCTGGCGCGGGCGATCGTCGACGCGCTGGAGGTGGGACGCATCCCACCCACGGCGGTCGACGACGAGGTGATGGTCGCGCTGACGACGGTGCACCCCCGCGCGTTGGACCGCCACGCGCTCCACCAGAGCATCTACGCCGCCGCTACCCAGGCGCTGGCGCAGGCATTCTCCGGGGCCAGGGGCGAGGGATCAGGGACCAGGTAGGAGGGACAGGATACCATGGGCTACAAGACCGAATGGTTCAAGGGGATTTTTCCGGCGCTGGTGACGCCCTTCGCGACCGACGACAACGGTGCTTCGTGTGTCGACGAGGCAGCCTATCGCGAAGTGATCCGCTTCGTGCTGCCCCACGTGGACGGCGTGGTGCCCTGCGGCACGACCGGCGAGTTCTCGTACATGACGATCGAAGAGCGCCAACAGGTTATCGAGATCTGCCTGGACGAGGTGGCCGGACGCGTGCCGGTGCTGGCGGGCACCGGCTGCACATCGACCCGCGAGACGGTGGCGCTGACCGAGTGGGCCAGGGAGGCGGGCGCGACCGGCGCGCTGGTCGTCGCTCCCTATTTCCTCAAGCCCACCTTCAACGAGGTGTACGATCACTTCAAAGCGGTGGATGGGGTAGGGCTGCCCATCGTGTTGTACAACATCCCGCAGTGCGCGGGCACCCACTTCAAGTGGTGGACCGCCGAGGGCATGCTGCTCGACTTCGATCACACCGTGGGCATCAAGGATTCCTCGGGCGATCTGCCCTTCTTGGAGGCGATGTTCGAGAAGGTGAAGGGACGGGTCTCCGTCTTCGTCGGCCACGACGAGGTGGTGCAGGCAGCGCTGGCCGCCGGCGCCGACGGGGCCATCCTGGCCAGCGCCAACTTGATCCCCGACGTGTGGCAGCGCGTGTACCGGGCCACGCGGGAGGCCGACCTGGAGACGGCGCAGTACTGGCAGCAGCGGGTGCAGAAATTGGCGCGCATCGTCGTACGCTGCGGCTCCACGCAGGCGGTCAAGGAGGGACTGCGCATGATGGGGCTGCCGGTCGGCGACTCGCGCCACCCGGTCGTGCCGGGCGGCGCGTTCCGCCGCGAGGACCGCGAGGAACTGCGCCTGCAATTGGAGCCAGCAGGCGCGGACAAGATCGGGAAAGCTCCGGTCACCTACGATCTGGGCAGGCAGCGCGTGGAGACGGAGGTCTTCGCGACGCCACAGACGCCGCGCACGATCTCCGGTTTCACGCTCAAGGTGGGCGAGGGGTTCGCTGGTCCGCCGTTCCAGGAGCTGGCGCACGTAGACCTGCTGCTAGGCCTGAGGGATGGCCCGGTCGGTCGAGCCATCGAGCGCGCGACGGCCGGATGGGGGGAGGAGCGAGGCCTGCGGATTATCAACGAGCGGCCGCGCACGCTGCTGGTGCCTACCGTGACCGTCCGCACGGCCAAGCAGCGCCGCCTGTTCTACGAGCACGCCGCCGAGGGCGTCAACCTGGCCATCCAGCTGAGCATCGAGGACGGCTTCCTGCCCGAACCGATCCTGGACGACGTGGCGCTCATCGTCAACGCCTTCGTCCACCCGGCCGCCTCGATCGCCAAGCGGGTGGCGTTCAACAACTACAAGGCCACGCGCCACGCCATCCGCAAGGCGCTGGAGGGTCGCCCCACGGTGGAGGAACTGGTGCGCGAGAAAGCGGCAGCGCGCCATCCGTTCCGCTACGCGCCGTGAGTTGGAAGGTGGTAATCTGGGAGATTGGTAGATCGGTAAGTTGGTCGTTGTCTACGCCCAATGGTCCAACTATCGATCTACCAGTGCTACCCAGAGTAGGGTGCGGCGAAGTTCGAGGCGTGTACCTTGATATCGAGCACCGGCGAGCCGTCCAGCGCATCCAACCCTACGACCTCCAGCACGTGGCCCTCGATACGCCGGACACGGACGGTGGTCATACCGATAGGGTTAGGCCGGCGGGGACTGCGAGTGGCGAACACCCCTCGCAGCGGTCGACCGGGATCGCCTCGGGGGTGAAGCTGCAGTTCGTAGCCGGTGGAGCGGTGGAAACAGAAGAGTACGACGACGTCGCTGCCGGGCCCCAGGCCCATCAGGCCCTCGGTCAGTGCCGGATCAATCACGATGCGGGCTGGCCGAGCGCGCAGTTCCTCGCCCGAGAGCCCTGCATCGCCCTCATCCCGCTCCACGTGACCGATGGGATGAAGGGTAATCGGCTGGGACTTGGACTGTAGATTCTGGAGCCCGAGGTTCTTCATCGCGAAGGCAAGCCTCTGAGAATCTTTGATAACCCCGGACCGCGGGGCCAAGGGTAAGGGGCGGCATCATCTCGCTTTGCGTCTGAGATTTGGGTTTGGGCTTTGAGCTTTGGGCTTTGACTACGTCCCCTCTTCCCACGACGTCAGGTACTTCTCCTGTTCCGGCGTCAGCACGTCGATCTCCACACCCATCGCCTGCAGCTTGAGCTGGGCGATCTCCTGGTCGATTTCCTCGGGCACCGTGTAGACCATCCGTTCCAACTCATCGGCGTGGCGCAGGATGTAGACGGCGTTGAGCGCCTGGTTGGCGAAGGACATGTCCATCACCGCGCTGGGGTGGCCCTCGGCGGCGGCCAGGTTGACCAGGCGGCCCTCCGCCAGCAGGAAGATGTGCCGTCCGTCGGGCAACGCGTACTCGTCGACGGAGGGCCGGACCCGACGGGGCGGACCCGACGCCATCTCCTTCAGCGCCGGGATGTTGATCTCCACGTTGAAGTGGCCCGAGTTGGCGACGATGGCCCCGTCCTTCATCACCTCAAAGTGGCGCTGATCGACCACGTTGATGTCGCCGGTGGAGGTGACGAATACGTCCCCCTGCGGCGCAGCCTCCGACATCGGCATCACCCGGTAGCCATCCATCACCGCCTCCAGCGCCCGGAGCGGATCCACCTCAGTGACGATCACGTTGGCCCCCAGCCCATTGGCCCGCATGGCGATCCCCCGGCTGCACCAGCCGTAGCCGGCCACGACGACCGTCTTGCCCGCGATGAGCACGTTGGTGGCGCGGATGACGCCGTCCATCGTGGACTGCCCCGTGCCGTACCGGTTGTCGAAGAGGTGCTTGGTGAGGGCATCGTTGACAGCGACGATCGGATACCGCAGCACGCCATCTTCGGCCATCGCCCGCAACCGGATGACGCCGGTGGTGGTCTCCTCCGTGCCGCCCATGACGTCCTCGATCAACTCGGTCCGCTCCTTGTGGAGCGTGCTCACCAGGTCGGCCCCGTCGTCCATGGTGATGTGAGGCCGGTGGTCGAGGGCGGCGTAGATGTGCTGGTAGTAGGTCTCGTTGTCCTCACCCTTGATGGCGAAGACCGGGATCTCGTCGTACGACACCAGCGCCGCCGCCACGTCGTCCTGAGTGGAGAGGGGATTGGAGGCGGTCAGCACCACCTCGGCCCCACCCGCCTGCAGGGTGCGGGCCAGGTTGGCCGTCTCGGTCGTGACGTGGAGACACGCGGACAGGCGCACGCCTGCCAGGGGCTTTTCGTCCCGGAAGCGCTCACGGATGAGGCGCAGCACTGGCATCTCCCGTTCCGCCCATTCGATGCGCAGGCGACCAGCGGGGGCCAGGTCGAGGTCTTTGATGTCGTAGTCAATGGACATAGTGTGGCTCCTTAACCATCCTAATCTTAGCAGACTTGTGTTAACATACCGTCACAGAAATGTGAGACAGTGACTGGAACGTGTCGCTCCCCTGAAGATTGGCTAGTCGACCAGTTGATCCAGGGCTCCGCCGTCGTCGAAGTGGCGGCGAAAACGGGCGACGAACTCGGCCAACTTGTAGTGGTGACCCTGGGGGCCGGGCCGCTCTAGGACATAGGCGGCCGCCAACGCACCCATTCGCCCCGCCAAGTCCCAGGAAAGGCCCAAAGCCAGCCCCCTCATCAACCCTGCCCGGAAAGCATCCCCTACACCGGTCGGATCGTCAATTCGCTCGGGCGGTACCGGGGGAATGGCACACAGCTCATCCCCTTCCCACACGTGCACCCCCTCGGCTCCCAACGTGATGACACAGGCGCGGGTCGGGGCCAGACGCACAGCCTCGACGCTCATCCCTGTCTTCTCGCGCAGCATCTCAAACTCGTACCTGTTGACGACCAACAGCTCGCATCCCTCCAGCCCAGCCCGCAAGTCCTCACCCGACAGACGGACGATCTGTTGGCTGGGGTCATACAGGTAGGGAATGCCCAGTTCCTGGCACTCGTCGGCGTACTTCACCATCGCCTGCGGGTCGTTAGGGGAGATGACGACCAAATCTACCTGCTTGGCATCCAAGTCGTGAAACGAGAGGTCTCGTGCGCGGGCCATCGCGCCGGTGTAAAAACTAGCGATCTGATTGCCATCCTGGTCAGTGGTGACGAAGAACGAGGCGGTGAACAGGTCCGATTCGTCGCGAGTGAGGGAGGTATCCACCCCGTGCTGCTCCAGCCAGGCGCGGTATTCGCTGAAGTCCTGCCCCACGGTTCCCATCAGTCGAGGCCGTTCTCCCAACAGCGCCAGGTTGTAGGCGATGTTGGCCGCAGCTCCACCCCGCTGCCGCCGCATTTCATCCACCAGGAAGCTCAGGGAGACGTGATGCAACTGTTCGGGCAGGATGTGCTCGATGAAACGACCCGGGAAAGTCATCAGGTAATCGTAGGCGATAGAGCCGGTGACGACGATGTCCATAGCCTCCCCCTGTCCAGCCGACTTCAGAACCGCGTCTTGACGATGACCCACAGCGCCCGAAAGCCGTCGCGGAACGCTTTGAGCTTTTTCCCCTCTTCGACGGTGCGCGGATGGTAGGCGATGGGCACCTCGGCGATGTCGTAGCCGCGCTTGAGCAACTTGCAGGGCAGCTCAAAATCCAGGTCAAAGCCAGAACCATCCAGGTTCAGCGAGCGCGCCACGTCCAACCGGACCAGTTTGGTCGCAACGGCGATGTCGGTCAGCCGGCCGCCATAGAGCAGGCTGGCGACCGCGCTGAGAAAGCGCACCCCCCAATAGTTCTTGGCGTACTGATAGATCTTCCGTCCGCCCAGCGTGCGCGAGCCAAAGACGGCGACGGCGTCGCCAGAGACGGCTTCCGCAGCCAGGCGCGGCAGATCGCCCGCCTCGTACTCCAGGTCGGCGTCAAAGATGACGAAGTAGTCGCCGCTGGCCTCGGCAATGCCGGTGCGCACCGAGGCTCCCTTGCCCAGGTTACGCGGATGATATACGACGCGTACACCCGGCAGGTCCACCGACTGAAGCAGCTCGCGCGTGCCGTCGGTGGAGAAGTTGTCCACGACGATGATCTCTTTCTCCCATCCGGGACCCAGGTCAACGGCGTGGGCCTGACGAATGGCGTCGAGGATCGTCTTTCGTTCGTTGTAGGCACAGGTGATTATGGATAGTTTCATAATAGGTTGGCACCCGATAGCGGATGGATTGGTCATCGGCAGGCGAAGAAATCGGCAAAGACACTAAGCATATAGTCGATGCGGGCGTCGTCCATGCCCGGGTAGACGCCGACGAAAAAAGTGGAGCGAAGCACCAGGTCAGAATTCGCCAGGCTGCCGACGGTGCGGTGGGGGATGTCCCGGTAGCCAGGCTGGCGGATGACGTTGCCGGCGAAAAGCGCGCGTGTCTCGACGTTCCGTTCCTCCAAGAAGGTAGTCAGGTCACGCCGGGAGAAGGGAACACCTGGTCGGACGGTGATGGGGAAGACGAACCAGGACGGTTCGGCCCGCTGGCTCCAGGTCGGCAGGAGCAGGGACTCCTCGTAGGGCTTGAGCCCTCCATAGAGGCGGGCGAAATGGCGGTTGCGAGCGGCGATGAAGTCCGGCAGTTTTTCCACCTGGGCCAGTCCAATCGCGGCCTGCACATCAGTCATCTTCAGGTTGTACCCAATCTCCGAGAACAGGTAGCGGTGGTCGTAGGGCTCGTCCACGCCGGGGACCCGCCACTCAAACCGCCGCCCGCACGCACCGGTGGGAGGGCTATTGTGGCGGCACCAGCAATCGCGCCCCCAGTCCCGCAGGCTTTGAGCGATACGAGCCAATTGGGGATCGTCGGTCAGCACCGCCCCACCCTCACCGGTGGTCATGTGGTGAGCCGGGTAGAAACTCAGCGTCGCCAGGTCCCCGAAGCTACCGACCATTCGGCCATCGTAGGCGGCCCCCAGCGCGTCGCACACATCCTCGATGACGTGGAGGCCATGGGCACGGGCGAATTCCGTCACTGGTCCCATCTCGGCCGGATTGCCCAGCGTATGAGCCACGAAGATGGCCCGGGTCCGCTCCGAGATGGCCAGCTCCAGTTGCTCTGGGTCCAGGTTGTAGGTGCCCAACTGGCAGTCGACAAACACCGGCACCAAGCCGTTCTGGACGATGGGGGCGACGGTGGTGGGAAACCCCACCGCTGCGGTGATGACTTCGTCCCCTGATCGCAGCGGCCGCTCCCGTCGCCCGGAGCAGAGCGCCGCCACGGCGACCAGGTTGGCCGACGAGCCAGAGTTGACCGCCAGAGCGTGGCCCACACCGACGAACTCCGCCAGTTGCCGCTCGAACGCAGCGGCACGCGGCCCAGCCGTGAGCCAGAATTCGAGACAGGCGTCCACGGCAGCCACGAGTTCTCGCTCGTCGTAAACGCGGCCCGCGTAGTGGACCCTCGTCTGGCCGGGGACAAAGGGACGTCTGGCATGGGCCACGTTGTAGTAGTCGACGACCAGGTCCAGAATCCGGCGCCGCAACCGCTCGCTGTCCGAGATCCGAAGTTCCGAGTCTTGGCTCATCCGCTTAGGCCTACGTCTCACCCCAGGTTTCACCTTGAGGATGAGGAATTGAGGAACTGATCGCCTGCATCGTCCGACGCAGTCCGCTTTCCAAGGAAGTTTTCGCTCGCCAACCGGTCAGCCGGGCCGTGCGCTCGGCGTCGGCCACCAGATACATGACCTCGCCGGGTCGGTAGCGCAACGCGCCCGCCAGTATCTGCCCTTGCGCCCCCGCCATGGACCAAATGCGCTCCACCACACGGCGGAGCGTGTGGGCCCGCCCTGTCCCCAGGTCGAGGCTCTGCCCTTCGATCTCCGTCGCGTCCGCGGCGGCCAAGAGCCCCTCAACCACATCATCCACGTAGATGAAATCCCGCTCCTGCTCGCCTGGCGTCATTGGCAGGTCTGCTCCTGCCAAGGCTGCGAGGATGGCAGCGGGGACCAGCGTGTGGTCCGGCTGTCCCGGCCCATAGACCTGGAAAAGCCGTGTGGTGACGACAGGCAGGCCGTGCTTCCGCCAGTACATGCGCCCGAAGGCCCAGGCGGCGACCTTCGAGGCAGCATAGGCGTTGAAAGGATCCAGCCCCTCGATCGCCTCCCGTGCACCGTACTCGTAGCAGGTGCCCACGATAATCACCCGCCGGACGTCTTGCCCCACCAGCGCATCCAGCAGATGCAATGTGCCCCCGGCGTTCACCGCCAGCGCCAGGCCCGGATCCACGCCGGGGTCGGTCGCGCCGACGGCAGCCAGGTGGAAAACCGTCTGTGGCGCGGTCTCGGCCACCATGGTCCGCACCACGCCAGCGTCGCGCAGGTCAAAGGCCAACCGCTGAACCTGCGCTGGCAGTCTGGCAAACCGCTCCGGCGCCTCGTCAGGTGCTCCTCCTGCATAGACCCGCGCCCCCGATCCCGCCAGCCGCCGCACCAGGTGCTGCCCGATGAAACCTGGGGCTCCGGTGACCAGGACGCGCTCGCCTGCCCCATCTACCCGGTCAGCAACTCCCGATACCATTCCAGTGCTTCGCGCAGCCCCTCCTTGAGCGAGTAACGGGGAATCCAGCCCAACGCACGACGAGCCTTGCTGCTGTCCATATACTGGGCCTCAATCTCATTCGGTGCATGTCCCAGAACCACCGGCTCCAGCTCCCCGTGGTCAGAGATCGCAATAATCGCCTGGACGATCTCCAGGACGGATTTGGGGTCATCCATCCCGAAGTTGAACGCCGCCCCCCTCACCTCAGGCTCGTCCAGTTGCTCGGCCAACGTCAGGTAGGCATGGACGGCGTCCTGGACATAGAGATAATCGTGCAGGGGGGTGCCGTCGGAGCGGATGACGGGACGCTCACCTCGAATGGCGCTGCGTATCGTGCCTGGAACGATGCGGCTCCAGTTCAGGTCGCCACCGCCGTAAAGGTTGGCGCAGCGGGTAACACCGACCGGCAGATCATAGGTAGTGACGTAGGCGCGGGCGATCAGGTCGGCACAGGCCTTGGACACGTCGTAGGGATAGCACGCCAGCAAGGGCGCATCCTCGGTGTAGGGCAGTTTCTCCTGCACACCGTATGCCTTGTCGGTGGAGGCGAACAGCACGCGGGTGATCTTGGGCGAACGCCGGGATGCCTCCAACACCGTCCAGGTTCCCTTGATGTTGGTCTGGAAGGTGGAGAGAGGCCCCCGATTGGCGGTGGACACGATGGTCTGGGCCGCCAGGTGGAACACAGTGTCAATCTCATATTCGTTGAGCACCCGCTCGACCAGTTCGTAGTCGGTGACGTCGCCGCGTACGACACGAATGCGGTCCTGATAGCCGGATCGGCGCAACTCGGAGAAGGGCACCTCATCGCGGACCAGGCCGACGACAGCGGACCCTGCCTCAACCAGAGCGATGGTCAGCCAAGAGCCCAGAAAGCCCGCGCAGCCGGTGACGAATACAGGCCGGTCGAGCCAGAAGGAGCGCGAAGCGTGAATGGACTGCAAATCATGGGGCATAGAGTCCCTCACTTCCAGGTCTTCCATGGAGCGCTTTCGTGCCAGACGGCGTCCAATTCCACCGCCTCCTTAAAGGTGTCCATCGAGCGCCAGAAACCAGCGTGGCGGTATATCATCAACTGTCCATCAGCGACCAGACGGGGCAGTGTCTCTCTCTCCAGATGCACGTCGTCCCCATCCGCCAGGTAGGCCAGCACCCCGCGCTCGAAGACCATGAAGCCCGCGTTGATCCAGTGCTCCCGCTGGGGCTTCTGCTCATATCTGGTCACCTGATCCGCCTCGCTTGCATAGAGGATGCCGTACTGCGACCGGGGATGGACGCCGGTCACCGTCGCCAGCCGGCCGTGCTGCCGGTGGAAGGCTAGCAGCGCGTCAAGATCCACATCGCCTACCCCGTCGCCGTAGGTCACGAAAAAAGTACCGGTGTCGATGTGCTGTGCAACGCGGTAGATGCGCGAGCCTTTTTCCGTGTGGAGCCCCGTGTCTGCCAGCGTGACCTCCCAGTCCTCCTCCGCGGTGGATCGGTGGTAGGAGACAGCGCCTGATCGGCCCAGACGAACGGTGAAGTCGTAGTTCATAGGCTCGTATTCGAGGAAGTATCGCTTGAGTGCCTCAGCCTGATGGCCCAACGCGAGAATGAAGCGGGTGTGGCCGTACGTGGCGTAGATCTTCATCACGTGCCAGAGGATAGGACGTCCGCCGACCTCGACCAACTCTTTCTTCGTCGGGGTGTCGCCGCGCATGCGGGTGCCCTGCCCGCCGCACAGAATCACGACAGGGAGAGAAAGTGTCTCAGGTCCCAAGAAGGGCCCCCGTCATTATTCGCAAAGCCTTCTCAAACGGCGGGTACGCGATGCCGTTTTCGGTCACAATGCCGGTGATGTATCGATGGGGCGTCACATCAAACGCTGGATTGGCTGCACGCACCCCCTCTGGGGCGACAGGCCGGCCCTGATAGGTGACCCCGGTTATCTCCTCAGCCGACCGTTCTTCGATCGGGATGTCGTCACCGGTGGGCAGCGAGAGGTCAATCGTGGAGGTAGGCACGCACGAATAGAAGGGGATTCCGTTGGTCTGGGCTACGACCGCCAGTTTGTAGGTGCCGATTTTGTTGGCCACGTCTCCATTGGCCGCCACCCGGTCAGCCCCCACCAGCACGATGTCCACCTGTCCAGTGCGCATGAAGTGGCCAGCGGCATTGTCAGCGATCAGTGTGAAAGGGATGCCCAGTTGCTGCAACTCCCAGGTGGTGAGCCGGGCTCCCTGGAGGCGCGGCCGTGTCTCGTCCACCAACACGTGCACCCGCTTGCCCTGCTCATGCGCGGCACGGATGACCCCCAGGGCGGTGCCGTAGTCCACCGTGGCGAGCGCGCCGGTGTTGCAGTGATGCAGGACAGTGTCTCCGTCTCCGATACAATCGGCACCGTACTCCCCCAGTCGCTTGTTGATCTGGACATCTTCGTCGGCCAGCGCCTGGGCTTCGGCCAGCAACGCGTCGGGGATCGCGGAGAAATCGGACTCAGCTTCGGCACACTGCAGCAGGCGCGTCACAGCCCAGGACAGATTGACGGCTGTAGGACGGGCAGCGCGGAGGACCTGCGCAGCCGCGTGCAGATCGGCCAGGAGCCCGTCTCGGTCCTTGGCCTGGCTCGCGCGCGCGGCCAGCGCCATCCCAAAAGCCGCTGCCGCACCGATCGCCGGTGCTCCTCGGATAACCATCGTGCGGATGGCACTGGCCACCCCGCGATGGTCTTCATACTCGACCAAGCGGAACTCGGCGGGCAGGAGCCGCTGGTCGATCATTCGTACCTTGCCATTGTCCCACTCAATGCTGCGCATCGCAACCCCAGTCCACCTATGTCCTCGCCGCGCGCGGCGTGCTATGGTAACACGGGCCCATCACTTTGTCAAACACACGCGGACATGACATACTGCTATGAGTCCCAGCCCCAACGACAACGCGGCAGCACCTCGACTGGCGCTGCCGCGCTGATGAAGTCGGTTCTACAGCAGGCTACACTGTAGCGGCAACCTCCAGCACCTCGGATTCTTCGACCGCAGATTCCACCTCCACCTCATCCTGCTCATCCACTGCAGCGCTCACGGAGGCTTCCAACGATATGCCCTCGTAACTCTCGATGGGACCATCGGCGAAGGGATTGTCGCCCCGATATCCGGTGCCAGCCGGTACCAGTTTGCCAAGGATGACATTCTCCTTCAGCCCCTGAAGCGGGTCCTCTTTGCCCTCGACCGCTGCCTGAGACAGGACCCTGATCGTGTGCTGGAAGGAGGCAGCGGAGAGGAAGCTTTCCGTGCTCAGGGAGGCCTTGGTGATGCCCAACAGCACGGGCCAACCCGTGGCGGGTTGTCCTCCCGCTTCGACCACCTCACGATTGACGTCCTCCAAGGCCAGTCGGTCCACCATCTCGCCCGGTAGAAGATCTGTATCGCCCGATTCGGTGATCTGCACCTTGCTCAGCATCCTGCGGATGATGACCTCGAAATGCTTATCGTTGATGTTCACCCCTTGCGAGCGGTAGACCTGCTGCACCTCCGAAAGCAGATAGCGCTCGGTGGCCTCACGGCCCAAGACGCGCAGTATGTGGCGCGGGTTCAAGACCCCCTCGACCAGCTGCGCGCCGGGCTCGATACGCTGCCCCTCTTCGACCAGCAGCCGACCAGTCGTGGGAACGTCGTACTCTCGTTCGTCACGCCGCTCGTGCACGACGGTGACGTGCCGGTCCTCGCGCACCACCCGGCCGCTCTTTTCCGCCACGACGTGCTTCTCATCGCGCCAGGACGCCAGCGAATCACCTGCCTTGACGTCATCGCCGTCTTCGACCAGGACCTTCCAGCCCCCCCGCTTGATCTCGTACTCAAACCGCTCGATCTCGCTGTCCACGACAACCACGCTCCGCCGGTTGTTGACCCTGACGATGTGCACGACACCGCCGATTTCGGATATCGCGGCCTCGCCCTTGGGCTGCTTGCGAGCCTCGAACAGCTCTTCGACGCGTGGCAGGCCGACGGTGATGTCTCCACCGGCCGCCACGCCGCCGGTGTGGAACGTCCGCAGCGTCAACTGGGTTCCCGGCTCGCCGATGGACTGCGCGGCCACGATACCAACCGCAGCGCCGATGGACACCATCTCTCCACGCCCCAGATCACGGCCGTAGCACATGATGCAAACGCCCTGACGGAGCTGACAGGTCATCGGGGAGCGCACCATCACGTCCTCAACCCCAGCCTTCTCAATCGCGGCTGTGACGCTCTCGTCAATCTCCTCGTTGCGCTCAACGAGCACCTCGCCAGTCTCGGGGTGAACCACCGGTGCGGCCGCTATCCGCCCGATCAACCGCTCGGACATAGTCTGTCCCCCGACGTCATCGGTGGCTCGCACCCAGTTCCCGGCCCTGGTGCCGCAGTCCTGGGCATTGACGATGACGTCCTGAGCCACGTCCACCAAGCGACGCGTCAGGTACCCCGCATCGGCGGTGCGCAGGGCTGTGTCGGCCAGGCCCTTGCGCGAGCCATGGGTACTGATGAAGTACTCCAGCGCCGAGAGTCCCTCGCGCAGGTTGCTGCGGATCGGCAGCGGGATAATGCGCCCAGACGGATCCGCCATGAGGCCACGCATACCGGCCAACTGGGCGATCGGGCCGAATCCACCCTTGGACGCCCCTGAATTGGCCATCACCGCCACTGAACCAGTCGTATCGAGCGTCGCTGATACTGCTTCCGAGACCTGCTCACGCGCCCGCGACCACAGCTCAATCGTGCGGGCGTACTGTTCATCCTCAGTCAGCAAGCCCCGACGATACTGCCGATCCACCTCGGCCACGATGCCCTCCGTCTCCCCAATGATGGCTGCCTTCGCGGACGGGATCACCAGATCGGAGATCGCGATGGTGGCCCCAGAACGGGTAGCGTACTGGAACCCGATGCTCTTGATACGATCGACTACATCGGTTGTCACCTCGCTGCCCAACCGGCGATAGCACAGCCCGACGAGTTCCTGAAGCGCGCCCCTGTCCATCGCCCGGTTGATGAAGCGCAGTTCATCGGGCAAGACGCGGTTGAATATGCAGCGCCCCACGGTGGTCTCGACGGGCTTCCGTGAACGGGACTTGCCCTCATATACCTTCGCCACCGTGATGGGCGTGTGCAGGTCGACGTGCCCCAGCGAGTACGCCAGGTCCACCTCGTCTAAGTCGACAAACGGCTTGCGCCGATCCTCAGCCCGGCCGGGGTCCTCCATCGTCAAGTAGTAAACACCCAGGCACATGTCCTTGGTGGGGCCGACGATCGGTTGGCCATCGGCGGGCTTGAGCAGGTTACGAGAAGCCAGCATCAGCGTGCGCGCCTCTTCGACAGCGCGCTTCGAGAGCGGCACGTGGACGGCCATCTGGTCGCCGTCGAAGTCGGCGTTGAAGGCGGCGCAGACCAGCGGGTGGATCTGGATCGCCTTGCCCTCGACCAGCACCGGCTCGAAGGCCTGGATGCCCAGACGGTGCAGGGTGGGCGCACGGTTGAGCAGCACCGGGCGATCCTTGATCACTTCCTCCAACACTTCAAACACCTCAGGTCGCTCGCGCTCAATGATGCGCCGGGAGGCCTTGACGTTGCTGGCATAGTTGTACTCGACCAGTTTGCTGATGACGAAGGGGCGGTAGAGCTCCAACGCCATCGTCTTGGGCAGACCACACTGGTGCAACTTGAGCGTGGGGCCGATGACGATGACGGAACGGCCAGAGTAGTCCACGCGCTTTCCGAGCAGGTTGCGGCGGAAGCGCCCCTTCTTGCCCTTCAGCATGTCGCTCAGCGACTTCAGTTCACGCCGACCGCGGCGTGAGCGCGCTTTACCGCGCTGGCTGTTGTCAACCAGGCTGTCCACCGCCTCCTGGAGCATGCGCTTCTCGTTGCGCACGATCACGTCCGGCGCGCCCAGATCCAGCAGGCGCTTGAGGCGATTGTTGCGATTGATGACCCGACGGTACAGGTCGTTCAGATCGGAGGTGGCAAAGCGCCCACCATCGAGCTGCACCATCGGGCGCAGATCGGGTGGGATGACCGGCAGGATGGTCAAAATCATCCACTCAGGCCGGTTGCCGCTCTTGCGCAGCGCCTCAACGACGCGCAGTCGCTTGGTTGCCCTCTTGCGACGCTGCTTCGACGTGCCGTGACGTACTTCGTGCCACAGTTCCTTGGCCAGCTTGTCCAGGTCCAGATTGCCCATGACCTCATAGAAGGCCTCAGCACCCATGCCGGCCTTGAAGACCTGGCCCCACTTGCCCTTCAATTCGCGCAGGCGAGGCTCATTGAGAAACTGCAGTTCGGCCAGCCCCAGCAGCTCCTCCCGATCAGCCTTGACCCTGACGCGTAGAGCGGCAACGTCTATGACCGACTGCTCTTTGATGCGAGCGACCTCGTTCGCGGTCGCCTCACGCCAATGTTCCAGGTCCGCTTCCAGAGGCTCCACCATCTCCGTCTGCCGCGCCCGCACCTCCTCCTCCAGTTGGCCGAAATGATCCTGAACGATTTGATTGAGCAGCGTCAGATGCTCGCGTCCCACCGTGGCCCCTTTTTCTACGATTATGGCCCCGGTGGACTTCAGGACGAGGGGGGCTCGCAGCGTCTTTCCCTGGCGATCTTCAATCTTCTTCTGTAGCGCCTGAGCTTCCTTGATCACCTGTTCCGTTGAGGCAGTCAGTTCCTCGTCCAGACGCGCTTCGATCTCCTGCAACTGCTCGTTGATCGCGGCCTCTTGTTGGGCCAACTGGTCTTCCAGCGCCGTGATACCCTCCTGAGCTACGGCCTCCAGTTGCTCCTCCTGCTCCTCGAACTCCGCATCCAGTCGCTTGAGGGCCTTCTGGCGAGCGTCCTCATCCACACTGGTGATGACGTGCTGGGCGAAATACAGCACGCGATCCATGCTGCGCTTGCGGATGTCGAGCAGCGTACCCAAGTAACTGGGGACGCGGCGGGTATACCAGATATGGGCGACAGGTGCAGCCAGTTCGATGTGGCCCATGCGTTCGCGCCGCACCGAGGAACGGGTCACCTCGACGCCGCATTTGTCACAGACGATCCCCTTGTACCGAACGTTCTTGTACTTGCCGCAGTAGCATTGCCAGTCCTTGGTGGGACCAAAGATCGCCTCACAGAAGAGTCCGTCCTTTTCGGGGCGCAGGCGACGGTAGTTGATGGTTTCGGGCTTGGTGACCTCACCGTAGGACCAGGAAAGGATTTGCTCCGGAGACGCCAGGCTGATGCGCAGTACGCGAAAATCTCGCGCTTCCAACATCTGTTCTTCTCGACCGTTCATTATCACCACCTGATGTATAGTGCTTAGAACATGCACAAAAGAAGCGCCCGAGGCCTCTCGCTCAGCGCTTCATCGAGTAAATCACCATTCACCATTGACGAGAATATTATATCTACTTCTACCATTTTGTCAAGTAGCTTGTACCGCAGCTTGGGACATGGTGCAACTTGTGGTACACTTGGACACAGGCCGAAAGCACTGCGCATGTCAGGCAAAAGAGATTATCCCATGAAAGCGTCCGCCACCGTTCCCACCCGCATAGACCTGGCTGGCGGGACCCTCGACGTGTACCCACTCTACCTCTTCGAGGATGGTGGACTGACCGTCAACGCGGCAATCAACGTCTACGGCCACGTGACGGTAGAAGAGCGAGCCGATGCCCAGGTCCACATTCACTCGGAAGACACGGGAACCGAGGAAGCGTTTGCCAGCCTGGCCGCCATGTCCGCGTCGCTGGGCGGCGAGCTGGATCTGGTCAAGAAGGCCCTGCGCTTCTACTGTAGGCAGCGCGACGCGCAGCGTGGCTTGGACGTCACGCTGCGCAGCGAGGCGCCGCACGGATCCGGCCTGGGTGCGTCCTCGGCGCTGCTCATGGCTCTATCCAGCGCGGTGAACGAGATCGAGAGCCTGGGTCTGAGCAAAGGCCGCCTCATCGATCTGGGAGCCAACATCGAGGCACAGGTCATCGGCATCCCGACCGGCAAGCAGGACTACTTCCCGCCGCTGTTCGGCGGCATCTGCAGCATCCGGTTCGACGTGGACGGCCACCGACTGGAGCGACTGGACGAAGGCAGCAACCTGATCGACCATCTCAACGAGCGGCTCATCCTCAGCTTCACCAACACCAACCGCTTCTCTGGTGCCACCAACTGGGCCATGCTCAAACGCTACATTGAGCGGGAGGGCCGCACCGTGGCCCACTTGCGGCGCATCAAGGAAGTGGCGCTGGCGATGCGCCAGAGCCTGGCCGCTGGCGAACTGGACGACCTCGCCCGCCTGCTAGCCCTGGAGTGGGAGAACCGCAAAGCCCTGGCCGAGGGGGTCACCACGCCAGAGATTGAGGCGATGATCGCCGCCGCCCAAGCCAGGGGTGCCCACGCCAGCAAACTGTGTGGCGCGGGGGGCGGCGGCTGTATGATCACCTACGCCGAGCCCGAAGACGTGCCCGCTGTGCGCGAGGCCCTGGTGGACGCCGGGGCTACGCCGATGCCGTTTTGCATCGTGCCGGAGGGCATTCGTTTGGAAATCAGCACGAACAAGGAGCCCCAATGACCCAACATCTGCTTCCCCAGCCCAAGGAACTGTCCCCCCTTGACGGCGCGTTTGCCCTCAGCGCGGACACCCCCATCGTCATCCCGGCCCAGGGGAGCGACGACACCTTCTTCGCCGCCCGCCAGCTTCAGGACGAGGTATATCGAGCTGCCGGCCTGACGCTGCCCATCGTCAAATCCTTCGCGCCGCCGGCCTCCGATAGCGCCATCTTGCTCATCTGCGGCGAGGAACAGGCGACGGCCTTTGGCGCCGAGCCAGCGCGCACACATCCACCGGGCGCGGTCGTCGATCAGTCCTACACCCTCACCGTTGCTCCGACCCGCGTGACCCTCTACGCCGACACGCCCGCCGGCCTGTTCTACGCCGTCCAGACGTTGCGCCAGTTGATACGGCTGCACAGCCAAACAAGCGGGGCTGGGCCGGATGCGCCCCGCGTCGGCCCACTGCCAGCGATGGCCATTCGGGACTGGCCCACGATGCCCTACCGGGGTCTGATGCTCGATATCTCCCGGCGCAAAGTCCCCACGCTGGCCACGCTCAAGCAACTGGCCGCGGAACTCAGCCACTACAAACTGAACGTCCTCCAACTCTACACCGAGCACACCTTCCAGTTCCCCCGCCATCCCAAGATCGGCGCGGGCTGCGGGTCCCTCAGCAGCCAGGACATCCTGGAACTGGATGGTGTCTGTCGCCAGCACCACGTCGAACTGATGCCCAACCTGCAGTCCTTTGGCCACGCCCGCAACACGCTGACCATCCCACAGTACCAACACCTGGCGGAGACAGACCTCCTCTGGAC
>JABAHP010001633.1_pt5 | contig 17982 bp, 30 predicted proteins | sample 7062081 | NCBI WGS metagenome assembly JABAHP01 (sample SAMN14534357, study PRJNA622989) | marine sediment metagenome | biome: marine biome [ENVO:00000428]; feature: marine pelagic biome [ENVO:01000023]; material: deep marine sediment [ENVO:00002113] | place: India: Gulf of Kutch | collected...
GATCACGGCCATCATTGGTTGTGTTCGTTAACTGGGTTAACCCATTTGTTTTTTTAATTGCTCCAAAACTAGAAAAATCTGTATTCTGAGAAGATAGCATAGACCCAGGAGAAACAAGCTTTTCTTGCGTCTTGGTATCTATCCCACCATCAATTAATACAGGAACAATCTGCTTTTGTAGTGCCATTTAATACACCCATATGTCTATAACAATGTTCCCACTTGCCAGGAGGTCGAGAGTTCTTTCGTTTATCTCACCATTCCATACAGAAGCATTGCCGTTTTTTTTAGTTACTATGTACCCTTGTGGGACTCTACCCAACTTATGGACAACTTGGACTGAACCATCTAGCTCAATGTTTTTTATTGCAATTCCATCCAATAAGGGCACATCTCTAAACTGATTAATAAAATCAATTATGTTTTGCTGGACTTGGTCCAGCTTGTAGTCTGTGCTATAAATCCTTTTTAGATCTCTCATTTACCAGTACCCAGTTGCCACATCAATATCAGAATATTCCGAACTGCTATCAGCTATTTTACTAGGATTCGCAGCATCACGGTTCAATCTCATTTCATTGAGCTTATCTTCAATATCTGCTCGGTCCCTCTCAAGATCTGTAGTGTCGGATTCCTCTTTTCTCATCGCTTTTATGGCAGCATCTATGATGATGTACTCTTCCCAACCGTTGAACCCATTTAAAGTATCTGAGCTAAGTACTAAGTTAGTTGCTAGTGGAATGTACCAAATCTTTACTTGCATGCCTGTTGTTGGAGTTGGTGAAAAATGAATTTGGTTCCCAATAAGCCTATATCTGTAGTTATTGTAGAATCCATAATAAAACCCTCTCCCTCTCTGCCTTTTAGTAAATCTCTTCATAGGTGTAAATTCACTACCACCTAAATTATGCTCAACTTGAGTTAATTTATAGAAGTCTGAAGGAAGATCATATCTATCAGTGCTTCCCACGATAGGAATATCGTAGTCAGTATCAAAGTAGTCTTCACCATATGCACTAATGACTTTGTCATAAAGTTTATCTTTTGACTTATTGATGTATCTTTCCCATTGAGTATCAGATACCAAAGAAGAGCCGACCATGTCAGCTCTGTCCTTGGCCTCGTCAATCAATGTTCCAAAGGTAACAAGTCCGGACATAATTACCTCTCTTAATTGATTCAGTAGCCCTCAGTTCCGGCGGAACTGACTATGTACTTGATTATTTCGCAAACTTTGCGATATTGGTTTGTTTGAATGGCTTCGCAAAGCTCCTTACCCATCATGTCTTCAGGAGTGAACTCCTTGTCACCTTCAGAATAAGACTCTCCGTAATTTTTGCCATCTTGGCCGACATTTATAACTGTCTGCCCTTTCCTTTCGTGATCACCTAATAGTAATCCCATCATAAAAGCCTCCTAGTTTACTGAAGAGTTCTTTACAATGATTTCCCCTAGGATTCTCGTACCATCTGGCAAGTCAGTAGCTACACCACCTGTAAGAGTGTAAAAATCAATGATAGGAGTTGCCGCATTAACGTCAACCGCTTCCATTTGAAGAGTGTAGTCTCTTGCCGTTGCATCAACAAAAGCTAGGTCCATTTTCTTAAACCTAAAATATTTGTCTTGCAGGGTAATTCTGTAATTACCAGCGCCTTTTCTTTCAATAGATGCAATACCATTTGAAGTGCCAGCAGTTTTTGCCGCAGCAAAACCAGCACCACCCGTTGTTATTGCAAAATCATAAAAAAGAGCTTTGATACCGACCTCTAGTGCCTGATATTCTCTATATGTTCTATTACTCATTATGACCTCATATTTAAAAAAGAGAGGATTCCTTCCATGGAATCCCCTCTCGCACCTAAAAAAGAAAAACTAAGCAAGTGTCAATCTAATATTGAACCCTGGCGCACGACAACCAAGCTGTGCATAGTAACCAGTTCTTACTTCTACTCCGTCCTCATCTGCTTCTCTTAGAACTCTGTTTCCATCATGCATAAGCATCATTGGAGCCTGTCCTAGAGAGTAACACTTCCATGTGTTAAGCTGTAACATGAAGGCCGTGTTGTCTGGGCAGTTAGCGTCTGCAATGACACTCACTACACCTTTATTTGTGTTCAATTGGATACCTCTAAAAGAGATATTTGCCATGTCAGATGGTGACATATTTACATATTGAACTTTTGAGCCTAACGCTTTTTCAAGTTGCCCATATCTGTTGTAAGACATGAAACAGTGAGATGGTTTACCACCTTCTCTTTGTAGCCTGTTAGCTCCATCGATAAGACCTTCCTCTATAGAACGATCTGAAACGTCTTTTCTTAAACCAGCTAATCTTGTGTCAACTGATCTATCAACGCCAAAGAAGTTATCTCCTGCTGTTGGCATTGTTGCTGGTAACCATGCATCAAGACCTTTAATCTTTGAATCGTAGTCACCTTGAACAAAAAGATAATCTGCTACGGCCCAGTCATTTGAAGCAAATGAATCAAGCGTTCCTGACATTGTGAGCGTCCCTGCATCTCTGTCAACTTTAGTGACAGTAAGAGCATTATCAACCCCACCGTTTTGCTTAACACCAGCTCCACCACCAGCAGTTAAAGATGAAACGATAACCATTCCGACTTCAAAGTTAGTGATTTCTTCAATGTCTTCTAATGTAATTACGTTAGTAGTGACAACTGTAGAAGCACCGATTTGACCGATAACACCAGACCCGTTTCTGTACTCTGCTGTTGCAAGAGATCTAGTAACGGATTCAAAAGTCCCATCAATTTCAGTGATCATTGCATCCAGGAAAGAATCTTTGTTAGCTTTTGAAGCTTCAATGGTTTCCCCATCGATAGTACAAAGACCGTAATCTTTTGCTCTAGTAAGAACAAAGTCTTCATAACGACCAGGAGTTTTATTTGTCTTAGCTGTTAAAAAGTTAGACGAACGACCTTGAGGATTCCCCCAGATGATCGGAATTGGTAAATTCTTACCACCAAAACTTGTGTATTTTGGTACTAAGGCATGAAATGGGTTATCTTGATAAGTTACTCTTTTAACTTCATCACTTGTATAATGCTGTTTTAGAGCCGCATCGAAGCTCGTTAAGTCTAAACCTGCCATCCGTGGCCTCCAAACTTAAAAAGTTAATATTTAATCATTCCATCGTAATAACGAAGACGCTCTTCTGATACTTTCTTCCCTAGACTTCGGCCTTGTACTGTTTGGCACGTCTGACGGCGTCATTGTATTACTTAATGTTGTTGGAGTTCCTGCCTGGTGGGGTTCGCTAGTCTGTTGCTTCCTGTCGAAAAAAGTCTCGCTTTCCATCATTGGTGAGTCTGGCTTTTGCTCTATAGGATTCCCATACTTCCTAAACTTCTTATACTTTAACACCCCTTGTAACTCTTGTTCAAGAGAATTTTCTAAAATGTCCATGGCTTCTTTAATGTCCATGAGCTTTCCGGTCTTCTGGTAATGATTGTTGACAATATCAATCACTTTTTCTTCGCCTCGTTTTCCTTGACCTTTAAGCAATTCGTATTTTTCTACACCATCTTCCATCATTTCTTTTTCTGCGATTTCTCGCATCTTGCCCATAAACCCTTCATACCTTTCGTTGTAAATTCTTTCCTCTTCTTCCTTCTTTTTTCTTTCTGCTTCTTTCTCTCTCTCTTCTCTAAGGGCCTTCACTTCTTCCATAATTTGTGAAATTTGTTGCTGTTGCATGGCCTCTCTTCTGGTTTGAGGCTTATTGTCATCCTGGTAATGTGAAGCAATGTCATCAAACTTCATATCAATTGCCTCAATTGCCCCCAGAGGATCATGCTCCTTGTATTTCATTGCCTCTTTAAATTTATTGTATAGTTCCTCATCTTCCCTTGGCTCTTCCCTTTTTCTGTTGAAAGCGTCCATTTCTTCTTTAAACTTTCTCTCTCTTTCAAGGAAAGCTCTTTCTCTTTCTGCCAGCTTTGCAAATTGACTTGTATAAAGCTCTTCATTTTGTGGTGGCTGTGGTGCTGGGTCTTCCTGTGGTGGTTCATCAATAGGTGATGGAGTTGGATTATTGAAATCCTGGTATTGTCCGTAAAACCCTTCTCCCCCTTCTTGTGGGGCTTGAGTTGGGGCTGGTTGTCCTGCTTCAAAACTCATTTGCTTTGCTCCTGTTTCTATGGTTAAATTTAATTCTCACAGAAGCTAATACCTTTAGCAGCTAAATTTCTTTTCGTTTAAATTTGTTGTTTGAGAGTCCAGCCCTCTCTGGACTCTCTTCTTTTTACACTTGTGGGACTAATCCAACTTCTTGCTCCACCTCTGCTAAATCTGGCATTCCTGCCGTTGCAGCGGTTTGCTCTTCTTCTGGCATAGATGCCGCCAACATAGATTGCTCTATCATTTCTTCGTCCTCTGGTGGAGTGAGAATTGCATTGGCGTCACTCATCCACTGAGTAAGTAGGTTAAGTCTGGCCTGGTCTACTTTTTGCGTTCTAAACATCAAATAATATGCCTGACAATATTCTATACCTGTTTGTAAATCCTGGTAGATTTCAGGAGGTAGATACTCTCCAGTGTCAATCATGTGGTAAATTGTTTTTTCTATGTCATCCATCTTAGCATTTTGGATATTTACGACTTGTTTAATATCTGGGAAGTCTAGCAGCTGGGTTGCCTGTTGTGGTGTAATCAACTGTGCTTGTGCCATCTCAATAGTAGTCGCTAACTTTCCGGCTGGTTCACTTGGGAGTAGGCTAGTTGGATAAGCTCCCAATACATAAGAATCTTCCTTCATATTAACTTCTTTCCAAGGGATCTTAACCACGCCTTTTGAAGTCTTGGCCAATACGTTGTATTTTGGATCTTGCTCTGCAATCTCCTTTGCTAGGTCTATCATGTGTTCTGCTAGTTCCACATGCATTTCGTCATAAGCCTCCTGAAGGACTGCAAATCTTGCTGTTTCCACATCTCGAAAAGTTCTGATGGCTTCCCCAGAATCTAGGCCCTCCATCTTCTTACCGCCTGCACTCATCTGAGATACGCCAATAATTTCAAATGCTCTTTGATAGAGTCTATCCAAATGATTAAAGACTTCTGCCCCAACTGTCTGAGGTGTTATGATTTGTGGCATAGTCCTTTTGTATGGGACCATCGAACCTATTTCGTTGTTAAATGTGGCCTTACTAGAAACCGACCCAATTTCATAAAATACCCGTGGAACTGCGCCAAGGTGGATAGATTGCTGTATCCTTTTTAATGTCTTATTTATCTCGTACTGGATACCCGTTAAAAGCTGAGAAACACCAATCCCGAACCAACCGGAAACATCATCTGAAAAGTTCATTTTCACAAATGGGAAATAGCATTTATCATATGAGTTTTGCTCAAGCACACAGTTTTCAATAACCAAGGCCCTCAATCCATCCTTTGCGCCTTTTCTACTTGGCAAGTGCCACGCCTCGATAACTGGGATTAAATCAATGCTAAAATCGCTAGTACTCACTTTGAATACTTCACTATAAGAGTTTTGCCTAACTGCTCTAATGTCCTCTTCTTTTGAAGGGAACATTTGGATCATCATTTGCCTTGAAACTAGTTTTACTTGATAAATACTTCTAGGATTATCAAGCTCTCTTTCATCTATCTTTATTTCTTCTGGATAGACATTATCAACTTTAATTTCCCCATCTTGGATGTATGGCTTCAAAAACCCACTACCAAAAACGCAAGCTCTTTTAAGAGCTAGTGGGCTTGTTTTGTAAACCTTGGACTTGTTAAATTGCCCATGTGTAAACATCTCAAGCTTTTCAGCTCTTTTTCTCATTTTGTAATCGCCATCGTCTGTCAGGAATGTAACTTTAGGCTTATTTTTCCCAATGTTACTTGTAACGGTGTCGGTGATTGATTGTATTACATTTAGCGAGAGCATGGACATTCTTGAATTTAAAGAATAGTCGTTTACTGTCACGCCCCTGTAATCTGTGTTCGTGTAAAGCTTATAATATCTATAGTTCTGCTCAGTCCTATAGAATTGTCTTTTTGATATGTCTTTAATTACATCAAAAACACCATTGGCCAGCTCTTCGTCGCTTTTAGCGTTAAACCAATATTGTTTAGTGTATTTCTTATCTTCCATGTGTGGATCATGAGTTGATACCATATTGCTCTCCTAGCTCATTAGTTGATAGGTTATCTTTACCTAAAATAAACTCTCTTAATTCCTTATCTTCCTTGTCTTCTACGTCTTGCTTTGGTTCATCAAATGCGGGTTGCTCTTCCTTTGTGATATATTCATCAATCGCACCCCCTGCGAGAGAAATTACAATCCCGTCAACTTCTAGGTGACTAATTCTTTCTTTTTTCATTAGTTTTGCATACTCTGTTACTTTTTCTTTTAATCCTGCATCCATGATAATAGATCCTCCATTTCTTGCTGTTCTTCTAGTTGCCTTTGCTCTACTTCATCAGCTAATTGCTGTTCGTATTGCTCCATAAATTCTTCACTATCTTTTTCAGGTGGAATTTCTTCTTCTTCACTTAGATAATGCAAAGCCTCTCTCCACGCATAAAGTGTTGCATCTGACAGATGGTTAGCACAACGTGGGTCTTCTTTTTCTTTGTTCTCATCTTCCCAGATAAGAGAACTCCATTCGGTTCTAAGTGGATTAGTTTTCCCCCGTAATAATAAAAATTTTCCTTCTATAAGATCATCCCGTAATAATCTTAAGTAGGTAGCTTTGGCCGTTTTTTCTGCTGTCTCTAATGGCAGTCCAAAACGGTTTCTAAGCTCCATGACTCCTTGCTTATTCGCCCCGTCTATGACAATGCGATGAAAAGGAAATCTAGTCATGAGTGTATTTATTTTCTTATATACACCAGTAAAGTCAAGTTCTGCCTCTTTAAATGTTTCAACACAAAAAGCCTCTTTTAAATGCTCATTAAAAGCAATTACGCTGAAAGCATTGGCGTCATTGTACCCAATATCTACACCTAGTATATACTCCCATTCTGATCGTGGACTGATTTCTGGCAGCTCATCAATTAAGTTGTGTTTTGCTACTTTGATAATTAGTAGATCATCATCAGTACACCACTGATTAAGATAATGAGTTTTAAACCAAGATGCCTCTGCTGCAAGAGGATTTCTTTTTAAGATCTTGTCAATCTGTTCTAAGAATTGCTCTCTTACATGTGGGTTATCTGCCGACGTCCATTTGTGAACACTCCACCCTGGCTCTCTTCCCTCTGTGACCTCTTCAAAAAAGGTATTTGGAATATTTTCACATGTTCCTAGGAGAATTAATTGCCCTCTTTGGTCAATCAAAGTAGGCTCAATCATTTGATAGACAAGTCTTTTCATGTCTACGGTGAATGATCCTGCCTCATCAATTGCAACTTTCTTGAACTTCTGTCCTAGAGTCTTTCTCATCTGCTTTTCTGAGCAGTCAGCACCAGCAAGTTTAATTAATGATTTATTTGGAAATCTTATTTCTGACTTTGATTCATTAGGTTTACCACCTAGCTTATACTTCTCATTGTATTCTTTTAAATCATCCCAGCAAATACCTCTTGCACTGTCTATTGTCAGTGCCATATAGAGGTATTTTGTGCCAGGATTATTTGCTGCCGACTCAAGGAAATCAATGACTACTGATAAAGTCTTCCCTGCTCTACGTGTGCAGTTGTAGGCCTTTAACGGGGAAGTGTCATTAATTGCGTCGTTTTGTTTAACGAAGTTCTCATCTCTGAGATTGTAAACAATATTAAGATCAGCCCTCCTGACCAGTTCTTTAAGAATGACGTCAAGAGGGACTTTCACTATTTGCCCTTTTTAGCTGATTTCTTAGCTTCTAGCTGTTCAAATTTCTTTTTCAAACCACCTAATGATTTAGGTCTAGAAAACTTCACGTTAGCAGGATGAACAATATTAATTTTTTTATGCTCTAGAGCTGGATTGTTCAGAATAGGGTCAGTGTTCAATATGAGATAAATTTGGTTCTCATAATCATAAAACATCTTGTAATGCCTGAACTCCTTCCGAGTAATATCAATACTCTTAGCTTCAAAGTTGTCCTTGCCAATGTTGACAGAGCTTGCAAAATCAATTTTGGTAATTTCTAACACTTACTTCTCCTTTTTTATTCCTTAGGTTTCTTGCCTTTAATCTTCAAAGCTTTTTCGCTTATCTTGGTAAACTTCTTACCTATCTTCTTTATTATCCATGTTACTTTTTCATTCGCCATAATCCCTACTTTACAAACTCTATTGGCATGTATTCCAGTTTGTATTTATGGTTAAATTGCTTTGCCTGTTTATTCTTGGTTCTCTGGCAGTAGTACTGAGGAAAATCATCAAAGCATTCCGCTACCATCTTTTTAAAAAGTCCGTTCTCTCTATAGATGCTTTTGACATAAGCAAAAATGATCATGTTCTTTTTGTTGTCATAGACCAGATAACCAAAGATCTGAAAATCTGCCTCTTCTGGACAAATGATCTTAACCTCATGAGTGTTAATCATAATCTCTATGAGATCTTCCATTTCAGCGTAATAAGTTTCCTTGTCCATATAGGTATAATGATCCATGCTGGTCATGTATCTTTTCCATGATGAATGGATAAAGGCCTTATCATCTTCCTGCATGTCTCTAATCTTCATCTTCATCGAGTTTCCCCATTGCCATTGTTGCTAATTGAATTAAATCAGCAGTTGGCATTTTTGAAATATCCACTGATATTTGCCCATCATTGGACCATTCTGCTGTCTTTCTGTTCTGTAACCAAAGTTTTATAGCTGGAACACTTGCCCTATAATATTGAGTCTTTTGGATATCAATAACCCCTAATGTTTGATGTGACTCCTGGGTTGAAACTGTCTTTTCATATCCCAGTGCTTCATCCCTCAAACTTTTCTCAATCTTTAAATCAGCAATTTTTTTCCAGTCCATAGTAGACTCGTAAAAGTCCTCCTGCGTCAACTTCCATCGGTTGATTGTTGCTTCATGAACCCCTACTCCTTTCGCTACTTCTTTATCCGTAAACCCCTTACTGTAAAGGAATTTGCATTGTTTAAGCATTTCAGGAGTTAGTTTACAGTGCGCTGGGTTATCCTGTGGTTTCTTTTTGGTTACCTTTTTTTTACCTGCGCTTTTTGTAACTGTTTTCTTGGTTGTCTTCTTAGTTACTTTTTTTCTAGTTGCTGCTTTTTTTATATCCCCCTCCTTGGTTGTACTTTTGCTAGTTTTTGTCCTACTCCTTTTATGGAATTTAGGTGGACACCTGGACAAAATAAGCTAACTCCCTTCCTGGAAGTCATTCAGCCTGTCCACCCTTGTCCTACTATTTCCTAGTTTTTGTCCCACTCCCCTTTCTTGAAGGCCTAGAGTAAGATCCTTTACCTTTTTTGCATCCCATCATTCACCCCTTCCGACACATGTCGCTATTTAGATCAACATCACCACCAGTTAAATCAAACACCAATTTTACATATCCAAAGTGGAAACCATCAATCTCGAAAATTACCTCATTGTCTCCGTCGGCCAAAGCTGCCGAGTAAGTAGGGTAATCTGTGAAATCTTTTCCATTGTTGCTAACTTGAAGTTTAACCGTTCCTGCTACTGCTCCACCGTTTTTTGTTGCTCTAACGTGGAAAGAAAAACCGTAAGCGTTTCTCATGTCTACTATTGCTTCTTGTGGGGTTGTAATTCCTGTCCCACTCAGAATATTGTCTGTTATCTGTCTCATTCCATCATCTCCATTACTTCATTCATTTTATTCATCTCTTCCCTTTGCCTATCCATTAGCATGTCTAAAACATCGCTATAATTTGCATTTGGGTTTTCTTTTGCGATCTCTATAAATTCCGGCTTGTCCGAGTCATGTAATACCTGGTAGTACTCCTGGAAATCAGGGTCACTGAAAAAAACTGGTCTTTTTGCCTCATCTTTTACATATCCGAATATTTGACGCTTATCAGCATCTGCTCGAGACTTTGGGCCATCTTGCCCCGAATCGGATCCAAATGGGACTTTTTGCCCCGATAGTTCTATTTTCTTCTCGCCCATTTCTTGCCCATAAGTAGGACTATCAGGGTTCCAGTCTACGGGCTTCCATGTAATCCCCATCGGTAAACCTCACTTCGATTTTTTGACTAAATTTTTTCACAGAAAGACCCCCTCCCTATGAATATAAGGTTAATGGTACGAGTCAATTTTCAAAATGTAAATTAGGGTTGTTATTCTTCCATTATAAATTCATTGCCCATAAATTTAAAATTTCTAATATAAAAAGATGAAGCTCTGTCTTGTGGCCCGTAAAATATTCCTATATCCCTCAATACTTGAAAATAAATATCTCTTGGCAATGATATGGTGATGCCTACATCATCAGACTGTGGCCCATATTCTTCTACCATAGCAGCCCTTAATTCAATCAGGCACTTTCTCATTTTTTCTTTCATATCTATCCCCTGTTATCGAGATCAACCACTTCAAAAAAAATCATAACTTACTCTCTCCTTCAACGCCTCGGCTCTGCCTGTCTAGCTTTCTTTGCTCCAAACAAGTCATAGCTGAATAAATATGTTGGACAGCTGCCATATTATAAGTGGAAGGAAATTTTTTATTAAGGCCTTTGATAATTAGCAATGCAGTTGCTAATAGCTCATCAACTTGACAGCCATTGGCGCCATTTTCTTTTATTGGGCCGTTTTGTATCCTGAAAGAAATCATGTTTTGCTCATCATCAATTGCAATTGGCCGCTCTTTTCTCATCTCGTCGTAAGCTTCCCAATCTACCTCGTCAGTGTATGGTAACTTTGGTCTATCTGATTTTCTTAAAATCTCAAACCCATTAATTTTCTCAATTCCATTTAAAGTTTCTAATGCCATTTTAATTTCCTTTTAAATTTTACTCTTTCGTTAAAACTGTAAATTCTTCCATTGCAACCTTCCAGCTATCAGGTACGATATGCCGTCCTGCCATCCAGATAAAACAATCTTGCTGCTTTTGGGTTAGCCTAGAAAAGTCTTTGTATTCATCAAATTGCTTTAGCTTGGCCTCTATATCCCCATAGGTTAAAACTTCTATTTCTTTATCGGTGCTACACATTTTTAAACCCCTTTAAGGTGCGACCACTTCAAAGCCGCATCTATCACATTTATAAACATTTAATATTCTCCAATATCTAGTCATATGTGGGTGAGAATATCTCGTTATTCCGCAATAGCATCTAGTGCAATCGCTTATTATGTATCTATGCCCTATCTCAAATCGTTTCCAATGATAGGAGAAACGCATTTGCAAATTTTTGATTTTTTGTCGTACTCGCATAAGTCTTCTCTACATTTTTTTTCGCTTACCTTAAATTCTGATCTCAAAGGCAAGCCGTGCTTATTAAAATAATGCGCTTTCGATCTAATCTGTAAAATTAGTGGAGTCGATTTTTCAAGCGGCATCTTCATATAAAAAACGCCCATGCCTTTTTCTACTGTTCCACCATGAGAGTCTAAAATAATATAGTAACTGTCTTTTGGACTTTCAGGAATCCACCGATAACCGATAATTGTAAGAGCGTGGCTCCCTGTGTTTATATCCCCTACTCTATTCCCCTTTCTTGAAAGATCAAAAACTTTACTACTGTCTAGCTCTTTTCCTATCAGCATATCAGCACCATACTTAAACCACTCTTTAGGATATTTTTTATTTTCTCCATAAAATTTTCTTGCGTGGTAATGGAAATTACTTAGCCTACTATCTCGCTTTGGTGTTATCCAAAACATATACTGAGGCCCAACACGATCTAAAAGAAACATTAGGAAGGCATTTTCATTGTAATTTTTATATTTATCTGAAGTTTCAAAAAGTCTTTCCATCGGCTTTTTAGTTTTCTTTGCAAACTTAAAAAATTCATCGTGATTATAGAGGCCTCTGGTTATGTCTGAATTGGGAGTCATTAACCGCCCGTTTAATCCATCCATTGCCATTTGTGCCCACCATTTCTCATCACTCGGCTTGCAATCATTTTCCCAGATAGGTTTATAAAGCTTCTTCTTCTCGCTAACTTTACCTTCTCTTGCTTGAAACCACTCGTAAGTAGATGTAACAGACTCCCCGTTAATCATCATTGTATCAAGGCAATTAGCTTTCAATAAGTTCGGATTATTTTCGTTTTTGATCAACCCAATAACTTTTTCAAATTTGTCATTCAACCAAATAGGGTTACTATACCAATGCCCGATAGCAGTATTTACATATCTAAAATTTGTTTGTGATGTTCTTTTGAAATCTACAACGTGCATAGTTGCAACGTATGTGCATTGCCCTGGGGTATTGTAGGGATTAAGCTCATGACCATTCCAATATTTATGATCATCTTCTCTGTTTTCCGGCCTATCACCAAACTTATACCTCCAANNAACCCCCTTAAGCATTGATTCTCTTTTCCATGTATCATCAACAAAACCAAGCTTTTTTAAATTTAAAGCGTCCGGCCATTCACATTTTAAAAATTTATCCGATGGGTTATCGGTATGACAATTTGTCTCTGTTGTGTTGAGAAAACTTTCATCCAATTCAGGTAATGTTTTTTCTGGCTTTGTAGGCGTTGAGTTGCACCCGATTAAAAATGTTAAAAATAGTAATAAAAATAATTTCATTATTGCCCCCTATCAATTAATTATCAATATCTTTATATTTTACATAAATATTTTCCATCATCTGATTAACGCCATCATAACAATAGTCCCAGTCTTCACAAGGAAGGAGAGGGTCAAGGCATTTTTCTAAAACATTATTGTTTTCAACCTTGTAAATATAATTCGAATCGCATTTAATTATAACCTTACCTTCCAAAAACCCTTCAATATCAAACGCCCTTCTTAAGACTTCCATATCTTATTCCCCCTCTATCACTTCAGTGCTTATATGTTCAGTCTTTTTATGATAAACTTTATTAAACTCTTCCCATGTTTTCCGAGTTCTCATCTTATGATACTCTTCATACCCATCAGGAGAAAAAGTATAAAATTCGTGAATATATCTTTTTTCTACTTGCTGTTGCAGCTCAAATTTCGATTCAAGGAAAAAGTTAATCTCTTTGCTGCTTAAAAACCAATCCCCATTATCTCCCTTGTAAAATACTTCCGCACCAACCACTTTATAGCAGACCTTAATCCCTAAAACGTATCTCTTTATAACCGTTTCCCCATCAAGAAATCCCTCAATGTCAACCGCTCTTTTTAATTCATGCTCTTTACTCACTATTCTCTCTCCCTTTTAAAAAAATCTGCAATATCACAATCAAATAAAATGCATAAGTATTTCATGTTTTCAGATGAAGGCATTCCACCGCCTTTCCTGATAGGTTTCCTCCAATGGTACGCTGTATGGATAGACATATCTAGAGCCTTGCTAACTTGCAAGCATGACATATTGTACTTTTTCATGAACCGGACTAGGTTATAGCGAAAAAGATTTTTATAATCGTCAGTGTCGGGGTCAAATTCAGGGTCATATTTGGATTTCATAAAGCCCTCTTTTGCCCCTCTGGTTTCAATCTTTGGGCCTGGTTGCTTGTGCCATTCTGTTGCCATCGTCTACCACCTTTTAAAAAATTCTCCATAATCGCACCCTAAAAAATTGCACAATTTTTGCATCAATCTTGGACTAGGAATGTGCCCTCTTCTCCATCTTGCCGTAACATTTTGTGTTGTGCCAAGTGCTTCGCTTACTGATTTATTTGACAAGTTTTTTTCACACAATAATCTTATGTAATTGTAGGTAAACAGTCGATTGTATAATTTTTCTTTTGGAGTAAAACCTTGGTCAAAAGATGACTCTCTAAACCCTCTCCGCTTATCATTTTCCGCTAACATATTCCCCCTAAGTATAAAACCAACCTAGCAAGTAATATATAGTTAGGATTAAATTGTNNTAGGCTGGAAAGCTCTCATCTATTATTGTAATTGATTGATGTTGATAATAATAAGCAAAACATTAAAATTATAAAGTTATTAATATTTTCAAGAGCTATTTTTTACAGATATATTTATACAGGTGATTTTTGTTCGGGTCAATCTGAATCATTTTGCATTTGCCTTGACACCAATCTTGGCAATGCTTAACTAAAGATGGGTAGATATTAATCTTCTTTTGTGCCCTGCTGTTTTTGCTCGGTCTCCATTTTCCCGTTACGTTCACAGTTTGAGCCTTCAGGTTTTTGAGATTTACGCTCAATAACACAATCAGAGCAATTACACTGAAATTTTTCATTTTTCTCCCCTTTGGCCATTATATCCTCAAGCTCTTCTTTGGTAATCAACTTCCCTACGCTAAGCACCTTCAGCATGATTTCTTCAATTGATTTTTTATTAATCAATTTTTTCTTAACATCAATGCTCATTACATCTTTTACCGCTGAAACAACATCGCTAGAGCTGTCCAATGATTTATCTATGTCATTTTTGAAAGATCTGAATTCATTAACAGCATCCTGTCTAAACTCATCAATCAACTGGCAAACTTCTTCTTTAATCTTCTTCAATTTGAAATCAACATAATCTTTTTCGAACATTCTTACTCTCCTTTCTCTTCTCTTTCTTTAGTACAATCAGGGCAAGGGCAAACGCAATCTTCTTCATCTTTATCAAGTGTCACAATTAAAAATCTATCTTCGATAATTTCGTCAACATAGGTAGACTGCCAGCCATCATCAAAAAACCGCTTAACTTCCTCATCCTGTGCCAACGCTTCATCAATTGATTTTTCATAATCATTTTTTGCTTGAATAGAGTCTAATGCTTTATCACATCTGGCTTTGATCTCTTTAAATAGATTAGTCTCAATCATTGCATCAGAAATAAGTGCATCTTCATCAAGGCTTTCAATAAAGTCTTTAGTTATCTCACAATCTTCTCCTAAAATGATCGATTCATGGATTTCCATCTTAATCTTGCTTGGGGTTGTTGTTATTTTCTTCCTCGCTGCTTCCATTAGGTCCATGACCTTTACAAAGATCTCTTCATTTTTAACAATAATTTTCTTTTCCATTCTACTTTCCTTTCTCTTCTTTTATAAAATCTTGGATTGTTACTTCCTCGTTCATTCTTAATTTATGTAAAATCTTAGGGTATTCATCAACTGTGTTAAAATTGAAATATTCTCCTGCTATGTCCTCATGGTCAATTGCTGACTGCCAGCCGCCATCTTCCCCATCATAGTCGTTTATTCTTGCAATGCAATCCCGTATCATAGCGACATACATATCTATATTTCTGGCTTTTGTTCTTTTTAAATTTATATCTAGGTGATAACTGACAATCTTGAATAGATCTTTCAAGAATGACATTTTGTCTACCACTTCCATCTCATAAAACCCAAGGATAGGGCACCCATCATCTATTAATTCTCGGTAGTAACTATCTACGCCATTATCGCTATACTTCTTTTCAATTCGATGCCATCTCAATGCAAGAGATTCTTTGTGTTTTTCATTTTTAGTTTTTCTATAATTCTCTATGTCCTCGCTGATCTCATCAATAATTTTTTTTGCGTCAATAAATTCCTTGCCGTCCATTCCTGCTCCTAAGTTAAAAAAAAGGGGCGCTGACTACGCCCCTGATCAGTTACGCCTAAAATGAATTATTCTTTAAAAAACGTAAAAATATTTATCTGAATAATTAAAATAATTTTTCATCAACACCTCGGCGTAATTTCTATAATTATTTTTTGGTCTTTTCTTTTTCTTGTTTTTCTCCACTGGCAATCCCATACGCCAGTATTTGAAAGTTTGTCATCTTTAGTGATGCCCAACTTCTGAAAAATATCAGAAATCAATTTCCCACTCCCTACCAGGCCATCATAATCTGGCTCGCTGGTTGATACTCGGGTCATGGAAAACGTGTACCTCTCTAAAGGGATTTCAAAAGGCACATCGAGATTTTTTAGTTCTCCGAATATCAACCAACGCCAGTAATTATTGATTTGCGTCCTCTGGCGATAATGTTTCCGTAAGTAAACATTATACATTGGAGGAAGTTCATCAATTTCTATTCTCAGTTTTTTATCATTCATAAATTTAAAACCTTGGCTTTGGTACCGTTTGCGAGTCGGTAACAATGCCCAAAACCAAGGTATATGACCTTTCCATCAATTGGTACAGGTGGAGCATAGATTAATTTAATGCCTTGGTGCAATAGTTATAAAAGTAGACAGCTCTTTTAAGATAAACACCAAGGCAAATAGCATTACCTTCAATAATACTTCTGTGTTCACTTTATGCACTATCTGCCCTTTTGTCAACTAATAGGTTTCATTGTATTTAAATATTTTGAACTTGCTAGACATTTCATTACCCCAGCGTTTAAATTTCTGGTCTTTTCGCTGCCCACTTTCGCACCAGCATACATAGTTAACAATCTTAGGCCAAGTGTTACCAAACGCATCTTTACGGTAAAGGCTATCTCTATGCGCAACATCAATAAAACCATTATCTCCGCAAAACTTACACTTTTTTAAATCTTTAAAGTTGTTGTAACTCTCCAAAATATTTCTCCTGCTGTTTTTCGACCTCTTTGGCCATTTTATTGTATTCTTCTTCTTCTTTTTTTAACTGCTCTTTACTTTTTACTATTGGCTTTACTTCTTCTTTGATTCCATACTCAAATCTGCTGTAATTTTCGCTGAGGAATCGCTCAAACATAGGTTTTCGGCCATTTACCCCCAAAAATGTAGCGAGGCTGTACGAGCCTTTAAACCACGTATCAGGTGATGCTTTGACTTCTGCAAAATTATCAATTGATTCAATAATACTCATCGGGTAGATACCTACCCCCTCATGAGCTACTAAAAATTTACCGATTTTGTATTCTAATGAAGTTGATTCAGGACAATGAGGGAGAGATTTTTTGCTATTCCATGCGTTAATAATTGCCAGTGGTGACTGTATTGCTTTTTTTGGCTCCTTCTCTCTCTCTTTATGTTTATTTCTTTTTATATTTATTTCTTTGGTACATTTTTTGAATACCCCCCGTTCAGTTTTTGAATACCCTCTTCATGGGTAACTTTTCTTTCCATTGTGTAAAATGAAGAAATCTTAAACTCTGCAGGCCTGTCAATTGTTGACTCTTTAATCTTAGTAATATAGCCAAGTTCCTCAAGCTCTTTTAGTGCATCCGACGCTTTACCTCTCGACACTTTTGCAATTTTTTCGATATATCCGACGCTAAAGGCCTTTGATTCTGAAATCCCTACCAGTTGGTAGTTGGCAAAGGTCATTATTTTAAAAAGTATTCTAAATGTTGCATGTGATTTTATGTCGTCCCCAAAATTGTTTGGAAACGATGTTGTTCCTTGCCAATGATTACTCATTGCTCCCCCGATTGTGTGCGTACGCACATCTTTATGATTTCATAACTCGAATTTATTTGATTTCTTATATAAGATTGTATAATAATGACCTCACTGTATGTATATCTATAAAAAGTTTTTTTTTGGCCGTAGTTGACGCTGCGGCTTTTTTTTATCTTATTGTGGAATGAACAATATCGGCCAGTTCTCACCAAATCAAATAAATTTATTGCAATTTTTTAAAAAAGTGTTTAATGTTCATTTTGTGCGGATCGTTTAATAATTTTTTTAGTGAGTTAATTTATTTTATGATCTGCATAATTTAAAAACCGTTTAACTCTTGTTATATGTGTTTTTAAAACAAAGCCGAACCCCCGACTAGTCATCGGGGGGTTTTATGGGGGTAGGCGGTTATGTAATGAGTGTCCGCCTTGCATTAGATTGCAGCCCCACCATTTTATTTTAGCATTTCTTCTAATTCTTTAAATTTTTTCTGAAGTGACACTCCCTCCCAGTGGAGAATGTGTGAAAAATCGCTTGTGCCCAAAACTTCTTTCATAAAATTCATTTTATCGGCCATCTGCACTAAGCCTTTTTTCTTAACTACTAGGTTTAAAGCGTTTTTAATTTGCTCAACCAATTTGAATTTTTCTTCAT
>JABAHP010003629.1_pt3 | contig 17971 bp, 14 predicted proteins | sample 7062081 | NCBI WGS metagenome assembly JABAHP01 (sample SAMN14534357, study PRJNA622989) | marine sediment metagenome | biome: marine biome [ENVO:00000428]; feature: marine pelagic biome [ENVO:01000023]; material: deep marine sediment [ENVO:00002113] | place: India: Gulf of Kutch | collected...
ACGTCGGGCACCATCGACCAGGGAATGACATAGGCGACGGCGATGCCCGAACCGGCGAGGGCGGCCAACATGTAGGCCAGCGTCACCTGCCCCGGCCCCAGGGCAAAGATGCCGGCCAGGACCGCGATCCAGGAGAGGGTGCCCAGGATAAAGGCGCGGCGCTTGTCCAGGCGGCGGGCCACCCAGACCCACAGGGGAATAAAGGCGATGGCCGCGCCCTGGGCCACCAGCACAAAGTAGTTGGCCTGGTCGGGCACGCCCAGGTAGTAGTTGGCATAGTAGACCAGCACCGCGGCCAGGATGCTGGCGGTGGTCCAGCTCAGCAGGTAGAGGCCCATCACCATCCAGAAGGGGCGGTTGCCGAGGGTGGCCTTTAGCGCGTCCCGGACGGGCAGGTCCTCGGGAAGCTCACCGGAAGGCCGCTCGCGGGTCACGCTGAACACGATCAAGGGAGGCACGATAGAGATGAGGCCCAGTATGATGCCGATGAGGGCATAGAGCAGGCGCTGGTCGGTGATGGTCCAGCCCAGGACGGTGGCGATGATGATGGCGCCCAGGGTGCCGGCGATGGAAAAGACCATGCGGTAGCCGTTGAGGGAGGTGCGCTCGTCATAGTCGGGCGTCATCTCGGGGGTGAGGGCATTGTAGCCGACGTGGACGGCGGTAAAGATGGTGTCAAAGAGGATAAAGGCCACCGCGTAATAGGCGGTCAGCGCCACGTCTCCCCAGGGCGGCACCAGCCACATCATGGCAAAGGACACCCCCAGGGGCACCGCGCCAAAGAGCAGCAACACCCGCCTGCGCCCCCACCGGCTGCGGATGCGGTCGGAGATGAGACCGAACAGGGGGTCGTTGACCGCGTCCCAGAGGCGGCCGATGATGACCGCCCAGGAGGCCATGGCGGGCGGCAGCCCCACCACGTCGGTGAGAAAGTAGAGCTGGAAGAACATGACGATGGCCAGCGGGATGCTGGTGGTCAGGTCGCCGGTGCTAAAGAGCACCTTGATACGAAGGGACAGGCGGTCGCCTGCCGCTGCGGCCGGTGTGCCGCCCTGGTCGATGCCTGCCTTGCGTTCTGTCATGTGCCTAACCTCGTGTGGCTCTACAGGTTGTCCCAGTCCTGCCTCTCCTCCAGCTCGTAGAGGTAAAAGTCATCCAGGGGGCGCTTGGCGACCATTTCGCGGAAGGCAGCCAGTTCCTGCTCCATGGCGGGGTCCAGCTCGCGGGGCTGGTGCTTGGCCAGGATGTCGCGCACCCGCTCCTTGGCGCGGTCCAGGGCGGAGAGGGAACCGGCCTTTTCCCAGGCGTCGTAGGGCTCGCGGGGCAGCAGGTCGGGGATAAAGTGCTCTGTGCGAAAGTGGCGCGCGGTGTGCTCCTCGGCCAGGTAGTTGCCGGTGGAATCGATCTGCCGGATCAGGTCCAGGGCCAGGGTATCGTCGCTGACCTCCACGCCCTGGGCCAGGCGCAGGGCCGCGCCGCACAGCTCGTCGTCCAGCATCAGCAGGGCGTCGCTCTCAAGCATGGTGCTGTCGAGGGTGCCGCCGCAAGTGATGAAATTGACGCCGCCTAGCACGGGCGGCAACAGGGTCGCGGTTCGCTCCAGCCCGGCCTGCAAGTCCTCCAGCTTGGATTCGGTGGCAGCGCCGACGCTGCGGCAGGGCAGGCCGTAGTAACGGGCCATCTGGGCCGCGGCGGCGCTGATCATGCCGGTCTCCACCGCACCCAGGGCGACGGTGCCCAGGCGCATGTTGGCGATGGTGGACACAGTGCCATAGAGCACGGGCGTGCCCGGCCTAAAGATCTGGGCCAGCGTCACGTGGGCCATGATATTGGCGTTCTGCTGGGCCAGCAGCCCGGCCAGGGTGACGGGCGCCGTCGCCCCGGCGATGGCCTCGGGCGACATGGCCAGCGGCTGTCCATAGTCGGCGCAGATAAACAGCCCCTCCAACTGCATCTGGAGCATCTCCAGGGGGCTGCCCACAGAGCAGATGGCGAAAAAGGCAGGGCGGCGGCGCATCTCTTCCTTGCCACCGCAGGCGATGGCCATCATGCGCATCATGTCCAGGGTGGGCAGGTAGCCGTAGCAGCCCATGCCGAACGGCTTGCGGCTGTGGTGCGCCCAGGCCCAGATGGCCTCGCTGTGGATGGTGGTCATGGGGATGTCGTTGGGCCAGACGTCCATCTGCGAGTTGTGGATGTGCCGGCAGCCGTTGATGAGCTGGATGTGGCGGACCACGTCATCCATGGTGCAGGGCCGGCGCTGGCCGGTGTCGATGTCGATGATGTGGGTGGGCGTGCCCAGCCCGGCAAAGCAGACATTGTCGCCGCCGATATCGAGGCGGAGCGGGGTCGTCCCATCCGCGGGTGTCGTACCGTGGAGGGCGAACTGCTCCGGGGCCTGGTCCGCGGCCCAGCGCACCAACTTTTCCGGGATGCGCACCCGGGCGCCCTCGTCGTCCACGTCAGCCCCGGCCTCGCGGAAGCGGTCGCGGGCAGGCTTCCACTCCACCTTGATCCCCACGGTGGACAGGACCTCCATCGAGGCGGCGTGGATGCGCTCCACCTCCTCCTGGCTAAGCACTTCAAATCGGGCTGTTTTCATGCTTGGTTCTCCTCTCGTGAGTCTGCGAAAGTTATGCCCGGTCGTCGCGGGGCAGGACAACGAGGGTCGTATGCCGCTCTATTGGGATGGTTGCGGCGGGTACTCCTCTTCCTCTCCCAGGGGAGGCGCGATCAGGCGGACCAGCTTGGGCTCGGTCTCCTGCCAGCTCATCCGGGAGAGCCCCAGCTTGCGCCGCAGTTGATCGGGGTCCATGTTTGCCCGAAAGTCGCGGACCGCGCAGGTCCAGCGCAACATCTCGAAGGAGACACCATCGGCCAGCCCGGCGAGCTTGGCGACATTGGCCAGCACGTACTCCAGGTTGCGCGCAGTGCAGGGAAAGAGGAAATCTCGCGGCTCGTAGGCCCGCCGATAGGCAGCCAGGGTCTGCGACCAGCCCGCGGGCAGGCGCAAGCGCCGTTCCTTGTATTGCATGCGCGGATTGTCGTAGCGGATGTGGACTACCGGCCCGGCGGGATTCGAGGTATCGATATGGGCCAGCTTGATGCCCATGCACTCCTGCTTTTTGATGCCGGTGTGCAGGAGCAGGGTGACCAGCAGGTGGGGACGGGGGTCGGATTTTTTGGCCAGAGCCTCGCCGGTCATCATCTGGCGGGTAGCAACCAGCACCCGATCCACCTGGTCATCGTAGAGATAACGAGGGAGAGGCGCCTGTACCGGCTTGTGAACCAGGGGGGCGGCGGGATCGGCGGGCAGGACGCCCAGATCGGCCAGCCAGGAGAAAAAGACCTTGAGCGTGGTCAGGCGCCGGGCGTACGACTTGGGGCTGCAGGGCTTGCCCCGCTCGTACTGCAGCCAGTGCATATAGTCCTGGAGGTCCTTGGTGCTGATCTGGCCGATGGGTGGGCTTCCCTCGAGGTAGCGCTTGAGGATGCCCAGGTCGCCCAGGAAGGACTTGACGGTGTTCTCGGCATACTCTTGCTGCACCAGGTGGTCACGGAAGCGCTCCATAGCCACGGGGAGGGGCGAGTCCACCGTGAGATCCGCGTAGGGATCCACGGCGCGGGGTGCTTCATCCGGGAATAAGGACAACTGCTCAACAGTCATCAGCCTAGCCTCCTGCCCCTTCGCATAGTACGACACCGGGTCTATTGTAGCTGTATTCTGCCGGTTTGTCAAACACCTCTTCCAGGCGACAAGGGTGTAGCAAGATCCTGTCAAAGGCCCGGGAGAACCGAAGTCTGTGGGGGATGACCGGTCCAGGGCACATGGCGGCGGACTATGGTCCTCCGCGAGCAGGGAGCTCAAGGCTCAGGATCTGGCGAAGGTTGCTGGCAAATGTCGATTCGCGGCGGTGAGGGTGATTAGTACCAGAGGTTTCGGAGGAGGTCTTGACAGGAGCACGGCGCTGTGTTACGATCGAAGCGTGCCATCACGCCAGTTAGGTCCGAGCCGGTGCCCCCCCTGCTTGGGGAACCGCTTTGACGATCCAGTGCACCATGGAAGGTGCGGCACAGGGTTCAAGCTGCTTGGGGCCGTGCCCTCCAATGTGCGGTTCGACGTTACCACAAAGGAGATCGAAATGAAAGCTCCCTCTTTCCCCCGCCTTGCTATCTTTGGCGCGCTGATCCTGGCCGGTGTGTTGCTGGCTGCCAGCGCGACCGCCGAACTGGGGGCGCCATCTGCGGGAACAGCCACAGATGCGGTAGCAGAGACTGCCACCCAATCCGCGCTGGGAAACCCCGCAGCCGTCTACTGCAGGGATATGGGATATGACTACCATATCGAGGACGCTGACGGACAGAGAGGGTTTTGCACGATGCCGGACGGGCAGGCATGCGACGCGTGGGAGTTCCTACAGGGCAAGTGCGGTGGGAGCTACTCGTACTGCGCGCAACAGGGCTACGAGATCGCCACACTGAGTGACGGCAAGGACCCCTTCTCGCCCGAGTACGCCGTATGCGTCACGAGCGAGGGGATGGCCGCTGGCTCTGTGACGGAGCTTTTCAACCTGAGCGAGAAAGCGACGGGATGCGGCGGCGAGACTCCAGCCGGGGAGATGCTGCCCCTGGGCGAGGAGGGAGATGAATATGTACCCCCAATCGGGACAGATCCCCCGACCTCGTTTGATTGGCGGAGCTACCTGGGCTCCGACTGGCTGAGCCCGGTGAAGAATCAGGNNACCTGGACCTGAACCTCTCCGAGCAATACCTGGTTGCCGATTGCAGCTCCGCGGGGACCTGTTGCGGTGGGAACAAGGCCATTGCCCTGCAATACATCAGGGATTCCGGGGTTCCGGACGAACCCTGCATGCCCTACGTCGACGGGACGGGTTGTACTTGCGATGGAGGTAGCTGTGATGCCGTCTGCACGTACAGCACAGACGACAACTGCAGCGACCGGACCTGCGGCAACCGGTGTGGGGACTGGGCGAGCCGGCTGACCCAACTGACGAGCACAGGCTACGTGGGGACCAACCCTCAGACCATCAAGCAGGCGCTCGTGGATACCGGTCCCCTGGCAGTCTCCATGGGATGGGGTTCCGACTTTGGCGGACATTGGGATGGGGACGTCTATCGCTGCACGCTCGACACCGGAACGAACCACGCGGTAGTCGCCGTGGGGTACAACGATGCTGGGGGCTATTGGATTATTAAGAACAGCTGGGGCACCGGGTGGGGAGACGGTGGATACTTTAAGATCGGATATGGTGAATGCTATATCGAGCAGCGCGTGTATTACGCCGATGCGGGCATACTCGATGTTGGCCCCGTGGCATTCGACAGCTACGCCGTCGACGACGACACAAGCGATCAGAGTGATGGCAACGGCAATGGCATCGTGGACTGCGGGGAAACCATCGAACTCTACGTGGACCTGTTCAACCAAGGCACTGACACGGCTACAGGGGTCAGCGCCACCATCGGCACCAGCGATCCCTACGTCTCCTGGCCGCACAATACCGACAGTGGCTATCCCGACATTGCGGGCGGCGGGACCGGCACCAACACCAACGATTTCGATTTCGAGGTGGACCCGGGCACCCCGGACGGCCACATCATCCAGTTCGACCTGAATATCAGCGCTTCGAACGGCGGTCCCTGGACCGACTCGTTCGACGTGCCGGTGACCTGCAGCCCCAATAATCCGCCCTACACGCCAAGCAGCCCCTCGCCAGCCGACGGTGCCAGCGGCGTACCGGTCACGGTCGACCTGGCCTGGAGCGGGGGCGACCCGGACCCAGGCGACACGGTGACCTATGACGTCCACTTTGGGACCGCCGATCCCCCAACCCCACTGCTCTGCAACGATGCTGACAGCACAACCTGCGATCCCGGCACCCTATCCTACGGCACTACCTACTACTGGTACGTGGTCGCCACCGACGACGGCGGCGCCTCCAGCAGCGGACCTGTGTGGGACTTTGCCACGACCACGGGCGGGGACGGCTACGAGCCAGACGATACGTGGAACCTGGCCAATTCGATCTACGACGGCTCGCCACAGACGCATAGCATCGTGCCGGCCGATGACGTCGACTGGGTCACGTTCACCCTGGGCGCAGAATCGGAAGTCGTGCTGGAAACGTCGGGGGCAAGCGGCGACACCCGCATGTGGCTGTACGACAGCAGCTTGACCGAACTCGACTACGATGACGACAGCGGAACGGACTTGTTCTCACTCATCGACCGGCTCTGCGGCGTGAATGCCCTCCCGGCCGGCACCTACTATGTGAAGATCGACGAATACCAGAACAACGACGAGATCCCCGGCTATGATATCTCTTTCACCGTGGTTCAAGATTGTGTGCCAGACGTCGGCCCCTTGGCGTACGACAGCCACCTCGTCGACGACGACACGTACAATGAGAGCTTTGGCAATGGCGACGGCATCGTTGATTGCGGGGAAAAGATCGAGCTCTACGTGGACCTGATCAACCAGGGAACGGGCGCAGCCACGTTGATCGATGCCACTATCAGCACCACCGACCCGTACGTCACCTGGCTCTACAACACCGACAGCGAGTATCCCGATATCCCCGGCGGCGGGACCGCCACCAATATCAACGACTTTGACTTTGAGGTGGACCCGGATATCCCGAACGGCCACTTGATCCGGTTCGACCTGGAGATCACGGCCTACAACGAAGGCCCCTGGACTGATTCTTTCGATGTGCCCGTGACCTGCAGCACCAACAATCCGCCGTACACGCCCAGCGGCCCCTCGCCGGCCGATGGCGCCATCAGCGTGCCGGTCACGACCGGCCTGAGCTGGACGGGGGGAGACCCGGACCCGGGCGACACGGTGACCTATGACGTCTACTTGGGGTACACCAATCCCCCAACGGCGCTGCTTTGCCCCAATGTCGCCAGCCCTACCTGCGACCCCGGTACCCTGCCCTTCAACACCCTCAACTACTGGTACGTCGTCGCCACCGACAACCACGGCGCCTCCACCAGCGGACCGGTCTGGAGCTTTGTCACCACTGCCGGCAGCGACGCTTACGAGCCAGACGATACCTGGGACCAGGCCAGTTCGATCTGGGATGGAACGCCGCAAACCCACAGCATTGCGCCGGTGGGAGACGTCGACTGGGTCACGTTCTCGCTGAGCACAGAATCGGAAGTGGTGCTGGAAACGTCGGGGCCAAGCGGCGACACCCGTATGTGGCTGTACGACAGCGGCCTGACCGAACTCGAGTACGATGACGACGATGGAACGGGCGCTTTTTCGCGCATCGACAGGCTCTGTGGCGAAGACGCACTCCCCACAGGAACCTACTATGTGAAGATCGACGAATTCGGGAACAATGCCGAAATCCCCAGCTATGATATCTCCTTNNCTCATCGACGACGACATGAACGATGAAAGCTTTGGCAATGGCGACGGCATCGTGGATTGCGGGGAGACGATCGAACTCAACATCACCTTGGCCAACCAGGGAGCCGATGCGGCCACCGGCGTCGCTGCCAGCATCTCTACCTCCGACCCGTATATCACCATCACAGATTCGCAGGAGGATTTCCCTGATATCACCGGAGGCGGGACAGGTGAGGACCTTGAGGATTTTGGCTTTGTGGTAGACCCGGACACGCCGGACGAGCACGGCACCCACTTTGTCCTGAATATCACCGCCTCGAATGGCGGCTCCTGGTCCAATGTCTTTGAGGTATCCGTAGAGTGCTCTGGGGTATGCAACGATCCGGGCGAACCCAACGACGAGCCTGGACAGGCGGTGCCCATCAGCTACGGTACCACGCTGGCAGGACGCGATATCTGCCCGGATGGGGACGTGGACTACTATTCCTTTACCGGTGAAGCCGGAGATACCATCGTCGCAGACATAGATACACCCCTCGTCACCTCTGACCTCGACTCGGTTCTGTACCTCTACGACACTGACGGGTTCACGGAGCTGGCCCACAACAACGACTTTGGCGGCCCTGATTCGCTGATCGCGTACACCCTGCCCTCCGCCGGAACCTACTATTTGATGGTGCGGGAGTACAGTCACGGCAGCGAAGGAGGTTCGGCCTATACGTACCAGATCTCGCTTGAGAGGTTAGACCAAGCGGTCTACTTGCCCGTGATCCTGAGAAACCAGAACTGAACCACGAGTCGCAACTGGGCGTGGCAGCCTTGACTTGGAGCAATTGCCGGTCTTGAGCTAAACAGACTGGGTTGGATGCAGCTTTGAGGGGAGTGTCAAGGTCGTTGCGTTGTTTCCCGCAGAGAATTCCGATTTCCTTTGTACGAGTCAGATAGCTCAGGTGGGCAGTCTCGCGCCTTTGCGCGTCTCGGACCAGAAGCAGCAAGAAATCAGAATTCCACCCCGTCCCTCTCTGCTAAAGCATAGAGGGGGTATTTTCGACATTTGACTTATTCTCCCAGGTATGCTATGATGCAGCCCGTTATGATAGGAGCGGGTGGGATCATGAGTACAGTCTTGCAGGAAAACCGACGCTCATACACGGCAGGGCGCAGGGAGGCCCGGCAGCCATCCCGCCTGTTCACTTTCCATCATCATCAACCATAGGATGGGCGCCGATGCCCCGGCAGGGGCCGGGCAGTTTGCTCGAAACTGAGGGGACATCGGACCTCATCCGAAAAGACTGGTCAAAGGACCGGTCTTTTTTGTTGTGATGCATAGGGAGGTCACGTAATGGCGCCAAAGATCATCAGCCTGTCACCCGGGTCGGGACGCAGCCAGATCCCGCACGGGGTGCAGGACCGCTTTCTCGCCGAGGCCGCTCGCCGCCGCCGGGCCGAGGAGGTGGTGCGCGAGTGTTTTGTTCGCTGGGGCTACCAGGAGGTGATCCCGCCGACGTTCGAATTCTATGAGAACCTGTCGATCGGGGCCAGCGCAGAACTGAAAGAAGCGATGTACCGTTTCCTGGATCAGAAGGGCCGCACGCTGGCGCTGCGGGCCGATTTCACGCCCCAGATGGCGCGCATGGCGGCGACCAAGCTGTTCGACCAGCCCATGCCCCTGCGCTGCAGCTATCTGGGCAGCCTCTTTCGCTACGAGGAGCCCCAGGCAGGTCGCAAGCGGGAGTTCACCCAGGCCGGCATCGAGCTGATCGGCGCCGACACGGCAGAGGCCGACGCCGAGGTCGTGGCTCTGGCCATTGCCGCCCTGGAGGCGCTCGAGCTGCGCAGCTTCCAGGTGAACCTGGGCCAGATGGCCTTCTTCCGCAACCTTACCCGCGGGCTGCCAGGCGAAGCCGTGGTCGCCGTCCGCGACGCGATCGATCACAAGAACCAGGCTCGCCTGCTCGAGGCGCTGGACCGGGCCGGCCTGACCGGGAACCAGGCCAGGTTGCTGGAGCGCCTGCCGGCCCTGATCGGCAGGCATGAGATGCTGGAGGAAGCCCGGGAACTGGGTACAGGACTGCCCGCAAGTACCGGCGCCCTCGCCGCCATCGAACGGTTGTCCGAAGTGTACCGCCTGCTGCAGGCGTACGGTGTCGCGGACCGGGTGATCCTGGACCTCAGCGAAGTGCGGGGCATGGATTACTACACCGGCGTCACCTTCCGGGGTGTGGCGCCCGGCTTGGGATGGGCCGTGCTCAGCGGCGGGCGCTACGACGAGCTGATCGCCCGCTTTGGGCGGCCGCTGGCCGCCATCGGCTTTGGGATCGGCATCGAGCGGGCGCTGTTGATCCAAAGCCACCAGGGGGTGCCCGTTCCGTCGATCGCGCCCCAGCTCCTGGTACATGGCTGCGACCAAACCGAATGCCTGGCCCTGCTGCGGCGCCTGCGTGCAGTTGGTTGCCGCGTGGAACTGGATGTGCTGGGCTTTGAGGGGGCTGCCCTGATCGACCAGGCTCGCCAACGGGGTATCAGACGCACACTGCGCTGTTGCGGCGGTGGCTGGAAGCTGTGGGATGGTGAGAACGAGCGCGACGTGACCGGAGAGGATCTGCTGCGAGAGGTAGTAGGATGGGCTCCTGCCGGACCGGGAGATGACGCGCAGGAGTGAATAAGGAGAAGGTGGTTATGGATCCATTGACCGTCGCCCTGCCCAAGGGCCGCCTGCTAGAGCCCGCCGCCGAGCTGTTCCGGCGCCAGGGCTGGCGCTGTGATCTGGGCAACGGCTCGCGGCAGTTGCTAGTCACAGAATGCAATGAGAGCGTTGCGCTTCGCCCAGGTCCGCGAAGCGCAACAGCCCAGGGGAACACGCTCCGCTTCCTGCTGGTCAAGCCCGGTGACGTGCCGGTCTACGTCGAATATGGCGCGGCGGACCTTGGCATCGTAGGCCAGGACGCCCTGTGGGAGAGCGGACGCGACCTGTACGAGCCGCTGCAGCTCGGCTTCGGAGGCTGCCGGTTGGTACTGGCGGGCCTGCCCTCGCAGCGGGAGCGCAACTTTCGCCTGGCGACGGGCCTGCGCGTGGCGACCAAGTACCCGCGGCTGGCCCGCGCCTACTTTCAACAGCAGGGGCTGTCAGTAGAGATCATCCCCCTGACCGGCTCTATCGAGCTGGCGCCCCTGGTTAGCCTGGCCGACCTGGTGGTGGACGTGGTCGAGACCGGCCGTACCATGCGCGAGAATGGCCTGGTCGAGCTGGAGGAGATCGTGGCCAGCCAAGCGACCGTCGTCGTCAATCGTGTATCGTATCGCTTGCGCCTGGCCGAGCTGCAGGAACTACTCGCCGCGATGGGCGCGCCGGCGGTCGACGGTGGCACGTCCGGCCCGGAGGTAGAGAGTTCATGAGCATCCGCATTCTCGACGGCATCGAAACAGGCCGCGCCCATATCCGGCGACTCAGGGATCCGAAAGGAGCGGCACTGCCCGAGAGCGTGGCCGCCCGGCTGAAAGAGATCTTCCAGCGGGACCTCTCGGCGGAGGAGGCGGTGGCCCAGATCGTGGCCGACGTGCGCCGCGAGGGAGATGCCGCCCTGCGAGACTATGCGGAGCGCATCGATGGCGCCCCTCTGGAAACCCTCTCGGTCCCCGCCGATGCGCTGGAGGCCGCCTACCTGGCCCAACCGGCGGATCTGCGCGACGCGCTGCACCTGGCCGCGGGCCGCATCCGGGCTTTCCACGAGCGGGAGTCGCACCAGTCGTGGCTGGATTGGGACGAGGAAGGCGGCGCGCTGGGGCAGGTGATCCGGCCCTTGCAGCGGGTGGGGGTCTATGTGCCCGGCGGCACGGCGGCCTATCCCTCGTCGCTGCTCATGGCCGTCATCCCGGCGCAGGTAGCCGGCGTCGAGGAGATCGTGGTCACCACACCGGCGGGCCCGGACGGCACCGGATCGAGCGTTATCCTGGCCGCGGCCCGCGTCGCCGGGCTGGAACGCGTTTACCTCCTGGGGGGAGCACCGGCCATCGCCGCGCTGGCCTACGGCACACAGAGCGTGCCCCGGGTGGACAAGATCGTGGGCGCTGGCGGCCTGTTCGCCACGCTGGCAAAGAAGCAGGTGTACGGCGACGTAGGGATCGACGGGCTGCAGGGTCCAACCGAAACGCTGCTGGTCGCCGACCAGGCGGCAAACCCGGCCCTGGTCGCCGCCGACCTGCTGGCCCAGGCCGAGCACGATCCGATAGCCACAGCGCTGTTGATCACGACCTCCCGGGAACTGGCGCAGGCGGTGCAGGCCGAGGTGAGCAGCCAATTGCCGTCGCTCAGCCGCCGGGCCATCGCCGCAGAGTCGCTGGCGGCTCAGGGGGCCATCCTGCTGGTCGGCGACCTGGGCCAGGCGCTGGAACTGGCCAACGAGTACGCGCCCGAACACCTGTGCCTGTTGGTAGAGGACCCCTGGGCGCTGGTGGGCCGGGTGCGCAACGCGGGCGGGATCTTTGTGGGAGAGGGCTCGTCCGAGGCTCTGGGCGACTATGTCGTCGGCCCCAGCCACATCATGCCCACCATGGGCACGGCGCGGTTTGCCTCGCCCCTGCACGTGGGTGATTTCCTCAAAGTGACCAGTATCTTTGCCGTGGCCGATGCTGCGGCCCGGCGGCTGGCCCCGGCGGCCCGAACCATCGCCACGGCTGAGGGCCTGACGGCCCACGCCGCCGCCGTCAGCATCCGGGTAGAGGAAAAGGAGGACTGAGGCCAGATGTTCAGTGTGAGCGAGGCATGGAAGACACTGTATCCGGGGGCTGCGGCGGGCGTGCTGGCCATGGGCAACGTCGCCAATCCCAAGAGCCACGCGGCGATGGATCAAGCCAAGGAGGAGTTGGAGGCCCAGATCCGGGCCGGCTTTGCCAGCAAGGAGGAGCTGCGAGCCCTGGATCGCTTGCAGGCGTACCGGGCCTACTACAAACGGTTCAAAAAGACCTACCACGTCCAACTGCAACTGGAGTCGATCGCCTTCAAGGGCAAGTCGATCCCGCGCGTCGCGGCCCTGGTGGAGGCCATGTTCGCGGCCGAATTGAAGAACTACCTGCTGACCGCCGGGCACGACCTGGATATCGTCGAGCCGCCGGTCAAGCTGGGCGTGGCCCTGGGCAACGAGACCTTTACCCGGATCAACGGGCAGGAGCAGCAGCTCAAGGCCGGCGACATGTATATCGCCGACACCCAGGGCGTCCTGTCGGCCGTGATCTATGGCCCCGACCGGCGCACCCGGATACTGCCCACCACGCGCCGGGCGCTGTTCACCGTCTACGCGCCACCCGGCATCGGGGCAGAGGCAGTCCGGTCGCACCTGCAGGATATCGGGACCTATGCCCGAACCATCGCGCCGCAGGCCGAGACGGAACTGCTCCAAGTATACGAGGCGGATTGAGGACAGGTAGGATCATGGCAGAGGCCATCCTCTTTGATCTGGGCAACACGCTGGTCCGCTATTTCGACCGGGCCGAGTTCCCCGCCATCCTCCAGGCAGGAATCCTGGGGGCGCGGGCGTACTTGCAGGAGCGGGGCATGCAGCGCGTGGACCTGGAGGCGATGTGGGCCAGTGTGCGCGCGGAGGATCACGAGACCGAGGATTGCCGCGTGCGGCCGCTGGAGGGACGCCTGGCCCGGATCTTTCAGCTTCAGCCGGACGAGATATCAGAGGCAGGGGATGGACTGTGCCGCCGTTTCACAGCACCCATCTTTGCCCGGGGGCGCTGCTACGAGGATACGCTGCCCACGCTCCAGGCGCTGCGCGCAGCAGGCTACCGGCTGGCCCTGGTCTCCAACACGCCATGGGGCAGCCCAGGTGCCCTCTGGCGGGAGGAATTGGGGAGGTTGGGATTGGCCCCCTGGTTCGACGTTGTGGTCTTTTGCACCGACGCCGGGGTGCGCAAGCCGGCCCGCCCGATCTTTGAGTTGGCGCTGGCAAGGCTCCAGGCCGCGCCCCAAGACTGTCTGTTTGTGGGCGACGATCCCAGGTGGGACCTGGCAGGGCCCCAGGCCCTGGGAATGGAGACCTGCCTGATTGACCGGCGGGCAGCGGGGCAGGGTGCAGATGGTGCTTGCATCCGGAATCTGAACGAACTGATGGCTGTATTACCGTCACGATAAAGGAGGGACAGATGGACATCATGTCGCTCACCAGCCCGCACATCAGGGGGCTGGAGGCTTACGAGCCTCCAGATTGGGAGGCGCTGGCGGCCCGCGCCGGGGTCTCGCCGGACAGGCTGATCCGGCTGGACGCCAACGAGAACTATTACAGCCCCTCGCCCCGCGTTTCCGAGGCGCTGGCCCGCTCGGAGGCATACCGGTTCTACCCCGATTATGGCCCGCTGAAGGAGGCCATCGCCCGGTATGCCGGGGCAAGCCCGGAGCAGATCGTGCTGGGCAACGGCGGCGACGAGATCATCGACCTGTCGATCCGCCTCTTTGTTGAGCCAGGCGAAGCGGTCATTGTCAATCCGCCTGCCTTTGGCATGTATTCTGTAAGCGCCGAGGCCCACCACGGCAAGGTGCTGCCCGTCCCGAGGAACCGGGATTTCTCGCTGGACCTGCCGGCCATCGAAGCCCTGGTCCAGGGCGGCGCGGCTGCGCGTCCCAAGCTGCTCTTTGTGACCTCGCCGGGAAACCCAGACGGCCAGAGCGTGCCGGTCGAGACACTGCTGCGCCTGCTAAAGCTGCCACTAGCCATCATCGTGGACGAGGCTTACGTCGAGTTCGGCGGCGCCAGCGCGGTGCCCCTGCTGGAAGATCATGACAACCTGATCGTGCTGCGTACGTTTAGCAAGTGGGCGGGCATCGCCGGGCTGCGCTTGGGCTACGCGGTGACTTCGCCGCCCATCGCCCAGGCGCTGGAGAGGCTCCGGCCGCCCTACAACGTCAACGCAGCGGCGGTCGTGGCGGCGATGGCGACCTTTGAGGACATGGACCGCGTCCGGTCAACCCTCAGCACCGTGATAACCGAGCGCGAGCGCTTGCGGGCGGCGCTAGCCGAGCTGCCGGGCATCGAGCCCCTGCCCAGCCGGGCCAACTTTGTCCTATGCCGCCTCAAGGTGCGCACCGGGCGCGAGCTTGCCGGGGCATTGGCCGAGACCGGCATCCTGATCCGTTGCTTTTCCGCCCCGGCGCTGGAGGATGCGGTGCGCATCACCGTGGGCAGGCCCGAGCAGCACGATGTCCTGCTCGCCGCGCTGCGCTCGATCCTCAGCGGGGAATCACCAGATCCAGGCCTCCTATCCCGGGCGACCGAACCGCAACCGGAAGGCCGCCGGGCCAGCGTCGAGCGCCGCACGCGGGAGACAGAAGTCTCTGTGACCCTGGAGCTCGACGGCAGCGGCCGCTATGAGATCGACACCAGGCTAGGGTTCCTGGACCACATGCTAGCCCAGATTGCGTCGCACGGGCTTTTTGACCTGACCGTGCGGGCGCGCGGCGACCTGCACGTGGACGAGCACCACACCGTCGAGGATGTGGCCATCGTGCTAGGGCAGGCGCTGGATCGAGCACTGGGCGACCGGAGCGGCCTGGTGCGCATGGGGCACGCCTACGCGCCGCTGGACGAGGCCCTGGCCCGCGTCGTCGTGGACCTCAGCGGGCGCCCCTACGCCGTGATTGAGGCCTGTTTTGAGACGGCCCGCATTGGCGCGGTGGGCACCGATCTGCTCGCTCACTTCATGGAGACACTGGCCTTTAACGCACGGATAAGCCTGCACGCGCAGGTGCTGTACGGCAGAAACGACCACCACAGGGCCGAGGCCCTGTTCAAGGCCCTGGGCAGGGCGCTGGACGCAGCCAGCCGCCAGGATCCGCGCCGCTCGAGCGTGCCCTCGACGAAAGGGGTGCTGTGACATGCGCGCGCTGATCAGCCTTTCGGACAAGACGGGGCTCGAAACGCTGGGGATAGGGTTGGTCGAACTGGGGGCCGAGATCTATGCCACCGGGGGCACCAGGAGAGTCTTGGAAGCAGCGGGCGTTCCGGTCACGCCGGTGAGCGAGCTGACCGGCTTTCCCGAGATCCTGGACGGCAGGGTCAAGACGCTGCATCCCGCCGTCTATGGCGGCATCCTGGCCCGCCGCGACCTGCCGGCCGACCTGGCAGAGATTGAGCAACACGGGCTGCTCCCGATCGACCTGGTAGCGGTCAACCTGTATCCCTTTGAACGGACGGTGGCCCAACCGGGCACGACCCTTGGCACAGCGCTGGAGCAGATCGATATCGGCGGCCCGGCGATGCTCCGGGCTGCCGCGAAAAACCTGACCCGGGTTCTGACCCTGTGCGATCCGGCCGACTATGGGGAGGCCCTGGAGGCGCTGGGCAGCGCGGAGGGTCCGGGCCAGGCGCTCAGGCGGCGACTGGCAGCCAAGGCGTTCCGCCACGTGGCGGTCTATGATGCCTTCATCGCCGCCTACCTGGAGCCGCCGGTCTCGTCCTCGTCCGAGCCGGGCGAAGCTGCCTGGCCCAACGAGCTACCCCTGGGCCTGCGCAAGGTGCGGGAGCTGCGCTACGGGGAGAATCCCCAGCAGCAGGCCGCCCTCTACGCGCTGGCGCAGCCCCGGTCCGAACCGGCCGGGCTGGCGGCGGCGCGACAGCTCCAGGGCAAGCCCCTCTCGTACAACAATATCCTGGATGCCGACGCGGCCTGGGCGGTTGCGTGCGACTTTGGATCGGTCACCCACGATTTCGAGCCAGCGACGGTAGCCATTATCAAGCACACCAACCCCTGCGGGCTGGCGCAGGCCGGCGACCCGCTCATGGCTTACGAGCTGGCGCTGAGCGGCGACCCGCTGGCGGCCTTTGGCGGCATCGTGGCGGTGAACGTGCCGGTGGACGGCAAGCTGGCGCGCAGCATCGTCGAGCGGTTCTACGAGATCGTGCTGGCGCCCGCATTCAGCGACGAGGCGCTGGAGGTCCTGAGAGCGAGGCCCGACCTGCGGGTCCTGGCGCTGCCCTTCGAGGAGACCGAGCCAGGGACGCTGTGGCGCAGCGTGACCGGGGGCGCGTTAATGCAGGAGGCGGACCAGGTGGATGATGCTGAGGTGCACCAAGGGCAAGTCGTCACCGGGCGGGCGCCGGATGACAATGAATGGGCAGCACTGGCCTTTGCCTGGCGCGCCGTTCGCCACGTCAAATCGAATGCCATCGTGCTGGCCCAGTCGGGCCAAGAGCCGGGCTCGTTAGCCCTGGTGGGCATGGGCGCCGGGCAGCCGTCGCGGGTGGCGGCGGTGGAGATAGCCGTGCAGCAGGCCGGGTCGCGGGCCGGCGGGGCGGTGCTGGCTTCCGACGCCTTTTTCCCCAAGGCGGACGGGGTGGAGGCAGCGGCGAGCGCGGGCGTGCGGGCCATCGTCCAGCCGGGCGGATCGCGGGGCGACGGAGAGGCGATCGCGGCTGCCGACGCGGCAGGCGTGGCTATGGTGTTTACCGGGACGCGGCATTTCTTACATTGATATGGGGCACGGCCCTCGCCGGGGTCAAACGTTTGGAGCAAAAGAGATGATCGCCATCGTGGACTATGGCATTGGCAATCTGAGGAGCGTGGAAAAGGCGCTGCAGCGGGTGGGGGCCGAGGCAGGGGTGACCTCCGATCCGGCGGTGTTGGACGCGGCGCACGGGATCGTGCTGCCGGGGGTGGGCGCCTTTGGCGACGGCATGGAGCACCTGCGGGCGCGCCAACTGGTCGATCCGGTGTTGCGCCAGGTGGAGAAGGGGAAACCACTGCTGGGCATCTGCCTGGGGATGCAGTTGCTGTTCGAGGAAAGCGACGAAATGGGCCTGCACCGGGGGCTGGGCCTCTTGCCGGGCCGAGTGGTGCGCTTTCCCGAAGGCGAGCTAAAGGTGCCCCACATCGGCTGGAACCAGTTGTGGCAGGCGGATCCCGGTCCCGAGATGGCCCTGCTGGAGGGCATTCCCCACGGGGCGCATGCCTATTTCGTGCATTCGTACTATGCCGTCCCGGAGGAACCGGGCGACGTGCTGGCCAGGACCGACTATGGGATCGAGTTTGCCGCCGTGGTAGGCCGGGGGCGGATCTTTGGCGCGCAGTTCCACCCGGAAAAGAGCCAGGACGTGGGGTTGCGCCTGTTGGGCAATTTCGCGGGCATGGTCGCGGATACAGGAGACAGCCCCCAACTATGAACCCATCAAGGCAGATATGGAGGAAGGCATGATCGTATTCCCCGCCATCGACCTGCGGCGCGGGCGCTGTGTCCGGCTGCGGCAGGGCCGGGCAGAGGATGAGACGGTGTACGGAGACGACCCCGCCGCGGTGGCCCGGCGTTGGGTCAACGAGGGAGCGGAATGGCTCCACGTGGTGAACCTGGACGGGGCATTCGGCGAGCAGGCCGGGGATTCCTCCCGCCCCACCAACCTGCGGCGCCTGGCAGAGATCCACACCGCCCTGCCCGGAACACCGATCCAATTCGGCGGGGGCGTGCGCTCGCTGGAGGACGTGGAAACGGCGCTGGATCTGGGGGCGACGCGCGCCATCGTGGGCACGGTCGCCGTGCAGAATTCCGAACTGGTGGAGGCGATGATCGAGCGCTTTGGACCGGAGCGGATCGTGATCGGC